>Ga0055481_10000379_pt1 | contig 14461 bp, 11 predicted proteins | sample Muzzi_PWC_D2_FD_57936 | JGI IMG/M metagenome (GOLD analysis project Ga0055481, IMG submission 57936) | Wetland microbial communities from San Francisco Bay, California, USA, that impact long-term carbon sequestration - Muzzi_PWC_D2 | ecosystem: Environmental > Aquatic > Marine > Wetlands ... | reverse complement strand
GCAGCAATGCCCGCTGGCTGCTGTACAAGGAACTGGCCGTCACCGCCCTCAACGGAATCGCCTGGGCCACGGTAGTCGCGGTGATCTCGGCGCTCTGGTTCCAGAACGTCGATATCGGGTTGATCATTGGCGCGGCACTCATCATCAACCTGGTGTGCGCCGCCCTCTCCGGTCTTTCCATCCCCTTCATCCTGCAGCGCCTTAACATCGACCCGGCGCATGCCGGTACGGTGCTGCTGACAACCATTACCGACGTGGTCGGGTTTATGGTGTTCCTCGGGCTGGGCACGGTTTTTCTGCTCTAGCCCGCCGGGAAATCCGGGCTGGTCCTGCGGCCGGTGACAGGCACCTGACAACCCTTGATGTAGTACTGGTGAATTGCAGATATCCGTCATTACGAACGCACGCGGCAACCGCACAAACCGGAATCACTGCCCAGGTGGTCGCTGCGTCATCCTGTGCCCCGCAATCATCTTTCACCTTCACGGAGTGCCGTCCGCTGCCCGAAAAAAAGGGGGAAGCCAATGGCTTCCCCCTTTCCCTTGTGCGGTTCCCCTGTGCGGGGACCGGTTACCGGATTACCGTTTTCCAGGTCTCCGTGTCGACCACGACACCGTTGACCCTCACCTCGATGGTCCAGATGACGGTCTGGGATGCAGGCACCGTCCAGGCCCATCTGAAGGACTGCGAGGCACCCGGCACCAGGTTGGTGAAGGTACCTGTGAACAGGCTGCCGTCGGTTCCGGACACCGTGACGGTACCGGTTCCATTTGCTGCCGCAGCCTCATCGTTCGTGACAGCCACAGTGAGCTCCCTCACGATACCGGATCTGATCAGGTTCAGAGGAATCTGCACACTGCTGATCGAGACATCGGACTGGCTGGCAACGGGTCCAAGGGAGACCGTCAGGGTGACGGTATCACCCGGATCTGCACAGAGCGTGCAGGCAGCCGGTACCTGGCTGATCACCAGGCCTGCCGCAACCGTGTCGCTGTTTGCATAGTTCACAACAGCCACCAGCTGAGGATCCAGCGCTGCAAGTGCCGCGGCCTCGGTCAGTCCGACGACATCGGCAACGTCAAGCGTGCCGCCTCCGGCTGTACCTGTGACCACCGTGGTCTCGGTGACGCTGTTGTTGCCCGGGTACACATCAAACGCGGCTGTGACAGTCGCCGTCCAGGTGATTGTGGTCGGGTAGTTAATGCTGAAACTCTCGGTCCAGCTCTGACTCGCTCCCGCAGCGAGCGTGAAGGTGAAGGTCCGCGGGAAGGTCGGAACCGGATTCCCGTTTGCGTCAGTGGCTGTCAGCAGCACGGCTCCCGTCGCTTCATCCGGACCCGCATTCGCGACGGTCAGGGTGAATTCCCTGCCCTCCGTGCCGGCCACCATGCGCTCCGGTACCTGCAGTCCGGACACGTCGCTGATCGAGACGTCATAGCTGGTCACGCCAGAGGCAGCACAGGGCACCGGGGTCGGGAAGTTACCCGGCACCGGCCAGTTGTGCATGAAGTCAATGACCGCACGGGCGTCATCAGCCGCCTGGGCGAAGCCACCGATGTTGCCGGCCAGGAAACCGGGATCAATGCTGCCGGTGCAGACACCGCTTACGGGTTCAAGAGGATCGCCCGCGACATCGACACAGAACACGGCGTCCAGGATGGGGCCGTACACGATCTCGAACATAGGCGGGCTACTGGCAAGCACGTAGGAGAGGTATTCGAACGTGCCGGCCAGGGGAGCGTCGGCGGGGATGTACGCCGGGTCAGGCAGTGCACTGAAGTTCGTGGTGCGGTCATAGCCGTAGTTGCCGTAGTTCAGGAAGCACTTGTCCACCAGCTGTATCACGCCCTGCACCTCTTCCCGGTACGTCTCGCAGATCTTGGGATCGAGGATCGTCGTCGTGGCCGTCAGGCCCATGGTCTCGTTCAGGTAGGCCACCAGGTCCACATTGACCTCGCCGCTCTTGTCGGAGCCGGCGCCAATCCCCCTCGCCGCGGTGTCGAGTACATCAGCACCTGCCGGCAGGGGAACCCCCAGGGTACCCGTCGAGATGAGTTGCTTGTAGATCGCCAGGTTCTGCAGCGGCGAATCGATGGCACCCGACAAGGGCTCCCCGTCCACGATCCGGCTGGCAACCAGGCGTCCGGCAGGATCCAGGGTGACGCAGTCGGCAGTGGCCAGGTTGACGACTACATCCGCCAACTGGCTGTCATACACCGAATCCGGCGAACGTGCCGAGTTGATACGACCGAAGTCGACTTCCTGCGTGCAGCCCGCGTAGGCAGCCTCAACAGCACAGTTGTACTGGTCAACGGGAACCAGGCATGGATCCTGGCCGGCGCAGTCCAGCAGGGTGGCCGGACACGTACCCGTAGCATCGGTCTGGAAAGCAATCGGCTGCCAACACAGTCCGCCGTCGACCGGCTGGCCGGTCTCGGGGTCCGTTACCGTGACCTCGGGGGAAGGAATGGGGACACCGTTCGCGTCGCGGTGGAGAATGATGAGGTCCCCGTAATCCGGGGGCTCGCCCCCGCCACCGCCACCGCCACCATCACCGGGGGCGGCAAATCCGCTGCTGCTGACTGTGAGCAACCCGCCCACGACCGCCGCAACTGCGAATACAAACGTTCGCGTTCTCATGATAAACCTCCAGTCTATTATCCGACCAAAGACTCTGGTGAATGAACCTTGGTCAGTATTTTTTGCACTTACTACACACCGCCAACCAGGGCAAAAAACCGGTTTGACTTATGCGGGCATAAACCCAGATATGGGTAATTCTTCCCATCCCTGCGTTAAGTCGCTTAACTATCATTTATCTTAGTAAATTGCGGGAACGGATTATTGACATGGATCAGCTGTGATCAAAATAGTCACAGAAAGACGCTGGCTGAACCTGTCATTCAAAGGTGTTTCGTGAATGTCTGCCACTTGGAGGGTTACCTGCAACCACAGCCCGGGTCGAAGGCTGCCGATCCGCACCTGTCCCTCAAGCGGGTTCTCAATACGTTGCATTACCTCAGGGAAAAAAGCAGTGCGTGCGTTTCCGGCTGGTTTTACCGCGTTACGGAATATCCAGAAGAATATCCCGGTGACGCCCTGTTTCCGGCCCGACCTTGCCCTTCCTTACACCTTGAATGCCGGCTGTTGTTCAGGCCTGCAACAGGAGGAACCGGTTGCCTGGACATCGCCCGGGTGTTTGGCGTAAAGGTGCACACAAGGGGGGGGCAGTTGCTGCAGACAAGTGTCGACGTGCATTCAGGATCAGAGGATGAACACAACACCTATCGCGGTTGCAAGCGTGGCGAGCATTCCCGGGACGATGACCTTGCGCAGCGCCATCGACCCCATGGTCAGCACCATCGCGCCCTTGACCAGGGTGTTGGAGACGGCGGCCAGCACGATTCCGCGTGCCGCTGTATGCAGCTCGAGACCCTGGGCGTCCAGACTCAGCTTGGCCAGTGACAGCGTAATCGCATCGACATCGGCCAGCCCTGAGGCAAAACTCGACGCGTAGATACCGGTATTGCCGAGGTACATCCGCGCAGCATTGGCCACCACAAGAATCACGGCATAGATCAGGCCGAAGGTCAGCGCCGGCCACAGCTCGAACGGGTTCTTGAACCTGTCCTGTTCCTCCTGTTTCCCCAGGGACTGGGCGCGGTACAGGTACACGCAGTAGGCCAGGCACACGATCAGCGCCGCGCTCAGGGGAATCCACAACACCCGCAGCAGCTCCGGGTTGATGACCGCGACCTCCACCATGACGCGGATAAACATGATGCTCCAGGCCAGCAGGATGGCCAGGGCAAAGGGACGTTCGAGCCCCGCGATCTCGCGGCTGCGCTGCGCGAAACTCAGTGTAACTGCGGTGCTCGATGCCAGCCCGCCCAGCAGCCCTGTCAGGCCCACTCCGCGGCGTCCGCCGACGATCTTTATGAGCACATAGCCGAGAAAGCTGATGCCCGAGATGAACACGACCATCAGCCAGATGTTATAGGGAACCAGCACATCGAAAGGCGGCGGACCGTAGCTGTGCGTGGGCAGAACCGGCAGGATGATCAGCGTGATCACGGCGAAGGTCAGCGTGGCATAGACGTCCGCCTGCGTCAGGTTGTGCACCAGAATCCGGGTCTGCAGTTTCAGCGCCAGCAGTACCGTCAACGCGACACCCAGGGCCGCTGCGACAGCCAGTTCATGCCAGAAACAGATGGCACCGATCAGCAGGGTGGCCACTGCAGCCGCCTCCGACGTCATGCCAAGACTGCCGCGGCGGGCCGTCGCAATATAGGCAATCATGATCAGTCCGCCGACGATGCCGACGATGGTGACAAACACCAGCATGGAGCCGGCCTTATCGGCAAGGAAGGCAGCCGTACAGCCGAGCAGCCCCAGCAGCGCGAAAGTCCTGGTGCCGCCGAATGCGGGTTCATCCTGCGCCTGCGCCTGCTCCTTCTGCAGCTGCGAATACTCACGCTGCAGTCCTACCAGCAGGCCGATCAGCAAGGCTGCGCCGAAGCGGTAGAATATATCAACCTCGACTGTCCCGGCCTCCATCACGGGTTTCTTACTGCAGGCTCAGGCACCGGCTATCATCATGCGGTCGATCAGCACCGAGCCGGTACGTGTGTTGCCGCGAATGTCGACGTCGTTGCCGACCGCGACAATGCCCATGAACATATCCTTCAGGTTGCCCGCCACCGTGATCTCGTCCACCGGGTAGCGGATCTCCCCGCCCTCGACCCAGAAGCCGGCCGCGCCGCGAGAGTAGTCGCCCGTGACGATGTTCACGCCGAAGCCGATCAGTTCCGTGACCAGCAGACCGGTGTCCATCTGCCGCAGCAGGCCTGCGAGGTCGTGCTCACCCGGATCGATCGTCAGGTTGTGCACCCCGCCGGCATTTCCGGTGGTCTGCATCCCGAGCTTGCAGGCGGCATAGGAGTTGAGCACGTATCCCTGCAGGATACCGTCACGCACGATGTCGCGCGGCTGCGTCGCCACCCCCTCGGCATCATACGGTGCACTGCCCAGCGCCTTCTTCAGCAGGGGCTGTTCGTGAATGTGGATGAACCCGGGGAACACCGGCTTGCCGAGGTGGTCCAGCAGGAAGGACGCATTGCGGTACAGGCTGCTGCCCGAAACCGCGTTGATCAGATTGCCGAACAGGCTGCGCGCCGCCTCGGCGACGAAGACCACCGGCGTCTCGCGGGTCGACAGCCGCTGCGTCCCCAGGCGTCGCAGGGTACGCTCACCCGCGGTACGCCCGATCTGTGCGGGCGACGGCAGATCCCGGTAGTCGCGGCAGGACTCCGACCAGTAGTCCCGCTGCATCTCCCCACCCTGCTTGCCGATGACGGAGCAGCTGATACTGTGGTGGCTGCCGAGATACCCGCCCAGAAACCCGTGACTGTTTCCCTTGACGCGCATGCTGAGGTAGCTGGCAACCGTCCCGCCCTCGGAGTTATCGATGCGCTTGTCGACAGCCAGCGCGGCGGCCTCGCACCCGGTGGCCAGCTCGATGGCGCCCTCCGCGTCCAGCCCCCAGGGATGGTACAGGTCGAGGTCGGGTATCTCCCGGGCCATGCGCTCCGGGTCGGCAAGACCGGCACAGGCATCCTCGCTGGTGTAGCGGGCGATATCGCAGGCGGCCTGCACGGTGGCGGCAATGCTTTCAGGGGCGAAGTCCGCGGTACTGGCGGAGCCCTTGCGGTGATCGAAATAGACGGTCAGACCCAGCACCCGGTCGCGGTTGTACTCCAGGGTTTCCGTCTCGCCCAGACGCACCGTCACCGACAGTCCCGCGTCAATGCTCACCCCGGCTTCCACGCCGTCAGCCCCGAGCCGCCGGGCCTGGTCGATGATGTCCCCGACCATGGCCTCGAGCTGTGCCTGTTCCGGAAAGGGAGAGTCTGCGGTAGCAATTGCGGTGTCTGTCATGTCCTGCCCCTGTCTGTGGTGCGCTGATTCTACCGGTCGCCCGGGTACCGGACAAATGCTGCAGAAACCGCTATGCTGGTGCGCCTGACGGTGACCCGTAACATGCCAGACGCGAAAGACAACCCGCACCACGAACCCAGCAAGTCGCAGCGCAAGCGCGACCTCGACGAACTGAAACAGCTGGGCCGTGAACTGCTTGGCTTCAGCGATGACGCCCTGCGGCAGCTGCTGTTGCCGGAAACCCTGCTGGAGGCCTTGCGCACGGCGCAGAAAATCAAGGCGCATGGCGCGCAGAAGCGCCAGTTGCAATACATCGGCAAGCTGCTGCGCGAGGTCGATGACGCCCCGATACGTGCAGCGATCGAGGCCCGTGACAGGCAGCATGCCACGCATACCCGGGAATTCCACCGGCTGGAAGCCTTGCGCGACCACCTGCTGACCGGGGATGAGGCAGCGCTGGCCGAGGCCATGGCGCTGTTCCCGCTGGCGGACCGGCAGCACCTGCGCAAGCTGGTCAGACAGGCGCGCAGCGAGCAGGAACAGAAACAGCCGCCGCGTGGGTCGCGCCAGCTGTTCCGCTACCTGCGCGAGTTGCAGGAAGCACCCGATTACTGACGGGTTTCCCGCTGCCCGGCAGGGAACCGGGAAGCCGGATCCGTCAGGTCTTGTCCTGCTCGTTCTGCAGCGCCTTTTCCGTTATCTCTTCATAGAGGTGCACCACCTCGGCACAGAATTTCTGCCATTCCGGGTGCTTGTCGATCAGCGGCTTGTTGTGCACGGCATCGGTGATGACGCCCTGCAGGAATTCCATCTCGGCCTCGTCCAGCAACTCCGCCCTGTCAACCTTCCGCTTGAGTTCCAGAATCCTGGGCAGCCGCTGCCGTTCAAAACGCTCGATAAGCGCCAGGATGACGCCATCCTCTTTTGTCTCGTCTTGCATACCTTCCCCCATATAGCCTGCCTTGCACAGGTCGTTCCTACCTGGAACCCAGCATACTACTCTATTGTCATCCAGCGGGCATTCCTGCCCCGTTGCAGCAACCCGGGGCGCGTGCAGGCACTCATGTCTGCTGCCGCAGCACGGCTGCAAACTCCGCGACAATGTCAGCCGCCGGCCGCACGGCGTCGATGCCGGAGACGCTCTTCCCCGCCTGGAAAATATCCCGGTAGCCGGATCCCTGCCCTGCCGCGCGCTTCAGCTTCCAGATCGACTGCAGCGAATACAGGGTGCGCACGAAGTGCTTGGTGCGCGGCTGGCGCAGCAGCCAGCGTGCCAGGGGACCGGCATGCGTCCCGGTGCGTGCTATGTAAGGTGTCTTGATGATCGAGACCGGCACCCCGGAGATCTTCTCCGTGAGCACGATATCGGTGGACTGCGCCTGGATGATGGCCTGCTTGTAATCGCCATGGGCGCTGCATTCACCGGTGGCGATGAAGCGGGTACCCAGCTGGGCGCCGGCATAGCCCATCTGCAGCGCCCCGGCAAACTGTGCCGCGGTCCCGATGCCGCCGGCACAGACCAGCGGTTTGCCGAGCGGTCCGATCTCGTCCAGCAGCTGGCGGGCGGAGAGCTGTCCGGCATGGCCGCCCGCGGCGTTGTTGACGCAGATAAATCCGTCCACCCCGCCATCGAGGGCCTTCTCGGCCCACTTTCTTTCCGTCACGTCATGGTACACCGTCACGCCCGCAGGCGCGGCGCGATCGACAATCCAGCGCGGGTTTCCCAGTGCCGTCACCAGGAACGGGACCTGTTCTTCCAGCGCGATATCCAGCCATTCCTGCACCCGGGCAAGGTATTTGCGGGAACTCTGCTCGACGATGAGATTCACGCCGATCGGCTTGCGGGTCAGGCGCCGGATATAGCGCAGCCCCTCCCGGAAGTCGTGGCCATGCACGTAGGTCAGGCTCAGCGGCTGCACGATGCCGATAGCGCCGGCCTCCGAAACGGCCGCCACCAGTTCGGGATTCGAACAGGGATACATGGCGCCGCAGATCAGCGGCACCTCGATGCCCAGGGTGCGGGTCAATGCCGTCTGCGCCGGCATCAGTACACGCCCGCCAGCGGCACTGCCGGCCCGCTACCCAAGCGCACCCAGGACCAGTTTTCCGATCATGCTGCCGCTTTCCAGCTGGCGGTGCGCCGCACGCAGGTTGTCAGGCGTCAGGGGACCCGCAAGGGTCTGCAGCGTACCCCGGAGGGTTCCGGCATCCACCAGCCTCGCCACCTCGTTGAGCAGGTCATGCTGCTGCTGCATGTCGGCAGTCCGGTACACGGGGCGCGTGAACATGAACTCCCAGAGAAAACCCGCGCTTTTGGATTTCAGCACATCCAGATTGTGCGCCTCGGCCGTACCGACGATGCTGCAGATCAGTCCCTGCGGCGCGATCAGCTCCGCCATGGCGGGAAAGTGTGCATCCGTGCTGTTCAGGCAGAGGATGCAGTCCGGTGCCGCAATGCCCTGCTCCCTAAATGCCGCCACCATGTCCGTATGATGGTTCACCACATGATCGGCGCCCAGTGACAGGCACCAGTCGCGGCTTGGCTCGCGCGAGGCCGTGGCGATGACTTCCAGTCCGGCCACCTGCTTCGCCAGCTGGATGGCGATGGAACCGACGCCGCCCGCGCCACCGATGATCAGCAGGCGCCTGCCGGCATCAGCCCGGGGATCGAGCCGCAGCCGGGAAAACAACGCCTCCCAGGCGGTGATGGCCGTCAGCGGCAGGGCCGCCGCTTGCGTGAAATCCAGCGTGGCCGGCATCTGGCCGACAATCCGTTCGTCTACCAGCTGGTGGGTCGCGTTGCTGCCGGGGCGATTGATATCGCCGGCGTAGAACACCCTGTCACCGGGCTTGAACAGCGTTACACCGTCGCCCACGGATTCCACCACCCCTGCGGCGTCCCAGCCCAGGATACGCGGCGGCTGCTGTGTCGTTTTGATGCCCGCCCGCACCTTGGTATCCACCGGGTTCACGGAAACGGCATGCACGGCAACCCTCAGGTCATGTCCCTCCGGCTGCGGCACCTCGCAGGGAAATCGCACGAAGGCAGCGGCATCGTCCAGGGATTTACCCCCGGTAAAACCTATGGCTTGCATCTATCCTCCTCCTCGCAGGGAAATCTGCTGCGGCTCTCCCCGCCTGACTTGCACCGGGCGAATCCGGCATCGCACCACTATAGTCCGACAGGGCGACTGCCGGCTATATGTGTACCGGCCCCGGGTAAACCGGCAGCCGTCCTGCCGTGGGCGCATCCGGGATGCACCATATCCGTGCACCAGACGCCGCCCATGGCCATAGAATATCTCAACACATCCAGTTAACATATTGATAAACATGCCCTACCCCAACCCGGCACGGGACTTGCTCTCCTCTTCACCAGCCTATAAGCCAGGAGTCATCACGCGGTTTGAAGATCGTCGTTGCCCCCAACGCACTGAAAGGTAGTCTCAGCGCACGAGCCGCCGCGCAGGCCATGTCTGCGGGTATCCGCCTGGCTGTCCCCGCCGCCGAAGTCGTTGAGGTACCGGTTGCCGATGGCGGGGATGGCCTGCTGGAGGTACTCGAATCCGCCCAGGACCTGCAGCGGATCGCCTGCAGCGTCAGCGGACCGCTGGGCGACCCCGTGACCGCCGACCTGTTGTATGCGGCAGACCGCGGCCTTGCCGTCATCGAGATGGCTGCCGCGGCAGGGCTTGCCCTGCTGCCGTCAACCGGGCTCGACGCCATGCAGGCGACCACGTTCGGCGCCGGTGAGCTGCTGCGACTGGCACTGGATCACGGGGCACGGCACATCATCCTCGGCATCGGCGGCAGCGCAACCAGTGACGGCGGCACCGGGCTGGCCCGGGCGCTCGGTGCCCGCTTCCTGGATGCTCGTGGCAATGAATTACCCGGCACCGCGGCCGCCCTTCCCCGCATAGAACGCATCGATCTCGAGCAACTCGATCCCCGGCTGGCGCAGACGCGCATCGACGTCATTTGCGACGTCGACAACCCGCTGCTGGGCGAGCAGGGCGCGGCCCGCGTGTTCGCGCCCCAGAAAGGCGCCAGTCCGGCACAGGTCGCAGCGATCGAGGCCGGTCTGGTCAACCTTGCCGGACGCGTGCAACAGCAACTCGGGCGCGATATACGCAGCTTCCGGGGCGGCGGGGCGGCCGGGGGTCTCGGCGCCGGCCTGGTCACCTTTCTGCAGGCGGAACTGCGACCGGGCGCCCGGGTGGTACTGGAACTCACCGGGTTTGAGGCGGCGCTGGCCGGCGCCAGCCTGGTACTGACCGCTGAAGGCCGGCTGGACAGCCAGACCGCGCATGGCAAGGCGCCGGCAGAAGTTGCCCGGCAGGCACACGCTCACGGCATCCCCTGCATCGCCATCGCCGGCAGCCTGGGAGCGGAACTGGCGCCGCTGCAGGCCGCCGGCATCGACGCCTGCTTCAGCCTCTGCCCCGGCCCGCTGACGCTGGAGGCTGCCATGCAGCAGGCCGCTGCACTGCTGACCCGCACCTGCGAACAGGCAGTGCGTTGTTTCCTCGCCGGCAATCCCGCACTCTCGCAGTCATGAATCACTTACCCTTGGAATGCTTATGATCAAAAAATGCCTGTTTCCCGCGGCCGGCTACGGTACGCGCTTTCTCCCGGCAACCAAGGCGATGCCCAAGGAAATGCTGCCGGTGCTGGACAAACCGCTGATCCAGTACGGCGTCGAGGAAGCGATGGACGCCGGCATGAAAGATATCGCCATCATTACCGGGCGCGGCAAGCGCGCCATCGAGGACCACTTCGACATCAGTTACGAACTGGAGCACCAGATCAGCGGCACGGCCAAGGAGGCGCCGCTGGCAAGCATTCGCAAGATCATTGACGAATGCACCTTTTCCTACACCCGGCAGATCGAGATGCAGGGGCTGGGGCATGCCATCCTCACCGGCGAAACCCTGATCGGCGACGCGCCCTTCGGCGTCATCCTCGCCGATGACCTGTGTGTGGGCAACGAACTCGGTGTCATCGCCCAGATGGTCCAGATCTATGAAAAATACCGCTGCAGCATACTCGCCATCGAGGAGGTCGATCCGCAGGAGGTCCACAAGTACGGCGTCATTGCGGGCAGCCAGCTGGATGACAATATCTACATGGTGTCCTCCATGGTGGAAAAACCGGCACCGGGGGAAGCCCCCAGCAATCTCGCCATCATCGGACGCTATATCCTGACACCGGACATCTTCGATGTCCTGAGACGGACGCCGCCGGGCAAGAACGGCGAGCTGCAGATTACCGATGCCCTGCAGACCCAGGCAAGCGAAGGCATGGTCCTCGCCTACCGCTTTGATGGCCGGCGTTTTGACTGCGGTAGCTTCGAGGGTTTTGTCGAGGCCACCAATTACTTCTACAACAAGCGGCAGCACCGGGACTGAGCTACAGTCCCATGGACACGGGCTTCACAACGCCGGACATCCCCCTGCTGGTGTTCACCGACCTCGATGGCAGCCTGCTTGACCACGATGACTACGGTTTTGCCGCGGCGCAACCGGCGCTGGCGCAACTGGAGTCATTGCACATCCCCCTGATTCCCGTCACCAGCAAGACGCTGGCGGAAATGCAGGTACTCGGACAACAGCTCGGCACGCGGCATCCGCTGATCGTGGAAAACGGCTGTGTGATCTGCCTGCCGGAAGGCTACTTTCCCCAGTCCGGGAACAGTGCGCCTGGCGCGGATTACCGGCTGCTGCGACTCGCGCCTGACTACAACACCCTGCTGGCTGAACTGCGGCAACTGCGCCATGACCACGGCTTCCGCTTTCGCGGCTTTCACGACATGGACACCGGCGAGCTGGTGCGCAGCACCGGTCTCGGCCAGGCCGCGGCGGAACTTGCCCGCAGGCGGCTGTGTTCCGAACCGATCGCGTGGGAGGATACGGATGCCGCACTGGAAAACTTCAGGCAGGTGCTGGCGGAGCGGCAGCTGCGGCTGGTGAAGGGCGGCCGCTTCTGGCACGTGCTGTCACGGGCCGACAAGGGCAGCACCCTGCAACAACTGGCCTCGCTGTACCGCGACAACGGTCTGCGGGACTTCACCATCCTGGCGCTGGGCGACAGTCCCAACGACTGCAGCATGCTGCAGGCCGCCGATATCGCCGTACTCATCTGCCACAAGGACGGCAGCGTGATGGACTGCGAAGCAGGCGGCCGCGTCATACAAACCACGGAACCCGGCCCCGCAGGATGGAATGCCGCGGTGCTGCAGGTCCTGCAGGCGCTGGCAGCGCCCGCAGGATCGGCCGCGCACACGAAAACCCGGAGGTGAAGCATGTCGGATTTCTTCCAGAACGGCGTCATTACAACTCTGCACAAGCTCAGGGAGCGCCCCATAGCGGAACTGGAAGCGGAACTGCTGCGCTTTTCCCGGGTGCGCCCGATGGCCCTGATCCTGCCGAGCCTGTACTCGGAACTGCAGGGCCCCGCCCTGCCGAACATCATTCGCCACCTGCGCCAGGTGAACTATATATCCGACATCATCGTCGGTCTCGACCAGGCCACTGAGTCGCAGTTCCAGCATGCCCGGGACTTCTTCGGCGTGTTGCCGCAGAACATCCATCTGCTCTGGAACGACGGCGAGCGCCTGCGCGCACTGGATGCGAAGCTGCAGGCGGAAGGACTGTCGCCGCAGCAGCCGGGCAAGGGACGCAACGCCTGGTTCTGCTTCGGCTACGCGCTGGCAAGCGGCAACTGCGAGGCGATCGCGCTGCATGACTGCGACATCATCACCTACGACCGCCGCCTGCCGGCGAGGCTGTTCTATCCGGTAGCGAACCCCGCCTTCAACTTCGAATTCTGCAAGGGCTACTACTCCCGTATCCATAACCAGCAACTCAGCGGGCGCGCCACCCGGCTGCTCGTCACACCGCTGCTGCGCGCCCTGGAAAAAGTCGTCGGCAGGATGGATTACCTGGATTTCATGAACAGCTTCCGCTACCCCCTGTCGGGCGAGTTCTCGCTGCGCCGTGACTTCATCAGCAACCTGCGCATCCCCAGCGACTGGGGGCTGGAGATCGGGGTGCTGTCGGAGGTCTACCGCAACCTGTCGCGGCAGCAGGTTTGCCAGGTCGATATCGCCGACGAGTATGACCACAAGCACCAGACCCTGACACAGGAAGACCGTAGCGGCGGCCTGGCGAAGATGAGCGTGGAAATCGCGAAGTCACTGTATCGCAAGCTGGCGACGGAAGGGGTTTCGCTGTCCATCGAGGACATCCGCGCCGTCAAGGCGGCGTATTTTCGCATTGCCCTCGACTGCATCGAGCAATACTACTACGATGCCCGCATCAACGGCCTGGAATTCGACCGGCATGCCGAGGAAGGCAGCGTCGATATCTTCACCCGGAGCATCATGACCGCGGGTGAGGTGTACCTCGACAACCCGATGGAGCTGCCGTTCATTCCCAACTGGAACCGGGTACTCAGCGCCATCCCGGACTTCGGCGAACAACTGCTGGCCGCGGTTGCAGCGGACAACGCAGATTGACCCGGTCACGGCGCGGGAACCGGGCACAGGCACAGTACCATCATTTGAAAGTCCCAAACCGGACGGTAACGTGCCGGTCCTTGAATTCCAGGCTACTTCCGGGTTGCAGCAGAAACGAACCTTCCCGTTTGACAGCCTGTAATATCAAGAACGGCCAAAACCAAACCTTTAGCACAACGCAAAACGGCGACCCGAAGGCCGCCGTTGAGACAGTAAAAGAAGCAAGTGCTATTGAAGATAACCAAGACCGGGATTCACTGGAGACTTGTATAAAATGCCATGATCACCATTAGACGGGTCATTTGAAACCTCCTCAATAACCTCAAAATCACCCCAGATCACTGGCCCAAGAACAACCCCGTTCCTGACCCAATTACCATCAACCACAGTGTCACCCTCAGCTGCAGCGACGATTTTTACGAAATAAGTCCATTTCCGCATTTGCCATTAACATCTACCTTGCCTGATTGGTGATTCGTGAGCCAGGCACCAGAACCTATGTAGCTGGGATAACCATTATGCCGGTCAAGCCTGGTATCACCATCGCAATCCATGTTGCTCAGCCACGCATCGTTCCATTTCATCAACAGATCGTCATCTGCATAGGGTTGACACCAAGCCGCATCACGGTATGCGTCGCAATAGCCACCGTTAAACATATGTCCCTGGTAATTGTATCCCCAGTCGTCAAATCCTGTAGTAAGAAGATTCCCTGCACTATCGTATAACGCTCCATCCTGGATCGTGATACATGCTGCATGCAATTGACTTGAAGCAAGTGCAAAGAGAGTGGTTGAGACAAGTAATTTCAAGTTCATAGTAAAGTCCTCAAGATTATTATTTTGCCTACATTTTAATGTAAGCACTGTGCCAACCCTGGCATAGCGGCGACACGCTAACACCTCAGGCTATAGGTAAAATTTGTGGGAATTACTTAAGGAACTTCTGATTACTCAGCAGTCAGAAATATAGGCGACAGATGGGTGTTTAAAAAACGACCGCACCATC
>Ga0055481_10000377_pt1 | contig 14488 bp, 11 predicted proteins | sample Muzzi_PWC_D2_FD_57936 | JGI IMG/M metagenome (GOLD analysis project Ga0055481, IMG submission 57936) | Wetland microbial communities from San Francisco Bay, California, USA, that impact long-term carbon sequestration - Muzzi_PWC_D2 | ecosystem: Environmental > Aquatic > Marine > Wetlands ... | reverse complement strand
TTATAACCCACAATAATAAACCCACTGTCATCAAGATTAAAAATATCAATAATTCATATTGTTTAATATCCCCGATCAGAATTTCGAGTGTTTGACCAAATACATAACCTAATCCACCTATTACTGTTGCCCAAAAAAAAGCCCCAATAATATTCAACAAGAGGAAGCGGACCGGCGAAACCCTGCTCACACCAATTAATATTGGCGTCACTGTGCGCAATCCATACAGAAAACGAAACCCAACAATAAGCAGGACTTGATGTCTTCTTAACAAGTCAAATACTCGTTCGGACCTGACTCTCAAACGAGGCCTTTTCTCAAGCATATCTTGGCCCTTGATACGACCAATATGGAAATAAAGCTGGTCACCCAACACTGTTCCAATGAGCGCACTGGCTATAACCCATGGCAAATCAAGATAGCCTCGATGAGCCGCCAACCCCCCCAGGATCAGGATAGTCTCACCTTCAAAAAAAGTGCCTATTACAATCGCCACATACCCGTATGTTGAGACCAGCCATGCAAGTGTCATGGTTCAAAACCAGTTGATCTGTAACAACATGACAAATATGACAAATATAATATCAATTATATTGAGGAACTAACTTATAGAACATTAATTAGTTAACCGATCCGTTGAATACGATCTCATCCATTGTCTTGCGATCGCTTGGAACTTCGCGTTTTCTCAAGTCATCCGGCAAGGTTGCCGGTTCTCCGAGCCTGCCAACAGCGATTGCACATATTGCGTTGTATTCATCCGGGTCCACACCGGTTATAGCAAAGGCCTTGTCTACACTGAACCCGGCCATACCATGCGTATAGAGACTCAGCTTGTTTGCCTGCAGGGTCAGCGCCATCCAGGCAGCTCCAGTATCGAAATCCGCCCAACGATTGGGGTTACCGTTATGAGCAAAGGTTTTTTTACTGAACACCAGAACAAGCAACGGTGCGTGGTTCGCCCAGACCTGATTTTTTTCAGTCAACACCGAACGGAATCTTTTCAGGTCATCAGGGCGGTGCGCATAAACAAACCGCCAGGGTTGTTCATTGAAGCAGGATGGGCTCCAGCGAGCGGCCTCGAAAAGTGTCTTGATATCTTCTTCCGTAACCGGGTCGGATAAAAATGCACGTGGTGACCAGCGCTCAATGAACATGCGATCCAGTTTATCGTAGACTGTTTTACGCATCATGCTCCTACTTTATTGTATGGTGGAGTGGTAGCGGCCATTCGCCTGCCTTGTAAATACTAATTGTATGTCAATTATTGAGGTCAGATCGAGGCTGTCTCTATAAATCAGCAGTAATGATGTTCTGAGTGTGATTTACAATTGACATTGAAATATGGAAGCTATTTGGTTCATCTGTACGCTTAATTTCGCCAATAGGCAGGCATAAACAGAATCAATAGTGTGAAGACTTCCAGTCGTCCCACCAGCATGCCGAAGATACCCAGCCATTTAATCGCTGGACTGACAGTAGCGAAATTATTGGCAACTTCACCCAAGCCGGGACCAAGCAGATTAATGGTAGCCACTACAGCGCCGAAAGCCGATTCAAGACTCAATCCTGCCGCCATCATTGCGATCGTGAGTAGTAGCGTGGTGACTATATAAAGTACGTATAAACCCCACACTGAAAACAGCACATCTTCCGATACCGGACGCGTACCTAATTTAACGACGGAAACAGCCCGTGGGTGGGCAAGCTGGTAGAGTTGCCGCAGGCCAATTTTAGCGAGCAGCATGATGCGCAAGACCTTGATGCCGCCTGCAGTCGATCCACCACATCCCCCAATGAATGAAAGAATAATCAGTATCAACGGGGTATGTCGAGGCCACTCGGCATATGTAGCAGTAACATAGCCGGTAGTGGTAAAAACCGAGGCTACCTGAAAGGCCGCGTATCGCAAGGATTCCCATGTCCCAGTGTAGGTATCGTCCCAATAGAGACTCACTGCCACAAGCAAGGTAGAGACCAGAAATATCCGTGCATACCCCCGGGTTTCTGTATCGGTAACATACGGCTGGATACTGAGATTTTGCCAGGCTTGAAAGTGCATAGCGAAATTCACCCCGCCTGCCAACATGAAAACAATGGCAATGGTCTCGATGACCGGGCTGTCGAAGTAGGCAATGCTCGCATCGTGGGTTGAGAAACCGCCGGTTGCGACGGTAGTGAAAGCATGACCAACCGCGTCGAACAGATTCATACCTGCAATCCAGTAGGCGACGGCACAGGCCAGAGTGAGTGCGAAATACATTACCCATAATACACGGGCTGTTTCTGCGATTCTGGGGGTCAGTTTTTCCTGCTTTGTCACCCCGGAAACTTCTGCTCGATATAACTGCGTACCACCCACACCCAGCAATGGCAAGATGGCAACGGCCAATACGATAATACCCATGCCTCCGAGCCACTGCATCTGCTGCCTGTGATACAGGATGGATGGCGGCAATTCATCCAGCCCGACAATAACCGTTGCCCCGGTTGTGGTAAACCCGGATATCGATTCAAAAATGGCATCAGTTATGCCAAGATGAAGGCCGAGGATAAACGGCAATGCGCCGACAACTCCCAGTATCGCCCAGAACAAGGTAACAAAAAGAAAGCCATCACGGACAAACAGTGCGCTTTGCTGTCTGATATTGGGTAACCACAGCACCAGTCCTGATAAGGCTGCAATGAGTAGCGATGTCATGAACACAATCCACTCACCGTCTTTGTAGAGCAATGAAATCCCGATCGAGGGAAGAAAGCTTAAGCTGTAGAGCATCAGCAAAATTCCGAACAATCTTAATATCGCGCGCCAGTGCATACGAGCTGTATACTCTTTAGCCAGGCAAGAAAAAGATGCTCAGCTTGCCATTACACGAGATTGGCGGTGTGATTATAACTGAACGCAAAAGGTAACTAAAAAACAATATCTTACGAATATACCAGACGGGCTTTTACGAAATCACAAAAAATGTCATATGACCGGTTTTGCGCTACCCCTTATACAGATTATCGGCAGGGCTTCAGGCGAGGTCATATAAAAATATTATAAAAACTTTATATAATTTTTATTATCTGTTGTATATTGCTGTCAGCATAATCTTTAATTCCAGATCCCGCTTACTCACCCAAATCACATAGAAATGCAATACGCCGACGTAGCCATGGAACCAAAATCCGTGACGTCTAGAGTGTACATCTATGCGGGCACAGTCGGTGTGGTTCTCGTGACCGTGGGCCTGGCTTTTCTTGCACACAGGTTAATGCCTCATGCCAGTCTTTCCTTGCTGTTCCTAACGGGTGTATTGATCGTTTCAGTCCGAACCGGCCTGGGGCCTTCGTTGCTGGCCAGCTTTCTCAGTTTTCTGGCATATAATTTTTTCTTTACACCACCTTATTACACGTTCGATGTGGCAGACGATGGTGATGTAGCCACTCTAGTGTTCTTTTTGATCATGGCAGCGATTACAGGAAACCTGGCTGCGCGGATGCACCAGGAGATGGCCAAGCGTCGTGCATCTTTGCAGCGAATCTCGAACCTCTATGAGTTCACCCAACGCATGTCGTCTGCAGCCGGGACTGAAGCTGTACTGGAAGCCCTCGCGGATCACCTGTCACAATCCGTGGAAAAGCCAGTCACCGTGCTTATTGCAAATCATGAAGGAATCCCTGTTATAAGAGCAAGGTCGGGCCAGCCACAGCCGCTACGCAAGTTTGATATCAAGTCTGCCTGGTTGCAAAACTCACCGGATCCTGTCGTGATTGAACCATGGCATTTCTTGAAGCTGACCACCAACCACGAACCGGTTGGCATGGTGGCAATATACGGACAAATCGATGCTGACCAAATCGATCTGGTGCGTAGTTTATGTAATCAGGCAACGGTCGTTCTAGACAGGACGCAACTGGTGGCGGATCTTGAACAGGCACGGTTGGTGTCGGAAACGGAGCAATTGCGCTCGGCATTATTATCATCCGTTTCGCATGATTTGCGTACCCCGCTCGCATCAATTATCGGGTCGACATCCAGTTTGCTCGAATATGGTGATTCGTTCAGTGATGTTAATCGCAGGGAGTTATTAGCGACTATTCTTGAGGAGGCGCAGCGCCTGGATCGCTATATACAGAACCTGCTCGACATGACCCGACTTGGCCAGGGAAATCTCACCTTGCGGCGTGACTGGGTGGACCTGCATGACATCGTCTCCAGTTCCATCGCACGATTACAGGATGCTCTAAAAGGATTGTCCATCGATATCGACATCGCGGAAACTGTGCCACTAATATGGGTCCATGGCGTCCTGATTGAACAGGCGGTGGTTAATTTACTGGACAATGCCATACGTTTTTCACCTGTCGATGGCCGAATCAGTATTTCGGTTAGTTCCGAAACGGACAAAATCGATATAGAGCTATGTGACGAAGGTCCCGGGATACCAGAAAACGAGAAAGAAAAGATATTCGATATGTTTTACACGGTACGCCAGGGCGACAGGGGGCACCTTCATGGTACCGGTCTGGGACTCGCAATTTGCCGCGGTATGATTGCGGCACATGGCGGTGATGTTACTGCACATGACGGAAGAAACGGACGTGGCACCTGTATGCGGATCACACTACCCATTATCAGACCTGATACTATAAGCACAACATGAAAACCACATTAACTACCATTCTTGTTATTGAAGATGAGGCGCAAATCCGCAAATTCCTGCGCATCAGCCTTGAAGCTCACGGCTATACCGTGCATGAGGCCCGTCTCGGCGAGGATGGCCTTAAGCTATGTGCGAACGCACAGCCACATCTGGTGATACTCGACCTGGGTTTACCGGACATGGATGGACAAAAGTTTATCCTGCGGTTGCGTGAATGGTCCCAGGTACCGCTCATCGTGTTATCGGTGCGTGCATCCGAGATGGAGAAGGTGCAGGCACTCGATGCCGGAGCAAACGATTATGTATCCAAACCATTCGGGATCGGGGAGCTTATGGCACGGATTCGTGCCGTCTTACGTAATAGCGAGGAGACAACATCGGCTCCGACTGTGTTTGATTCGCAAGGGCTGCGTGTGGATATGGCGCAACGCGAAGTCAGTGTCGATGGTGCTACGGTCCATTTGTCAAAAAAAGAGTACGAGTTGTTACGATTATTGATTGCCTCGCGGGGACAGGTGATAACCCATCAGCAAATACTCCAGGAGATTTGGGGGCCTGCCCAACAAAATGAGACACACTATTTGCGAGTACTTGTAGGTCAGTTACGCCAGAAACTGGGCGACGACCCGGCACGACCCCGTTTTATTGTTACCGTGCAAGGGGTAGGATACAGGCTGGCCCTTTCAGCGACGTAACATTACGCCGGACAAAAAAATATTGAAGACTGGATAGATTACTGTTTATCTTTTTTGCGTGCTATATAGGTAGGGTAGCTTCCCTTACCGGCCCGTAAATTAAGGCTTTCGGCAACGGTTTCAGCATGTTGGGTAACCGCTTGCAATGTGCCGGGTCTTTTGCCTTCAATCTTTGAATTGCCTTCACCGATCACATAGTGGTGCCAGTTGCCTGTCATGCCCTCGGGTGGGGAAATCTTTTCTACCGTCATAACGCGGTATTTTTCTATTATCACATTCACTTCCCTCTAAAACGACACATATGGTGATATGTCATACATTAATATCTTTTAATTATAACACAAAATAGGGCCATAATGTTTCTTTTTGTACACAACAGCACTAATACCTTGCATTACAGATGAAGTGCTAAATCAAATATTTTTTGAATCCGGGGATGGAAATAGCCCACAAACTACAATTTCTAAGTGGCGATATTTCTGTGATAATTATCGTTGCTGATTAACATCATAGAGACATCACGTGCAGGCCATCATTTCAATCAAGGAATTGACTAAAACCTATGCCTCAGGATTCCAGGCCCTCAAAGATACCAATCTAGAGATTCGCCAGGGAGAAATCTTTGCCCTGCTGGGTCCGAATGGAGCCGGCAAGACTACACTCATCAATATTATCTGCGGCATAGTAAATCCAAGCCATGGTGTTATCACAGTCGATGGACATGACATCATTGCAGATTACCGGGCGGCTCGATCAAAAATCGGATTGGTCCCCCAGGAATTGACTACCGATGCCTTCGAAAGTGTCTGGGGTACGGTGAAATTAAGTCGTGGGCTGTTTGGTAAATCGCCGAATCCAGCCTATCTCGAAAAGGTATTGCGCGATCTTTCCTTGTGGGACAAGAAAGATTCAAAGATCATAACATTGTCGGGCGGCATGAAACGCCGCCTGATGATCGCCAAGGCTCTCTCGCACGAGCCGCAAATCCTGTTTCTCGACGAACCAACAGCCGGTGTCGATGTCGAACTGCGCTGTGAAATGTGGGACATGGTACGGGCCCTGCGCGAAAACGGTGTAACCATTATTCTCACTACCCATTATATAGAAGAGGCCGAAGAGATGGCTGACCGTATCGGGGTAATCCGCAAAGGGGAAATTATTCTGGTGGAGGACAAGACCCTGTTGATGGAAAAGCTCGGCAAGAAACAATTGAGACTGTACCTGCAGAACCCACTCGACCGTATCCCTGATGAACTTTCAGAACAGCCGCTTGAACTTTCCGCTGACGGCAATGAACTGGTTTTTACCTTCGATGCACAGCACGAGCGTACAGGTATCGCCGGGCTACTGCGGAGTCTCAGCGAGCACGGTATAGATTATAAGGATCTTCATACCAGTCAAAGCTCGCTGGAAGAAATCTTTGTCGGCCTGGTGAGGGAACAATCATGAACATCCATGCAATCCGTGCCATCTACAATTTTGAAATGGCTCGTACCGGGCGAACCCTGATGGAGAGCATTGCCTCGCCGATTCTTTCGACCTCACTCTACTTCGTGGTATTCGGGGCCGCGATCGGCTCACGCATGGGTGAGATAGACGGTATCAGTTACGGGGCTTTCATCATTCCGGGTTTGTTGATGTTGTCATTACTGAGCGAGAGTATCTCAAATGCCTCATTCGGGATCTACTTTCCCAAGTTCACGGGTACAATTTACGAAGTGTTATCCGCGCCAATCTCCTATATCGAGATTCTTATCGGTTATGTCGGAGCAGCGGCAACCAAATCGATTATCCTCGGTATACTTATCCTTGTTACAGCGCGGTTATTTGTAGATTATGAGATCGCGCATCCTATTTGGATGACAGGATTTCTTTTTCTTACTGCTGTTTCATTCAGTCTGTTGGGATTTATCATCGGCATCTGGGCCGATGACTTCCAGAAGTTGCAGATTGTACCTTTGATGGTCATCACACCATTGACCTTCCTGGGTGGCGCATTCTACTCGATTGACATGTTACCACCGGTGTGGCAGAAGATCACATTGATAAATCCGGTGGTCTATTTGATCAGTGGATTCCGCTGGAGTTTTTACGGCATATCGGATGTCAGTGTGGCCATCAGCGTGAGCATGATCATGGTCTTCCTTGTGTTATGCCTTGCAGCCGTATGGTGGATATTCAAGACCGGCTACCGGCTCAAGACCTGAATTGATTACATCCCTGGATATTTCAGCTGATTGGATGCCTTGTTGATTAAAAACATATGCCGAATGGAAAACATCACAATTATGAAACCTGCGATTGAGACGATATCGTCTATTGATTCCGTCAGAATTTCGCCCGTACCTAATGCCCGCAGGCCAAGTACGCCACATAACACCCACAGGAATCCGGCTGCGCCAATCAGAAGGACGTAATTGGTTACATCCACTTTCACAGTTTTATCCTGTTTGATATTCTTCACTGCCATGGCATGCATTGCGCCTTTGCTCATTGTCCCGGCAACCTCAACTTCATCTCCCTCGTGCATACTGCTGACAAGATCAATGGGTACCATGACGTTATAACCGTCGAGACGGCATTTTACTGTGCCATTCTTTTCCAGCGCAGTTAGATTTCTGACCGTTCCGCGCAAAATCACTATTGCCATATTATTCTCCATCTGATTGAACAAACTTCTATAGTTTATATAAGACAACAAGGATCGTGATTAATTCCACGGTATCGTATTACACTTTTAATATTGTATAACTTACGCTGAAACCCGTAACAAATACATTTTGTTTTAAAGGATAATTACCATGCATTCTCTTTAGACAGGAAATCCGTGCTCCCTTAGGTGTATTTTCGCCTTTAGTGCAGTGAGCGCCATATCAAGCTCTATCTCCCAACTATAAGGAGTGACATTATCAAGGTTTTCGTTCACGTTAATGTCATGGTAAGGTTCATCTGCAAAGATTTTGACAACCCGGGTTTCCTCGATGTTAGGCGTGAGCTCGGCCCAGATTTCATTGAGAAAGTCCTTGGGCCGGGTGATCGACCATTCGCCGATCAATCGATAATGTTTCGGCAATTCCGTATATGCAGCCGTAGTTCCGGTCTGTTTTCTACCACTTGTTTCATCAACATGATCGGTATGTATATACACAATCAGTTTGGGATGGTATCTAAGTATATCAGGTGTGCAGTTGATTTCTGATGGCATCCAGCTGGAAAATGCCACATCGAAAGGGAAATCGATGGCATTGATTTTTCCGCTACGCATTTCATAACATCCAGCATCATAAAAATCCGCGATTTGATATGGCTTGGCATCGGGATCCCGCAAGCCGGTTACTTTAACGCCTTCCCGAGCCAGCAGACTGCCGATAAAACCGTTGCCCGGATGAAGATCACAAATAACAGGATCACCCGCTATTTGGCGTGCGCAATGCGCAATCTGTCTCATCTCACCGCGCAGAGGATAATAGGGCGCTATGGTAGGACCGTATTTTTCAGGATCACGATCGGGATTACTGAATACCAGGGCATGCAACGGCAGGCCCTTGATACGTTCGTCAAAGGGTAATGCGTTGTTCCAGCCCGGATGCAACTTTTCCTGAAACTCAACGATGCGGTTGAACATGTCTTCGCTGAAGGACTCCATGTCACGAAGTTTTTCGTATTCTTCAGGAATTTCAGGCTTTATAGGTGTAAATAGATCCATAGCTACTATGCTTTATAAAGGTTACTTGTGATACGGTGTACTTAATTCATGCACCGCCTCGATAAAGGCGCGCGCGTGCTCAGGATCAACATGGGGGTGTATACCATGTCCAAGGTTGAATACATGACCCGAACCTTTACCGAAGCTGTCAAGGACTGTCGCAACTTCATCGCGGATACGTTCGGGTGATGCATATAATACACAGGGATCCATATTGCCTTGCAAGGCAACACGATCACCGACACGTGCACGTGCCTGTGAAAGGTCGATGGTCCAGTCGATTCCCAACGCATCGCAACCGGTATCTGCCATCGCCTCCAGCCACGCTTGGCCGCCCTTGGTAAATAATATAACGGGTACTTGTCTGCCATCGTATTCGCGTATCAAACCATCGACAATCTTTGCCATATAATCCAGGGAAAATGCCTGATAATCACGTCTTGTCAGAACACCACCCCATGTATCGAATATCATGACAGCCTGTGCTCCGGCACTGATCTGGCCATTAAGGTAAGCGATAACGGACGCAGCCAGTAAATCCAGCAGCTTATGCAATACTGCTGGTTGATCAAACATCATTCCTTTGACCCTGGCAAAGTCCTTGGTGCCACCACCTTCGACCATATAGGTCGCCAATGTCCACGGACTACCTGAAAATCCGATCAGAGGTACCTGGCCCGCCAATTCCTGGCGAATCAACCGCACGGCATCGATAACATAACGTAATTCCTGTTCCGGATCCGGCACACCCAGGGCATTGATATCTGTTGCCGTACGTAATGGCTTCTTGAACTGGGGCCCTTCACCGGGCGTAAAGGTAAGACCCAGACCCATGGCATCCGGTATGGTAAGAATGTCAGAGAATAATATCGCCGCATCCAGTGGGAAGCGCGCAAGAGGTTGCAGCGTGACTTCGCAGGCCAGTTCAGGTGATGTACACAAATTCATGAAACTGCCGGCCTTTTCACGGGTGGCACGGTATTCCGGCAGGTAACGTCCAGCCTGACGCATCATCCACACCGGCGTGACATCAACAGGCTCGCGCAGCAGGGCACGCAACAGGCGATCATTTTTGAGTGTCGGCTTCAGGTCTTTTGGGTTGGCATTCACTGATAATTACTACACTTCTTTATAGTTGTTAAACTTCGAGATATTCCAGGATTCCCTTGGCCGCTTCCCGGCCCTCAAAGACCGCGGTAACGACAAGATCGGCACCGCGCACCATATCACCCCCGGCAAAGACTTTGGGATTGCTGGTCTGGAATTGAAAGGTACCATAAGCGGTAGCTCTTGTCCGGCCACGCTCATCAACATTGATACCGAATTCTTTAAACCATGGCGCCGGGCTCGGGCGAAAACCAAAGGCGATAATCACCCTGTCGGCCGGTATAATCTCTTCGCTTCCCGGAATTACCTGGGGTGTACGACGTCCTGACGCATCGGGTTCGCCCAACTCGGTGGTGACTACCTTGACCCCTTCGGCCCTGGAATCACCAACAATCTCTACGGGTTGACGATTCCAAAGAAATTTCACACCTTCTTCTTTGGCATTGTACACTTCTCGCCTTGAACCAGGCATATTGGCTTCATCACGGCGGTAGGCACAGGTAACACTTGCAGCACCCTGCCGGATTGCGGTTCGGTTACAGTCCATGGCGGTATCACCACCTCCGAGTACCACAACACGTTGACCTGCCAAATCAATAAAATCGGCAGGATCTTTTTCCAGACCAAGGGTACGGTTGTTGTTGGAAATCAGATAAGGCAATGCCTCATGGACACCCGGCAGGTTTTCACCATGAAATTCCCCTTTCATATAGGTATAGGCACCCATACCAAGAAACACCGCGTCATAGTCATCGAGTAATTTCTGAAACGGAATATCCGCACCGATATTGATATTCAATACAAACTCGACTCCCATATCTTCCATCAACGCACGCCGGGTTTGTACCACTTCTTTTTCGAGCTTGAATGACGGGATACCGAATGTCAGCAGCCCACCTATTTCTGGATAGCGATCGTAGACCACCGGCTTGACGCCGTTACGTATTAAAATATCGGCACATCCCAGACCCGCCGGCCCCGCACCGACAACTGCTACACATTTACCCGTATCCACAACGCCTGAAAGATCCGGTCGCCATCCGGCTTTCAATGCCTCATCGGTAATATATTTTTCAATCGCGCCAATCGTGACTGCACCGAAACCATCATTCAAGGTACATGCTCCTTCACACAGACGATCCTGAGGACAAATACGTCCGCAGACCTCGGGCAATGAATTGGTTCGATGAGAAAGTTCTGCTGCCTCAAAAAGATTTCCTTCCTCAATCAGTTTCAGCCAGTTAGGGATATAGTTATGTACCGGACATTTCCACTCACAATAAGGATTACCGCAAGAGATACAACGTGCTGCCTGGCTTGCCGCACTGGATGGATCATATTGACCATATATTTCCTTATATTCGTGAATGCGGATCTCAACCGGTTTGGTCTCGGGATCCTTGCGCGGCACATCTAGAAATTGGAAAACATTGGCCATAATAATTCCGGAATATTACTGCTTATGCGGCACGCCGCAAGGTATCAATGAGGGTTTGCAGATCAGAGGCCTTGGGCTTGACTAACCAGAACTTGCCATTCAGGTCTTGATAGTCATCCAGTATCATCTGTCCCCAGCGGCTACCTGTTTCTGCCACAAAATCCACGATAAGGCCTTGCAGATAACTATTATGTGCTTCCATGCTTTCAGTGTGAATGCGATGGATATCGATCAATTCATGGTTATAACAATCGACAAAGGTATTATTCAGGTCCAGCACAAATGAAAACCCGCCCGTCATCCCGGCACCGAAGTTGATCCCGGTTTGACCTAACACCACCACCACACCATCGGTCATATATTCGCAACCATGATCGCCGACACCCTCAACAACCGTATGTGCCCCCGAATTACGCACGGCAAAACGCTCGCCTGCAAGGCCCGCAGCATACAGCTTGCCTCCGGTAGCGCCATACAAACAGGTATTGCCGATAATGACTGTTTCATTGCTGTTGAAGCTGCTTGTACGCGGCGGATGGATAACAATCTTGCCTCCGGACATTCCCTTGCCGACGTAATCATTGGCATCACCTTCCAGCAACAAGTGCAGGCCACCCACATTCCATACCCCGAAACTTTGACCAGCCGATCCGGTAAAGCGCACATTGAGTGGAGCATCGGCCATGCCTTGATTACCGTGGCGTCTTGCTATCTCACCTGATATACGGGCACCGATGGAGCGATTACTGTTACGAATCTGATAACTGAATTCTCCACCGCGTTTATGTTCAATCGCATCAATTGTATCTGTGATGATGCGTTCTGCCAGTTCCCCCTTGTCGAACGGGGTATTGTACTGCAAGGTACAATACTGTGGCTTATCCGTCATGTATGAACGACCGGACAGAATCGGCGCAAGGTCGAGCCGGCGCTGTTTGTCTGTTTCACCCGGAAGTAATTGCAACAATTCCGTACGCCCGATGATGTCCGCCAGGCATTTCACGCCGAGTCTGGCCAACCATTCACGCACCTCCTGCGATACGAAGCGGAAATAATTCATCACCATCTCCGGCATACCGATGAAATGTTTCATGCGTAATATATTATTCTGCGTGGCCACCCCGGTCGCACAATTATTCAAATGACAGATACGCAAGTATTTACACCCCAGAGCCACCATAGGCGCGGTACCGAAGCCAAAACTCTCGGCACCCAGTATCGCGGCCTTGATCACATCCAGACCTGTCTTCAATCCACCATCGGTCTGCACCCTCACCTTGTCTCGCAGATTATTGGCTCGCAGGATCTGATGGGTCTCGGACAAACCCAGTTCCCAGGGAGTACCTGCATACTTGACGGATGTCAGCGGGCTTGCGCCTGTGCCACCATCATGTCCGGCAATAGTAATAAAATCTGCATAGGCCTTGGCAACACCAGCAGCAATGGTTCCGACACCAGGACCTGCCACCAGCTTGACTGATACGAAGGCCGTTGGATTGGCCTGCTTCAGATCGAAGATCAGTTGAGCCAGATCTTCAATAGAATAGATATCATGATGCGGTGGAGGTGAAATCAATGCAACACCGGGACGGGCATATCGCAGCTTGGCAATCATTTCATTAACCTTCTGGCCCGGTAATTGTCCGCCCTCGCCGGGTTTTGCGCCCTGCGCGATCTTGATTTGCAGTACTTCGGCATTAACGAGATAGGCCGCTGTTACACCGAAACGACCGGAGGCAACCTGTTTGATCTTTGACATCTTCTCGGTGCCATAGCGTTTCGGATCTTCACCGCCTTCACCGGAGTTTGAACGACCACCCAGACGGTTCATCGCAATTGCCAGGGCTTCATGGGCTTCTGGTGAAAGCGCGCCCAACGACATGCCAGCCGAATCAAAACGCGGCAGTATGTCTTCCACCGACTCGACGTCTTCGATAGCTACAGGAGTAATATCATCCCGTAATACAAACATATCCCGTAACGCAGTTATAGGTCGGCTGTTAACGATTTCGGCATACTCCAGATACTTGGAATAATCGCCTTCTTTTACAGCAGCCTGTAAGGTACGAATTACGTCAGGGTTATAGGCATGATATTCCTGGCCATAGACGAACTTTAATAAACCACCCTGTTCAAATGACTTGCGTGGATTCCAGGCTGCCCTGGCGAGTTGTTGTTGATCGTTTTGCAGATCATCAAAATTGCTTCCCTGGATGCGGCTCGTAGTCCCGGTGAAACACAAATCGACAACTTCATCATGCAAACCCACGATTTCAAATAATTGTGCACCACGGTAACTGGCGATCGTCGAAATACCCATCTTGGAGATAATTTTATACAGGCCCTTGTTTATACCACGGCAATAGGCATTGGTAATCTCTCCGGCATTCTTACCGGTTATCTCGCCCGTGTCGATCATGTCATTCAGACACTCATAACTCATATAGGGATAAATTGCCGTTGCACCATAGCCTATAAGTACTGCAAATTGATGGGGATCTCTGGCGTTTGCGGTTTCTACAACTATGTTTGCATCACAACGCAGCCCTTCCTGAATCAGACGGTGATGCACGGCCCCTGTCGCGAGCAGTGAATGTATGGGTAACCTGTTTTTATCCAGTTTACGATCCGTAAGTACAAGAACATTTTTTCCGCTGCGCACCGCCTGGACCGCCTGATCACACATCCTCCCGATCGCGGTTTTCAATCCGATGCTGCTGTCAAAGTTGAGATCGATGACAGCATGAACATAGGCAGGATCATTTATCGCCAACAGGCTTTTAAACTTGCCTTCGGTCAGTACCGGTGAATCAACCAACAGCCGCGCGGCATGTTCGGAGGTTTCAGCAAACAGATTCATCTCGCGGCCAAAACATGTCTCCAGAGACAT
>Ga0055481_10000376_pt1 | contig 14506 bp, 8 predicted proteins | sample Muzzi_PWC_D2_FD_57936 | JGI IMG/M metagenome (GOLD analysis project Ga0055481, IMG submission 57936) | Wetland microbial communities from San Francisco Bay, California, USA, that impact long-term carbon sequestration - Muzzi_PWC_D2 | ecosystem: Environmental > Aquatic > Marine > Wetlands ... | reverse complement strand
TTTTGAGACATAGTAACGCTCCTCAATTTTCGGTAGAATTGGCCGGTTGATTGTTACCAACACCAACGTACAACGTCTCAAAATTCATGTCGGCCAGGATAGGTAGGGCGGCAAGCACCTCGCGGGCTTGATTCACCACCGGTTTATCAGACTCGGCCACTACTGCATCGAGTTGATCAAGAACCTGGCTTACCGTTTTATCTTTGAGTTCGTCCACATCCAAGGTACGATCAATCACAGCTACTACCTGTGGCCATAGACCGGCAATTTTTTCCAAAGACATCGGCTGACCATTTTGGCTACCATTTGACCCCACCACCTTATCCAGCAGGTGAACACCTAATTGTCGCAATTGAGGCGGAGCCGAACCGATAACATCATTCATACCCTCAGTAAATGACATCAGGCGCAGAATGCTATCCGCTGCTTCGGGTGTGCCAAACATCTTGATTTGCATATTGGCGATAGCCGTACCCACAGCCTGGGCTTGAGCAACACCCACTTGAATTTGGGCATCGAGCCGTAGACGTTCCAGTTCCAATTTCTGGCTAACGTTATCAAAGGCTGCCAGGGCTTCGGCTTTGGCCTTCTGCCCCTCGGCTTCCGCCAGACCTTTGGCCTGCACGGCTTCAGCTTCGGCTAATCCTTTGGCCCGTAGAACTTCGGCCTCCGTTTGCATGGCTTCGGCCTTGGCCCGAATGACATCAGCTTCCGCTAAACCGGCGGCGCTAGCCGTGGCTCGTTCTGCATTCGCCAGCATTTTCTCGGCGTCACTATCAGCTTGAGCTTGTTGGCGTTTGGTTTCTGCCTGTTTCTGGGCCGCTTCCAACTCGGCGTCAGCAATCTTTTTGAGGGCCGTAGACTGGGCTTCGGCATCACGAATTCTCTTATGAGCCTCAACCTCTACCACATTCTTATGCTCAATCATCACGTGTTCTGCATCGCGTTTGGCCTCGATAATTTGGATATCGGCCTCGCGCTTGGCCTGTGAAGTCTCTTCAACCGTTTTGACGGCCTGCGCTGCTTCTTCCCGTTGCGCGGCGGCCAGCAGTTGTTCTTTCTCGGCGGCCTCACGCTTTTGTTGCTCATGGAAGATCGCAATCTGCCTGGCCTGGTTCGCAACCTCAATCGCCTCATTGCGCTCGATTTCGGCCACCTGATATTCCTGACTCTTGCGCTCTTCTTCCACCAATAGCGTGCGCTCCATTTCGATTTCAGACAATCTAATCGACCGCTCTCGGGCAATCCGAGATTGTTCCGCCGCTTCTTCCTGTTCATGCAAAGCCCGTTCGGCAGCAGATTTCTCAAGCGCCTGGCGAGCGCGTACCTCTCGTTCTTGGGTAGCGGCAGCAAAGGCCAATTCCTGGTCTAAGGTCAGCTTCTCTCTGGCGGTATCGCTGTCACGTTTCTTTATTATCAGCTCAGTCCGACGTTCAATGTCGTTGCGTTGGCTTTTAGCTGTTTCAATCACTTCGGCATTGGCCCGCGCTACCTGAGCACCAAATACATCGTCTGTGCTAAATGTACCCTGCCGGGCCGCCCTGAGCGTAAGGATACTGACACTTTCCAGCACCAAGCCGTTTTCTTCCAAGTCACCTTTAACCCGGTTCTGCACTTCTTTGATAAATTTTTCTCGCTCTTGATGCAGACTCATCAAAGTGAACGTAGCGGCCACATCGCGCAGCGCCCCATCCAATTTGGCATCCATGAGCCGTTTAACGACCTCCGCATCGACGGTTTTGCTGCCAATAGTACGGGCCGCATCAATGATCCCTTCTACCGTTGGACTGACCTTGATATAAAAAATAGCTTTTATATCAGCATACTGCGGGTCGCGGGTTAGCAGGGCATTATCTTCGGTGCGCTCAATCTCAATCTCCATTGTCCGTAAATCAACCCAGGTGATTTCGTGAATGATGCCAAACACCCAGGCTCCGCCGTTCATCACCACCCTGGGCCGAATGGCAGATGCCTGTGAGAAGCCACCTGTCCGCACAAACGCCCGATTCGCGGGCGCTTTAACGTACGATTTGGCAATCATGACCAGAAAGGTTACAACAGCAATACCAACCAGCAGAAAAATTACAACACTCATCAATATAGGGTTCATGGTTTTACCTCCTGAAGATAAAAATAGGTATGAGTAAAAAACTTGAGCTTTGATAGATATGGAGATTAAAAGACTGGTGATTAGAGATTGTCGCTTTAAACTCCAAGCACCAATATCCCAATCCCTATTACTAAACGCTCAAATTTGCCCTTCTACTGGCTCTACAATGAACAACTTTCTGGCCGAATCGTATTCCACCAAGAAAACCTCGGTGCCATAGGCCAGGGATGGATGGCCTGGGTCAACAATAGCGAAGACGGTAATCAGGGTGCCACCGGCATCACGGACTTTGACCTGACCATAGCTCTCATCGATTTGAGGACTGGATATCCAGCCTTTCCGGCTGACTAAACGCTTAACGGGCGTGGCGGTAGTGCTGAAGGTAGGCACAACCCGCCCTACAAATCGAGCCGTCCGTGAGGTTACCCAGACTCCGATGAAAATTGAGGCGACAGAAATCGGAATTATGGCCCTGTTGGGGTAGCTTGAAAAGATATTCAACACCAGCCCATTGAGTACCCAACCCGAAATACCAAGTCCCCCTAAAAACAATAACAAAACCATGGTGACTGGAATCCGTCCCACCCCCAAGAACTGTAATAATTCAGCCCAGCCCAGCAAGTCATCGACATCAGTCTCAATGTCGGCCTCCATGTCGACATCGACATCAGCATCGTAATCAAGGTCTACATCTGCCTCAGGGTCTTGGTCAAAGCCGATGAGTTGCAGGAAAGATAGACCCAAAAAGGCCAGCAAAGCTAACGTGAAAGGCAGGTTATACCAAGCCGTAATAAATAACCACACATCATTAAGTGTATTCATTTTGGGTTGCTCTGAGTACCGAAATTAGTTGTGTAAAGGGTTAGAGCAGGCACTTTAACACGTCTGCGCTAAAGTACCTGCTATACCCGCTTTACTGCACCGGCCACTGCAGTTGGAACGCCGAAGGGGCTGTTCCGTGGGTTGGTACGGGGATTTTAGGGGATAAGCTTTCGTTTGTCACTAAAATTTTTGGATCACCATTTTTATGCACGGTGTTCATCATTTCCCATTGGATAATATAGGGCATGGCTTGAGACAGTTTGTCGCCGAAAATTTCCAGGTAATTCTTAAGTACCGTGGCCCTTCCTTGAGCCTCAACATTGTCCTGCTCGGCCTGAATCAAGCTCTTTTGTAAATTGGTGGGCAGCTCCATTTTAACCAGACAGAGCGCAATAACATCAAGACCAACGATCTTTAAGCGATCGGCTAAAGTCTGGGCAAGCTGCCGCTCCAGTCGTTTTTGAGCCTGTTCTCGGCTTAGTTCCCGCCAGGGACATTGGGCGATTAACATCCGCAGAACGTATTCCGTTTGCCAATGCAAGATTTTTTGCCAGCCACCCTCATTTAAACCGGGAACTCTCGGTAGGAGGCTCGCCGGAAAAAGTTCAGGGGCTACACGGTAAATTATCTGGGCTGTAACGTTGAGCGAAATATCCTCTGCCGTTCGTACTTCGCTATACTGAAATGAGTGTCCCATTGGTCCCACATAAAGCTTAGTCAAAGCTTTTTGCAGGGGTACTAAGAAAACCTGGCCTGGCCCGGCAACTTTATAATGATTGATCGGGCTTTCAACCAACAATCGTTCATTGGGGTTTAATAACGTCCAGCGAATCATTGCAAACCTCCCCTTTCTAAGATGGTACGCTAATAGATAGTCCTTCCCCAGACCTAAGTGATTATGAATTTTGAATTGCTAATTTTTTAATTGTGAATGAAATTTGATTATCCGTACTGCTTCGATGATTTCATTCGCAATTTACAATTACTTGGATAGAAGTTCGACAAACTTACCGGCCAATATACTGGCCCCCAACAGAATAAGTAACGCTATCAAGATGATAATAAGGAGCCACACGATTTTTGTTCCCCCCTTTCTTGCACTACTACCATCATTTGTGTATACTATCAAGAAATCCACTGAATAACACCATTATAATACACAATTCTTAAAATGTCAATATGTAATTACACAAATATTTGTGTAATTACATATTGACATGTGGTATTTCACTTGATGCATGTATGATTTGATGGGTATTGTTAAATGACACTGAAAAAGTTATAAACTTTTGAGTTACGCTTAGTGTATCAAAAAACTTTAAGGTTTGCTTGAGCTAAAGCTGAGTATGAGTTGAGTAGTAGCTGAAGTCGATGCCATAAGTTTCTTGAAACTTCCTTTGGAGACATAAATGAAAACCGAGTTAGCAGATTCCCCTATCATAGCGCAAGCACAAGCCCTGGCCGAGGAGGTCATGGCCAGGTATGAAGATAAATTAGACTCTGTGCCTATAAAACCCGATGCCTTGATGGCCCACCGGCCAAATTCTCTGGCGGAAAGTTATCAACATGGTCAAAATGTGGCCCATATTTTAGCCGGGTGGCAAGCAGAGCCGGCGCTACAAGCCGCCGGATTATTACATTCTTTTGCCTACAAAGAGATTTTATCGACAGAGCAAATCGCCGCAGCTTGTGGCAAACGGGCAGCATTCCTATGCCAACAATACCGAGCTATTTTACAGCAAAAGCCAGAAATTCCGTCACGGGGGAAGCCTCACGTTATCAAACGGGTCAAATTGTATATCGCCGCCTACTGTGACCCTGCCTTGGCTTTTCTGGATGTTGCCAGCTTTTGGGATCACTTTATCTTAGCCCGGCAGAGCGAACCGACCCGACAACGGCTCTTCGCCGATGAAATTGAGGAAGTTATGCTTCCTTTGTTGGATATGCTGGGGATGTGGTCTTTGAAAACAAAGGTCGAACAGTGGGTGATGCAATGGGATCAAAATCGGCAAATTTATCAAGATTTAACTAAACGTCTAGCTCAGTCCGAGGCAATCCGCAAGCAAGCTTTTAAGGTCGTTCGGGAACAATTGCAGCCATTGTTACCGACGGTCCAATTGGCCTATCAATTGCCAACTCCGGCTCAGATTTACAATCCCCAATTCCCAGAAAATGCCCATCCCGAAGCATTTCAAAAGCTGACCGTCGATGTGCTGGTCAATACGGAAGAGACGTGTTACACCGCCCTCCGTTGGATTCATCACCTGTGGCAGCCGGTAGATTACAGTTTAGAGGACCATATTAGTATCAGCAGGTTGAATGGCAATCGATATTTGTTGACGACCGTAATTGTACCCTTGGGAAATAATCATGTTCGGGCTCAATTCAATATTCGTACCTTTGAGATGGAGCAAATTAACCGCTGGGGTCTGGCAGCGCTTCAAATGCGAGGCCAACACGAAGTGGATTTGCCTCAAGCCTGGTGGAGCCAACAAAAAGAGAATCACGCCAAAATTTGCTCGGCTCCAATGGGCACTCTACCAGAGACACTTTATGTGTTCAGTCCACAGGGAGAAATCTTTCGCTTTCACCGTGGCTGTACCGTGGTGGATTATGCCTACCAGGTACATAGCGAACTGGCGCATCAGTGCAAACGTTTCAAAATTAATGGGGAAGCGGTCAGCCCAACTACCGTGTTGAGGCATCTGGACTTAGTGGAGTTGGAGCGTGATCCACAATTTTTCGGTCCCAATCGAACCTGGCTTAATACAGCCCGTACCCAACAAGCGCATGGTTATATTGAACGCTTTCTCAAGCGCCAGAACCAGGGCCAAATGCGTGGGCAAACCATCCTTAAGCGTCAACTTAAAGAATTAGCCACCCACTACCGTCTTGATATTCCCGACCATCGACTGGAACAGGCGCTTATCTTGGTTGCCCGCCGCTTTAATTATGAAGGGGTGGAAAACCTGTTGGCCGAGATTGCCGCCGGTCGTGTCTCTCCAGACCCGATTCTGCATCGTCTCTTTTCCGAGGAAGTTGCCCGGCAGATAGAACTACCGAGCGGAGCCAGGCTGCTGCCCCACCAGTTGAATTTGGCTCAATGCTGCAAGCCCCGTCCCGGTGATGATATTATTGGCCGGGCCAGATACAAAGATAACAAGCTGATACGGCTAAAAATCCATCGGGCCAACTGTAAAAAGATTACCCACCTTCAAGATAATATTGCTGTCCAATGGCGACTGCAACCTCACCTCAATACTGTTGCTCGCTTAGAAGTAACCGCTCTGGCCGAAGACACTTTGTTATATGACGCCTTGCAACTATTCCAAGCCGATTTACCTCACATTACCCTTCACAAAGTCGATGCCGTGGCTCGCAATGGCATCACCCGTATGAATTTTACCGTCGAAGCTAAAGACCAGCGCATGATTGACAAGATTGCCCACGGCCTGGAAAATTTGCAAGACTACAACATCAACGAAGTACGGCAGATGCAGTTGCTATTCTCAGAACGAGAAGAGTTAGTAAAATCGGCCACACCGGCCAGTTTCAACCCCTACCGCCGCCAGCCCGTGCAAGATCGAGAGATGTTTGTGGGCCGCTCCGAAGAGTTGACCTCTATAGCCGACCTGCTCACCGCAGGTGCCGGGGTTATCTTTGTGCAGGGTCAAAAGCGGGTGGGAAAAACCTCGTTATTAATGTATTTAAAAAAACATTATCTTGACCATCGTTCCAAAATACCCGTCTTTATAGATTTCCAAATATTTGGACATCTAACCAGCACCGCTTTTCATTATGAGGTCGCCAACGCCGTCTACAATGACCTTCAAGCAGATAACCGGGTGAGTGACCTCGACCCGCCCCTGTACGAACTATTTGAGATGAACCCAACCACAGAGTTGACCAATTATCTAAAAAATGTGCAAAGTCAATTTGGTACACGGAAGCTGGTTTTGTTGATTGATGAGTTCAGCCGTACAATTGATGCTTTCAAACAGAATCGATTAGACGATGGATTTTTCCAGCAGTGGCGAGGTCTTCTACAGGCAACCGTGCCGCAAGTCAGTTATGTTATGGTCGTACAGCAACAAACTTATAACTACCTGCACGAGTCTATGAATCACTTCGCCGCCACCCCTGTCTGGCATCTGCTGGAATTGGGCGAAACTAAAGTATTAAAACCCTTAAGCGAACAAGACGCCCGTCAACTTATTGAGCGGCCTACCTACAACTACTTGGAATATTCACCGGATGCAATTCGGTACGTATGGCGATTAACCGGAGGAAGACCCTTTCTCATCCAGGCTTTCTGTTTTAATTTGGTTCGCCATCTGGCCCATAGTAACCGTCGCCAGGTTGCACGGACGGATATAGAAGCTGTTCAGGCCGAATTCATGCATCCAGATGAGAGTTTGTTCGCGCATCTACTAGACATAATTCTAGAGATACCTCATGCTGTTCCTATTTGCAGGCGACTTGCCAAATCTATTAACGAAACAGACCAACCTGTCCCGCTGACAACTCTAAAGACAACACTATCTCCTACACCTGCCGAACAACTCCATACTAGTTTGCAGAAATTAGCAAATCAGCATATCCTGGTACAGTCAGAGTCAAACAGTTGGCAGTTTGCCAGCCTACTTTTTGGTCGTTGGTTGGCGATAAATGCAGTGTTGGAGGATTATGCAGTCGATTAAAGCTCGTTTCTTTGGACGTAAGACTATTATCCAAGACCTTGTCGAAGGGGTGCTAGCGCCCAGCCAGCCCTTAGATTACTCAGTGGTTGGCCCTAAACTGATTGGCAAAAGTCGTCTCCTGAAACATTTAGCCTCCGAGGAAGGCCCACTACTAGGGCCAGACCCTTTTGGCTGGCGACCCGAACGGTTTCGAAATGGTCATAATGTTATTGTCGGCCATTACGATTGCGACTGGCCCGATGCTCAAAGCCATTTGACCCAATTCATCAGCCAACGTTTACATATTCAACTTCAAGAAGAAAACGACTTTCGGGTGGACTGGTCTCAAATTAATGAGACAGCTTCACCGGGACAGCAAATCGGCCAAATTGTCCGCCAACTTAATCAAAAGCAGATAAGATTGGTTTTGCTGTTGGATAATTTTGACCATGTTTTACAAAAAGATAGTATTACCCCGGATATGGTCAACGAGTTACGCCCCTTGACCAATGAGTTGGGCCTGGTGGTAGCCACCCAGGCTCCCCTGCACGACTTAAACCGGACTCTGGCTGCCTCTCCCCTTTTCAACGTGATGCACCAGCTTTTTGTTGGCCTGTTAGAGCCTGCCGCCGCCAAAGAGTGGGTCGAGACCTACAGCCAGCGTTTCCCATTAACCAATCAGGTCAAATTGGCTTTATTGCGGATGGCTGGCGGACATCCCTTTTTACTGGCCCGTATCAATGATATTCTTATGGAAATGCAGCCACTTCTTGTCATTGGTGATCTTATCAATCAGGAACGGTTGCCTCTCTTAAAACTACGGCTGGCCGAACATGGACGCCAGCTCTTTGAAAGGAACTGGCGCAAGTTAGAAAGGTCCAGAGGCCAAGCGGCCTTACCTCTGGTCAAACGATTAGTTGAGGAACCTATCCCTATCGAAGAAATCCCGGCAGAGCACGGGGCAACCCTAAACTGGCTGATAAATCAAGCCATGGTCACGTATAATGGGAGTAGCTACTGTCTGTTTTCGCCGTTGTTTCAAAAGTTTTTAAGCGAGCAACCCGGCTTGGCAGATGAACAAGTTGATGCCATTTCCACTACCTCGATTCGCACCAATGAAGCCGAAATTATCAAGACCCTAACCCCCAAAGAGGCAGACTTATTGCGTTACTTTCAAGCTCATCGCGGCGATGTTGTGTCCATTTCGCAGCTACTGACCGACGTTTGGAACCAGCCCGATGCCTCCCCACGCCGGGTTCAGGAAGCTATCCGGCGACTCCGCAATAGCTTAAACAAACAGACTCCTCCTATTGGCGTTATCGAGAATGAAAGAGGGGTTGGATATCGCTATATACCCACCAAAACCTCAACCTGACACAGTGAAACTGTTGGTCACTAGTCCTTTTCTAATATTGCAAACCCCTTCAGCTTGTGATAAACTATGCCCAATCTTAATAGAAATACATATTGCCACTTTACTAATACCCTTACAATTAAAAGCCTTTTGCCACCAGCACTTTTGGTGAGCTATGCATAAAGTTTAGCATGGTTGCAATATGCCAGCTTGACAAATGAGCTATCATCGCGTAGGCAAAGGAAAGCTAGAATGAAATTGAACCAAAAGCCTGGACAAATTCGTTCTGATGATACCAACTCAGAATCTTCGCTTATTCCAGCCCTTACTGGTGGAACATTTTTGCTACTGCCGATGCAATTATCTTACCAAGTAGGATTTGGGGTACTAGCAGGAATTCTAGGAGCAGTTATCATCGGCATTGTTTTCATTTATATCTTGATTGCTTTTATCCTGCGACCTCTGACACGCCGTACATCGCGCCAACCGCACACTCCCGATCAGGCGGATATTGAAACCGGCCCAATGGAAAGGATAGAGATGGCTGAAGAAGACAGGCAAGAAAAGGGGGAAGAGGAAGATGATGAAACTGTAATTATTACAGATTCCTCTGCTATCACCGACGAGTCTGGGGTAGAGACTGTTCTTAGCCTTCCAGCAATTCTAACGGTAGGAGAACCCAGTACGATTCCTGTTTCCGGTCAACGTCCGGCTAATATTAACTGGCAAATTTCAGCTTTGACCGATGTGGGCCTCAGACGAGAGCTTAATGAAGACAATATGCTCATGATAGAAGGAGTGATGGACGAACTGGGGCCTTATGGCCTCTATATTGTTGCCGACGGGTTGGGCGGGCATGAGGCGGGCGAAGTTGCCAGCCAATTAACCGTAGAAGCCATTCAAAAGCAACATGCCGAAAACCCGCTGGTTGCTTCTGCTGCTCCTTTTGAGAACTGGTTAAAAAGCGCAGTGTTGGCCGCCAATCAAGCCGTAATCGACCATCAAGGCGGGATGAGCGAAGCGACCAAAATGGGCTCAACCTTAGTGATGGCTCTGGTAGCCGGAAGAAGTGCTCATATTGTTAATGTTGGCGATAGTCGCGCCTATCGCCTCAACAGCGAGAAAATTGAGCAAATCAGCGTCGATCACTCTCTGGTCGAAAGACTGGTCCAAATTGGTCAAATCACCCGCGAGGAAGCCCGGACTCATAAACAACGCAATGTCATTTACAGCATCATTGGCGAGAAACGAAAATTAGAAATCGGTTTTTACCACGTGGCCCTTGAGATAGGAGAGCGGCTGTTACTCTGCTCCGACGGGTTAAGTGGCATGGTTACCGATGAATATTTGCAAAAAATCAGTCACTCCCAAACCGATCTAACGAAAGCAAACCAACTCATGGTTGAGGCGGCCAAACAAGCCGGTGGACATGACAATATCACGGCCGTATTGGTTCAAATGAATGGGGATGAGCAGCAAAATCAGTGAGAGACTCACCTCATACCCCCCTTCGCTTCTCCTGGCCGTAAGCGCTATTTTGAGCGGGTTGATTTACCTCACCATCTTTACCCTTCCTTTTCCTCTAACCAAATTTTACAACGTCATCCCTCCGGTTGATTACACCAAACTTACCAACTATTCTCCAAGTGGATTTCTGCGCTACCTATTTGGCGTCGGTGCTCTATTTGGCCTCTATATCTGGGCTATCCGTCTCTCCATTTCAGCCGGGTCTGACCCTTTGTCTCCGGCTAAAGCCTCGACTCCGAAGATAGAACTCGGCGGTCAGCGGTCAGTGGTCAGTGGTCGTTTTATCTTTCTTAGCAGCGCCATTCTTGCTCTCATCTCGATTTTTTCTTATCCCTTAACCGCCATTGATCTTTTTATTTACGCCATCCGCACCCGAGGGTGGGCCTTGTATGGTCTTCAACCGTTGACAACCCCTCCAGAGGCATTGCCTGCTTCTGACCCTTGGTTGGGCCTGGCCGGTGAATGGGTCGATGCGGCCTCACCTTACGGCCCCTTGTGGGAATGGCTCTCGCTGGGAGGCTTTCATCTGAGTGGCGGAAATTTTTTGGCACATCTATTCGTCCTGAAAATTATTGGAGCGTTAGCTTATCTTGGCTCTATCTGGTTCATCTACCAAATCCTGAAACGCTCCCGCCCGGATTGGGCCATTGCCGGAACGCTGGCCTTTGCCTGGAATCCGCTTGTTCTCTTCGAGAGTGTCCAAAACGCTCATAACGATATTGTGATGGTCTTTTTTCTACTGGCCGCAATTTGGCTCTTTGTCCACATAACAAGGGTATGGCGATTAAACTCTATACTTCTCATGCTGTTGTTTTGTCTTCTTCTTGCCATGTCGATTCTGGTAAAATTTGTTACCGTCATTGTCGTGCCTTTTTTCCTGATAGTCATGGCCATGCAACAACCTAGTTGGACCCGTCGCGTCGCCTCGTTAGCCTTATACAGTTCGGTGACGACAATATTAATTATCGTGCCGATGCTTCCTTTTTGGCCGGGACTCGACAACTGGGCTGTTCTGAAAGCCAGCAGTGGGGCCGGACGCTCACTCTTAGCCTTACTTGTTCTCGGTCTGAGAGAGTTTTCAGGAATCAATAGCGCCTTCGACCTTTCTCGTAACCTTATTCTGCTTATCTTTGCCCTTATTTATCTGTATTATCTCTGGCAAACGTTGACTGGGCGCCATCTCCCCCCAGTTTCTTCAGCGTTCTTTGTTCTTTTCTGGTATGTCCTATTGGCTGTTCCAGTGTTTCATGCCTGGTATTTACTCTGGTTCTTACCTTTGGCCGCATTGATGCTGCCCCAACAGCGACCTCTCGCCGCGGCTATCGTCTTCTGTATAACGGCTTTGCTTATCATCCCCTACTTTGAAACTATCCGCGTCTGGTACCCTGCCTTACTTCGCAACCATCTCCTCGGACATCTGATTGGCGTGCCGCTTCTTATTGTACCCCCGGCCCTAGTTCTCCTTGGATGGATTAGACCACGCCTTAAATCTGAGGTATGATATGTGATGCTTAAGTGTGAGTCTCGTCACACTTAAAAATCCCATGGAGCTTGGAGATGTCACAAGATTTAAAATCACCTGTCGCTACAATCCAACCAAAAACAATCACCTTAAATGGCTACACCTGGACAGATAACTACTTCTGGCTGCGGGAGCGTTCCGATCCGGCAGTGATTGCCTATCTTGAAGCGGAAAATGAATACACTGCGGCGATGATGCAACAGACCGAGTCATTCCAGGAAAAATTGTATCAAGAAATGCTGGACCGCATCAAAGAGACAGACTTAACGGTTCCCGAAAAAATTGACGATTACTATTATTACACCCGTACCGAAACGGGCCAACAATATCGCATCTATTGTCGCAAAAAAGGAACGCTTGAAGCTGATGAGGAGATACTCCTCGACCTGAATGAAATGGCCGCCGACCACCACTATTTCCGCCTGGGAGTCTACAAAATCAGTCCAAATCACCGGCTGCTGGCCTACTCCATTGATACAACCGGCGCAGAAATGTACACCCTCTTTGTCAAAGATTTAGACACTGGCCAGTTACTCACCGATGAGATTCCTAACACCTACTACAGCGTGGAATGGGCCAATGATAACAAGACCCTGTTTTACAATGTTCTAGACGAAGCCAAACGTCCCTATCAGTTATATCGTCACATCTTGGGTACGGGTGAGGATGCCTTAGTTTTTCATGAGACGGATGAAACTTTTTCCCTCTCGCTGCGAAAAACCAGAAGTAAAGCCTACCTAATTCTTCACCTCCACCATAGAACGATGACGGAAATACGGTATCTAAACGCCGATGAGCCGATGGGGGAGTTTCAGGTTATCCATCCTCGACAGCAGAATTTGGAATATTCCGTTGACCACCATAGTGACAACTTCCTCATTGTGACCAATGACCAGGCCGAAAATTTCAAAGTGGTCAGTGTTGCTACCGCCAACCCGGCCAAAGAAAATTGGCAAGAGATTATCCCCCACCGTCCGGTGGTGAAAGTTGATGGCATCGCCGCTTTTCAAGATCACCTGGTTGTCCATGAACGCGAGGATGGCCTAGAAAAAATCCGTATTACCCATCTATCCAGCAACGAAACCCACTACATCGACTTTCCAGAAGCCGCTTACACTTACTGGCCCCATGCCAATCGAGAGTTTCACACGCACCTATTGCGCTTTAGCTATACCTCGCTCATTACCCCAGACTCGGTGTTCGATTATGATATGAACGCTCGCACTCGTGAGCTAAAAAAGCAGGAAGAAGTGCTGGGGGGTTATGACCCTAAGCTTTTTGAAACGGAGCGAATCTTTGCTATAGCCAACGACGGAACTAAGGTTCCAATCTCGCTAGTGTATAAAAAGGGGCTGGTTAAAAACGGCCAAAATCCCTTGTTGTTGTATGGTTATGGCTCGTATGAAGCCTCAATGTCGCCCGCTTTTATCTCACATCGCCTAAGCTTGTTGGAGCGAGGCTTTGTCTATGCCATCGCCCACATTCGGGGGGGTGGCGAGATGGGCCGGCATTGGTACGAACAAGGGAAAATGTTCCACAAGCGCAATACCTTCACCGATTTTATTACCTGTGCCGAGCATTTGATTGCCGAGAAATATACATCTAGCCAAAAACTCGCCATTTTTGGCCGGAGCGCTGGGGGATTGCTGATGGGGGCTGTCGTCAATATGCGGCCAGATTTGTTTAAAGTTGTTACAGCTCAAGTCCCCTTTGTGGATGTTATTAACACCATGCTTGACGCCTCAATCCCCTTGACCACCTCTGAATATAAGGAATGGGGCAACCCCAATCACAAAGCCGAATATGACTATATAAAAACTTACTCCCCGTATGATAATGTTGAAGCCAAGGCCTATCCGCATATGCTGGTAACGGCCGGGTTGAATGACCCCCGAGTACACTATTGGGAACCGGCCAAATGGACGGCCAAACTGAGAGCCTTAAAAACCGACAACAATGTATTGCTGCTAAAGACCGATATGTCTTCTGGACATGGCGGGCCATCTGGGCGTTATGAATACTTAAGAGAGATGGCCTTTACTTATGCTTTTATTTTCAACAGGTTAGGTATAAATGAGTAACATACTTCAATTAATTCCGCTTTTCGATATTCCTCTCGTTCAACCCGGTGATGATGTGGCCGGGTTAATTCTTGAGGCCACTGAAAAAATAGGGGTAACCTTAGCCGAGACTGATATTGTCGTTATCACCCAAAAAATTGTTTCTAAAGCCGAAAATTGCTTTGTCCGCCTAACCGATGTAACACCCTCTCAGCGGGCGTTGGAATTGGCAGAGATCACAAATAAACCGGCTGAGTTAGTAGAGGTAATTCTATGGGACACCGCCGAAGTTATTCGGGCACAGCCTGGGATACTGATTGTGGCGCATAAATTGGGTTTTATCAGCGCCAATGCCGGACTGGACCACTCCAATGCCAGCCCGGAACCCGGCATGTACTTACGTTTACCACCCGACCCCGATGCTTCGGCCCG
>Ga0055481_10000375_pt1 | contig 14506 bp, 10 predicted proteins | sample Muzzi_PWC_D2_FD_57936 | JGI IMG/M metagenome (GOLD analysis project Ga0055481, IMG submission 57936) | Wetland microbial communities from San Francisco Bay, California, USA, that impact long-term carbon sequestration - Muzzi_PWC_D2 | ecosystem: Environmental > Aquatic > Marine > Wetlands ... | reverse complement strand
TGCCGCGAAAAAGCACTGAGCCGGTTGCTGTGGCTCTACCGGTTGCATCAGCGTTTAGGGCGGGCAAGGGTGTGAAACTGGCGCTCGGCAAGGCGCAGGTGTTAGCATGCATCGTGGCTTGAGCATTCGCGCCCGGCGCTAAACCCTCGATGTCAAGGACTACATTGGTTCCATTACCAGCTGCGGTTAATGTTGCTGTACCACTGACCTCCGACTCGCCCACAGGGTCGAGTTGTACAATGATTGCTTCCTGGGCCATAATCACCATACCGGGCACAAGCACAAGAGTCAGGGCAACGAGCGATATCCAAAACAAGTCCAGCCAAGTCAATTTCTGTAATTTCATGGATATACATCCCTATCAGTATTTTCAAAATGAGTGCAATTACATTTTTTAGTGAAATCTCCCCGCTAGCTTATACTAGCGAGGAGATTTATTTAACTGCTATCGGTTGGTTTATGTGTTATTTGGCGAAGTTGAAGTAAGCCATATGATCGGTCCCGTCGATTAACTTTACCGTTAACTTACGGCAGGTTCCGGCCCAGCTTTTCTCTGTCTTCCAGACGTAGTTGTATTGGTCGGTGCTGGCGTCGTAAGAAAGGCTGCTCCCACCAGCATTGACAGTTTCCATATCATCCGTTGAGCCTGAATTATTGGTGCAGCCAATTTTCTCCGATTTTGGATAGCCCGACATAAAGATGCTCAGGCTCTGATTGTCATCCAGGCTGAACTTCACGGGGATGGCGCTGCCAGCTTTTGCCTTGTTCCACTCTGGAGAATTATCAACAGGCTGGAAGAAGCCGTTCCAATTATAGATAACGTTGTATGTCGCGTTCGCAGTATTCCCCGCGTTACCCGCATTGTCTGATGCACCATTACAAGTTGCAGTGAACGAACCGACTCCATTGTTACCCCCACTTACGCTGAGGGAGGCATTCACAGCCACCCCAGACAACCCATCTTGGGTATCGCAACCGGCCGCTGGCACTGAACCGAGAATATAAGTCGCCCCATGTGTTACTCCGGTCACGCTCACGATTGGGCCGGTTTTATCGATGTTGATGCTGCTGACCGTGGTCGAGGCGCTGTTCCCGGCATTATCCATGGCAGTCCCCATCGCAGACTGATTCATACCTTCGCTGCTCAAGGCTTGGTTAGGCCCGCAAGAGGCAATCCCAGACAGGTTATCGGCGCAAGAAAATGATACTGATACATCCGTGTTGTTCCAACCGGCTCCATTGGGAGCGGGGGAAGCCGAACCACTGATAGTAGGCGCTGTTGCATCACGCATGATGGTGACCGATTGTGAGTTGGCGCCTCCGGCGCTTGTAGCCGAACAGGTCAAGGTGGTACCGCCGGTATCGGCGTTGATAGTGGTTGGGTCACAGCCACTTGAAGAAGAGATAGCCGACTCAGGGTCGGTGACGGTCCAACTTACATTTACATCACTGATATACCAGCCGTTGTTGCCCAGAGTGCCGCTCACGTTGGGAGTGATAACCGGCGGGGTACTGTCGGCTGGGGGATCAACTGTCAATGTAAACGTAGAGACTGGGGCAGGTCCGGTGATGTCACTGGAGTCATCACCCCCTGAGGGGCTGAAAGCAAGACTGTATTTAACCACATAAGAATAAGTGCCTGGTGTGGTCGGAGCGGTAATTGTCACTGTGCTATTCCCATTATCTTCAAGAGTCGGGGCGGGAGCAGGGCAGTTTGTTGAACCACCGCCTGTAGTATCGTCGGGCCAGGAAGCCGGGATAGGACCGATTGAGGCGTTTGTAGCGTTTAATGCACCTCCGGCAGGAACAGTCGAGCCAGCTAAATTAAATGTAATGGCGACACTTTGGTCTATATCAACATGATTTTTGCCAGCACATACCAGAACAAAGCTAACAGGTGGCGTGAGTATTTGTCCCGGAGTGACATTCCCCAGGTTCAGCGACGACTGATTGCCTGTCGTGATTAAATCAGCATCTGCTGCGATAGTATCGGCCAAAACCACCAATGGAATTGCTAGCAATACTATTAAGCTGAGCATCCAGCTAAACGAAAAGCGAGAAATTTGATTCATTAGAATAGTTCCTTCCTGATTGGCCGGGTTATACCGGACTTTGATACAAATATTAGTTTTAAATTAGGTGACAGTTCTATATATTTACAGACATGGGGAGAAGGGATAATTTTTGTGCATACTATCTTTTCTTTATTTTACCTTTCTTTTTCTGTTCTGGTTGTGAAATGAGACAGCCGATAACGCTTCAGGGGGTGAAATCATTTACCCGCTAAACGACCTTCATCTGTTACACATCCCTTCATCAGTTGGTACAACACACCTTCGATAGCATATCATTATTTGACTTAGCACACATCAGCAGTAAGAATGATCTTTGCCTCTAGCAAAAGACCGCTCTAAGAGCGGTCTAAAGTGTGTCAATTGACCGATACAAACTGCGACAAATGACGTAGTCACGATCATTGCGACTCTCTCCATGGGGCAAAGTTCTATTTGACGATATCACAGCCTGGAGGAGCATCAGTTAGCCCAAAGTCCCTGCCGGTCAGCGACGAGCCAGGGCTATGGGTGGTACAGGACGAGAACAGTGATTATCTCTGGTTCCATCGCTAGGACGATGCCAACCTTTAAGATGATACGCGAATTCCCAAATCAGCATTGCTATCCCTAGACCAAACCCTAAACCGATCATTACTTCAGGCGAGAGCAACAGGTTGATTTCAGGCCACAATAGGCTTAATCCCCAGATAGCAATACCCAGACTAAATACTTTTATTCCTTTCATCATGTCACCTCTTTCCAGCTATCTCAAAATTTGGTGGCGTTTCAACAACCATTCTACCCGCCCCAACAACGACATCCCGGCCAGCCCAACAGTCAGAATAAGAATCAAGCCCTGAATACTGGTTGGATTGCTCAAGAGCGAGTGGAAGCGAAACATTGACATCGGTGAAATGGGCGATAACGGCTCGCCATAGCGAACTAATCCATGGGTCGTGGCTGCGTAAATCCCACCTTCTTTTATGGTCAACCGATTGGCTAAGTCTCTGCTCTCGGCTACTTTTAGCCAGCTTTGACCAGCATCGAAACTCTCATAAATACCATCCCCGGTTAGATGAGTGCCAACACTGTACGCCGAACTCAAAGCCAGATGTTGAGGGTCATCTTTATCAACGGTAATAGCTGAAACCCGTAAGATCACACCCGGTTGCCAGCCCAATCCATTGTTGATAGCTTGCCAGGATTGACCACCATCCAGGGAACGGTGAATACCGTAGCCCGCAGTCCCGATGTAAAGTGTTTTTGGATTAGACGGGTCAAGGGCCAGGCTGACTGTCCCATCGGGCAAGGGTTCAATTTTGTGCCAGGAGTCGCCATCTATGACCAACAGACCCTCGGTAGTAACGGCATAGATCGGCCCATCTGGAACGGCCACAATATCGTTCACATAGAGGCCAAAAAGTGCTGAACTGCCTATTCTTGAAAATCCGGTTGACTGAACTCTGTAAAGCCCTCGGCCTTCAGTACCGACGTAAAGCACCCCAGGATGATTGGGATCTACCGTTAAAACAGTAACCACTGGCAACTCCCCTTGAGGGTTAGCTGGTAGGCTCAAACCATATCGGTCCCAAGTTCTGCCTTTATCGCTGCTATACCATAAACTGGTATCGGTGGTTATCTGCCCGCCAGAGACCCCGGCATAAAGAATCTGCCGGTTAGCTGGGTGCACCGCAATGGCACTGATATTCGCAGCTGGTCCGGTGCTTACCTTTTGCCATGAGCGTCCACTGTCATCACTGCGATAAATCCCCTGCTTTTCACCACCTAAGGTCGCGTACAGTGTGTCGCCATAGGTAGCCCTGGTCATTGCGCTCACCGAAACAGTCGATAGATCGGCCAGAGCCAAACCCGTGGTTTCTCCGGTTAACAAGGCTGTTATTGTTCCCAGGCCAAGAATCAGGCTAAATAAGCCAATTCTCAAGACTAAATTCATTTTCTCCATCATATACCTCCACAACAAATATGGAATTACTGCCAATAATTTGTAGTTGATGATATGTCGGCGGATTACGTTATCCATACCCCGCCGACTTTTCTATACTAGCCCTAAAAAGGTGCAGGGCCAACCATCTCATTTATTTGGATGAACAAGGTCGTTGTCGCCGTCAGGCCACTGTTATCGGTCACAGTCAGGCTCACTGTATAGCTACCCGCCGTAACATAGACGTGGCTCACATTGACTCCGGTGCCGGTGTAGCCATCACCAAAGTCCCAATCATAGCTCACGATGCTACCATCGGGGTCGCTAGAGTTGCTGCCACTAAAGTCAATCACATCTCCAACAACGAGATTACTACCCGGATCGTCAATTACGGCTATTGGTAGTTCCGGCACCGGCACTGGCTCATTGATTTGGACGAGTAAGGTCGTTTTTGCCGTTAAGCCATCATTATCGGTTACAGTTAAGCTTACTGTATAGCTGCCTATCGTACTGTAGATGTGACTTACATTAATCCCATTATCGGCACTTCCATCCCCAAAGTCCCAATCATAGCTCACGATGTTGCCATCAGGGTCGCTAGAATTGCTGCCACTGAAGTTGAGAGTTTCTCCTGTCAAACCACTGGTTGGCCCGTTGATGGCTGCCTGAGGCGGTTGGTTGGCCGCACCGTTTACTTGTACTGTAGCTACATCGGTACCCTGACCACCATCCTTATCGGTGACGGTTAATTTTATCGTATAGCTTCCGGCTTGAGCATAGCTATGACTCACTACGGGACCGCTGCCCTGACTTCCGTCGCCAAAGTCCCATTGATACGATAAGCCTGTCTGATCAATGAGACCCGGATCTGTAGCCGTTCCAGCCACCGTGATGGGATTGTTTACCTGACCAACATAAGGGCCACCTGCTTCAACCGTGGGCGCAACATTCTTGATCGCAACCTGGGTGACGCCGACATTACTTGATCCCTTATCATCCTTCACCCGCAGGGCAATGACAATCGTTGCTGGTCCATCGGGGTATCCGGTGTTGGTCGTCGGACCATTCGCATCAACCGTGAAGGTTCCGTCTTTGTAATCAAAATCCCATTCATAACTCACAATTGTACCGTCAGGGTCTTTCGAGAGTTGACCATTGAAGGTTATTGGACTACCTTCATCAACCGTGTATGGTCCACCAGAATTAGCTTGTGGTGCTTGGTTGGCAGGTGCTTCCTTTTTCTGCCACGAGACTTCAATCCGAGCCTCGCCGCTGCGTTCATAGTACTCAACTCTGAGCCGATGTTGCCCTTCGCTGACCTGGCGCTCTGCCTCAAGCGTGCGTACACCGCCATCCTGCCAACTGTCAATCACCAGGATATCGTCGAACCACAGCCGCACCCCATCATCGACTTTAACTCGTAAGAGATAAGCGCCGCTCTGGAAATTGGCTCGGCGAGACCAGCGAGCTGAGAAGTTGTCCGCAGGTATCCCCGCAGCAGGCGAGCCGCCACCCCAGTTATAATTGATTTGCATTTCGTTGCGAACCAATACTGGGTTGCCTTCTAGCCTGCGGTTATCGAAATACTCGGCCTTCCAGTCAGGGTAGTTGCTGCTCAAGCGTTCCCAATCCAGGCGTACTTGTGCGTCGTATCTCAAGTCAAAATATTCAAGTCTTACACTATGAAAACCCTCGCTCAGTGTTTTCTCGCCGGTGTAAATACTGGAATCGCTCGCGTGCCATTGGTCAATGAGCAAATTGCCATCGATCCACAGCCGCGCCCCGTCATCGACCAGCACTTTGAAGCGATAGGTGCCAGCCGAGAAGTATAGGTCACGCGTCCAGCGAACTGAGAAGTTGTCGGCAGGCACATCTGACCCTGGTGAGCTTGGTCCCCATGAGAATTGAAGGGCAGGATCATTGCGAACCAGAACAGGCACACCACTCAGGTTGGGATTGTTATAGTATTCGCCTTTCCAGTCGGGGTAAGCCTCTAACCACTCCCAGGCCAGTTGAGCTATAGCCGTGCCCGTGCGCTCATAATATTCCATTCTTAAACTATGTGAGCCATTCGTCAGATTTACATCGGCATGATATGTCGCTAGACTGGTGTCGTGCCAGCGGTCGATGACCAGAGCACCATCAACCCACAGTCGTACGCCGTCATCAACCCGTGTGTAAAAGCGATAGGTTCCGGCTGGGAAGTTAAAACTACGTATCCACCGCACAGAAAAATTATCTGCATTGATGCCGGGCGCTGACGCTCGAGTACCCCAGTCGAAGTTGACTGAAACATCATTCCTCACCAGGGCTGGTGCCCCGCTCAAGGTGGAGTTATTGTAATACTCTCCCTGCCAATCGGTGATGACCACAGGCACTGGCCGAGGGGTTGGGGTTGGTGTTATCAATAAAACAGGTGGCTGGACCACCGGAACATTGCCTGTATTTTGGGCGGCAACATATCTGCCCGACACCCACCCGCGCTCGTCTGTACTGCCGGTAAATCTAATCTGCCACCAATTAGCATCGGAGCTGATGCCGGTCACTTCGGCTTTTTGGTCGGTTTGTAATAGACCTAAGACAGCATAATTTGTCCCTGGCCCACTGCGGATATTCACAGCGGTGGTAGCCACTATCACAGGATTTTCTGGTAAGGGGGTCGGTGTCAATGTCGGTGTTGATGTCGGCTCTTGGACAACAATAGTTGGTATGATGGTCGGTTCCGGCAGTGTAATTGGTGTTTCTATTGGCTGGCTCGACAAATCAATAAGGCTAAAGAATGCTTGAGTTGTCGCTTGTCCTTCTACACTGCGGGCAATGACCTTAACCATATCCGAATTTTCCCAACGAGAGTCCGCTGAAATGATAACCACAGCGGTAAATTGACCCTCCGGGTCCACAGTTGCATTAGCTATGGCATAGTCGGGGATATCGATTTTTTCCAGGGATGCCAGGTAGATTAAGACTGTGCTGTCTGGACTCCACCCCTGACCGCGGACGGTCACAGGGGTATTAGTCATCCCGATAGCAGGCTCCAAGGTGATGGTCGGAGTAAGTATATCAACAGCGGGTTGCTGGGCTTGGCCTGGACTTTCCCAGAAAACAACAAGCCCAACGACGAACATTATTGAACCGATTAGCCAAACCACAACTATAGCTAACAGTGTTAATTTGATAATGGACGAGCTTCTTTTGAATTCTTCCCAAAGGCTTAACATTGTGTAAACCTCCGTAATAAATAATGGATCGGATCTTTTGTCCACACTTCTATAGATTTCTTAAGGGTAGTATAGCCATATTGCTCTGTCCTGTAATCGGTCAGAGTGTGGAATTTTCTTTATGCCAAAATAATTATTGAGGGAATAGAGTAGCTCTGTCTTAAGACGTAGATAAGGCTACGACAATTGTCGTAGTTAGAAGCAGAGCCAGCCTACAATTTGCCCATTACTATCGGCATTCTATTGGCCTCGGAGCAGATTTAAAGAGATACCAGTCAGGTGATTGGTAAAGGCTGCCGAGCGCAAGGCTATTTTGGATGGTTTTCGGGAGAGGGTCTATCGGGTGATCGTGACCCCAAAGGTCCTCAACGAAGGGGTAGATGTGCCAGAGGACAAGGTGGCCGTGGTGTTGGGGGGCAGTGCCAGTGCCCGGGAATATGTGCAGCGCTTAGGGCGGGTGTTGCGCAAACGGGGTAATGCCCAGGCTATTTTGTACGAGGTCATTGCCTGTAAGACAGTTGATGAACGTATTGCCCGACAACGCCAATCTCGATTATAAAAATCTTCTCATCGATCGGACCAAAATCCTATTTCCCAGAGCGTGGCACCGCAGATGGGTTTTATAATTGGGGGTGAGCAAGGTTTTGTATCAACCTTTATATAGGTGGATCAAGATCACGGGCCACAACAGCCACACTATCACCGAGTTCAACAAAGCCAGGGCCACGTGTGCAGAGCAGCATCCCCGATCGTTGCGCGATGATGGACTGCGGTTCCCAGGCAATATTTTCCACAAAGTGAATCTGTCCAATCGGATTACCTGCCTCTACCCAATCGCCTAATTCATAAAACGACTCGTAAATGCCATTAGCCATCGCCATGTGGTAATTTTCTGGCTCCGGCACCTCCATTAGACGGCTGGGGGACAGCCCTTGCGACTCACGGATAACAACCTCTCCTTCAATAATGCCAAAATGAACCAGTAAATTACGTACCCCAACATTGGTAATCTTGACAACCTGAGGTGAGAGCGTACCGGCGCTGCCCAACTCGGCACACAGAAAAATCTTACCCATTCGCTCAACAGCATAATCCAGCAGACCCTCGCCGCTAAATTCCTCGATCATTAAGCTGATTGGCGCTTGAAAAGCCTGCATAGCCGCAAAGGTTTGTTGGGTTTGAGTTTCATCTTCTAGATAATGCATGCTCATGTAGGGAATCAAACTCAAAGAAACCCCTCCGGCATGAAGGTCAATAACGGCATCACACAACGGCAGTAAAACCTCATGAACATAGTGGGCAACGACCTGTGTTATGGTGCCGTTCCAAACCCCCGGAAATACACGGTTCATATCTTTGCCATCAATTGGTGAGACCCTCTGCCCGGCCACAACCGCAGGCAAATTGAGAGCCGGGATAATTATCACCCGCCCCTGCACGTCTTCGGGTTGCAATTGGTGGCCCAGTTTCATCAGACTGACCGGCCCTTCATATTCACCACCGTGAAGCCCGGCGTTAAAGAGAATTGTTGGTCCTGTGCCGTTTTTTATTACCGTTAAAGGTATCAAAACCGACCCCCAGGCCGAATTATTCCGCGAGTGTGGTACGCGCAAATAACCGTGCTGCTTTCCATCTTCTTCAAAGTCTATCTGTGTCGTAATGGGTGATTGTTTGGCTGACATTGTGCCTCTCTTGCAAAAAACCTGCGAGGTTTTGAAAACCTCGCAGGTTTAGTTTTTGATGATTATTTGACAAACAAAGCCCGTTCAAAATTGGTCAGAGTTTCGCAACCGTCTTCCGTCACACGGATAGTCTCCGAGAAGCTCACCCCACCCTTGCCCGGAATTTGCACCCACGGTAATAGATGAAAGGTCATGTTAGGCTCCAATACGTGGGGGTTATTAGGATAAAAACTCAAAATGTGGCCTTCTCCCCAATCGGGCGGTACCGCGATGCCGATAGAATAGGCCGAGCGTGAGGCTTGACCAAAGGATGATTTGGCAATAAAGTTACGACTCACGGCATCAACCTCACCGGCGGTAAGACCGGGCTTAATGGTGTCCAACGCCAAATTAATGGCCTCTTGAACCACTTTTTCGGCTTCTCTAGCTTGTTCACTTGGTTCGCCGACAAACCCGGTACGCATCATCGCTGCATGATAGCGTTTCAAGCATCCACCTACTTCCAGCAAAATAATATCCCCAGGCTGAATCATACGGCCAGCCCATGTCGCATGTACAATAGCCCCCCGTTCCCCCGAAGCCACAAAGGGGGCGATGGACGGCCACTCACTGCCAGCCTTTGTCATAGCATAAAGAATATCGGCAGCGATATCGTGTTCGGTGACACCAGCTTGGACCGCCTCAATACCAGCCCGCATCCCGGCTTCTGCGGTGCGAGCCGCTTGGCGCATCAACTCAACTTCATAATCAGATTTTATCAAGCGGCCTGCTTCAATAATGCCAGAGCAATCAACAAAAGTGGCCTCTGGGCAATGGGCAAAGAGCTTTTCCTGCTGGGCAGCGGTAAAAAACCAGCAGTTTTTTTCAAATCCGATGCGCTTATTATGAAAACTGAACTCTTGCAATGTATCGCGTAGTTTATCCATCGGATGCTCAAAATCTTGATAAGGACGACTCCGTTCAATCCAGCTTATAGCCTGCACTCCGGTATCTTCCGATAATCGAGGAACCATCACCGGCTCGCCCTCTAGGGGAACAAGTAGCCCCATAAAATACCAATGACCGGGCGTTTCAAAGCCGGTCAGGTAGGTGATATTTTCTGGGGTGGTGGTTAGCATCACCTCAATATCATGCTGTGCCATTCGCTGGCGCAATTTCCGCAATCTTCGCTCATACTCCACCATCGGAAAAGGTAAATCGTCTCGTTGACGCATGTGTCCCTCCTAAAATTTTATGATAAATATAGTAATTAATCGAAGATTAAACAAACTCTATGCCCTGGCTGACAAATTATGCAGACTTGTGCCGGAGTCGAGGCTTTAGCCGGAAGATTTCAGATAGTAACCGGCCAAAGTCTCGATTCCAACCCTTTGCTCGGACTTTGAGCATACCCCGTTGTACTAAAACAGTAATTGACAGACTTAAAAAGCTATGTTACACTTGTGCTTAACTTGTATTGGACTTGTATTTAAGTTGTACTTAGCCTCGATTATATTACTTCCACTTTTAAAGTCAAGCACATTAAGGCAGCACATTGAACAAACCTGGTTTAGATGCTCAATTGCTTACCATTTACAAACAAATCCGGGAGCGCGTCTGCTTGCTTCAATATCCACCGGGCGAGATGCTTAGTGAGAATGCTTTGGCTGCCGAATTTAATATCAGCCGAACGCCAATGCGACGTATTTTGCGCCTACTCGAATTTGAAGGGCTGGTCATTAGCAGACAGGGTGTGGGCACCCTGGTTACCACAGCCGATTTAAAATCTCTCAAAGAAGTCTATATGTTGCGGATTAAATTAGCCGAAATTATTGGCGATCTCTCACCGGTACCTTCCGCCGATGGGGATATCGCTATGCTAGATAACTTGCTTGAACGGTGTGAGATGATGCAAGATAAACGAGATTTCGAAGAATTGAGCCGCCTCAATATGGAGTTTAATGATGCCCTGATGCGCTTTATCAGCAATAGATCACTGCGAGAAATCTCTGATCGATTATATTACCAAACGGCCCGGGTTTGGCCGCAAATTTTGCCCGACATGGATTGGGATGAAGAAGTAAACTATATGTGCAACGAAATCAACCAGATTGCCGAAGCCCTGCGAGAGGGCGATATGCAGCGGGTAGGCCAGGTGCGTCGCGACCATATTTCGATGTCTTTAAGGCGTATCCAGGGCTACCTGGGTATGGGCAATATAACATAAGCAGCCGCCTAATTATCCTTGCATAATTTCATGGCGCATAAGGAGGTGACGCTGATGTGACACATTGGATACCATATTTAAGCGGAATTGCGGATAACCTCACAAAAATTTCTAATTATAACAAAAGGAGGAAAAAATGAAATTAAGAGTAGCTTTGTTCTTTTTGGTTACAGCGTTTATGTTGCCACTTGTAGCAGCCTGCGGAGCAGCAGCCACACCCGAAACTGTCACGGTGGTTGAAACCGTTGTTGTTGAAAAACAGGTTGAGGGTGAAACCGTGACCGTGGTCGAAACGGTCGAAGTAGAGAAGGTAGTTGAGAAAGAAGTAGAAAAGGTTGTCACCGTTGAGGTCGCAGCCGCACCAGAAGAGATGAGTACTCTGGACCGGATCAAAGAAGAAGGCGTAGTTCGGGTTGGCTTTGCCAATGAAAATCCATATGCCTTTGCTCAACCCGATGGCACTCTCTCTGGTGAAGCGGTTGAAGTTGCCCGTGCCATCTTCCAGGATATGGGCATCGACGAAATGGAGGGTGTGCTGACGGAATTTGGGTCGCTCATTCCGGGCTTGCAAGCCGGGCGCTTCGATGTCATTACCGCCGGGATGTATGTCAATCCTAACCGCTGTGAGCAGATTCTCTTTGCCAATCCCGAGTACAAAATCGGCGAAGCTTTGGTTGTGGAATCTGGTAACCCGCTCGGCCTAAACAGCTACGAAGATATCGCTGCCAACCCCGACGTAACTGTTGGCACTGGCGCGGGCTACCTTGAAATCGACATGATGAAGGCTGTTGGCGTATCAGAAGACCAAATCACAACCTTCCCAGATGATCCCTCTGGTATGGCCGGGCTTCAAGCAGGCCAAATTGATGCCTGGACCGGTACACGACCCACCCTGCTAAAGTTAATTGAGGTTACAGATGACCCCAACTATGAATTAGCCGATCCCTTTGAACAACCGGTCATTGATGGCAAAGCGACCGTCAACTATGGCGCGGCGGGCTTCCGCTCCGATGATGTTGAGTTTCGTAATGCCTTTAACGAAGGACTACAAAAACTGAAGGATGAAGGCCAACTTGTCGAGCTTATTGGCCAGTTTGAAGGCTTCGATGAAGGTGCGCTCCCTGGCGACACCAGGGCCGTAGATCTTTGCCCGGATGCCTATGCCGACATTGATGGGGCGGCAATGGTTCAAGGAGACTCCGGTGAAGTTATGGCCGAACACGACTCTGAAGAAGTTATGGCTGAAGAAGGCGACGCAATGGCTCCCATTGAGCCGGTGCCGGGTGGAGCATTTGAAGCAGCCCTTAATTCTGGCGCGGTCACCGTTGGTTTTGCCAACGAAAATCCGTATGCCTATCAGGAAGCTGATGGAACCCTCACCGGTGAAGCGGTTGAGGTGGCCCGGGCCGTACTCAATAATCTGGGCATTACAGAGATGGAAGGTGTGCTGACCGAGTTTGGCTCGCTCATTCCGGGGTTACAAGCCGGACGTTTCGATATCATTACCGCCGGAATGTACGTCAATCCTAACCGCTGCGAGCAGATTCTATTTGCCGATCCAGAATACCAGATTGGCGAGGCGTTGATTGTAGAAGCGGGTAATCCAATGGATTTGCACAGCTATGAAGATATTGCCGCCAACCCCGATGTGCTTGTTGGAACCGGCGCTGGCTATCTGGAAATTGATATGATGAAGTCCGTTGGTGTCTCCGAGGACCAGATTGTAACTTTCCCCGACGATCCAACGGGTATCGCCGGTCTGCAAGCCGGTCAAATTAATGTCTGGACCGGCACTCGTCCTACCTTGATGAAGGCGCTGCAGGTCACCAGTGATTCCAACCTTGAGTTAGCCAATCCCTTTACCAACCCGGTCATCGACGGTTCATCGGCCATCAACTATGGGGCAGCGGGCTTCCGCTATGAAGATGAAGACTTCCGCCAGGCCTTTAACCAGGAATTGCAAAAACTGAAGGACTCGGGCGAATTGATTAACCTCATCGGCCAGTTTGAAGGCTTTGATGAGGGCGCACTCCCCGGCGATACCCATGCCGAAGACCTCTGCCCAGATGCTTATAAAGATATAAATTAATCATCACGTGTGAGAGATTGGTGATTCAAAACGAATCACCAATCTCTCTGTTACTAATTCTTGATATTAACACCTTAGCTTGGAGTTAGAGCGGAATGACAGACCATACTCAACCTTGTCCAGGGACTCTATCGGTTTGGGCCGGGGAAGATGATTATTTGTTGCAAGGGGCCACTCAGGTCCCGGTAGTTCATAGCGTCTCTTTTGGCTACAACGATGTAGACCAATGGCAGCGAGTGGCCTTGGGCCAGGAGCCAGGGCACATTTACGGACGCAACACCAACCCCACCGTACATGCCTTCGAAGAAAAGATTCGGCTGTTGGAAGGAGCCGAAGCGGCCACCAGCGCCTCAACCGGCATGGGTATCATCAGCAGCGCCCTTTTTACTCTGCTCTCGCCGGGAGATCGGGTGGTGTCGGTAAAAGACACCTATGGTGGCACTAACAAAATCTTCACCGAATTTCTGCCCCGCTTTCAGGTCGATGTTCAGCTTTGCGATACCACCGACCACGAACAGATTGAGGCCGAGGTAGCCAAAGGTTGTAATGTCCTCTATCTGGAAAGCCCTACCAACCCCACGGTGAAAGTGACCGATCTGTCCCGTTTAGCCCAGGCGGGACATGCTGTTGGTGCTACTGTCATTGTTGATAACACCTTTGCCACGCCCATCAATCAAAATCCGTTGCAACTGGGGGCCGACCTGGTGCTGCACAGCGCCACAAAATTTTTGGGGGGCCACGCCGATGCATTGGGCGGGGTGATTTGCGGCTCGAAAGAGTTGGTTGAACAGATTTATCACTACCGCGAAATCAACGGCGCTACTCTCCATCCGATGGCTGCCTATCTGCTGCTGAGAGGGATGAAAACCCTTCAATTGCGGGTGCAACGTCAAAATGAGAGCGCCATGCAGGTTGCCCAATTTTTGGAAAACCATCCAGGCGTGGCCCAGGTCTTTTATCCGGGTCTGGAGTCGCATGTCAATCACGATATCGCTAAAAAGCAGATGCGCGGCTTCGGCGGCATGTTGAGCTTTATGCTCAAAGAAAACAGCTTTGATGCGGTGTGTCGCTTCTTGCCACATTTGCGTTATGCTCATGCCGCTGCCAATTTGGGCGCGGTTGAAACGATTGTTGGTCCTCCGGCCACCACCAGCCACGTCGAATGCACCCGCGAGGAGCGAGAAGCCATGGGAATTCCTGAAAGCCTCATTCGCTACTCAACAGGTATCGAAGATATAGAAGATTTAATCGCCGATCTTGACCAGGCCCTAGCTCAAGTGGCATAAGGGGAAATATACTTGGCATAACAATCGGG
>Ga0055481_10000374_pt1 | contig 14507 bp, 12 predicted proteins | sample Muzzi_PWC_D2_FD_57936 | JGI IMG/M metagenome (GOLD analysis project Ga0055481, IMG submission 57936) | Wetland microbial communities from San Francisco Bay, California, USA, that impact long-term carbon sequestration - Muzzi_PWC_D2 | ecosystem: Environmental > Aquatic > Marine > Wetlands ... | reverse complement strand
TGATGCGCATGCATACCAGCATGCACCTGATTTGCTCGCTGATCGATGCGCCGGCGACCGGCGGCGCGGTCGGTGAAACCGAAAGCCGTATCGATTTCGACCTGCAGGGCCAGGCGGTCGATAAGGAGCAGCTCACCGCCGATCTCAACGCGCTGATCGACAAGTCCCTGCCGGTCAGCATCGGATCGATCAGCGACGAGGAACTCGATCGCAACCCCGGCCTGGTGCGGACCATGTCGGTACAGCCGCCGCGCGGGCAGGGGACGGTGCGCACGATTACCATCGAGAATACCGATTACCAGCCCTGCGGCGGTACACACGTAAGCAATACCGCCGAAATCGGCCGGCTCGAAGTCACCCGGTTGAAGAACAAGGGCAAGCAGAACAAACGCATCAGCCTGGCGCTGGTCGAACCCTGATTCGCTGCCTGCCCTGCCGGGTTATGAATCCGTGCACGGCTGCCATCCGTATGAAAACCATATTCGAAAGCGTACCGGGAGGCTCCCGCCGATGACCGCCAGTGCAAGGATTTGCCTGATTATCCTGTTGATCGGATTGCCGACACAGGTCTGGGCCGACGATAACGGCAGCTGCGATCGTGCCGTCGGTCGATGGCTCGATCCGGCCAGCGGCAAGCCGCTGCAGACCGAGCGCCTGTTCAGGCGGCTGGCCGGGGCGAAGGTCGTGCTGCTCGGCGAAACCCATACCTCGGCCCCGGATCACCGCTGGCAGGCCTATATGCTCGCCGCGCTGCATTCCTATCACAGCAAGCTGGCGGTCGGATTTGAAATGCTGCCGCGCCGCGTTCAACCGGCGCTCGACGCCTGGCTATCCGGGCAGTTGAGCGAAAAGCAGTTTCTCGAGCAGGCCGACTGGCGAACTGTCTGGGGCTACGACGCGCAGTTTTATCTGCCACTGCTGTATCTGGCGCGCATGAATCGGTTGCCTGCCTTCGCGATGAATGTCGATCGCAGCATGGTTGCGAGCGTCGCCCGCGACGGCTGGAAATCGTTGAGCGACCAACAGCGCGAGGGCCTGTCCGAACCGGCACCGGCCAGCGGCGCCTACCTCGACTCGCTGGCGGAATTATATGCCTACAAGCTGGATTTGACGGAGACCGGAAAGGGCGATGGTTCGGGGCATGGCAAGACGGATCCCGAGGCAGTCAAAAACACCGGTGAATTCGCCAACTTCGTCGCCGCACAGCTGACCTGGGACCGGGCGATGGCCGAGGCGATCGCGGCGGCGCATCGGCGCGATCCCGAATCCCTGGTCGTCGGCATCGCCGGGCGAGGTCATATCGAGCACGGCTACGGCATACCGTCGCAACTCGCGGACCTGGGCGTCGGCGAGGTCGAGTACCTGTTGCCGATCGACAGCGCCGAGGATTGCGATACGCTGCCGGCGGATCTCGCATCGGCCGTATTCGTCGTCGATGCCGCAGAAGAAGCACAGCCGGCGCCGCACGCGCGGCTCGGCGTCGCAATCGAAGCCGGCGATGGCGGCGTGCGGGTGATCGAGGTGGTCGAGAACAGCGTCGCCGAGGCGGCCGGCATCCGCGCCGGTGATATAATTCTCTCCGCGGCGGGGTTCGAAACCACGACCACCGGCAAACTGATCGAGATCGTACGCCGCCAGGCCCCCGGCACCTGGCTGCCGCTCAGGCTGTCGCGCGACGGCAACGTGCTGATGCCGACGGCCCGCTTTCCGCAGAGCTTTGAATAGGCGTTTTTCCGGCTTCTGTCTCGCGGCATTGCTGCCGCTCGCCGGTGCGGTTCCGGCACAGGGCCAGGCGATCCCGGAGCACGACATCCGCGTCGATCTCGACCCGGTCAGCGGCGATATTCGCATCGAGGACCGGCTGCGAATCGGCGGCCGGGAGAACTTCTACTTTATCCTCGAAGCCTGGCTTGAGATCGAGTCGCTGTCGATCGACGGCGCGATCTCGACTCCGCGGCAGGCTGGCGAAGGCTGGCGGGTTGCGCTGCCGGACTTAGGAGTCCACGAGCTCGATTTCGTGCTCGCCGGAACCGTACCGCCGCGCGCTCCGGAACAAGCCGAACTGACCGCCAGCAGAGGCGCCGACGGTGCATTTCTGCCCGCTTACGAGAACTGGATACCCCGCGATCCGGAGGTGCCGATGCACTATCGCCTGCAGGTCTCGGTGCCGTCGGAGCAGCGTGCGGTCGCCACCGGCAAGCTGCTCGAAGAGGCGACGCGCGACGGCCGCCGGATCGCAGTGTTCGAACAGGCCAGTCCCGGGGAGGCGCCGTCACTGTTCGCCGGTCCCTACCGGGTGAGCGAAAGCCTGCGCGACGGACTGCGCCTGCGGACTTATTTTCACGACGAACTCCAACAATTCGCGGACGCTTACCTCGCCGCCGCCCGCGCCTATATCGAACGCTATGCCATCGAGATCGGTGCCTATCCCTACACCGATTTCGACGTGGTTTCGGCGCCGTTGCCGGTCGGCCTCGGCTTTCCGAATCTGGCCTATGTCGGACGCCGGGTGATCCCGCTGCCGTTCATGCGCGGGCGTTCGCTGGCCCACGAAGTGCTGCACAACTGGTGGGGCAACGGCGTCGAGGTCGATTACCGGAACGGCAACTGGGCGGAGGGATTGACCACCTACATGGCGGACTACGCACTCGAACGCGACAAGGGAAAGGCCGAGGCACGCAGCATGCGCATCCGCTGGCTGCGCGATTACGCGGCTCTTCCCGCAGCGCGCGATCGCCCGGTACGGGAATTCAGGGCCAAACGCCACCAGGCCTCGCAAGTCATCGGCTATAACAAGACGGCTTTCGTATTCCACATGCTCGAGCTCGAAATCGGCCGCCGGGCCTTCGCCGACGGCTTGCGGCTATTCTGGCAGCGCCATCGCTTCGGCAAAGCGGGATGGGGCGACTTGCAGGCGGCCTTCGAGGAGGTTTCGGGTCGCCCGCTCGGCTGGTTCTTCAGCCAGTGGCTGGATCGCCCGGGCGCGCCGCGCCTGAGTCTCGGCGAACACCGCGTCGAGAGGGTCGGGACGGATTACCGCACCCGCATCGATATCCTGCAGCCGGTGGCAGGCTACCGCTTTCATCTGCCGGTGTTGCTGGTTACCGCCGACGGGCGCGAACGGCAGGAGATAGAAGTCAGCGAGTCGGTGACTCGCCTTGAGTGGCTGACCGATGCGCGACCGTTGTCGATACAGCTGGATCCCGACAGCGATCTGTTTCGCCAGCTGCAGACCAACGAAGCGCCGCCGATATTGCGCGATATCACCCTCGACCCGACTGCGGCGACGATCATCGATTCCGCCGACGACGCCTTCGCCGGAGTTGCGCGCGAACTCGCGGCCCGGCTGTTCGAGACCGAGCCGCATATCGAAAGCCTGTCCCGGGCCGAAATCCCGCCCCGGCCGCTGTTGCTGATCGCGCGCAGCGAAGATCTGCCGCAATTGCTCGCAGGTCTGCATCTGGCAATTCCGGACCAGTTGCCGTCGGGCGACTATCGGGCCGCGGCCTGGACCGCGAGGTTGCCCGGCGGCAAGCCGGCACTGGTGGTCAGCGCAACCGACGCCGCCGAGCTGCGGGCGCTGCTGCGGCCGCTGCCGCATTATGGCGGGCAGAGTTACGTGCTGTTCGCCGATGGTCGCGCGCTCGACCAGGGTATCTGGCCGATTACGCGCGGCGCGCTCTACCGGGATCTGGGCGGCGAGTAGTCAGGCCTCGGCGGCGAGCAGCTTGCGTGCTACCCACTGGTGGAAATGATGGGTCGGATTGTCCATTACCGGCGAGAAAACCCCGCCGCGGTAGCCCGGGGATTTTCGGCCGCGCTGCAAGCCTTCGACCGCCCCGACATCCTCGGCGAACACCACGCGCCAGGATTCGAGCGTCGCGTTGCGGCTCGCCGCATGGATGTCGCCGATGGCTTCTTCGCCGACATAGTAAAGGCGCAAATGCTCCATCGAGCAATCGCAGGCTTTCGGCTCGACGATCATCGCGAAGGCATGATCGGCCTGAATTCCGAGCAGTACGTTCGGATAAAAGGAGACGTACTCGGCCTGTTCTAGCCTGTCCTCGGGCCATTCGGGGAAGCGCGGCAGGGCGCTGCCGACCTCGTCGCTCAAGCGGTAGGCATAACTACCCTGGCCGCCGAAATCGTCGCCGTACATGATGTGGTAATGGTCCTCGAGACGCGAGTAGGTATTCAGGCTCGGATGCACCCAGGGCAGGTGATAGCTCTCGCAGTAATTTTCCACCGCCAGTTTCCAGTTCGATCTGACTTCGATGTCGAGGCCCTTGCCATTGACCGCGGCGCGCATGCGCTCGAGTCCGGTATTGCCGAGAAAGGGCTCCCATTTCCCGGTCAGCGGTTTCACGTACTCGTCGAACTCGGGTGCGTCTCCCGACAGGTTGATAAAGATGACGTCCATCCATACCGCCGAACGCACCGGCTTGAGCCCATGGTCGCAATGCATGAAACCGTCGACTTTTTGCTGGCCGATGCCGCCGAGGTGCGGCGTACCCTTGAGCTCACCGTCAAGACTGTAAGACCAGGAATGGTACTTGCAGCGCAGCGCACCCTGAACTTCCATCTCGTCGTGAACCAGCAGCATGCCGCGATGACTGCAGACATTGTGGAATACCCTGATCTCGTCCTGTTTGTTACGCAGTATGACCAGCGGCAAGCCCATGAAGTCGACCGGCTTGACATAGCCTTTTTTCGGCAGATCGCTGGCAAACCACAGGCCTGCCCAGCCCTTGCCGAGCACCTGGTCGCGTTCGTACTCGAAGAAACTGTCGCTGGTGTAAGCCTGGTTGGGTAACCCGGTTGCCTCGCCGATCGGCTGCAAAATCGCCTCGAGCGCATCGGCGGGTAATTGCTGTTGATACATGGGTATTGCCCTCAATTCAAGTCGTAAGCAAGATAAAAGCGGTGAAACTACATACATTGAGGGTTTGTTAGAGATTTGGCAATATTAAAAAACTTCAATAAGCCTTTACTTGATGTAAACTCTAAAAGCCATGGCCCGCCGTTACTATCAGCTTCCCAGCCTGACCGGATTAAATACCTTCGACGCCTGCGCGCGGCACGGCAGCTTTACCGCCGCGGCGAGCGAACTGGGAGTGACCCTGGGCGCCGTCAGCCGGCAGGTCAAGGCGCTTGAATGCGAACTCGACTGCGCGCTGTTTCTGCGCCACCACCGTGGCGTCGAACTGACCCCGGCAGGCATCGATCTGTTCCAGGTGCTGAGCACGAGCTTTCAGCAGATCGGCAGGCTTTGCCGCGAACTCAGGAGCCGCGCGCGCAGCAGCGATGTCGTCATCGGCACCACCACCTCTTTCGCATCGCTGTGGCTGATGCCGCGGCTAGGCGCCTTCTGGCAGCGCCATCACGACATCAATCTCAGCCACGCGATTTCCGACAACCCCAACGATGCCGGTTTCGTGAATGCCGATATGCGCGTGCGCTACGGCGCCGGAGCCTGGCCGGGCGAAAAGGTCACCCATTTGTTCGACGACCGCATCTATCCGGTATGCGGCAGCAAGCTCGCCGCCGAGCACGATTTCGCGCATCCCGCCGACCTGCTGCGTTTTCCACTGCTGCAACTCGACAGCGTCGACCCGGCCTGGACCGGTTGGGATACCTGGCTGGCAGAGTGGGATTGCGATCTCTCGCAGGCGAATTTCAGACGCTTCAACAACTATGTCGTCGCCCTGCATGCGGCCGAGGAAAACCAGGGCATCGTGCTCGGCTGGCATTCCCAGGTAGAAGGATTGATCGCGCGCGGCGACCTGGTACGCCTCGGAGATTTCGAAATCGCCGCCCCGGGCTCGTACTACCTGACCTGGGATGCGCAACGACCGCTATCGAATTCGGCCTCCTGCCTGCGCGACTGGCTGCTCGAATTCGGGCAGCAACAGGCACGCATCTAAATTTCGGTCAAAGTAAAATTTTCGGACTCGGCGCGATCCGGCGCGATCACCGCCTGGGCGAATGAAAGGTTTTTACTCTGAGCAAAATTTATCTAGCCAGCGAGTTTTTACTGTGGGTAATAATTATTGTGGAGAAATTTTAATCTGACCCCAATTCTCCAATTCATCGGTGGTTGCGCGGGCGGAAGCGAGGGCGATGATTCTCGTCGAGCAAGCCTTCCTCGAGCAGCCAGGAGAGCGCGTCGTCGGCGTCGCGTTCGAACCAGGCGTGACTGGAACCGAGGCGGAAACTGTAACCCCAGCGATCCATGTCGGCGAACATGCGTTCGCGGCCCAGTCCCTCGAGTTCGTCGGCGAGCAGGATTTGCAGGAAACAAACCGCGTTTTCCTCGGCCTCGTCGCTGCCAGCGTCGGTATCGAGCCGTTGCCGGCGCTCACCGTCCATGCAGATATAGTGACAAGCCTCGTGCAGGATGGAATGCAAGGGAGTGTCCGCGCGCGCGAAAAGTCTATTTTCCCTGAGCCCGGCCTCGCTGTCTCCCCAGTAGCTGGCGGGAATCGGCTCGTCGGCCGGGCAGGATTGCAGGCAGAGCCCGAAACGACCCAGCAGGTCAGCGAGCGGCCTGTTGTCGACGTCCTCGAGGCGCAGCACGTCAATCGGCATAGGCCTGCAATAATTTGGCGATGGTTTGTTGCAGGCGCCACCATTCCTCGGTCTTGTATTGCCGCGAATGCTTGCGGGTACGGATGACGAGGTAATTGATCGCCGCCCCGAAGACGCCGAGGATGCCGCCGATATCGATATTCGGCTGGTGGTAATAGGCACGAATCCGTTTCACCAGCTCCATACCGCGCTCGCTGCGCAAGCGCGCCAGTGCGGTGGTCAGGTTGTTTTGCTCGGACATCTCCCAGGCCATGATTTCGAGAGCCAGCGGGCGCGACTCGAGCGCCGACACGTAGCGGTCGAGCAGCGTCTGCAGGTAGTCGGGGAGCGGGATCGCGGCGCAATCGGCCGCCGACTCGGTAATGATTTCGTCCACTTCCCACCACAGTGTGGTGGTTTCGGCGAACGCCAGCAGCAACTCGTCGAAGCCGCCGAAGTAACGGTAGATCAGGACCTTGTCGCAACCGGCCTGGCGCGCGATCGCGTTGATACCGACCGCGGGATAGCCTTGCTCGAGCAGTATCCTGCCGACCGCGTCGAGGATGCGTTGTTCGGTATCGAGCCGATTGCGTTTAATCATTCCGTCACCCGACCTGTAGTTTCGATTCCTGCCAGAAACGTTCCATCAACTCGAGCTGGCGCTGCTCCATTTCGACCCCTGTTTCGGCCATGCGCTCGCGCACGTAGGCGAAGCGCCGCTGAAATTTACGGTTGGTGCCGCGCAGCGACATTTCGGCATTGACGCCGGCATGACGGGCGAGATTGATGCAGACGAAGATTACATCGCCGAGCTCGTCGCTGATCGCGGCTTTGTCGCCGCTTGCGAACGCCTGCCTCAATTCAGCCAGCTCTTCTTCGAGCTTGTCGAATACCGGGTTGACATCGGGCCAGTCGAAACCGAATTTAGCGGCCTGTTGCTGCAATTCGCGGGCACGGAAGATCGTCGAACCCGAAGCCTCGTCGGTGTCGGGCATGCGCGGTCCGGCGTCCGGTTTCTCGGCCTGCTTCAGGGCTTGCCACTGGCGCGACAGCTCGGCGTCGCTGACCTCGCGGTCGCGCGCATCGCCGAACACGTGCGGGTGGCGGCGCAGCATCTTGTCGGTAATCCCGCGCGCGACATCGTCGAAATCGAACTGTCCCTGCTCCTCGGCAATGCGCGCGTGGAACACGATATTGAACAACAGGTCGCCGAGTTCCTCTTTGAGGTTTTCGGTGTCGCCGCGCTCGATCGCGTCGAGGACCTCGTGGGTTTCGTCGAGCGTATGAGGGGCTATGCTGGCGCTGGTCTGGCGAATATCCCAGGGACAGCCCTGCTCGGGGTGGCGCAGGTCCTGCATGACTTCGAGTAGCTTGTCGATCGGGCGCATGGGTTCTATTGCGTTTGCCTGATTAAAACCCCGATAATACCGGCCTTTTCACAGGATCGCAGCCGTAAGCGACAAATGGACGACCGATCGTCACAGCTAAATCGATGGCTAGAGGGCCTGGGCTACCGGGAATTTCGCCTCAGTCCGGCCTCGGAAGACGCCAGTTTTCGCCGTTATCTGCGTCTCGAGGCCGACGGACAATCGCTGATCGTGATGGATGCGCCCCCGGAGCTGGAACCCTGCGATCAGTTCGTCAAGGTTGCGGGCCTGCTGCGTGACGTGGGACTGAGCACCCCCGAATTGCACGCGCAGGATCTCGAACAGGGGTTTTTACTGCTTGGTGATTTCGGCACACTCGACTATTTATCGCAGCTGCATGACGAAACCGGGGCATCCCTGTACCGCGATGCACTGGCGGCCCTGCTGGTGATGCAGACCCGCATCGACGGTGTCGATCTTCCACCCTACGACGTGGCGCTGCTATTCCGTGAAATGGACCTGTTTCACGACTGGTTCCTCGGCGAGCTGCTCGGCCTGGAACTGAACCCGGAGCAACAGGAGGCCTGGCTGTCGAGCAGGCAAGTGCTCGCCGACAACGCGCTCGAGCAACCGCGAGTATTCGTGCACCGCGACTACCACTCGCGCAACCTGATGAAAATACCGCGCCGCAATCCGGGTATCCTCGATTTTCAGGACGCGGTCCACGGTCCGCTTACCTACGACCTGGTATCGCTGCTGCGGGATTGCTATATCGCCTGGCCGCCGGCGCGCGTCGAGTCGCTGGCGCTCGATTTTTACCAGGCCGCGCGGGCCAACGGTCTGGTCGAGGTCGACAGCGGGCAATTCCTGCGCTGGTTCGACCTGATGGGCGCGCAGCGGCACCTGAAGGCGATCGGGATTTTTTCGCGCCTCAAGATCCGTGACGGCAAATCGGGGTACCTGAAGGATATTCCGCGCACCCTGGAATATCTTTGCCAGGTCAGCGCCGCGCGCGAACCGCTGGCCGGGCTTGCGGCGCTCATCGAGCAGCTGGAGCTGGTGCGGCGCGCCGACGAGGTCGCTGCAAGGTGAAAGCGATGATCCTGGCCGCCGGGCGTGGCGAGCGCATGCGCCCGCTGACCGACCGGGTACCCAAGCCGTTGTTGCCGGTGGCCGGCAAGCCGTTGATCGTGCATCATCTCGAGGCCCTGTCCCGCGCCGGTTTCGGCGAAGTCGTCATCAACCTGAGCTGGCTCGGCGAACAGATCCGCGACCTGCTCGGCGACGGCGGCGACTTCGGCCTGTCGATCGCTTATAGCGAAGAGCCGGAGGCGCTCGAAACCGCGGGCGGAATCCTGCAGGCATTGCCGCGGCTCGGCGAGCAATTCGTCGTCGTCAACGCCGACATCTATACCGACTACGATTTCGCACGCCTGCGCCGGTCCGACAGCCCCGCGCACCTGGTGCTGGTGGAAAACCCGGCGCACCACCCCGAAGGAGATTTCTCGCTCGAGGGTTCGAAGGTCGGCAACGCGGATTCGCCGCGTTATACCTTCAGCGGCATCGCGCAGTATCGGCGGGAATTCTTTGCCGGTCTCGAGGCGGGCAAGCTGGCGCTCGCGCCGCTGCTGTACAAAGCCGCCGTGCAGGGGCGCGTGAGCGGCGAATTATTCGCCGGCGACTGGACCGATATCGGTACTCCGCAACGGCTCGACACGCTGAATCGGCCCGGCGGAACCTGAGCTTCGGCTTCGGCCTGCCTCCGGCCTGTACAAGAGGTCCGCTGGCACTCGCCGCGGTTTTCGATCGTCGTCGTCCCGGCCCCGAGTATTGCCGTCAACTACTGGTCGACGGATGGCCCGGCGGCGCGACACGCGAGCTTTCGCGCGACGAAGATTTTTCACGGCGCAGACGCTTGCGCAGCTGCCCGGCCGCATCCAGGATCGGGTAGGCGACCAGGGTCAGGTGAGAATTGATGCGCTTGAGGTCGCGCAGCACGTCGAGTTGCATCGCGCTGAGCCTGGAGTCGTAATTCCGATCGTCGCGAATTTTTTCGAGGTGATTCATTACCGCCTTCTTTTCCCGCTTGATGAATTTATACTTCCTGGCCAGTAGCAGGCGCGCCATCGCCACGTCCCCTGAGGTAAACACGTTCTGGGACAATTCGAAGGCCTGCAGCACCGGCTGGTAGAGATTGTTCAGGTCTTCGCGATCCTGCAGCGACATCTTGCTGTGGGTCGCCATTTTTTTGCTGACGATGTTGTCGATCAGATCGCCCGAGATGATATCGCCGATATGTTCCAGGTTGGTCGCGAAGCTGATGATCTCGGTACAGCGTTTACTCTCCTTTCCCCCCAGCGGCTCGCGCGCCAGCGCGGTGAGGTACTCCTTGATGTTTTCGTAGAACCGGTTTACCAGCAGGTCCATGTCCCGGCTTCGATGCGCGAGGTCGATATCGTTTTTCTTCAGCGCGACGAAAGCGTTGCGCAGCATGCGCTCGACCACTTCACCCATTCTCAGGACCTCGCGCTCTGCGTTTACCAGCGCCACCAGCGGAGTTTCGAAGGCGCCGCGGTCGAGCTGTTTCGGCTGCAGCGCATCGGCCACCGGATCGTCGCCGGGCAGCAGGCGAGCGGTGATCGAGGCCATGAGGTTGATCAACGGGAAGAATAATACCGCCAGGGCGATATTGAACAGCACGTGGAAATTGGCGATTTGCCGCGCATGACTGACCTCGAGCGGCGACATCTGGTGTACGGCCAGTTCGATAAATGGCAGCGCGAGCAGCACCCCGCAGATCCGGAACAGCAGGTTGCCTAGCGGCGGTTGCCTGGCGGTACGATTGGCGCGCAGGGTGGCGATGAACGGCGGAATCGCGCTACCGATATTGGCGCCGAGCACGAAAGCGAAAGCGACCCGGAGGTCGAGCGTACTGGTACTCGCCAGCGCGATGACCAGCAGTACCGTGGCGAGACTCGAATGCGACGCCCAGGCAATGATCGCCGCGAAGACGATCGCCAGTAACAGGTCCTGGTCCAGGGCGAGAAACATTTGCTGCACGATTGCGGATTCACGCATCGGCAGGGAAGCCGCGACGATCAGTTTCAGCGCCAGCAACATCAGGCCGATACCGAGGGTCAGGCGGCCCAGGTCCCGTGCGCGGCCGCTCGGAAAATAAGTAAACAATCCCACGCCGAGCGCGATCAGCAGCGGCGACAGTGCCGACAGGTCGTAGGTCAGCACCTGCGCGACCAGGCTGGTGCCGACGTCGGCGCCCAGCAGCACCGCGAGTGCGGTTGCCGTGGTCAGGATGCCCTGGCCGCTGAAGGATGCCGCCAGCAGCGCGGTGGCGCTGCTGCTTTGCAGCAGCATGGTTACCCCGAGACCGGTGGCGAAGGCCTTGAAGCGGTTGCTCAGCGAGGCGCCAAGGGTACCGCGAATCTCCACGCCCCAGCCGTCGGAGATGCCGATGCGCACCATGCGCAAGCCCCATAACAGCAGAGAGACGCCGCCGATCAGGTTGATGAGTATGATGCTGCCGTTGATATCCGGGCTCCGGTCAGGTCTCGTCGAAACCGGCGAGACAGGTTATAGATTAATTATAGACGTAAATACGTAAATATAACTTTGTATATACAAATAATATACATAATAACATAGCTTTGGCCGCGAACGACAGTGTCGAAGTTTTCAGGCATCCGGCGGATACATCGCCTTGCGCAGGCGGCGGCGTTCGGCCCTCGCGACCTGGTACTCGCGGCGCGCGATATAGACGCCGCTCGCGACTACCAGCGAGGCGCCTGCCAGGGTGGTGGGTTCGAGAATTTCGCCGTAGAACAGGTAGCCGATAAGCATCGCCCACATGAGGATGAAATAGTTGAAGGGCTGCAAGATGACCGCCGGCGCGAGTTGTAGCGATTTGATCAGCAACAGGTGGCTGAATATGGAGATAATGCTGATCGCCAGCAGCCACAGGCAATCCTCCAGCGCCGGCGTTTGCCAGAAAAAAGGCACCGCAAGCCCGGTGGCCGCGAAGCCGACGCAACCGAAATACAGCAGCGAGGTTTCGAAGCGGTCCTCGCGCGAAACCTTGCGGGTGACGATATTGTAGAATGCGAACATCAGCGCGCAGGTGAGGGCGATGAAGGCGGGAACCGAGAATACGCCGCTGCCGGGCTGGATGATCACCAGGGTACCGGCAAAACCGACCGAGACCGCGATCCAGCGGCGCCAGCCGACCTGTTCGCCGAGCAGCGGCACCGACAGGCCGGTTATCATCAGCGGAAAACAGGCGAACAGGGTATGCATCTCGGCGATACCGAGAAATTTCAGGCAGTAGGCGAACAGCGCCATCTCGCCGGCGATCAGCAGGCCGCGTACTAATTGCAGCCCCGGCCGGCGGGATTGAAAGGCGACCCGCAGGCTTATCCCGCGAGTCGCGTAGAGCAGCGCGAACAAAGCGAAAAAACAGTAACGCACGAACATCAGTTGCAACACCGGCACCGACGCCGTCAGGTGCTTGGTGATTGCGTCCTGGCACGCAAACAGCAGGGTCGCCAGCACCAGCGCGGCGATACCCTTGCCCACCTGGTCCTGCGTGGTGGCGTCGGGTCGGTTATCGGCGGCCAGAACGATACCTCGCCGCGGATGGAGGGATTCGGACCCCGTTTGTGCTGGCGATCGATAACCGATCGATGCCGATGGCTGTCATGTTTCCCCGCGCTTGCCGATTGCATCTAGCCTAGCCCCGGTGAGGGCGGCGAAACAGTTGCAATATTCAACAGTTGCCATAGGCGGGACGGATAGTTCGAATCCGTCCCCGATCCGCCGGTTAGCGATAGCGCAGCGAAAAATCGATCGCCCTCAGGTGCTTGGTCAACGCGCCGACGGAAACGTAATCCACCCCGGTTTCCGCGATCTCGCGCAAATTGGCGATGTCGACGTTGCCCGAGGCTTCGAGTTCGACCCGGCCTGCATTGATGGCCACGGCTTCGCGCAGTCTTTCGAGCGGAAAATTGTCGAGCAGCGCGCGGTCGACGCCGGCGTCGATGGCCTGGCGTAACTGCTCGAGGGTTTCCACCTCGATTTCCAGCAGTTTGTCGGCATGCAATTGCCGCGCGCGTGCCGCGGCCGGGCCGATGCCGCCGCAGGCCGCTAAATGGTTTTCCTTGACCAGGTAAGCATCGTAGAGGCCTTTGCGGTGATTGCAGCCGCCGCCGCAGAGCACGGCGTATTTCTGCGCGTGGCGCATTTGCGGAATGGTTTTACGGGTGTCGAGAATACGGCAATTCGTACCCCGCAAGATTTCGGCGTAAGCCCGGGTGGTGGTCGCAGTGCCCGACAGGGATTGCAGGAAATTCAATGCGCTGCGCTCGGCGGTGAGCAACGGTCTCGCCGGGCCAGATATACGCGCGATCACCTGGCCGGCGGCGACACCGTCGCCGTCTTTCGCCAGCCATTCGACGAAAATGGTTTCGTCACACTGGCGAAATACCTCGTCGAACCACGGGCCGCCGCACAGCACCGCATCTTCCCGCACCAGTAACTCGGTATCCAGCCGCGCCGACGCATCGATCAATTCGGCGCTGATATCGCCGCTGCCGACGTCTTCGTCGAGCGCGTTGGCGACCTGGTTGATAATTAACTGGTAGAGCTCCATGATTCAAACCTCGTGTTCTTCGCGGCGCAATTTGTGTGCCGCGTCCAGGTAAGCGTTGATCACCGCGGATTCGGGAATCGCTCCCAGGTAGCGACCATCACCGGAATCGACCACCGGGATGGCTTCGCCGATATAGGCGCGCATCACCTGCATCGCCTCCCAGATACTCGTCGACTCGGTGAAGACCTGCTCCACCGGGTAGTCGAGCGCGGCGATCCGAACGTCGTCGGCGACGTCTTTCAACAGGTTTTGCGATACCAGTCCGCGGTATTGCATTCGCTCGTCGACGACGACCGCGCTGGCAGCCGATATTTTCTTCATGCGTTCACGTAAGCCGCCGACATCGCCGTGGTCCAGCATCACCGGCAACGCATCGGAGACCAGTGCCGCGACCTTTTGATGCAGCAGGTAGGCCCGCTCGCGGCCCTGCGACAGGTCGATGCCGCGCTCGTCGAGCTGAAAATCGTAAAATGAACGTCCGTACCACTTATGGGCAACCAGATTGGCAAACACCACGGCAACCATCGCCGCAATGGTGATCTCGTAATTGCGGGTAAACTCGAACACCAGTAACAGGGCGGTCATCGGCGCGCCGATCACCGGGCTCATCACGGCTACAATGCCGCAGACCGCGTAAACCTGCAATCCCGAGTAATCGTCGAGCAGCAGTCCGGGCACCAGGTGGGTGAACAGGGCGCCGAACAATACGCCGACCAGCATCGACGGAAAAAAAACACCACCGGCAAAGCCGAAACCGATACATAGCGCCGTCACCGCCAGTTTGACGGCCAGGATCAGCAACAGCGATTGCGCGCTGAAGCCGCCGACCTGCACCGCCTGGCGGAGCACGTCCTGTCCCGCGCCGAGGGCTTCGGGTACCTGCAAGGCGACCAGCGAGAGAACAAATCCCGCGA
>Ga0055481_10000368_pt1 | contig 14582 bp, 11 predicted proteins | sample Muzzi_PWC_D2_FD_57936 | JGI IMG/M metagenome (GOLD analysis project Ga0055481, IMG submission 57936) | Wetland microbial communities from San Francisco Bay, California, USA, that impact long-term carbon sequestration - Muzzi_PWC_D2 | ecosystem: Environmental > Aquatic > Marine > Wetlands ... | reverse complement strand
ATGAAGCGGACATCACCAACGACGCCGACGATTTCACGCTCGGCTCCCCAGAACTGGAGGCGCTTCCCGACGACCTCCCCCTCCGGGAAGTACTTGTCGACAAACGATTCATTGACGATCACCACCGCCGGCGCTCCACCACGGTCGCGGGCGTCGAAGTCCCGCCCGGCGAGGAGCGGGGTCCCGATGCTACCGAAGTAGCCGGGCGAGACTGGCCGGATGCGCTCCTCCTCCACTCCCTCCTCCACGGTCGTCGGCCCGCCGGGGAACTGAATCCGGCTGGTCCAGCCCGGATTGAGGGGGTGGTTCACGGCCAACGCCGCGGCCTCGACATTCGGCAACCGGCGCACCCTATCGAGGATCGCTTGGTGGAACTGGGTGACCTCAGGAACATCGGGCCAGTTGCGGAAGTTGTTTGGATAGCGGTCACTCGGGAGGTTTACCGACACGCGAGCCAGGTGCTCCACGCGGAAACCGGGGTCGACGCGAAGGAGGTTCCACATGCTTCGGATGAGGAGCCCGGCACCGATCACCAGGACGAAGGCGATGGCGACCTGGACCACGGCCAGGGAGTGGCGTAGGCGGGCCGACTGTCTCCCGGCGGCCCCCCGTCCCCCCTGGGCCAGTGCCCGAAGGAGGTTGGTGCGCGCCCCGGCGATCGCGGGGAGGAGGCCGAACACCAGGCCCGTGCCGAGCGCTGCGGCCATCCCGAAGCCGATCACCAGCGGATCGAGGGTCACCTGGCTGATACGCGGGAGCGTTCCCGGATCGAGCGAACGGACCGCGCGCAGCGCCACCGCGGCAAGGCCGATCCCCACGAGGCCGCCCACGCTCGCCAACACCAGACTCTCGACCAAGAGCTGGCGGAACAGCCGGGCGCGGTCAGCACCGATCGCGGCGCGCAGGGCCATCTCGCGCCCGCGTGACGCGCCGCGCGCCAAGAGGAGGTTGGCGACGTTGAAGCTCATGAGGAGGAGAAGGAGGCCGACCGCGCCCATCAGCAGGACCAGAACCGGGCGGGCGGTACCGGTCACCGCATCCATCAGGGAGACGACGTTGGCCCCACGACCCACGTTGTCGTTCGGATACTCCCCCTCGAGGGCGTTCATGATCGAGGCCATCTCCGCCTGGGCCGCGGACACCGTCACGCCGGGCCCCAACCGCCCGAGCACCCGGAGATTGTGGATACCCCGGCTGGCAGTAGTGGGGTCGTACTGCAGCGGGACGAAGACGTCAGTCGGGACAGCGCTCCCAGGGGGGAACAGGAGCGTCGATGCCGTCACGCCCACGACCTGATACGTTGTCCCGTCGAGGGTGATCGTCGAGCCGACGACGCCGGAGTCGGCGCCGAAACGCCGTCGCCAAAAGCCGTGACTGAGCACCGCCACCTGCCGCCCGCCAGCGACATCCTCTTCGGGCAGGATGAAACGACCCAGCGCCGTCCCGACCCTGAGTGTCGGAAACAGGGACGCGGTCACCATCGCGACGTTCACCCGCTCAGGCGATTCGACGCCGTCCGCCAGCGTGGGATTGGCCCCGGTGTAGGCGGCCAGGTCGGCAAAGCGCGTCTGACGCTCGAGGTAATCCGCATAGTCAGGGCCGGACGCACTCTCGAAGCGGGTGTGGTTGAGCCGGTCCGCCTGGTAGATAGCGACCAACGCCTCGGGTCGCTCGTACGGCAGTGGGCGGAGGAGCACGGTGTGGAGGATGGAGAACATCGCCGTGTTGGCGCCGACGCCGAGCCCCACCGTCACCAACACCACCGCCGCGAATGCCGGCTGCTTGACCAGACTCCGAATCGCGTAGCGGGCATCTTGCCACAGACTCTCCATCGTGCTCCCCCTTCGGTCCGGCGGGTGACGCGTCTCCCGAGGGCGCACCCGCCGCGCCGCCCACGAGGCCAATCGCGCCGACACTCCCTCGACCGCGATATTGAGAACATCTGTGGCCAATCCAGCAACCGCCTGCCACGGGCCGCGGCGTCGAGCGGCGGTGTAGCCCTGCCAGACTGCCGCCTCGATCTCGGCGCCGTGCCGATCCCGAAACGGCTCGGGATATACCCGCAGCAGCCAGCGAAGCACTACACCCGCCCCGACGGGAGCAGCTTCTTGGCCCGGGCCGATGCCACCACGTCGGCCAGCCGCCGCGCTTCCACCATCGCGACGCGACGACCCGACTCCGTCAGCCGGTAGTACCGTCGCCGCTGGTCCTCCCCCGCTCCCGGCCGATCCTTCACCTCCTGCAACAGCCCCACCTGCAACATCCGATCGATCGCGCGATACAGCGTCCCCGGACGAACCATCACGGCACCCTGGCTCCGCTCCGAGATCTCCTGCATGACGGCGTAGCCATGGCGCGCCTGGTCGGCTAGGGCCAGGAGGATCTCGAACTCCACCGGGGTGATCGGGGACGCACCATCGCTCGAGGGGGGCATTCGGCCTCACAGGATTAGTCTCTCAGAGACTATAGTCGTCGGGAGGAGAGTGCAAGTCCGCCCCCGCGAGCCCGCACCATCCTGCCGCTCCCAGGCGCCGATTCCACTTGCGGACCCCATCATGGTGGGCCAGTCTTCATGGCAGCCGCCTATCATGGCGTGCATCACTCGACATCCGCTTGCAAGGAAGGCCAGACAATGCGTCGTTTGCTGGGCACCGCGGGTCCGACCCTCCTCCTCGGCGCGGTACTGGCCGCCCCCCTCGGTGCACAGGCGCTCCCCGCGGACGGCGATCACGCCGTCGAGCGGCTCAACGCCTCGCCGCGACACGGCGAATGGCAACGCTACGACGCCGGTCACGGCGATAGCGTCCTGGCGTGGGTCGTGTACCCCGAGCGCAGCGACCCGGCTCCCGTCGTCGTGGTCATCCACGAGATCTTCGGGCTCACCGACTGGGTGCGGTCGGTGGCCGACCAGCTTGCCGCCGAGGGCTTCATCGCCATCGCGCCGGATCTCTTGAGCGGGAAAGGTCCGGCTGGCGGCGCGACCGCGTCGGTCGACCAGCAGGGCGCAGTCCGGCTGATCCGCGAGCTCGACCGGGACGAGGTCTACCGCCGGCTCCGGGCCGCGGCGGCCTATGCCACCGCACTTCCCGCGGCCAAGACGTCCGTCGCCACGATCGGGTTCTGCTGGGGGGGATCGACGAGCTTTGGCGTCGCGACGGCCTGGCCCGAGCTCGGCGCGGCGGTGGTCTATTACGGCACTTCTCCAGATGACGCCGCGTTGGCCGGCGTTCATGCCGCGGTGCTCGGCCTCTATGGCGGCGACGACGCCCGCGTCCTCCGGACCGTCGACCCAGCGCGCGGCACGATGACCCGCCTCGGGAAGACCTACGAGACCGAGGTCTACGACGGGGCCGGGCACGGCTTCCTCCGTGCCCAGCAGGATCGCGACGGCGCCAACGCGCGGGCCGCCGCGGCAGCGTGGCCGCGGACGGTCGCGTTCCTTCGGGAGCGGATCGGCCGGTGAGCCGCCCGCGCCCGGTGGAGTCGTGATGATGGCCGCACCGCCGAGTGGCCGCGCCTGGCGCGATGCCACGGGCGGCCAGGTCACTCGGGCCCGCCTCGTGCCGGGCTCACCCCTGGCGCTGGAGCGGCAGCTCCTCCCCGGTGTGACCATCGACCACCAGGGATGGGAGCGAAGCGGCGGGGCCGACCTCGGCCGGGGAGCTCGCTATGCCCCGCGCGAGCTCCGCCAGGCGCTTCTGCGCTTGGGCCTTGACCGTTTCCTGCGAGAGGCCTGGGATGCCCTCGGGAAGGGGGCGGAGCTGGTGCTCACGACCACGACGCACACGCATCCCGGTGGCAGCCGACTGCGGGACATCCGATATCGGATCGACGCCGTCCGCGCAGGGGAGCGGGCGGCGCTCCTGGATGCCTCCGTTGCTATCGAAGACCGGCGCCAGTCTCCGCGCGTCTCGTTGAACGTCCACCATCGTACGACCCGCCCGCTCTGGACCCGGCTGATGACGTCGCCGAACAGACCGCTGGGCGGCTGAGCCGCCGCCGGATGCATTCTCCGCCAAGCCCGCGCGGCCGCGTCTCCACCCTCCACCGCCGATGACCGACGTCCTCCCGCGGATTCAGCGCGCCTTGGCCGATGCCTACGCCGTCGAGCGCGAAATCGGCCAGGGGGGGATGGCGACGGTGTTCCTCGCCAGCGATCTCAAGCACAAACGGCCGGTGGCCATCAAGGTCCTCCGCCCGGAGCTGGCCGCCTCCCTTGGGAGCGAGCGCTTCCTCCGGGAGATCGAGCTCTCGGCCGGCCTGCAGCATCCCCACATCGTCCCGGTCTACGACTCGGGGGAGGCGGACGGGTTTCTGTACTATGTCATGCCGTTCGTGGACGGCGAGTCGCTCCGCGCGCGGCTCGACCGTGAGGGCGCACTTCCGGTGGAGGAGGCGGTGCGTCTGGTTCGTGAGGCGGCCTCCGCACTCGCCTACGCCCACGGCCACGGCATCGTCCACCGCGATATCAAACCGGACAACATCATGCTGTCGGGCGGCCACGCGGTCGTGGCGGACTTCGGGATTGCCCGTGCCATCGACGCCGCCACGGGCGGGGCCCACCTGACCGGCGCGGGGCTGGCGATCGGGACCCCGGCGTATATGAGCCCGGAGCAGGCCACGGCGAGCAAGGACATCGGCGAGCGGAGCGACGAATACAGCCTCGCTTGCGTGCTCTACGAATGCCTCACGGGAACCGCGCCGTTCGCCGGCGAGAGCGCCGCCTCCGTCATCACCAAGACGGTAACGGCTGCCCGCCCTCACCCGCGGTCGCGCCGCAAGGAGATCCCCGCCCCGCTCGATCAGGCGGTGGTCCGCGCGATGGCGAAGGAACCGGGGGACCGGTTCCCCACCGTGGCGGCGTTCGCTGAGGCATTGGCTGGCGCCGGCGGGCGTGGTCCGCTCTCGCGGATCCCGGCGTGGGGACTCGTGGCGGCGGGGATCGCAGCCCTTATCGTCCTAGGCGGCGGCGGTTGGTGGCTCGGCAGTCGGGCCGGGGAGAGTCCCGTCGCAGAGGGGGCGGAGCGGATCGCCGTCCTTCCGTTCAGCACCAGCGGGGCCGGGATGGAGCTCATGGGAGAGGGGATGGTCGACCTCCTGTCGACCAACCTCAACGCGGTCGGCGTGCTCCAGACGGTCGACCCCCGCGCGGTTTTGAAGCGATGGTCCGCCACGGGGCATGGCGGCGGAGCGGATCTCCAAGACGCGATGACTATCGCCCGCGAACTCGACGCCGGCTCGTTTCTCGTCGGCAGCGTCGTCTCCACCGGACCCACCGTCCGCCTCACTGCCCAGCTCTACAACACCGCTGGACAGCCGATGGGGCAGGCGCAGGTGGACGGGAGTAGCGACTCGGTCTTGGCGCTCGTGGACGATTTGAGCCTGGCGCTGATGCGGGAAATCTGGCAATCGGAGGAGCCGCTGCCGTCGCTTCGGGTGGGGGCGTTGACCACGCACTCCGTGGCGGCGATGCGCGCCTACCTGGAGGGGGAGCAGTACTACCGTCGCTCGCAGTGGGACTCGGCCCGGGTATCGTTCGAGCGCGCCGCCGGCGACGACTCGACCTTTGCCTTGGCGTTCTTCCGCCTGGCCACCACCCTCGGATGGCAGGGCGGCTTTGGAGGGAGCGGTGGCCGCGCGGCGATCGCGCAGGCGCTGGAACACGTCGACCGCCTCCCCATTCGGGAGCGGACTCTGGTGCGGGCGTACGATCTGTTTCTGGAACGGGATCCGGCGGCCACCGATACCCTGCGTGCCTACGTCGCCCGCTATCCGGACGACGTCGACGGATGGTATCAGCTCGGCGAATCGATTTACCATCGCCGCGAGCTGGATGCGCCCTCCCCCGATGCGATGCTGTCCCCCTTCGACCGTGTCTTGGCGATTGACTCGACCCTCACGCCGGCGGCAATCCATCCGCTCGAGATCGCGTTGGAGTACCGTGAGGAGGCCCGCTTCGATCGCTACCTCGCCCTCTACGCCGCCTCCACCGACTCGATCGATGCCGCACCCTGGCGCATGGCCCGGGCGTCGGCCTGGGCGACAGACGCCGACACCACCGGCCTCGAGCCACTCTTCCGGGAAAACGCCGGTGCGGCATGGTCGACCTTCGTATCGATGGCTCGCGACCCTGCCATGACAGGGGACCGGCTCTTCGACCGCGTGTGGGGCGCGCCGCAGACGACAGGAGAGCGGGACAACCTCGCACTCCAGCTCGAGGCCGGTCGCGCCTTCGCTCTTGCAGGACTCGGGCGGCTTCGGGAAGCCGTCACCATTGCGGACTCCCTGCGGGAGGCGAGCAGCGACCTGGCCGTCCTCGCCGCTCTCCAGCCGGTGTTGACCGGGGTGGCTCCCGCCGATTACCGCCCCCGTCTCCTCGAGCCCTTCTTGAATTCCCCGCCGAATAACCTCCCCCTGCGGTTCTGGCAATCGATCTACGCCCTTCAGGTCGGGGATACGGCCAAGGCCCGACGGCTGGTGGACGCCGGCCTGGCCCAGGACTCGACCGGCGCCAATGCCAAGGTCCGCGGCTTGCTCATCGGCGCCCGTGGGTGGCTGACCATCGCCCGGGGCGACACCGCAGCCGGCGTGCGAGAGATTCGCACGGCGCTCGACCGGGTCAGCTCCCTGGGAGGGCCGATGACCGCGCCGCTCCGGTGGGAACTGGCCCTCACCCTCGCCTCCCGGCCCGTGACCAGGGCCGAAGGGATTCGTCGGCTCCGGTATGGCTTCGACCAGGATGCCAGCTACCTTCCGCTCACGTTCTACGCCCTCGGGAAGGCCTACGAGGCCGCGGGGGAACGCGAGCACGCGGCAGAGGCGTACGGTCAGTTCGTCCGCCTCTGGGATCACCCGGACTCCACAGTCGCTGGGCGCCTGGACGATGTCCGCCGCGCGCTGGTGGACCTGACACGCGAACCACGGCAATGACAGTGCGGCCACCCCCGTGGCGGGAGACGCGCAATGGAATGGCGTAACGCTGCCGCGTTGGTCATTCTCGGCATCGGCGTCGGGTTCCTCTTCAAGTCGGGGATGCGCGCGCTGGGCAAGATCGCGATCGTCCTCCTCGTCCTCGTCGTCGCCAACGCCATCTCCCCCGAGGGCCTCCCCGAGCTGGCTAAGCGCGGGGTCGAGTGGATCTACACCAAGGTGGCTCACGGCCTCTCCGGTGTCGCCGAGGAGGCCAAGAAGACCACCGCAGACTGAGTGGTGCCCATGCCCGTGACCCGCAGGTCGTTTCTCGAGTATTTCGGCGCCCTCGGCCTGGGCGCCACCGCGTTCCCGGAGTCCCTCTGGAGTCAGGTCCAGGCGACGCATGGGGACGCCGTGGCTCTCGCCGCACCTCCCGCCCTCCAGGACCCGGTCGTGACCCCGGCCATGATCGAGGCGGCGGAGAAGCTCGCCGGCCTCTCGTTCACCAAAGCGGAGCGCGAGCTGATGGTGGAGGGGCTCAACCAGTTCCTCCGTCAGTACCAGCAGATCCGTGCCGTGCCGATCCCCAACGAGGTCGCGCCGGCGCTCCGCTTCGATCCGCCCCCCGCAGACGCGCGCCCGCCAGACGGCCCCGCCGGCGTTCGACGGCGTCGGCGGATTCTGGCGCGCCCACCGGAGGCCGAGCTGGCCTTCCTTCCGGTCACCGACCTCGCCGAGTTGGTCCGGACCCGTGCGGTGAGCTCGATGGAGCTCACCGAGCTGTATCTCGACCGGTTGCGGCGGCACGGCCCCCGGCTCGAGTGCGTCATCACCCTCACGGAGGATCGGGCCAAGCGACAGGCCCGCTTGGCGGACGCGGAGATCGCGCGGGGGCGCTACCGCGGTCCCCTCCATGGCATCCCCTGGGGCGCGAAAGACCTCTTGGCGGTGCAAGGATACCGGACGACGTGGGGGGCCAAACCGTACGAGCAGCAAGTCCTCGAAGACGATGCCACCGTCGTGCGGAAGCTCGACGCGGCGGGCGCCGTGCTGGTCGCCAAGCTCACACTCGGCGCCCTCGCGTGGGGCGATGTCTGGTACGGCGGGAAGACGCGGAATCCATGGAATCCGGAGGAGGGGTCCAGCGGCTCCTCGGCAGGCCCAGCGGCCGCGACGGTGGCGGGCCTGGTCGGGTTCAGCATCGGGAGCGAGACGTGGGGAAGCATCGTCTCCCCGTCGACGCGATGCGGCGCGAGTGGCCTCCGGCCGACGTTTGGCCGCGTGAGCCGCGCCGGGGCGATGGCCCTGTCATGGAGCATGGACAAACTCGGGCCCATCTGTCGGTCGGCCGAGGATTGTGCCCTGGTTCTCGAGGCAATCCAGGGCCCCGACGGGAAGGACGCGACCGTTCGGGATATACCCTTCGGGTGGGATACCGGCGACGATGTCCGCCGCCTCCGAGTCGGCTATCTACGGGGCGCCTTCGAGGCCGATCATACCACCAAGGCGTTAGACGACGCGGCGCTAGGTGTGCTCGACGGACTCGGAGTGGATCCCGCCCCGGTGGCGTTCCCGACGGACATCCCCGCAGGGGCCATCAGCTTCATCCTGTCGGCGGAAGCAGCGGCCGCATTCGACGACCTCACCCGCAGCAACCGTGACGATCTTCTCGTGCGACAGATCGCCAATGCCTGGCCCAACGTGTTCCGGCAGTCCCGCTTCATCCCGGCCGTGGAGTACATTCAGGCCAACCGGCTCCGCACCATGCTCATGGATGTGACGGAGCGGGCGATGGCCGACCTGGACGTGCTGGTGACGCCCTCCTTCGGCGGCGACATCCTCCTTCGGACCAACCTCACCGGCCATCCCGCGGTCGTGGTGCCGAGCGGGTTCAGCGGCGGCGCGCCGGCGACAAGCCTGTCCTTCATCGGGAGGCCCTATGGCGAAGCGGCCGCCCTCACCGCGGCGGCTGCCTTCCAGCGGGCGACGGGCTTCCACGCCCGTCGTCCGCCGTTGTTCGTGGAATAGCCGGCAGTTACATCCCCGCGGGCTTGGACGCTTCCATCGCAGGCCGCGCCGGGAGCCGGCTGACCCACATGTCATCCACCATCAACCACGTACCGTCGATCTCATGCCAGTGGGTGAGATAGGACCCCGAGTCGGCGATGACCGTCGCCCCTTCGGGCGCACCCTCTCCGGGGGTCATCGTCGCCACCCAGGAGCCTCGCTCGATGGCGATGGGCCCCTGGCCGGTGACGGACTCCGTCGTCAACTCGAGACGGGGGGTAAAGCCGGGCATCATCGTCTCGTCATTGAAGTACTCCTTGAGCCCTTCCCGTCCATGAAACGGCCGCATATTGGGCGGCATCAGGGTCGCATTCTCGGAGTAGTACATCGCGATGCTGTCGACGTTCCCGCTGTTGACCGCCGCGGAGAAGGCCGACGTTCGCGCCGAGATGACCGGCGTCAAGTCCACGGCCTCTGACATGGCGCCCTGGTCTCCGGCGGGCTGGCATGCGGCAAACGACAAGACCGCGAGGGGGAGCAACAACTTACGCATAGGGACCCTACCGTTGTGGGGGGACAGCCAGAAAAGGTAGCTCCAGGGCGAGACCACACAAGGTCGCGCATCACAACTCGGCCGCTGCCTCCCTCGGGCTGCTGGTCCCATCTCCTTGGAGTTATTGAGGATAACCGCTTCCCATGACGACCGACGACCTCCTACCGACGGCGCTGGCACGGTGTCCGTGGCCATCGAGTGCCAAATACACCTTGCCATGACCGGGGCTTTGCTCGTGGCCGATGAGGAGCCGGTTTATCCAATCTCCGCCGCTGATCCAGAGCATCGGCTTCTGGATTCCGGACGGGACTTCAAACACCAGCGGAACGATGACCGATTCTCCTGGGCGCAGAGGAGTCTCCAAGGATGCCGAAGCGCCATGAACCTCACGGTACCGGATGGTCGCCGCTCGGGAGAGGCCGTATCGACGACCCGCAGCATCGACCACTTCCACGATGCGCGGGTTGGGCGTGAGCGGCGCGTCGCCGCGGCGTGGGCTCACGGTCTCGGGATCGAACCGGACGGCAAGATGGACGACCAGTTCCCCGACTCCGGGACCTTCGTCCAGGCCGCCCACCGCGGCCACACTGTAGGCCAGGTGACAGTCGAGCTCGCAGAAGTACTTGGCGCCCCCCCGGGGAAGCACGCGATCCCCACTCCGGAGGGACGTGAGGCCCAAGACGCCCGCGTACCCGAGCGTCAGAGCACCCGCCGCGCTCAGAAGCCACAAGCCCCAGCGAGGCGCCCGGCGCCAGATGGCGACCACGGCGGCCACGAGGGTGAGCCCCAGGAGGAGGCCCGTTGCCAGGAAGGCCAGGGCCGCCAGCGGGGCCGGGGTAGCAATGTCTGCGGCCGAAACGGGCATGGACAGGCTCCGTAGATGAAGATACAGACAAAGTACTTTGTTACATAAAGTCTGTCAATCCATCTCCCCTCTTGCGCCACCGTGGGCTTCCAGGGATACACTCCTCCAACGATATCCTCCCAAGGAAGCGACCCATGTCATCTCGTACCCTCCTCGTTGGGCTGGCCCTCTCCCTGACCGCCAGCACCCTCGCCGCCCAATCGGAGCACGCGGCCTTCATCGCCCGGCTCGGCGACGACACCGTCGCGGTCGACCGCTACGCCGTTGACGGCTCCAGCCTCACGGGCACCCTCATCCTCCGCAGTCCGGCGACCCAGGTCGCCCGGTATCGGGCCGAGCTCGGGGCCGACGGGACGATTACCCGCTTCCAAGTGGAGTGGTCGGCTCCCGCCCCGGGAACCGCCACGCCCGATGACGCCCTCATGGAGGCGGGCGCCGACAGCGCCACGGGTACCTATACCGCCACTGCCGGCGAGCGTACCGTGCGGCGGATGGCCCTCCCTCCAGGCACGGTCCCATTGGCGAGCACCGTCTATTCGATGGCGCTCTACGAATGGGGTCTCCGACATGCCGGCACGCGATCGGGTGAAGCTTCGTGGCTCGGTCTCGACCGCCGGCGACTGAGCACCGTGCAATTGGCGCCGCGGGGCCGTGACTCGGTCGCCATCCCGTACTTCGCGGGGACGTTTGTGGCCCGCCTCGACGATCATGGTCGCATTCTCGGACTGACCGGGGAGGAATCCACCGCCAAGATCCGCGTGGTCCGGGTCGCCGACGCCGACGTGAAGGCGCTCGCGGCGGACTTTGCCGCACGCGATGCCGCTGGCCGCGGTCTGGGTACGATGTCCCCACGAGACACGACGCATGCCACCCTCGGCGGCGCCGATCTTCTCGTCGACTACGGCAGGCCTTCGGCCCGCGGACGGACGATCTGGGGCGGGGTGGTGCCCTGGGGAGAGGTGTGGCGGACGGGAGCCAACGCCGCGACCCAATTCTCCACCACCAAGGACCTCCTGGTCGCAGGGCAGGCGGTGCCGGCGGGGACCTATACCCTCTTCACGCTCCCGGGTCGCGACGCGACATACCTCATCGTCAATCGTCAGACCGGGCAGTGGGGCACCCAGTACGATGCGGGTCGCGATCTAGTCCGAATCCCCCTCACGGCAGAGAAGCTCGGTCAGCCCGTCGAACGCTTCACGATCGGGGTAGCGCCGTCCGGCGGAGGCGGAACGTTGAGCTTGTCATGGGGCGATACGCGGTACTCCGCGATGATCACCGTCCCCTGAATCTCCCCCCTCTGAGAACGCACGAATCCCCCGGCGACACGCCGCCGGGGGATTCGTGCGTCCCGGTACCTCCTTGCCCCGTCAGGGGACGACCGGCCCGAACTCCTTGACCTGGTCGGCGACGGTCGCCTTATCCCCGGTAATGACGATCGTCATCTTGTCGGGATTGAGGTAGGTCTGGGCGATCCGTTCGACCTCCTCGGGGGTCACGGAGTAGATCTCCTGGACGTAGGTAGAGATATAGTCCTCGGGAAGACCGTGGAGGTTCCGGTTGGCCAACTGACCGATGATACCGCCGCGACTGGAGTTCTGCAGCACGAAGATGCCACCCATGAAGTTCTGGATGCCATGGAGCTCGTCCTCGGGCGGCGCCTCGTTCCGCAGCCGGTTGATCTCGAAGAAGATCTCCTTCAGGGACGCGCCGGTCACGGCGGTTGTGACGTCGGCGATCTCCGCCCAGTAGGCGTCGCGATAGCGGGTCGAGATTGTGCTCCCCGGCGAGTACGTATAGCCCTTGTCCTCACGGATGTTGCTGGTAATCCGCGACGCGAACGAGCCCCCGAGGAGGGCGTTGGTCACCTGGAGCGGGATATAGTCCTTCTTCGAGGGATCGATGACCGGGAGGCCCACGTAGACCGTGGACTGTGCCGCTCCCGGCCGGTCGATGAGGTAGATCTCCCGTGAGGAGGACGGCGACGGGACGTCCGTCGTCGGCGCCGGCCCCGGCTTCCAATCGCTGAAGGCCTCCTGCACTGCCGCCTCGACCTTGGCGGCGTCGAACACGCCGGCCACGTAGAGATGGGCTCGCGCGGCGCCAAAATTGGCGTCGTAGAACGACTTGATGTCATCGATCGTGTATCCCTGAATCATCTCCGGCGTGGGATAGATCCGCCCGTAGGCGTGGTCCCCGTAGAGCACTTTCCGGAACTTCTCCAGCGTCAGGGACCGTGGCCGGCGCTTGGCCACGCTCACCTGCCGCACCCGGTCCGACTTGAGTCGATCCAGCTCCGAGGCCGGGAACAGGGGATGTTGGGCCACGTCCGCGATCAGCCGCACCATGTCGGGGGCGTACTCGGCCAGCACGTCGCCGCCGATGTTGCTCTGGTCCAGGCCTACGCCGATGTTGAGGCCCCCGCCCATCCGCGCCGCGGCCTGGGCGATCGCCTCGGCGCTCTTGCTGGTGGTGCCCTCCTCCATCAGGTCGCCGGTGAGATCGGCCAGCCAGACGTGCTGGGCGTCCTCGTTGAGGTTCCCGACCCGGAGAACCAATGTGACGGTCACCTTGGGGAGGGTGCCATACGGCACCATGGTGACCTCGAGCCCATTGCCGAGCCGGTATTCCCGCGCCTGGGGAAGGACAAAGTCCTTGGGCTTCCCGCCCTCGGGCGGGGCCTCTTTCTCCTGGGCGGCGAGGGGGGCAGCCATGGCGGCCGCGACGAGTCCGATCATGAAGCTTTGGAGGCGCATGGTCAGCTCCCCGAGTGAGCCGCGGCGGGCTCGATGGTGAGGATGGTGCGGTTCGTCGGCCGGAGATACTCCTTGGCGACCGCCTGGATTTGGGCCGGCGTCACCTTCGCGAAGCCCTCTTCCAACCGGTTGATCCGTGACGGATCGTCGTCGAACAGCGCAAAGACGGCCAGCAGATCGGCTCGACCCACGCCGAAGAACCCGCCGATGGTGTCGTACATCCCGGACCGGAGCTTGACCCGGGCCCGGGCCAGAGTCTCCGAATCTACCGGCTTGCTGGTGATGCGGTTGACCACCTCATCCATCGAGGCCAGAATCTCGTCGGCCGAATGGGTGTCGTCGTGGATCAGATTGGCCATCCACAGCATGGGGCCGTTGTAGTTGAACATGTTCCCCAAGAGATTGATGCCACCACCGACACCAGCGGCAAACCCATCCCGCTGCACCAGCGTCTGGTGGAGCCAGCTGTCGTCCCCCTGCAGCAGGATCTGGTCAATGAGCCCCATGGCGTAATACGCGGGGGTGTTCCGCTCGGGCATGTGGTACGCCACGGCTAGCGCCGGCCGGTTGGCCAGCGAATCGACCTTGGAGAAGCGTTTCTCCTCCGTCTGGCGCGGCTCAGAGATGTCCGGTCGGGTCGGCCGGGGCGCCTTGGGGATCTCCGCGAAGTACTTGGTCACCCAGCGCTTGGCATCGGCCGGCCGAAAGTCGCCCGTGACGACCAGGACCGCATTGTCCGGGGCGTAGTACGTCTTGAAGAACGCCTGCACGTCCTCGAGCGTGGCGGCGTCCAGGTCCGCCAGGTCGCCGTAGAAGTTGTGCGAATTAAACCAATTCTCATTGGCGTACTGTGGCATGTCCAACCAGGGGAAGCCACCGTACGGCTGGTTGATGACGTTCACCTTGACCTCGTTCTTCACCACCCCCTGCTGGTTGGTCAGGTTGTCCTGCGTCACCGCCAACCCGCGCATTCGATCGGCCTCGGCCCACAGCATCGTCTCCAACTTGTGGGACGGCACGATCTCGAAGTAGTTGGTAAAGTCAAAGCGCGTAGAGCCGTTGAGGACCCCGCCGTTCTTCTGGACCAGTTGAATGAACTCCAGCTTCCCGAGGTTCGCCGACCCCTGGAACATCATGTGCTCGAAGAGGTGGGCAAAGCCGGTCCGGTCGCGTGGCTCGATCCGGAAGCCGATGTTGTAGTAGGCCGCCACCGTGACAATCGGCGCGGTGGTGTCGGGCGAGAGCACCACCTTGAGCCCGTTGTCGAGTTTGTAGTACTCCACCGGCACCGAGAACTTGGCGCGTGTCTGCGCGGTCGCCTCGATCGGCGCCAAGGCGAGCGCCGAGGCCACCGCCCACAATGCGACGTGTCCGCTTTGCATCCTTCCTCCAGTTTCACGGTGAGACACCAAGACTGCTCTCCCCGACGGGACCGGGCTGGTACCGGTTTCGATAGGACCGCCGGTCCGACACGGGAAGAGCCGCCTAGCCT
>Ga0055481_10000364_pt1 | contig 14669 bp, 8 predicted proteins | sample Muzzi_PWC_D2_FD_57936 | JGI IMG/M metagenome (GOLD analysis project Ga0055481, IMG submission 57936) | Wetland microbial communities from San Francisco Bay, California, USA, that impact long-term carbon sequestration - Muzzi_PWC_D2 | ecosystem: Environmental > Aquatic > Marine > Wetlands ... | reverse complement strand
GCGGCGCGCACGGCTCGACGCGCCGCGGATCGGCTTCGCACGGCGCGCGTCCAGAGCGTGGGAGAGGCGGAGGAGGAAGGCGCCTTCGGTCGCTCGTATGAAGTGGCCACGGTGGTGACCGACAGCGGCATCGTGCGGACGGCCATCATGGCCACGTTGGGCGATAAGCTGGATGTCCAGCGGCCGGTGGATTTTTCCATCGTGCAGGACGACGAACTCACCAAGGATCGTTTTTTCGTCGTCGAATCGGAGGATAAGTATCTTAAAGATGTAATCGGTGGCGATGCGATCGTTGACATTCGCGCCTATCGCGGCGGTACGGCCATTCAGGTGGCGATCGATGCACGTGACGAGCCGCTCACGGTTGACGAATTCAAGAAACGTCTTCGAGACGTAGGATTGCAGCAGGAGAACGCGCAGTACCGCACACGTGAGTCCAAGGTCATTCCGCTTGGGAAATCCGTCACGCGTGCGGACGGTGAAGAGGGCTACCGGCAATTCTGCGTATTGGCCGTGGATGATTCATTGCTTTATGAGGACGACGCCGCCCAATGGGCCGACCAGCTTGCCCGCCCGGAGCTCAAGCAGGTGGAGGCCGCATTGGGAAGCGAGAAGTCTCTATCCAAAGTCGTGCAATTCCAGGCACAGGTCGCAGGGCAGACGAAGAATCGAGCGATCTTCGCGATTGTGGTCGCCCTGGGGGCGATTGTGTGCTACCTATGGCTGCGGTTCGGCACGAAAGAGTACGGACTGGCGGCCATCGTCGCCTTGGTGCATGATGTGTCCATCACGCTCGGGTTGGTCGCACTGAGCCACTACGTCTTCGATTCATTCGCAGGCAAGGCAATGCTGTTAACAGACTTCAAGATCGATCTTCCAATGATCGCCGCGATATTGACGGTGATCGGTTACAGCCTGAACGATACGATTGTCGTGTTTGACCGAATACGGGAAAACAAGGGGCGTGTAGGGTCTCTGAATGCCAATCTCATAAACGCGAGTCTGAACCAGACGCTCTCGCGTACCGTGCTCACGTCCGTGACTACTTTCATTGTGGTGGCCATTCTCTATGTCTGGGGCGGTGCCGGTGTGCACGGCTTTAGCTTTGCCCTTTCGATTGGTGTCGTGGTCGGAACCTACAGCTCGCTGGAGATTGCGACGCCTTTACTGTATCAACCTCGTCTACTTCGTGCGGTCATGGCTATCATTGTGGCGCTCGCCTTGATCGGAATCGTCTTTGCTGAGGTGGACAACGAGATTACGCAGTGGATTCTCGCGGGTGTTATCGCCGCGGCGTGTGCCGGTCATCTGGCGCGCGGGCGAGGGCGGACGCGGCCCGCGGCGACGGCGGCGACGGCGGCCGCGTGATTTCGCTCGACCTAGGCGACGACGAAGCGCACATACCGAAGTTGGGCGTCTTAGCCCTGTGAAAAAAGGCCGGTGGGGTCAATCCCACCGGCCTTCTTTTCGTCTCGGGCTCCGGGATTCGTGGGAACGTGGCGTCTGCAGGCGGTAGAATCAGGCATCATCTCGCCGGTTCACCTGTGAGTTGTCGGGATTCCGGCGCCGAAGAGTGATTGCCAGGGGCACGGTTGCGGAGTTGGAGTAACGCCCCATTCTGCCCGTTTTGCCTTTCTTCGTTGACCGGGCTTTGTTGCTGGATTACACTAGAGATGGTATTGGCGGCGCGGCGCCGATCCAATATGTGGTCCCGGTTGAGCAGAATGGAGTACCGCTTCGGCGGTCGCTGCAACGGGACCGAATGATGGCCATCCATTCAGTTTCATGTGGTGCTGCAAGAGGGAGTTTGCCATGCGCCCGGACGTCAAACTTGGAATCGTCATTTCGTTGGTCGTGGTGGTTGTAGCCGGCGGGTACTACGTGTACCGCGACGCGCGAGATGTTCCCATTCCTGTTTCAGGCGGGCCCGCTGATCTGGCCGATGCCAAGAACACCACGGCTGGCAAGCCGGCCCCCGCAGTGCCTGCGGCGGGAAGGCGTACCAACCGAGACCGGTCTACAATGCCGGGTGGCGCCGCCAGAGCTCATCGCCGTTCCGCGAACCGCGCAAACCCTTCGGCGCAGCCGGGCGTTACCGCACCGGCGCAGTCTCAGCCGAATCGGACGGCAAGCACCCCGCGCAACAACACGAGGAAGCCCTCGACCGGCTCCCCGAATAACGAGCGAGTGGCCAACCAAGGCAAGGTGGCACCAAACGGCGCGATGAACGCCCGGAGGGCTTCCGCCAATCGGCGCTCCGGTGCCGCGCCGCCTCGCACCGGATCGGGTAGCGAGTCGACTGCGCCGCGTGCGCACAGGACCGCCATACCCAAGGCAAGCGCCGGCACGGCCGGAGCCGAGACCCCAACGGCGGCCCAATCGACGCGGCAAGCGACAGCCGGAGGCGACCGTGCCGCGCACCGCGCACGGCCCCCCCACTCGCCCGGGCGGCGCGGGGGCACATCGTTGACGTCCCGGTCCACGGGTCAGGAAGCGGGGGTGCCGGTCGCAAACATGGCCGTAGAAACGCATCGACTCCAGCCCGGTGACACCCTGGCCGGACTGTCTATGGCCTACTACGGATCGGAGCGGCACGTGCCGATGTTGCTGGCGGCGAATCCACAGATTTCGGATCCCAGTCGATTGCGCGTGGGCGCCATCATCAAAATACCGCCGGCGCCCAATGAATTGCAGCTTACGCCTGCTGATCAAACCCCTTCGGGCAATCCGCCGTCGCAGGCTGCTCCGCAGACGTCGCGCAGCTACACCGTGAAACCTGGCGACAGTTTTTATGCCATTGCGGAGTCACAGCTTGGCTCATCTTCCCGATGGGAAGAGGTTTTCGAGTTGAACAAGAAACTCGTCAACGGTGATCCAAAGCGGCTGCAGGTCGGGCAGGTGATCGTGCTGCCGGAGTAGAGCCTCGCGACGGAGAGTGGCAGGGTAGTGCGGCGAGGCGTGTATAGGTGTGCTGTGTCACGCTGGCGCATGGGACATACGGCCGGGTCGGTGTTGAGCAACCTCGATTCTGCCGTGCCGTCCGCTGGCGCGTTCTCGCCGGAAGACCGAACGTAACACCCGCAAGACTAGACCGCCTGTCACGCTGGAACCTAGATTGCGTACGGCACGTCCCAGACCAACGCCCGACAGGACCTGAATGCTGAGATTACGCGTGTGCGGGAGACGCCAAGGCGCAAGGCGAACCGATTTCCTGCAGAAATCGCAACGTGGATCCCGGGATCACAGTTCGCGGTCGGCCGCCCGCGCGAAGCCTCGAAGTCCCGTCATCAGCGATCGGAATTGCTCATGGCCGATGGTCTGAAAGGCGTCGGTCCAGGCTTTTTCCGGCCTCCGGTGTACCTCGATGATCAGTCCGTCGGCGCCGCAGGCGATGGCGGCGTAGCTCATCGGCTGGACGAGGTCGGCCTTGCCGGTGCCGTGGGAGGGATCCACGATAATAGGCAGGGTGGATCGGTACTTAACCTCAGGTACGACCGCCAGCGCAAGCGTATTGCGCGTGTATTGCTCAAAGGTGCGGATACCGCGCTCGCACAGGATGACGTTGGGGTTGCCCGAGGCCATGATGTACTCGGCGGCGAGCAGGAATTCCTGTAGTGTGGCACTCCAGCCACGTTTCAATAGTACGGGCTTTGTTTGCCGGCCGACGGCCGAAAGAAGTTGCGAGTTATGCATGTTTCGCGAACCGACTTGAAGAACGTCCGCGTAGCCTGCGACCAGCTCAACGTGCTCACATCGCATGACCTCGGTGACGATGGCCAGACCGGTTTTCTCGCGCGCACGGGCCAACCATTCGAGCCCGGGTTCTCCGTGACCTTGAAACGCATAGGGTGATGTGCGCGGCTTGAACGCACCGCCGCGCAGAGCGACGGCCCCTAACTCCTTGACGGCATGGGCGGTCTCTAGGATACGATCCTCGGACTCGACGCTGCACGGACCGGCGATGATGGCTAGTTTTCTTCCGCCGATCGACGCCGTTTTCCCCAACGGTATTTCCCGTGTGCAGTCGCCTGCGCCTCGGGCGGCGGCTAGCACGGGGTCGCCGCTGCTGCCGATCCTCTCGACCATCGGTGCCTGCTCCAGCCGCGAACGATCGATGCCGGAGTTCGAATCAACAATCTCAACAACGGTTCTCGCCCCGGTATCGATGACCTGATAACCGGCGTGCATTTCATCGAGCATGGAGACAACATGCTGGAGTTGTGCCGACGTGCCGCAGGGGTCCATCACGACGATCATGCTTCACCTCCTCCCCTCTCCAGGCGGCTTGCAGCTTGGCCGGTAAACGAAATCATCTGCAGTTGCCCGCCCAGACGCCGACAGACGCGATCGAAAGAGGCTCATAGCGTGTGTGCGCAGCACCTGCGACACTCGCCTGTTACCGTAGCTCAAGGCCTCCGATATAGCGAGACTTGCGAGGCCTCTCGTCTTTGATTCGCCCGGTATCGGCCGTTTAATTAAACTTGCTAATGGATAGACTACTGACTTCACTTGTGAATTTCAACCCTGACTTCCGAACTTAATTGAGTAGCCGACGTTCGTCGAGTTATCGGTATCGAGGCTCTTTTTTTGGTCATCGTCCGGCAAATCCAGCCGCTTTCCCAGTCCGTCAAACCGAAAGTCGCCGGTAGCGCCGCGAAACCGGTCGATTTCCCGTAGGCGCTGGGCCAAGGTACGGCGGTCCGTGGCGCCCGACCGAATCAGCCCGATCAAGACGGTGGCGGCGTCGTAACCGATGGCCGCGTCCGGTGCCCGCTCGGGGCCTACCAGATCTGCGAAACGCTGCCAACTAGCATGCGTTACGGCCGGTTTTCGCATGCCCATGTTAAATATCCAAGGTAGCGGAATCTGGTTGATCGTTGAATCGGAGGCGCAAAGGGCGATCAGAGGAAAGTGCAGCTTTGCAGCCAGGGTCTCGATGAGGTGCGTTCCCGCCCGTTCGGTGGACCCGATGACCGCCAGGACCTCGTCTTTCGTGACCATATCCACAAGTCTCGTGGTGCCGACGCTCCAGGGGCCGTTTGCGTCGTGTACCAGCAATTCGATACGGTTGTCCAGCGGTGCCGCCTCCGATTCCGTTTTCACTGCAAGGCGAATACCCTCGACAACCGCTTGCCCCCGTTGGTCCATAGGCACGAAACAGCCGATTCTGACAGGTCCAGATAATTTAGTTGCTTTTCTATCTGGTGTGCGGATGCCGGGTGGGGCATCGGCCATGGCGCGATACGGCGTCGGGGCGTTCTGCCGTCCGGTCATCCTGGAGAATTCGGCCCGTCGAAATTGCAGGGCGCCGCCCTTGACGGTGGCGAGGAACACCGGGCCGACATCATTCAAAGTCGCATCGAACTCGACCGTACCGGTGACGCCATCGTATCGCTTCTGCTCAAACAGATAGTCCCGCACCAGCACCCGATTCAAGCCCGCGTGACGAATGGCGTTGACGAGAAGGTTGGCCCCGTCGTAGGCGTGTGCGGCGTAAGCGTCGGGCGCATGGCCAAACCGTTCAAGAAATTGTTGACGAAATGTAATGTACCTCGGGTTGTTCTGTGTGGGGTCGAAGGTCGCGGCGGCCACGACGCCTTCCCCCGCTGCGCCGGCAGCCTTCAGGAAGACGTCGCTAGCCATGCGGTCACAACCGAAGATCCGCTCGGGGACCGGGTTATCCGGGTTGTCGACGTTCCACTGCCGGATGGCCCGAACGGCTGCCGCACAATCTTGGGCACTGCCCCACAGAATGACGGCCCCCGCGTTAACTTCTGCGATTCGTCCGAGTTGCTTGAAGAACTCGCGGCTGCCGGGGTTCCACCGCAGTTCGACGCGTAGCGGGCGTTTCAGGCGCCGCGCGAGATCCCGGAATTCGGCAATCCCCACGCGACCGTAGCGGTTGTTCACGCGAAGGGCGGCTACCCGATCAATGCCAAGCTCCTGAAAAATATGATGGGCCAGCGCGTACCCCTGCTGCCGGTCGTCGGCGATGACGCGAACGATCCAAGGGAGATTGGTTTCGGTCAAAGTGGGATCGGTGTCGCCGGTGTTGATCATGACCGTTTCGGTCTTGAGGGCCACCCGTAGCGCGATGTGCGTATTGGCACCATCGATCGATCCGATGACCGCCAAAGCGTCATCCTCGAAGCGGAACGCCGCCATTTCGTTGGACGTGGCACCCCACAGGCCGACGTCGGGTCGGACGATGAGTTCCAGTGGAATCCCCTCGTATCCGCCCTGGCTGTTTGCCTGCTCAAACGCGAGGTTGACGCCGTCCATCATTTGTTGGCCGAGGTCGGCATCGGGCGCGTTGCCCGTCGGCCCCATGAAGCCTATTCGGACCGATGCCGGAGGTACTGCGGGCAGCTTGTCGCGCCCGATTCCGCGGAACGGAATGACCTTGTCGAAGAAGCGTATGTACGGATCTGTGAAGTCTCGGTAGGGGATGGCGGCTTCGGGTGTTTTGCCGTAGGACTCCGGTGTCACCGTCTCCTTGTCTGCCTGCGCGGGTACAGGCGGTTCTTCGGCATGAAGCGCATGCACGGTACAAACCGCGAGTAGCGCGACAAGGCATGCGAGGCCGCATCGGTCGCCGATCCACGTTCTTCGTTCTCGCGGTCTGTTGTACATGGTTTTGACCACTCCACAGGTCGTCTTACCGCTTGCGATCGGACGGAATCATCGCGACGGCTTCTATCTCTACCAGCAACTCAGGCCAGCAGATGCGGGCCTCAATGCAGGTGCTCGCCGGAAGCGGGTCGAGTGCCTGTTCTTCATAGAAGGCATTGCGCACCTCGTTGAATTCGTCGTAATGGCGAAAGTCGGCAAGGTAGCAGGTGGTGCGTACGATGTCGTGCCAGTCGGCGCCCTCGCTCTCCAGTAGTTCAGTGATGTTGCGGAACGTGCGACGTGTTTGCGCCTTGATGTCACCGCGGTGCTCGTACGTTCCTTTCTCGTTCACACTGGCCGTGCCGGAAATGAGCAGCATGCTCATCGGCCCCATTTCCACGCGCATGCCGCGCGAGAATGCGACTTTATGGTCGTAGTCATACGCCTCGCACAGAACGTTCTTGTTCTCAATGGGCGTCTTCTTCACCCGTTTTTTGTGCTCTTGCTCGGATGCATCGCTTTGATGCGTTTGATCGCCGTGGTGCCTTGGTCGAATCATGTGTCACCTCTATCGCTTGAGAGCCTTGTTCGCCTTTGAATTTGGAGAGACATCCCGAGCTGCGGCCGTCCGCAGGCCGCTCGGTGTCCCGCGCGCGACTCCTTTCTCCGTCGCCACCCAGATAGCGTTCTTCTGAAAAGCCGTGCCGAGCACGTAGTTGTGCGGGAAGATGGAATCGATGTTGATCGTCTCCGCCTCGCCGCGTCGCGGCGTCCAGACCACGACGCCGCGACCGGTTTTCTCGTTGCGCCGGTAGGACCACCAATCGGCGCGGTTTGTCGCGTTCAGCCCGTCATCGGTGGCGATCCAGCAGAAGTCGCCGTGCGCTGTGACCGCGTTGATGAAGTTACTGATAAGCGGGCTGTCGTGATCGAGGAAGTTACGCCACTTGCGACCGTCATAGCTGCTCAGGCCGAAGTAGGAGCCCGCCCAGACGATGCCGTTTCGGTCACAGGCTACGCCGGTGAGGATGTCATGCACCAGCCCGTCGTCGCGGAAGAGGTCGATTTCCATTTCGCCGTCGGGGTCGCGATAGTCCTTCCAACGCCGCCGCGCCGGGTCCCATTCGAGCAATCCGCCTCCCCATACGCCGAGGTAGATTCGCTTCCCGTCGCCTGCCGCGGAATAGCACCAGATCTCGTGCATGGGCGAGTTGGTGTCGTCGTGGATCGTCCAGCGGTCCTTCGCAATCTCGTACTGACTGGCGCCGGCGGCGGTGGCGGCCCAAACCTCGCCGTTCTGGATGGTCACGCCGTATACGACGTTGTTGGCGAGCCCGCTGTTGAGCTGCGTAAAGGTGTCCATGCGACCTGCGGAATAGCGGCTGAGTCCGCCCATGGTGGCGAACCACATGTCACCGGAGTCCGGATCGCGGGCGATGCCGAGCACGGCCTGATGGGCCAGCCCGTCCTTCGGGGACAGGATGCGCCACCCGGTTCCGTCGTAACGGGCGGCCCCATGGTCGGTACCGATCCAGACGAAGTCGTCGGCGGCGTAGACGCAGAAGACCTTGTCGCTGGGAATTCCGTCCTTGACGCTGAAGGTCGTCCACTGGTCGTAGATCGGCGGGCGCGCGAGGGCTGTCGATGCCGCAAGGCCTGCCAGGAGTATCGTTGTTTTTACGTGTCTGTTTGACATGATCAGAGGCTCTTGAGGTACTCCATAAGATCGTTAAGTTGCTGTTTTGTCCAGTCGCTCGAGACGCCGTGCTTGTCTTCCCGGTTGTACACGGTCCAAATCTCCTCCAGGGTCGGCGCGCGCCCGTCGTGCAAGTACGGCGGTGCATCGAACAGGTTGATGAGGTGCGCGGAGTCGAATTCGCCGTCGGTATCGCGCGGTCCCCTCGTGCCGACGTCGAACTTGCGGCCGTTCGTATGGTAGGGACCGGAATGGCAGTAGTCACAGCGATCGCGATCCGGCAGTGGCGTTCCATTATTCAGGGTTGTTCTCTCGAAGACCTTCTTCCCGCGGCGCTGGGCGCGAGTGAGTCGGCCGTCCGGGCGGCGATACGGATTGAACGCCGCAGGGATCGAACGGATGTACTCGACCAACTCGACGACCTGGGTGCTCGAAAGCCAGCCGGTGCGAACGATCCACTTGGCGGTACGCGTGCCGCACTGCGTGGCGATGTCCGGGTTCTTGCCATTCCACTTGAATGGACCCGTGCCACGGACGGCGCGCATGTTGCGGTTGTCGGCGATGTTGAGTCCGATGCCGTCGGGCTCCAGATCGTATTGCAGTCCGTCGACCCCGCCTTCCGGATGACAGCTCACGCAGGAAAACTGGTGCTGAAATGCCCGTTTGGCGTTGTGAAAGAGCTTTTCTCCACGAGCCAGACGATCGTCGGCCGTCGGCTCACGGATCGTCAGCGTTTGGACGACCTGGTCGGTGGCGACATCGATGACGGTGATGGTGTCGTCAAGGCGGTTGCCGACGAACAGACGGTTTCCCTTCGAGCCTATGGCGAGTGACTGTGGGCAGGCACCGACGGGAATTCTGGCGACGACGTAACGCCGCGAGAGGCCGAGGTGGTCCGCGTACCGGGGGATCTCACCGGCGAGCGCCTCCTTCATGACCTGACGAGCCTTCTCCGCGTCGACCGCGATGACCTGGTCGACGCCGGCCCCGGTCAGGTAGAACTTCCTTCCATCGGGTGTCATGGCGACGGCGTACGGATCGGCCACACCAAGGTTGGGCTGATCGACGAGCAACTGTACGGGGGGGTGCCTGCCATCCGGGGACACCAGTGCGAACCCGTTGGTCACGACCCATCCGCGGGCGACCTGAGCCATCGGGATCAAGTTCTTCGGCCGGCTGATCGCGACGACCAGGAACGCTTCATCGGGCGTGTGTGCCATCCAGCGCCCGATGTTGGCGTTGGGCAGATTAATTCGATCCAGGATGCGGGCCGTCTCGTCGTCGATGACCGTCAGTTCGAGGTAGGGCGGCCGACCGGCGGTTTCCGGGGGCGTCAATAAATTGGAGACGTATACCAACCGCCTCTCCGGCAGCACCGTGATCATGGTGGGGCCGTTGCCCGCGACCAGCCGTTTGGTGACTTGACCGGATTCCAGATCGACCACCGCGACGAGATCCAGGGAGTGCAACGCCACGTAGAGCCGGCTGCCGTCTGCGGAGACGGCCACTCCGACAGGATCACCGACGAGCGGAAAGCGTCGCAGTACATCGAGCGACGTCGCGTCCAGTTCAACCACTTCCTGGCCTCGACGGCAGGATGCGTAGATCCTTCCGGCATCAGGGCCGATCGTCATGGAGAACGGTTCTTCTCCAATTTCCTGGCGATTCAATACTTGGCCGGTGTCTCGGTCCAGCCGGACAATTTCGCCGCTTTTCTCACACAAGACCAGAAGCGATTCGGTGTTTGCGTTTGACGAGTCCACCAGGATGTGCGTCGGACCGCAGCGCTGGGATGAGTCGCGCTCGTCCGGGGCCTGTCCGCGCGATTGTGCCAATAGGGAGGACCCGGTGTTTGCAGTGGCGACGACGGTCACCGCGACCCATGCATGCCAGGATGTGGCGTGCGTTCTCATCCGTCCGTCCTCGCAACTTTGGCCTTCCGCACGACGGAGAGCACGCGGTCGGCCGGCACGTTTTCTAGTGTCTGCTTCGTGCCGTCAGGCCAACTGACTTCAACGCGCTCCGCCTTACGCTGCTTCCCAAGCCCGAAGTGCAATCGCGGCTCGTGCTGGGAAAGATAGCCACCCGTGGTGGTGCGCAGACGCGTTTGGAACAAATCGCCGGCGCGCACCGTTACGGTTGCGCCAATGGCTTGCGTATTGGGCCCCTGGTCTTGTAGTGCGACGGACAGCCAGTGGTTACCGTTCCTCGGCGTATCATTGCGCAACAATACGGGGCGATCGTTGAGGTTTGTGACGATCAGGTCCATGTCGCCGTCATTGTCGAAGTCGGCGCCGGATACCCCGCGGCTGGTGAACTTCTCGCGCGACCACTCGCCGGCAGTTGCCGAGACATCCGTGAACCGCCCCTTGCCGTCGCCGAGAAAAACGACGTCCTCGTGCGGCTCGAGGTGGTGCACGTCGCCGTTGCTGATGTAGAGATCGATGTGGCCGTCGAGATTGAAGTCGGCGAACAAGCCGCCCCAGCCGATGTACTGGCCCATGACCGCAGCGATGCCGGATGACGCAGCGCGATCCTCGAACATGGCGCCGCCGACGTTGTGGTAGAGGCAGCAGAAACCCATGTCGGGAACGAACATGTCGAGCTTGCCGTCACCGTCGTAGTCGATGACCTCGACACCCATGGCCGCCGTGGCGTCTCCGTTTTCGCCATAGGCGACACCGGCGGACAATGCCTCGTTTTGAAAAGTTGCCTTTCCCGTGTTGCGGAAAAGGAAATTCTCCATCGCGTCATTGGAGACGAAGATGTCGAGCAGGCCGTCGGCGTCGGCATCAACAGTGCCGACCCCCATGGCGCGACCTTTGGGCTTAATCAAAATGCCGGCCTCCTCGGATACGTCATCGAATGTGCCGTCCGGCAGCGCGTGGTAGAGGCCGTCGAATTGCCCCGTGTAGGCGAGTGGGCCCGGGAAACCATCGGGCGCGTAGTAAAGGTCGTAGTCCGGATCGTATTCGACGTAGTTACCTACGAAGAGGTCGAGCCTTCCATCGCGATCAAAATCTAAAAACGCCGCGCCGACGCTGAACCGTGGGTCGTGGGCTCCGAGTTTTTCAGCTATTTCTGTAAAGGTGCCGTCACCATTGTTGCGGAAGAGGAAGTTGGGACCGTAGTTTGTAACGTAGATGTCGGTGTCGCCGTCGCCGTCGAAGTCCACGGCCGACACGCCCATGCCATAGCCTTGTCGTTCGAGTCCGGCTTTCTTCGTCACGTCCTCGAACGTGCCGTTGCCGCGATTGCGATAGAGCCGGTCGCTCGCCTTGGCGAGTTTCTCGATCAACTCCGGTTCGTACTCCTTGTCGGATAGATCCTCGCGCCAATAGCCGCTGACAAGGTAGACGTCCATCCAGCCGTCGTTGTCGTAATCCAGAAACGCGCAACCTACGCCGGCCGACTCCACGATATTCGACATGTGGTCGTCGCCGATGGTCTGCACGAAGTCGATGCCGGCGCTTGCGGTGACGTCGGTGAAATAAAGGGGCGGATTGTCGGACGGTTCGGCCCGCAGTGGAATCACGGCGACACCAAGCGCCAAAGCGATGGCCGCGCACGCCGACCTGGATCGCCAGAAGGCCGATTTTCCGCGGCCTTCTTGATCCCTGGGCTTCATGGGGCGTTCAGCGTGTTCCATCCGGTTTCTCCGCAGCGTCTGATTGCGCGTGATGCAGGTTCTCATTCCATCTGTTGCCGTTTCCGTTATCGTCGTAGACTGCGCCGAGGTCGATCCACGTGCGTATCAACTCCAACTGGGTTTCGGGAAGCATGGGGCCGGGATGCGCCTCGACCATGGGTCGGTCGAACGGGGCGGGTTTGTATTGTGGTCCGAGAGGACGCCCATAGAGCATCCACAGCATGGGGCTCTGTCGCGCGTTGCCGGGATGGACTCGCCGGCCACCGACCGAAAACGGTTTGTTTTTCTGTCGTGTCAGAAGATTGACATATGCCGGATGGAACCGACCAGAGAGAGGCGCCTCCTCATTGCCAGCCAGCGCGGTCGTACTCATGTTCAGCATGGCCGTGGGCGTCGGCGGCACGTGACATCCGGAGAGCGCACAGTTGGCGGCAAGAATCGGCGCGATGTCCTGTTGGAAGGTCACGGTTCGCCAATCGTGCGGTTCCGTCAGATCCGTTGGCGTTCGCTTGGCCGCGAGCGGTGCGACGTTATAGGCGGACAGCTCGCGATTCTCATGGCAGCCGATGCAAAGGCGGCGTTCGCCGGGACGGACCCAGAACCAGGCACGTTCATTCATGACGGCGAAGCCGTCCCGATCGATCAATTGGATGCGCAAGGGTCGATCGGCCGGCACCTTCATGTGTACCGATCCGTCTGCGGCCGGTGGGATTTCGCCGAGGATGCGGCCGGGAATGTAGCCGGTGGCGCCGGCGGGGTTCGCCAGCGGTTCCCCGTCGCGACCGGGCACGGATACGAACGGGGTCGCGCCGTCGTGTTGGTCTCGCAGCGGCATGCCCTCAATGACGCGCACGGCGGCCACCGTGTCGGCGGACAGCGGGACGGCATTCTCGCGGTCGGTCTCAAAGACGTTCAAGATGGTCAGGTGCCCGAAGGCCTTGTCGGGATCGACCGTGCTGATGCGGCGCTCCGGTGCCGGCACCGCGGCGCCCACGGCCGGCATTAATTCGTCCATTTGCGCATCGTCGTAGAGCGGTGTCAGGCCGCCTTCGCTCCATGTGTACAAGGCGAACGTAGCGTTTGCACGATTGGTCGGCTTGGCCGAAACGACGAGGCGGCCGTCGGAAAGGGGGGCGGCGGAGTGCACTTCATAATCACGTGCGGATACAAGCGTCGAATACGGGGCGAAGGCGTCGTTCAGCGATGTGGCCACCAGTGCACCTGTACCCAAGTCGGAAGTTTCGTCGGCTTGCACAAACACGATACGATCCGGTGGCACAAACGCGGCACGTCGCTTCAACCGTGGTTCGCGGTGGTTTCCCGTCAAAGGAAACACGCCGGTGCCGTCGCTGTTGGTGAGGAGAAGGGCCACGTTGCCGCTGGGCCAATAGTAGTTGCCCACGTGCTGCCACGAGGAGAAAAGAATGCGCCCGTCGGGCAGGACAACGGGATCGAACTCGCTGCTGGGGTTATGCGTGAGCCGCGTAATCGATTGGCGATCGACGCCGGCGGCGTAGATCGAAAGGGCGAACGCTCCGCCGTGTTCCTCGTACGTCGAATCTCTGTTTGAAGCGAAGGCGATCCGTCGGTCGGCCAGGAATCGCGGGCGAAGGCAGTCGGCGTCTAGCTGAAAGGCCCGGCTCGGTTCGGCCCCGGCCGAGGCGACGTGCCAGACTTGCAGGCGATCGCCGGATTGCCGTGCACCGGAGAAAAGTAACTGCGTACCGGTGTGATCGAACGCCGGATCCGTCGCGCAGGCGAAGCCGGAGGACACCACGCGCGCGGACGCTTCGATGGATGGAAACGTGGCGGTGACGACCCGCATGCCCTCGCGATAGTCGTGAGCCGCCAGCGACAAACGCACCGAGGCGTCCGATAATGCCCTTCCATCGGGAATTGACTGGGTGAAGGCAATGGGAAAGGTGTCAGAAGCAGGAACTGAAGGGGACCAAGCTGCGGCTAGGCACACGGCAGCCGCTAACGCGCACCAACTACGGTGTGGCTGCACTCGTCCGCCTCCTCGAAAATGGCGGTACCGCCGGGGCGGCGCCGCTCGGTTGCTCTTATGCAACAACGAACGGGGTCCGGTTACGATGGCCGATCAGCGAGCCTCTTTTCGGATGACGTCCCAATTCGCGACGAGACTTGCTGTGGGCTCATTCTCGATCTTTCCGAACACCCATACTTGGATAGACATGATAAAACATTAGTTAACAAACGTCAAGGATAGGTTTAGATTTGCGAAATCGAGGCGCCCCGAAAACGGGCATACCGCAAGTGGCGCATGTAGCGATGGGGGCGCCGCAAGTGTATTGAGGTCGATCCTCCCGATAAGAGGTCCAAATTTGGAAGTTCCAGGTCCGGCGGCCTCACGCCCGGATCTTGGCACGAGAGACTGGAATCGAAAGCCTACTCGTTGCGCCGGACGGTCGGCGCTGCCCGGGCTGGATTGAGAATCTTCTTGCCCGGTGTGATATGCGTCGTGTCCTTTGATTGGGACCTTCCCCTGGGCACCGGGCGGACGCGCGCACTTTCCCATCGCTTCATGAGCAGCTTTGTCCGTGCATTGTCCCACCAGCATGGTGATTCAAGCGCTGCACGGCGTTCACATCCGTCCCCTACCGTTCGCGACGCGAGGGTCGGGGCACTCCTATGGTCGAGATACTTCTGACATACGGTGCTTGCGTCTAAGGCATCGCGCGCAGGATGCTC
>Ga0055481_10000363_pt1 | contig 14690 bp, 11 predicted proteins | sample Muzzi_PWC_D2_FD_57936 | JGI IMG/M metagenome (GOLD analysis project Ga0055481, IMG submission 57936) | Wetland microbial communities from San Francisco Bay, California, USA, that impact long-term carbon sequestration - Muzzi_PWC_D2 | ecosystem: Environmental > Aquatic > Marine > Wetlands ... | reverse complement strand
CTTGTCGGGAATCGTGCTGTTATTGGTTTTGAAACTCTTTTTGTAGGTGCTAACCGCGAATCGAGTTCAGGTGCATTCCGCCGAATTCCGCAATGAACACCCTGGGTCGACACCGGTTGTCCAGAGCGGATCTGGCCCAATATCCTGTCTTGTACCAGAGACCAGGACAACGATTCAGGAGAGGCCAATTGAGCAAACAGAATCGCCAACACGTCATGGGAAGCGGCGGGGAGTGCGTCTGCCCGAAATGCGAAACGATCGTGCCCCATAGTCGCGGTGTGCCTTGCCAGGAGGAGCGCTGCCCGAAGTGCGACGCAAGAATGCTGCGCGTGGGCTCCGAGCATCATGCGCTCTGGCTAAAGAAGAAATCTGCCTAGGCCGGTCGTTCGCATCAAGACGGTATCCGGGCGCCTTCCAGCTTCCGGTGTTCGGCCAGCGCACGCTCGCGCATGTGCCCGGCAATGCCGATCAGCCGCGGTTCATCGCGAAGCTGCGCAAAGAACGGGTCGTACTGCAGGAAAGTGTGTTGCAGGATATTCTGCTCACGAACTACCTGCATGTGACGGACCACCCGATCGGTGTCCCCGTCAATCGCGGCGAGCTGAGCCAGCAGGTAGTTCAGATTGATGCTCGGCCATCTCCCGAGGCTGATCGATTCCTCGAGCTTTTTCTCGGCGAAGCGCCGCGCTGCCGCGGCATATGTGGTCCAGGAGTCCAGCCCCAGGCGCCGCTCGGCAAGCGCCAGACCAGCGAGCGACTCGAGGACGTTGCCGTTCGGTTCATCGCCCTGATGGTAGTTCAGGCGTGACAGGGATCGCTGGAACGAGGCCCGTGCTGCCTCCCAGTCCGACTTGCCCAGGCTTGCCTGGCCCTGCCATGTTGCGCCACTCTTGGCCAGGAACAGTTGGCCGGCCCTGAACATCGCATCCCAGTCGCCGCGCCATTGTGCGACGGTGCGTCGGGCTTCGAGTTCCCAGCGATTTCCTGCACCCCTGGCGCGTGCTTCGTCGACCCAGGCCTGCGCCGCGTCGGCGTCCAGCATCAGCGCATAGCAAATGGCGATGTTGGCCGCGGCGTACGGATCACCCGGCCGGTTTTCGTGCAGGAACGTGTAATCCTTCACGGCATCCGCCAGACGGCCCTGGATGAACCGCAGGTTGGCCAGTTCCTCGTATCCGTACGTGTCGTCGGGGTTAGCGGCAAAGATCTCGCTGAGCAGGCGATCGGCCTCGTCGAACCGGCCCATTCCCGACAGTTGGCCGACCAGTCTGGATTTGAGGAAGCTGGAAAGCGGATCAAGCTCCACGGCATCGCGACGCACTTGCAGCGCCCGCGTCGTCTCACCGAGATCGAACAGAACATCGGCGTACAGCGTAGACGCCTCGGTGAACGTCGGGTTGGCGGCGAGTGCGCGTTCATAGTAATCGCGCGCCGCGGTGGCGTTGTCGTATTTGCGATCCTCGAGAAACCCCATCGCGGTCAGCGCATCGGCGCGATTCGGGTCGAGCTCCAGTGCGCGCCGCGCCGCTGGTTCGGCGTGGTCGAATGCTTCCTGTGACGGGATGCCGCCGTAGTCTTCCAGCCAGGTCCATGCTGTGGCAATCGCGCCATGGGCGGGCGCGAAATTCGGACTGATGGCAAGCGCTCGCTCAAAGAAATCGATGGCCCGAAGCAATCCGTCCTTGCTGGGCTCCCGCGCCAGGTCCCGGCCCCGCAGAAACAGATCGTAAGCTTCGCCGCTATCGACAACCTCCGGCTCATTACCTGTGGATTGGAGGTGCAACTCGAGTTTCAGCGCATCAACGATCGAGACAGCGATTTCGTCCTGCAGCGCGAAAATATTATCGAGCTCACGGTCGTAGCTTTCCGACCAAACGTGAAACCCGCCGGCGACGTCGATGAGCTGTGCCGTGATGCGCACCTTGTTGCCGGACTTGCGCACCGAACCTTCCAGCACCGTGGCCACGTTGAGCGCGTGGCCGATCTCGACGATGTCGTGCTCGGCGCCGCGAAATTTGAACGACGAGGTTCGCGCCGCAACCTTCAGCCCATCGACCTGCGCAAGAACATTGAGCAATTCTTCAGCGATGCCATCGGCAAAGTAAGCCTGGTCTGCCTGCGCGCTCATATCCGCAAAAGGCAGAACCGCGATCGACCGCTGCGCGGTCCCGGTCGCCACGGCCGGCCCTTCCATCCCGACCTGCGATGAGCCTGAATTCGGTCCGAACTGGGCCCAGGCAAAGAGCCCCAACGCAGCCGTGAGCAATATCACTGTTGCTATGTTCAGCCGACGGCCCGTATCGGCCGTGATCGACTGCGATCGGTCGATCTCGGATTCGCGTTTCACGCCCTCGGGAGTCAGCTCGTAAATCCACGCAAAGACCACGAGCGGAATGAAGCCAAGCGCCAATATTGCAACCAGTATTGTCAGCGCCGAATCATCGAGGCGCAGCGCCTCGAACAACACGTCCCCCACCTGCAGCAGCACCCAGCTCAGAACCAGATAGGCCACGGACACGCGAATCACGTTGCGTCGCTTGAGCTCCTGCAAAAATTTCGGCATTCGGTATGAGGTTCCCGTGTTCGTGTTTTCCTGCGCCGCGCCGATGTTAGCGCATCACCTGGTACTTTGCGCGTTCGCGATGCCGAGAGCGGCAGCAAGGGTACTCGTCCCGACATACGTTATTGAAGCGACACCGGATTCGGGTCGAGGAGCAGGCGGGTCTCGTCGGAGATTTGCCGTCGGCGAGAAAGCGGTTCACTGACTTGCTATTGATCAGACCAATTGCCGCACCGCGGCGGGCATGTCACTGGCCCCGCAACTTTTCTTCTATCCGATGCAATACGTGATAACACGGTAGCACGCCGGCAACCGACGAATTGGGCTCGCGCCCCTCACGAATGGCGGCGATGAATTCGCGATCCTGGAGTTCAATCCCGTTCATCGAGACATCGACGTTCGATACGTCAATCGCGTGCTCGTAACCATCGACCAGATCGTCGTATCGGGCAATGTAGGTGCCGTTGTCGCAGATATAGCGGAAGAATGTACCGAGCGGGCCGTCGTTGTTGAACGACAGCGACAATGTCAGGATCTGGCCGCTCGCCGTCCTGAGCTGAATCGACATGTCCAGGGCGATGCCGAGCTCCGGGTGAATCGGTCCCTGGATTGCGTTAGCCGTTACGACTTCCTCACCTGTCTGGTATTGAAACAGGTCCACCGTGTGCGCCGCATGGTGCCAGAGCAGGTGATCGGTCCACGAACGTGGTTCGCCCAGCGCGTTGAGGTTCTTGCGGCGGAAGAAATAGGTCTCGACGTCCATTTGTTGAATAGTCAATTCCCCCGCCTCGATCTTGTTGTGCACATACTGGTGAGATGGGTTGAAGCGGCGCGTGTGCCCCACCATGCAAACGAGCCCGGTTTCCTGCTGTACCTTGTTGACCTTCTCGGCATCCGCCAGCGAATCCGCAAGCGGAATCTCCACTTCGACGTGTTTGCCCGCTTTCATGCACTGGACGGCCTGCACAGCGTGCATCTGCGTCGGCGTGCACAGAATCGCGGCATCCGTGTCGTCGATTGCCAGGGCATCCCCGATATCCGTAAACGCATGGGCAATGCCGTAATCGTCGGCAACTTTCTGCGTCTTCTCCATCGAATGGCCAACGACGGCGACGACGTCGACACCGTCAATATTCTTCAGGGCATCCAGGTGCTTGATGCCGAATGCGCCCGGCCCGGCGAGTATAAGTTTCATGAGAGTCTTCCCCTGGTTCTCATACGGTGTTCTCGTAAATGACGTGGCCTACCGCCGTATTCGACGCGGGCACATGGTAAAAGCGGTGCAGCTCGCGTGCATCAGCGTTCAGCGCGCCACGCGCGACCAGCCACATGACCAGCTCGATACCTTCCGAACCCGCCTCGCGCAGATATTCGACCGGAGCCATATTCGCAAGCCCCTCTGCATCGTCGACCAGGCGCTCCAGGAAACGATTGTCGAATTCCTGGTTGATCAGGCCAGCTCGCTTGCCCTGCAACTGGTGGCTCATCCCGCCGGTGCCCCAGATCTGCACGTTGAACTCCCTATCGAATGAATCGACCGCCTTGCGGATGGCCTTGCCCAGGTTGTAGCAGCGCTGGCCGGACGGTGGCGGGTAGACCACCACGTTGACGGCGAACGGGATGACCAGGCACGGCCATTCCTCGGGCTGACCGAACATCAGCGACAGCGGTACGGTGAGGCCGTGGTCGACGGCCATGTCGTTGACAATCGTCAGGTCGAAATCGTCCTGAATGACCGACTGCGCAACGTGCCAGGCGAGATCGGGACAGCCCTTGACGGCCGGCACCGGCCTCGCGCCCCAACCCTCGTCAGCCGGTGCGAACTCGTCCGCGCAACCGATCGCGAACGTAGGCACCATGCGCAGGTCCAGCGCGGAAGCGTGATCGTTGTAAACGAGAAATATGACGTCAGGCTTCTCTTCAGCAATCCACGCCTTTGAGAATTCGTAGCCGGCAAACACCGGCTTCCAGTAATCCTCTTCAGTCTTCCCCAGATCAACAGCTGCCCCGATCGCCGGAACGTGAGAAGTGCATACACCTGCAGTAATTCTTGCCATTGGCCGGCCTCAGTCGTCGACGGGGCTGTCGGGACTGCGCCCGCCCGACAACATCATGTTTCGATAGGCCTCGCGGGACATTCCGGTCATCGAAGCCGCGGCCGATTCGAACGACTGCCCGTCGGTTGCGAAGATCTTCGCCAGAAAATAGATATTACCGCCGAGAGAAAGCATGCGGTTGAAGTCACGTGCCAGAACGGACTGTTTCTGCGCTTCGCTCATCGGCCATTCATCGAGATACTTGCGTTCGTCGGCCTTGAAGCGCTCTCGATTCTCCGCTTTCATCAGTGACATGCAAAACTGGTTGAGATGATATCCTCTGCGCGCCATGTCGGAGTCGAATACCGTCGTTCCGGGAATATCAGCATACGGTTTTTCCAGCGCCATTCTCAACACTCCTCAGGCCAGTAAAGCTGCATCGGGTTATCCACGAGCAACTTCTGTTGCTGCTCCGCCGTCGTCGCAATGCGCGGTATGAAATCGACGAGATTACCGTCGTCGGGCATATGCGATTTCATGTTCGGGTGCGGCCAATCCGTGCCCCAGAGCACACGGTCCGGGAACATCTCCACGATACGCCTGGCAAAGGGCACCACGTCTTCATATGCGGGCGGCCCGGACAGCGACAAGCGCTCCGGGCAACTCACCTTGCACCAGACGTTCGGATTATCGCTCATGAGCTTTCGGAACAGTCCGAATTCGGGGCCATCGGGATCTTTGCCGACATCGGGCCGGCCCATGTGGTCGACCACGAGATCGACGGGCAGCCCGGAAAAGAAATCGAAGCGTCCTTCGAGATCCGCGGCCTCGAAATAAATCACGACGTGCCAGCCAAGCGTCCGCAGTCGGGACGCCAACGCCTCGTATTCTGCATCTGGACGCGGATCGACGAGGCGCCGAACGAAATTGAAGCGCGCCCCGCGCACGCCTCGTTCGTGCAGGTCGGCCAGAACCTGATCCGACACATCAGCCCTGACGGTCGCGACGCCTTTCGCTCTACCGCCGGAATGTGCGATCGCGTCGCACAGTGCACGATTATCGCTGCCATGGCAGGTCGCCTGCACGATAACGTTGCGTTCGAATCCCAGAAAGTCCCGCAATTCGAAAAGCTTCTCTTGCGGTGCATCGCAAGGTGTGTACTTGCGCTCCGGCGCATATGGGAACCTGTCGCCCGGGCCAAACACGTGGCAGTGCGCATCCACGGCGTTCGGCGGCACTTGAAATGCCGGTTTCGATGGCGCCGGATCGTAAGGCAGCCAGTCGGGGTCCATCTTGAATGTGGTCATCGTCCCTGTGTCTTCAGTATCGTGTCGAGTCGCGGGTACACGCGCCGGATGTTACCGGAGTACACCTTGATGCGGTCCTCTTCAGAGAGTTCGAGCGAATCCACATAGCGCTTCGTATCATCAAAATAGTGACCGGTTAGCGGATCGATTCCACGCACGGCGCCAACCATCTCCGAGCCAAAGAGAATGTTGTCGATGCTGATGACTTCGAATAGCAAATCGATTCCCGGCTGATGGTAAACACAGGTGTCGAAAAATACGTTGTTCATCACGTGTTCGGACAGCGGCGGCTGTTTGAGCATATCGGCCAAACCACGATAACGTCCCCAATGGTACGGAACGGCGCCGCCACCGTGCGGGATCACGAAGCGGAGCGATGGAAGATCGCGAAACAGGTCGCCCTGGACAAACTGCATGAATGCCGTCGTGTCGGCGTTGATGTAGTGGGCGCCCGTTGCATGGAAATTCCGGTTGCAGGTGCCGGAAACATGAATCATGGCTGGCACGTCCAGCTCTACCATCTTCTCGAAAAAGGGGTACCAGGCGCGGTCCGTCAGCGGCGGCGACGTCCAGTGCCCGCCCGACGGATCGGGATTCAGGTTACAGCCGACAAAACCGAGTTCGTTCACACAACGTTCGAGTTCATCGATCGACTCGGAAACTGGCACGCCCGGCGACTGCGGCAGCTGACAGGCGCCGATGAAATTTTCGGGATACAGGTCGACAACTCTTTTGATCAGGTCGTTGCAGGCCCGCGACCATGTCTTCGAGACCTCGCCGTCTCCCAGGTGATGTGCCATCGCGGACGCACGCGGCGAAAACAGCGTCACGTCCGCACCGCGTTCTTTCTGCAGACGAAGCTGGTTATTTTCTATGCTTTCCCGAATCTCGTCGTCCGAGATCACGGCGGGCAGCGGAGCCGGCAGGCTCGGATCCTCGAAATGCGCGAGCTGCGCGTTGCGAAAGTCCTGATGCGGCGCCGGCGCCGTCGTGTAGTGGCCGTGGCAATCGACTATCAACATTCGTTATGGCCCTGGCTGGTTGTCGGTACGTATACGTCGCCTTGCATCAGTTTGCGCGCGGTACGCAATAAAGCAGACCGGCGAATCGACACCACGCCACCGACGACCTCGGATTCTATTTCGACTGTCAGGAAACCGGTGGGGTGCTCGACGTCGATGCGGTGGTTGCCGCTCTCCGCGGTCAAACCGGACACTTCCTGTGCGACGGAACCGGGAATGAGGCAGGCAGCCGCAACGCTGACGGCGCCCAGCACACCAATAGCTTCGTGTGCGCGGTGCGGTATGAAAGTCTGCGTTGATATCGCTCCGCCACGCATCGGCTCCGAGACGAGACACATTTTCGGTACTGTCTTGTCAGCGACGTCACCAAGGTTCATCCGCGCGCCGATACCCAACCTGATCTCCTCGATCTTGGCGCGCAATGCTGCGTCGGATTCGAGTTCCTGCGGTGACTCGGCGCCGGTTTTGCCGAGATCGGACGCGCGCATGATAACGACCGGCATGCCGTTGTCGATGCAGGTCACTTCGATGCCCTGCTCGACACCGGTCGCACCGCCGGTCGGCAACAGATCGCCGCAACTCGAACCGGACACGTCGAGGAACTCGAGCATGATCGGCGCTGCTGTGCCAGGTACACCGTCGATGCGCGCATCGCCTTCGTACGTAACCTTGCCGCCGGGCGTCAGAATACTGGCTACCGCGATCGTGCCCGAGTTAGTCATGTGAATTCGAACCCTGGTCTCGCCATCGCCGGCCCGAACCAGGCCTTGCTCGATGGCGAAAGGTCCGACGCCGGCGAGAATGTTGCCGCAGTTCTGCGTCGTACGAATCTCGGGCTCATCGACAGCGACTTGCAGAAACAGGTAATCGACGTCGGCATCAGCTCGAGTCGCCGGCCCGACGATCGCTGCCTTGCTCGTCAGCGGATGAGAGCCGCCCATGCCGTCGATCTGTCTCGCATCCGGCGAGCCCATCGCCGCCAGTAGGATGCGGTCGCGAGCGGCCTCGTCACCCGGGAGGTCATCCCGGTGAAAATACAGGCCCTTGGATGTCCCGCCGCGCATGACCACGCATGGAATGGCTGGCTGATTCATTCAGTCGTTTTTTTCCTGCGAACGTATTTCAGGCCCTTCGCGGCAAGCCGTTCGCGCATGTTGTAAATATCCAGGCCGAGCTCGCCCGCTGCGAATCGCCTGCGCTTCGTTTCTTCGTTTTCTTCACGTGCCTTCGCCTTTTTCAGTACGGATTCACATGCTTCTCGCGCAACGACGACGACACCATCATCATCCGCGACAACCAGGTCCCCCGGATTTACGGCGGTTCCCGCACACACGATTGGCACGTTGACGTCCCCGAGGGTTTCCTTGACCGTGCCCTGCGCGAAAACCGTTTTCGACCAGACCGGAAATCCTGCTTCAGTCAGCGTGGCAATGTCGCGCACGCCGGCATCGATGACGAGCCCGCGCACGCCTCTGGCCATCAGGGACGTTGCAAGCAGGTCACCAAAATAACCATCCTCGCAGGGTCTCGTCGGCGCCACTACGAGGACGTCACCGGGCTTACATTGCTCGACGGCGACGTGAATCATCCAATTGTCGCCCGGCGCGACGCTGCAGGTGACCGCCGAACCCGCTATATGCGCCGGTCGATATATCGGCCGCATGTATGGGGCCATAAGGCCAGTACGTCCCTGCGCCTCATGCACGGTCGCAACGCCCAGGCTGTCAAAGCCATCGACGTGCGAGGACGATACGCGCACGATATCCGTTACGACAACTCCCATACAAATCTCCTCAGACCTGCGTCACACCTTCGGCGTGGACCGAATGACACGATCCATTATTAGTTTATACAGTCAATCAATGCCAGCGCTGACGGCTGGCTATAAGATTTGCGCTGATGCCTGAATTTTCGCATATGTGCCGGCAGAAAACGGCCACAATCAATGGGGTGGACTCGTCCTCTCCTCACGGCATCGCATTGTGCCAGACTGGATCCTGTGGTTCGTCGATACGAAGGATCTCAGTCAAATGCGACGACCTCGATCATGTCGTCAATTCTGGAATGTGCCTGGCGGGCACAGGATTGCCCTTGTCTCGTATGTCGTTGTGTCTAGTAACCGGCATCGAAATCGACGACGTAATTCAGTGGCTGTTTGTGCACGTAGCGATAATAATTTTCGACAAATATCGGCACAATAAGCGACGGATGACTGATTGCCGCAATGTGTGCGGTAATCAACAGATTGGGCGTATCCCACAATGTGCTGTCCTGCGGTACGGGTTCCTCGTCGAATACATCCAGGGTCGCGCCAGCCAGCTGTCTGTTTCGGAGCGCATCGATCAATGCCGCATCATTGACGACATTGCTGCGGCCGACGTTAATGAAGTACGCGTGCCGGGGAAGTCTTGCCAACGCCACTTTGTCGAGGAGGTTCTCGGTATCGCCGGTCTGCGGAAGCGTCGAAACCAGATAGTCAATCCCTTCGAGAAAACGGTGTAGCTGACCGACGGGCAATACGCTTTCGAAGGCCGGCGACGGCGCACCCGATCGACTCAGGCCCGTCACTTCGATTTCGAAGACTTTTGCGGTCTGCGCAACGTGTCGGCCAATAGAGCCCGTGCCCATGATACCGAGGCGCTTCCGTTGCAAGACGCCGGAAGAGACATCGAACCAGTTGTGATCACGCTGCTGGTTCATCCGTTGCAACAGCTTCAATTCATGGGCCAGGAGATACCCCATAACGTATTGCGAAATCTGTGGCCCTAACACGTCCTTGACACCGGTTAGAATGTAATCGCGACGATCACTTCCGATCAAAGGCGTGACGCCGGCCCAGGAGGACTGCACCCAGTCAACGGTTGGCATATCCGTCAGCACCCGAGAAATCATGTCCGGGCTTCCGAACAGGATCGTCTGGTCCTTGTACTCGTCCAGTGCCTGTTCTGCCGAGGTGCATGCCGTGACGGGTATGGGAAAATCCGCGAAGCGAGCAATCTCGTCTGCGAATTCCGTGGCCGCGGCGGTGACGATCAGGCATTCGGCCATTCCGGTTCTGCCCGTCTGCCGTATTCCTGGCTTATCCTGCAAAAAATGAGACGGCCGGAATGTCGATCATCGTTCGCAGACCCGGAGCGGCATGGGCTACAGACCTAATCGCGTTTACGGTGATCGCGCAAGTAGCGATGTCGCCGTTTACCCCGCCTGGGATTGTCGACCTGATTTCGGGCATTCCCTTTATCTCTATCGTGTCGGAGGGATTTGGCTGCCCGACCGCGGCGATGAAGTCGAGTGTTATCCGTTCCGTGCCGTTTACCCAGCCTTTGCCTATCTGCCTCACTCCGGCAGCCATTCCTGCGTTTATGGGAACATAGCCTGCGGTGATATCTGTCTCGGCAATGACGGGCGTGAGGATGTCCTCGGTTTTCTCCAGTTTCCAGCCAAGGCCTGCGGCAATCATCTGGATCGATTGGGTCAGACCGACATGCCGGAGCTTTCCGGTGTTGCTTTTGTCTTCGAATTCTGAAAGCGTAAGCCCCGCCCCGATCTTCTGCTGGAACGGGATGCGCCTCAACGCAGCGTCCTGAAGGCGTGAGACCCTGATGCTCGTTACATTCTGGCAGACACCGCTCAAAGCTACGGGGAAAAAGTCCATCAAGAAACCAGGGTTGACTCCAGTACCGAGAATCGCAACGTTGTGTGCTCTCGCTATTTCGTCCAACTCTCCGGCAGTTTCCGGAGCTGTATCCCACGGATATGACATCTCCTCGCAAGTCGAAACCACGTTTATTCCGAGCTTCGCCAGTTCCGCTGCCTGGGTGGCACACGCCGCAAAACTCGACACAGTCGTCAGCACCGCGACATCGACTTTCGCAGCGCTGACCGCTGAGCCCGGATCACTGCTTACAATCACACCGAGGTCTGCATCGAGGCCACAGAGACGCCCAACGTCCATTCCCACTTTGTCAGGAGCCGGATCGACTGCAGCGACGATGTCGAGCCCCTCCCGTTCGTGCACATAATTCACAATTTTTTGCCCGATAGGCCCGATACCAACCTGCATTATCCTGATGCTGTCCACCGTCTCTCCTCGCCTGAAACCAATGCCTTGTTGTCGACCTTTGTAGCTAGTTGCTTCCCGAGGCAGCTTTTAGCCGAGGCTGTGGGGGATACATTAGCCCCAGGGCCTTCGCATTCGGCCTTCGAGGGTCGGCGGCACCGTAGAATTTGCCGTCACGCCACATGATCGACTGTGCGCTGCCCATGGTCTGCTCAATACGCGTTTCGTGGCCCATGGCACGCAGTGCGTCTACCACGTCGGGGCTGAAGCCCTGCTCCAAGCCAAGCTGTGGCTGATTCCAGCCCTGGTACATTCGCGGCCGGTGGACCGCCTCGGCGATATTCATATCGAAATCGATTGCATTGACCAGGATTTGCAGGACTACGTTGATGATATAGCTGCCTCCCGGAGTGCCGGTTACCAGGAAAACCTTGCCGTCCGCATCCAGCACAATCGTGGGCGTCATGGTGGAGAGCATGCGTTTCTTCGGGGCGAGTGCATTGGGATGCTCCGCCGCCCCCTCGTAGCTGAAATTGCGCATCTGGTTGTCGAACAGGATGCCTGTGCCCTGCGCTACCCAGCTGTTGCCGAAGGAGTGGCCGAGGGTGTATGTATTCGACACCGCGTTACCGTCCGCGTCCAGCACGGAAATATGCGTGGTGTCATGGCTCAACTTGTCGACCATCGGCCACGGTTGAATAGCTTTCACGTCTGCCGCCCGATTCGGATCGATGGTAGCCGCCATGGCCTTCGCCACGTCTGCACTGATGTATCGATCAACAGGCACGTCGATGAAGTCGGGATCACCCAGCCAGGTGCGTCTATTGGCGGCTGCCCGCTTCATCACTTCCGCAAGCAGATGCAGGTGTGCGACGGAACCCGCGCCCAACGCCCTGACGTCAAACTGGCTAAGCATGTTGAGCATCTGGATCAGAGTTACGCCTCCGGCGCTAACCGGCGGCGTGGAAATCACTCGGTACCCGCGGTAGTCGGTCGCCACCACATCGCGCACCTTGACCCGGTATCCCGCCAGGTCCTCGAGCGTCATAATCCCCCCATCCGCCTGGAAGGCGTTGACAATTCGGCGGGCCAGCTCGCCTCGGTAAAAAGCATCCGCCCCACCTTCCATGATCTGCCCGATGGACCACGCAAGGTCGGATTGCACCAGGCGCTCGCCGGGCTGCCAGACCTGGCCGTCAGGGCGCAGGTAGATAGCGGCACTGGTGGGGAATTGCCCCATGCTCTGTGCGCCTTCGGACAGCGCAAAGTTCAGGTCGGGGGATACGATGATGCCGTCGGCGGCCAGATTTTCGGCGGGCGCCAGCAAGTCCTTCCAGGGCATGCTGCCCCAGCGTTGCCAGGCCTCGTAGAGCCCCGCCACCGTACCAGGCACGGCCGCAGCTTTGGCGCCATGCGTCATCGCATCCCTATCGATTTCACCATCGACATTGCGAAACAGCTGCTCGTTGCTGGCCAGTGGCGCAATCGAGCGATAGTCGAGGACGACACTCGTGCCCGATTCAGCCATGTGCACCAGCATGAAACCACTGCCGCCCAGATTGCCGGCGCGCGGCAGGGTCACTGCGAGGGCGAATCCCATGGCAACCGCTGCGTCCACCGCGTTACCGCCCCGTTGAAGGACATCTTGCCCGACTTGCGATGCAAGATTGTTCTGCGAGACCACCATACCGTGCAAACCGACTTCCGGATGATGCACGGACTCATAGCGGATGATTGCCTGGCGAACCGGCTGGGCAGCGATGGCCGGGAAAGTACAGGCCAGGACCAGGACTATGACCGTCAGGCAGTTCCGGATTTTCCGTATGTTCACTTCAGTTTCCTTTTTCGTTTGGAAATTTGGACAGGCAATGCCTGATGCTCTGTTACGAGTCGATGGAACCCTGCCCGAGATAGGATCTCCGGTGCCTCCGATCGAAGCAATTGGTCGTATTGCACAGATAGCGTATTGCAGGCCATCACCAGCGTGTCCGAATACTTATTTGCTTGTTTCAGCCATCGGTCGGCGACATCGGTGATGTCCGGGCCGGATGTCACACCAAGCGGATTGATCGCGTAATCCGCCAGAAAAATGACATCACTTGTATCACCGGAATTCCACAGAGACTTGACCACCGACAAGCCGCCAATACAGGAATCGGCGATAAATACCGGCCGTGATTCAGTCATGCACCTTTCTTTTCAGCACCTTTCCCGGGAACGCACTGGTCCGTACGCCGTCGTCGATTACGAGCGTGCCCCCGACGATTACGTAGGAAAAACCGGTGGCATATTTGTGTGGATTCGCCCAATCGTCGAAATCGCTAACCTTGTCGAAATCAAAGATGTCGATGTCTGCGATCATGCCCTCGGCCAATCTTCCCCTGGATTGGAGCTCGATGCGGCTTGCCGGCAGCGCCGTCATCTTGTGGATTGCCTGCTCGAGGCTCAGGAGGCCCTCTTCCCGCACATATTTGCGTAATACTCTCGGGAAAGTACCGTAGTTTCGTAAGTGCGGCACGTTCTCTCCGAACGTTACCGCCGAGCCATCAGAAGCGATGCTCGTAAACGGCGCCTGCATTATCCTTCTCACATCTTCTTCGACCATCATGTGGTAGATCGCCGAACCCTCGCCGTCGTAGAGAATCTCCATGGCTACTTCAGCACCGTTCTCGATGGTGGGTTCGCGGCCGTTCATGCGTGTGACTTCAGCCATGGTCTTGCCCGCGTACTCCGGGTGCGACGGGAAAGAAGCCACCGTGATGCGCGACAAGTCTCCTGCCGCCCTCGCGCCATTCAGAATTGCGATCGTATCGGCCTTGATCAGGGCTCGTGTTTCAGGATCATCGAGCCGGGCCTGAAACTCCTCCCTGCTGCCGGCTCTCGCCCAGGCCGGGATCACGTTCGCCAAGCCGGTACTGCCGGCCGTGTACGGGTATTCGTCTACGGTCACATCCAGGCCTTCGGCCCTTGCCGACTCCACCAGGCCCAGGGTAATGGTGCTATCGCCCCACATGGTGTTGTCGGCCACCTTGAAATGCGAAATCTCCACGGGCAAGCCAGCCTCGCGGCCGATCGTGATCGCCTCGTTTATCGCGTCCACGATCTGGTCAAACTCGTTTCTCATGTGGGTTGCGTAAATACCGCCTTCCTTTGCGGCCACGCGGGCAAGTGCGACGACCTCGTCCGTTTCCGAATACGTTCCGGGCAAATAAATCAACCCGGTTGAAAACCCGAATGCACCCGCATCCATCGCCGATTGGACAAGGGCTTCCATGCTGGCCTGTTCTTCATCCGTAGGCGCCCGGTTGTCATTCCCCATTACTTCAGCCCGTACGGCGTTGTGACCGATCAACATACCGATGTTGGGTGCAATACCGGTTTCTTCGACCGACCGGAAGTACTCATCCAGGTGTACCGGCGACTTGCCGCAATTACCGAGCAGTAGCGTCGTAACGCCTTGGAAGAGGTAGTTCTCAACGCCCGGGTTATCCCTGATGTTGCGGTCGGCATGGGTATGCAAATCAATAAAGCCTGGCGAAACGGTCAGCCCGGTTGCATCGATGACCTGGGTGGCGCTGGCTCCGTTCAGCTCGCCGATCGTTGCGATCCTGTCTCCGACTATGCCGACATCGCCCGGATGTGCCGGTGCGCCGGTACCGTCAACGATGGTTCCATCCAGGATCAAAATGTCATAGTCAGGCGATT
>Ga0055481_10000362_pt1 | contig 14707 bp, 23 predicted proteins | sample Muzzi_PWC_D2_FD_57936 | JGI IMG/M metagenome (GOLD analysis project Ga0055481, IMG submission 57936) | Wetland microbial communities from San Francisco Bay, California, USA, that impact long-term carbon sequestration - Muzzi_PWC_D2 | ecosystem: Environmental > Aquatic > Marine > Wetlands ... | reverse complement strand
GCGGCTTTGGAAGATCGTAACCCCTTGTGGCGCAACGGGTTTAATGTGCGCTGGCCCTGTCGGGCATCTCCGCAATCTACTTCAGAAGGTACATCGACATTATGGAGAAGTTACAGGCCATCGTGATGACTATTCCGGTGAGGCCGGCTTGAGTCATTCAGAGGCGCGTACGCGCATTTGCCGGCGCCCGCCCCCATCACATCGGCAGCCGGTGCCACAATCGACGGTGCTTGACACCGTGTAGGCATAGGCTGGGTGGGAGGCTGAACGCCGATAGAGACGAGTGGGGCTGCTGAAGAGGTAGCTCTCAATTTAGGATGGAATCTGATGAAAATCGCAATCACAGCAAACGAACGGACTATGGATGCTAATGTTGACCCTCGGTTTGGCCGGTGTGCATACTTCTTGATCGTCGATACCGACACGATGGACTTTGAAGCCGTCGGGAACCCCAATAATGCTCTGAATCAAGGTGCCGGTATCCAGTCAGCTCAACTGGTGGCCGATCAGGGTGTGAACTTTGTGTTGACCGGGCAATGCGGTCCCAAGGCTTATGAAGCGCTTCTGGCTGCCGGCGTCGGTGCGGTTCTTGAATGCTCGGGCGCCGTGAGGAGCGCAGTTGCACAGTTTCAGGCTGGAAAGCTCAAACCCGCCCTTGAACCGAACGTGCTCAGCCACGCCGGTATGGCTGAGGGGTGGTCCGCTTCGCGGGCGCAGTCGACGGCGGTCCAACCGTCGCCAACGCCTGGCGGTGGAAGCGGTAGAGGCCAAGGCCGGTGCGGTGGGAGCGGCAAGGGGATGGGCCGGGGCCGAGGGCATGGTCGAGGGCGTAATGGAGGAGGCCATGACCGGGGACGCGGGAGAGGCGGAGCTGCGGCGTAGGCGTGGCGAACAGACAAAGCGAACGACCGGTGAGAACAAAACAACAGCAACAGGACGGAAAGGGACTTTGGCGTCCAAACGCAATAGCGGTTATCGAACGTGCCGGCCGTTCTAGCGGCTTGAACGCGGTGCTATCAAACGAGATCCCCACCAATGTGCACGCACAGATGTAAGGACCGGCTTCGGTTTCGACTAAGCGATGACGCCGACGTCCTCCGTATCGAGGAATTCGCGATTCGGAATGCCGAGGAATGCCAGGGCATGGAGCACACGCTTCGGGAATATCTCATGGGCCGTCCACTGGCAGACGTGGACCTCGAATACTTGCGGGCGCTGAGGTGCCCGGCGGACGGCGAATGCCTGCGCGCGTTGATCGAGGAAGTGCACAACTATCAACGTCTGTTCACCGGGAAGTTGGAAGCGGCGAATCCCAGGAGGAAACGTACACCATGAGACTTGCGATTGCGAGTGGCAAGGGCGGTACCGGCAAGACGACGATAGCCACGAACCTCGCCTATGTGGCTTCACACGAAGGCCGGCGCGTGGCGTACGTTGACTGCGACGTGGAAGAGCCCAATGGCCACATCTTCCTGAAGCCGGAAATCACGTGCAGCCATCCGGCGACCACTCTCATCCCACAAGTGGACCAAACGAAATGTACCTTCTGCGGAGAGTGCGGTGAGATCTGCCAGTACAGCGCGATCGTATGCCTTGGGAAACGGGTGTTGACCTTTCCCGAGCTCTGCCACGGGTGCGGTGGGTGCTCGCTGGTCTGCCCCGATGGTGCAATCACCGAAGTCCCCCGCGAGATGGGGCTTTTCGAGACAGGGCGGGCCGAGTCGATCCAGTTTGTCCAAGGTACGTTGAATGTCGGAGAGGCAAAGAGTTCACCTGTGATCAAGGCCGTCAAAGCGGCTGCACCGGAAGCGGATCTTGTCGTCATCGACGCCCCGCCGGGGACGTCTTGCCCGGTCATCGAGAGTATCCGTGACTGTGATTTTCTGCTTCTCGTGACCGAGCCAACGCCTTTCGGTCTGAATGACTTGAAGCTCGCCGTAGAAATGACCCGTGCCCTAAAGGTGTGTTTCGCCGTCGTGATCAATCGCGCGGGCTTTGATGATCGCGCGCTGCGTCGGTACTGCGAGAGGGAGCATATCAAGGTTTTGACGGAGATACCGGACAATCGGCGGATTGCTGAGGCATATTCGCGGGGACAGTTGGTCTGTGAAGCGTCGCCCGATCTCGCGGTGCTGTTTGCCGATTTGCTGAAGGCAGTGGATGCGGAAGTGACACTTGTGACGAGAACTAGAGGCCATGCAGGAATTGGTTGTCATTAGCGGCAAGGGCGGAACGGGCAAGACCTCCATAGTAGCCTCATTCGCTGTTCTAGCCGAGGAGTGCATGCCGGCCGAGGCGTTCGTGCTGGCCGACGCCGATGTCGATGCCGCCGATTTGCATCTCATCCTCGAGCCGACGATTGTCTTTCGAGAAGACTTTTCCGGCGGCTCCTGCGCCGCAATCTCGCCGGAACGCTGCACAGCCTGCGGCAAGTGCGCTTCGCTCTGCCGTTTCGATGCCATCACCTGCAACGGTTCGGACAACGCGATGGTGGACAAGGCATCTCGCATCGACCCGATTGCCTGCGAGGGCTGCGGGGTCTGCGCGCATTTCTGTGAAGCGGATGCCATTCAGTTTGCCCCGGCTGTGAACGGAGAGCTATTCGTTTCGGGGACTCGTTGTGGCCCTATGGTTCACGCCAAGCTAGGAGTAGCGGCGGAGAACTCAGGCAAGCTCGTCAGCCTCGTGCGGACACGGGCGAGACAACTCGCGGAGCGCCGGCAAAGCAAACTGATCATCGTGGACGGCCCGCCCGGAATCGGCTGTCCGGTGATTGCATCACTGACCGGGGCCTCATTGGCTCTCGTGGTGACCGAGCCGACCTTGTCGGGTGAGCACGATCTTGAACGCATACTGCAACTCACCAGGCACTTCGGCATAGCGGCTGCGGTTTGCGTGAACAAATGGGATCTGAACCCGTCCATGGCTGAACGCATTGAGGGTAAGGCGAAGGCCTCAGGCGCCACCGTTGCCGCCCGCGTCCGGTACGACACGGATGTGACCGCGGCCCAGATCCAGGCACAGGCCACCGTTGAACTTAAGTGTCAAGCCGCTGACGACATTCGCAACCTCTGGAATGATGTGAGAAACATGGGAGGTAGACGTGGTATCCGAATCTGAATTCGCCGGCTCCTGCAACAGTTGCGATAGCATCTCGTGCTCTGCGAAGGAGCGGCGTCAAGATGAATCCGAACAGGAGTCCGCCGAGGAGATAGGGATACCGTTCGCGGAAGGAGAAAGTGAGACCCAAGCCGCGGCGCCGTTCGCCAAAATCGTGCGGCTCATCCTCGCGGCCGTGGAACAGGATGCCACCGTACCGGCATGAAAGAAATGACGAAAGGAGACCCAGTTGATGAAGATCGCGATTCCGGTAGCACAAGGACGCCTGAGTGCCCACTTCGGCCATTGCAAGCAGTTCGCAATACTCGAGGTCGACGGTCAGAATGAGACCGCCTTCAAGAAGTCCGTACACGATGCACCGCCACACGAACCGGGCTTGCTCCCTCGATGGCTACACGAGCTGGGCGCCGACGTGATCATCGCCGGTGGCATGGGCCAGCAAGCTCAGCAACTGTTCGCGCAGAACGGGATCACCGTCGTCGTTGGTGCGCCGGCGGAGACGCCTGAGCAACTGGCCACCGCGTATATGGCCGGCTCATTGCGTGCAGGAGCAAACACCTGTGACCACTGAAGTTGCGCAAGCCGGGTTTCAGCACGTGCGTGCGCAGGCACATTCAAACTGCGTCGTCTGCAGCCGTTCAAACGGACGGAGTTTGTGCCTGAAATTCGCAGCATCTGACGATGGGGGAGTGCAGGCACGCTTCGATTGCGACAAGGCCTTCGAGGGTTACGCGGGCATGTTGCATGGTGGCGTCATCGCATCGCTGCTGGACGGTGCGATGACGAACTGCATGTTCGCCCACGGCGTCCCGGCCGTCACGGCAGAACTGAACGTTCGTTTTCGGCATGCTGTGATCATCGGCCGGTCCGCGACCGTGCGCGCCTGGGTCGAGCGATCGTCACCTCCCCTCCACGTGCTGAGGGCGGAGGTCGTGCAGGGTGATCAGTTAAGGGCAACTGCCTCAGGTAAGTTCATGGAGCAACCTCACTTGGCGGATGAACAGGGGCCGTTCTGATGACAGACATCGCACGCATAACCGTACTTGTCGAGAACAGCGTACAGCGGTCGGATCTGCTGGCAGAACACGGTCTGGCGTTCTGGATCGAAATGTGTGGACGGTGCCTTCTGTTCGATACAGGCCAGGGTCGCGTACTCTCAAGCAACGTAGACAAGTTGGGGGTGCCATTGACGCGGACCGAGGCAGTCGTGCTCAGCCACGGCCATTATGACCACACGGGTGGCGCGGCTTCTGTCCTGCAAGCTGCGCCCCACGCCAAGGTCTACGTTCACCCGGCCGCTTTCCAGCCAAAGTACGTCCGCGCCGATGATGGAACAAGCCGGGACGTCGGCATGCCGCCCTCAGCCGCAGCGGCGATTCGCAAGCGCGCAGATCATGTCAACGAAACCGACCGCCCCACAGAGATCTACGACGGACTCTTCGTAACCGGGGAGATCCCGCGCCGGACTGAGTACGAGGATACCGGGGGACCGTTCTTCAGCGATCCGGACGGACAACGCACGGATCCCCTCTTGGACGATCAGGCGATGTACTTCGCTGGCCGTGAGGGGACCATCGTGCTGCTTGGCTGCGCTCACGCCGGGATCATCAACACGCTTCAATACGTCGACGAACTGACAAATGGAAAACCGATCCACGCCGTGATGGGCGGGATGCACCTTGTGAGAGCCTCGCGTCGGCGAATGGAACGGACGATCGGCGGCCTTCGACAATTCAACGTCCTCCGCCTTGGTCCATCGCACTGCACAGGCTTGGCGGCAACGGCGGAGCTGTGGAATGCCTTGCCGGGAACGTGTTTCCCTTTCGGGACGGGCACGACGATCGAGTTCGAAATTGCGTAGCCGGCGCGTGGATTATGGTAGTGGAGATACGAAATGATAACTTCGTTTGAGGATCACGATCCCATTATCGCTGAATCTGCGTTCATTCATCCCAGCGCAGATGTGATCGGCAACGTGACTATAGGATCGGGATGTTGGATCGGCCCCGGTGCGCGCCTTCGTGGTGATTACGGCAGAATTGCGATCGGGTTCGCCACGAGTGTCGAGGACAACTGTGTGATTCACGCCCGACCTGACGGTGAGGCCAATATCGGAAGCTGGGTAACTCTTGGCCACGGTGCCATCGTCCATAATGCCACGATCAAAGACTGGCCCGTGGTTGGCATGGGAAGCATCGTGTCTGATTGGAGTACCGTCGGAGAATGGGCAGTCGTGGCCGAGGGCACGGTCGTATGCCGGCGCCAGGAAGTGGCAAACGAATCGATCGTTGCGGGCGTTCCGGCACGGGCACTTGAAAGGGCGGTCGACAATGCATTCAAGGAGAAGTGGAAACACTTTAAGGGTGTTTACGTAGATCTCGCGGAACGGTACCGCGCGGCGCTTTCCGGTGATCGCGATACTCCGGAGCAACATCATGGCTTGGCATCGCAATGGACACAATGCCGCGGATGAGCGCGCAAACAGATTCGAAGGAGATGTTGTCAAGATCCGTCCACTGCACGGTATGGCTCTGTCCTCGGCAGTCGGAGTGTACGTGCCAGCCGGCGGAAGTTTCTGAACAGTAACCATGAAGATAGCGGAGCAACAACAGGAGATAACGATGACCCAAAACAAGCAGACAATTGTATGCGACGCCTGCGGCTACAGGATCGATGTTCCGTGCGGAACCTGTCGACCGGACGAGTGCCCGTCCTGTCATGCCGGACAAATGCATCGAGCTGACAGCGGAGGACACGGCGGTGGTTGTGATCGTCGACAACATCGTCGACAGGAGTGTCGCCAGAAAGATCGACACGATTCTCATCGAGAATCAGAGGCACAAGACGGTGGGAAGCAAACGATCAACGGCTCCAGAGCCACTTGAGAGATGGCCTCACCCCGGGGAAGGCCTCGCGTCGAAAAGTGCGATCAATAGGCGACCCTCGGAGACCACGAAGCCTCTCCTTTATTTCGACGTGATCCAACAGGAGGTTTTTATGAATCGTGCTTGAAGCCGATCCCAGAAAAGCCATCGAGGTGTCAGTGGCGGCTTGCCCGCCAGTGCCGGCCCGTGACGTTTGCCCGATTGCGAGACAGGCTCCTAGGAGGAAAGTTATGAATTCGAAACTCGTTTCGTATGCCATCACTGCAGTGCTAATGTCGATTGTCGGGTGTCAATCCGCAAAGCAGCGCGAGGCGGCGCGTTCCACAGTCAGGCCCTTTTCGCGTGCCGTTGCGTTACTGCCTAAGGGCGACCCGGCCGCCGGCCAACGGGCATTCGCCGATCTGCGATGCCATGCATGTCATCGTGTCGCGAGTGGGCACTTCCCTGAACCGGTAGCCACGCCCGACGTTCCTGTCGTCATTGGACCACGGCAGGCGTCTTTTCCGCAGGCGCGGCTCATAGAGTCCATCGTTGCCCCTTCGCACACGGTGCCGAACCATCTGCCCACCGTGCGAAGTGGAAGCCTTTCGCGCATGGGCGATTACACGGACGTGATGTCGGTTCGGCAGTTGATTGATCTTGTCGCATTCGTTCAGTCACTTTCTGAGAATATCGATTCATCCCCACAGGAATCGCAAGAGAGAGCCTGAATATGTTTGTGCGCACAAGCCTGAGCTGCAGGGTGTTTCTCGAGCGTGCCGGATGTACACGGCCGACCCGTTGGCTCCGGATCATGGACCTTGCCGTGGCGACCCATCCAGGGTTAAGGCGGAGGCGTAGAGATGTTTGCGTTGGATCTACATGACATTCTGCGGCTTGTAATGAGCGATGAGACCGGGATTCTTCGCTTCGTGGAGTTCGACATCGTTAATCCGTTGAAGTGCAAGGACGCCGTCGAGCCGCTACGAGACTATCTGACCGGACGAGCCGTGGCGGATGTTGATTTGGGAGTACTTGCGTGAGCTGCCGTGTACAGACAATGCCGAATGCATCCATGCAGTAATTGACGAAGTACGGAAGTATAAGCGACTGTTTGCTGGAGACATTGAATGTGGTTCTAGATTGCTCAAGCGTTCGTTGGCGTAGGCCTTTCCGTTGTTGCCCGCTGCCGCACCGTTGGAACAGCACCGAGAATGGTTGTGGTCCACGCGCTGTTGTTACGCGGAGCATTAGCAGTAGGAACTCGCCTTTTGGGGGCGCGTTCTCCGGCGAGTAGGATGAAACGCTACGATCGAGGAGAGGATCAATGATCGACCATCGGAATCGTGCAAAGATCCTGGCCACAGCGCACATCGTGTGTTGTGTTATGGCCTCCCTTGCGATCGCCTGGGACGATTTTGATGGAAATGGGTATGTGGGGCTGGAGGATTATTTGGTTTTCGAGAGCTGCTTGTCGACGCCAGGCCCCGCCAACGAGGACCTGTCCCAGATATGCTTGGATGTCTTTGATTCCGACGGCGACTGCGACATCGATCTGATCGACTTTTTCGTCTTTCAGGAGAACATGGGACACTTGCCCATGCCCCTCAAGGATTCTTTAGGCAACACGATCAACCTCAGCTCCACTCGGCCGTACAGTGGCCGACACACGTGCGGTGGGTGCCATGATGTTGATGTGGTCACAAACGGCTTTTTGTTCCAACAGGGTCGTACAGATACCGGCGGCGAGCTGATCATGAGGGATGACTACTATGGCGATGGGCGGTGGTGGATCAGGAGCTCTGGCCGGTACGGGAAGTGGGGTCAGACCTTCAAGTATCTCTTGGCCGCCAAGGAGAATACGAGCGAATCCGAGATGGAGCAGACCGCGTTCGCCTGGATTCGTGATTGCGGTAGTTGCCACCCGGGTGGCGGGCCTGGCGAGTTCGACCGTGACGGTCAGCTCCTGTACGACGAAGTTAGTGGACAGTTTGGGTACGAGCTATCGGGCAAAACAGCCGAAGATGTCGCGCTGGATGGTGATTATGCCGTTCTGGATTACGTAACGGGCTCGGTGACGCTTGCTCCGTGGGATGTCACGGGCCTGTCCGGCCCGGACTGCCTTCGATGCCATCGCACGCAACGAACCATCCTAGACGGCGTGGACATGAATTTTGTCTGGCGTAAGAATATTCTGGCGGCGGGCGCCACGCTGGTGGACGATCTTGGCGAACCCGTGCCGGCCTTCGCGGCCGCCAGCACCGCCGGGCAGGGCTGGTTTTCCTGCATGGAACTTGCGGCACCGACGAGCGGCCGGCCGGTGAACGCATCATCTAGCGTGGCAGACCTCGCGTTCCTCGAGGAACAGGATTCGGAGGTCGCGACGCGCGCCGGCGTCCCCGTACTTCAGATCGATTATGGGGTTGGTGTCACGGATGGCAGTCTGCTCGTCGGTGAAGACAATATGCTCTTCCTATCTCCCGATTCCGTCACGTGGCCGCCGAAGGACCAAGCCTGCTGGGCATGCCATCCTTACACGACGATTACCGGCACGGTGTGGTTCGACGACAGCAATGTGATGTACCGGAAATTCAACAATTTAGACGACGGAGATTCCTCAAATGACATCCCGCCGGAGGAAAGCAGGGTATGCACCGTCTGCCACATTGGCGATCTGCATCACAATTTCGGAAGGGGAAACAGTCTTCAAATTCAATACAGGAACGACCTCGACTGGCAGTCGATACGAGATTGCAGAAGCTGCCATTTGACGACACTGCCGACTGGACAGCCAAACCCGGGCAAACATCCTGAGGCGCCGGATGTCCCTGGCAATGCCATTATTCATTGTACGGAACCGTACGAGTTGATGTCATGCCAGGCCTGTCATATCCCGTACTCGTTGGCACCGGCCGTTCTGTTTAGGGATATCACCATCCCGGGTGCCGTGGGCACAACGTCGCAATATTATTCCGCCAACCCGCTCGACCCCAAGGATCCCGACAAGAGCCGCTGGTATCCGGCGCTCAAGTGGAAGGAGGATGTTGACGGCGTCACGCGGCTGTTTCCTGTCAACATCTGGATCATCATCTACTGGGGAGATTGGCATCAAAATGGCACCCCTGGCGACCTAACCGATGACATCATATCGCCCATCTTCACGTGGCGGATCAATCAACTGATACCTGAACCACTGGCTGTCGTCACGGATGATAACGGTGACGGTCAGCTTGAAATCAATCGTCCGGAGGAGATTCTCGCCTATATCCAAGTACTGAAAGGCAATGACAGTCACGGCCAGCCCGTCGCCACCAATCCCGTTCTTGTCAAAGGACAGCGCGTCTGGTACGAGGACCCTGCGGCGGCACAGGGCGTAAGCTACTTCGAGCCAGAAGCCACGGGCATCCCGATGACCTGGTGGCCCTATCTCTGGGGCAAGGATCACAACGTACGTCCGAAGGAGGAGGCGTGGGGTTACACGCCCGAATTCCCACCCGCGGAAGGCTGCCGAGACTGCCACCGACCGTGGACTTTCGTGTCGCCGGTATTCGACCGCAAGATCTTGATCGATCCGTATGGTCCAGATGGAGAAGCCGTGTATATGACTGTCCGGGAGATGACCGGATCGAATCCGCCATGAGCATCGTGTAGCTGGCATGAAATATGGTAAGAGACATACGTAGCGAGCTGAAAGTGCAGGGGTGATTTACGGCGCTCGGAGCTCTAAGGGAGGTCGGTATCGTGGGCGTGAGCGTCAACCCCGAATTGCACCCCGCCAGCTCAAGTACGCTGTTTGGGGTCGAACATCGGCCCAACGCATTGCGTGGCGGGGTACGTCCGCGACATACCGGCTTCATGGCAAGGGATGGCTCGGCAGTTGCGCGATCGCAAGCGTTGCCGAAGGTGAAACTAGGGACACCCGGCCACGCCGCACTTGGATGAAAGCGAGGATCGACATGCAAAGCGACGACATGGACAAACTCGAAGAACCACAGTCTAACTGCTCCCATTGGCATCGTGAGCATGAATCATGGGAGAGTGATGTGAGTCGTTGGCAGGCTGATCATCAGCACGCGCTCGTTGAACTCGAGCACATCGCCCAACTGGTTGTCAGCCATGGCCAGGCGCTACGTCGGCACGCGACGGACTTGGAGGCTCACAAACAAGGCTTGACTGCGATCCAAAGGTCCGGCCAAGCGGCTGCTGTGTCAGCTTCAACGGTCGACGGTCTGTCCGGGGGGCATAGGAAGTACCGCGATATACACCAGCGCATCCGCCGGCATCATGAAATCGTCGTTGCATCGCTCCAAGCACTCGCCGATGCCGCTCGGGCGCCTTTCTAGGCAGAGAGCTCTATCGGCTGGTTGCATATACGCCGTGCGTCCCTGGTTGCATCGACCTGTCCTTGATCGGCAAAATGGAATTGTGTCTGAGATCTCGGAGAATTGACCATGAAAGTGAAAGATAAAGCAGTCGCGCTGGTGGCGCAGCGGCTTGGCCTCATTGCGTGTAGTTGTGTCTTTATGACTTGTGTCTGGGGGTGTGCTCCGAAATCGGTTCAGGTCCTACAGTACGGTCGTATGCACGAGGTCCTGGGAGGCGGTGCCGAGGCGGCCCACCCTAACGTCACGTTGGCTGATGCCCTGAGCCAACCACATGCGTACGCCGTGGGCGCCTTGGCGGGATTGGCAGGAGAAATCACGATTCTAGATGGTGAGGTTTGGATTGCGCGGCCTCGGGGCACCGTGCTGCACGTGGATGGACCCACGACGGATTCCGCGGACAGTGCAGCCATGCTGACCGTTGCTCATGTGCATCGGTGGGACGAAATCAAGATCGACGAAGCGCTGAGCGGAGATGATTTGGAGAGGTTTGTCGCCGATCAAGCCCGTGGGCGCGGCCTCGATCTGAAGCGACCCTTCCCGTTCCTGATCGAAGGCCAAGTCACGGATTTGCAGACGCATGTGATCAACGGCGCATGTCCGATGAAGCCAGGCGTTCGTTTGGCTTCCGATCAGCAGCCATGGCGCTTTCAGCTCGAGTTACCAGACGATGCGCGCATCGTGGGTTTCTATGCCGCCAATTCTGTGGGCAAATTGACGCACCCGGGCACATCGGTCCATGCACATGCGCTCTTCAAAGTGAAGGGGGTGACAGTCACGGCACACGTCGAGCGTGTTGCGATTGCTGCGGGTGCCACCTTACGACTTCCGGTGATCGAATAGCCGGCACGCCTTGTCGTGCCGTGAGGTGCTCTCCGTGGATCATTTTGAGGTCGCTTCTCGAGATCAGGTTTCGAGGCACGGGCAAATGCCTGCAACCATTGGGGAAACGCAAGTCCGTTCATGCCGAATGCATCGCTTGCAGCCACGCCAATCGGCATTCCCAAGAGGCGGAGCCACTGCACGATCATTGATCGGCGCTGGAGGATGAGCATGAGAGCATTGGATTCGACCAACCAGGAGGTCAAGGGCATGTTCGTGGAGATCGTCACTACGAACGGCCTGCTTGACGCCGACGTAGCGGTCTCGGTCACCCCGCTACCGGCCGAGCAGGCGATCGGACTGCCGAATAGGCGACGCTGACAGCCTGATCATCGAAGTCCATGGCACTCCCGACTGGGCCTGGAGTGACGGCTCGCAGTCGGTCGACCACGAGCAGTTCCGCGCGCTGATGAGTGCCCTCGAGCCGTTCGCGCACGCCAGCCATCGTGAATCGTAGGAGGTGCCGATGTCCATGCCAAAATAGCAATCCCGCGCCCCTGGCAATGGCAAGCGTCCGAAGGAGGTAGGGTGGGGTGCCCTGAAGAGAAAGTTGTTTGACTCGCTGCCAGAGGTTGAGCATGATTGAGCAGTGCCTTAACAAAACGCGGCTTTCTTATCTCGAATTGGCTTGAAGACGAGAGGATCAGGACCATGAAGCCGAGGATGTTGATGTGTGCAGTGGCGTTTCTTGCCGTAACGGCGTTTCTTGCCAATTTGGCTGTCTCGCAGGATCGGGATGCCTCGAGCAAGAGCGAGTCGAAAGACGCCGGTACTAGTAGCGAGTCACTCGTCGATGCTTTGGTGCGATACGCCATGCCGGGGGAGCATCACAAGCTTCTGGAAAAGATGGCCGGGCAATGGGACATGACGATCAAGTACCGAATGAACTCCGAAACACCCGCGGTGGAGTCGCAAGGGACTTGCGAACGCAAGTGGATTCTCGGAAACCGATTTCTGCTAGAGGAGTTCGACGGAGGGGCCTTGGGCCTGCCGTTTCAAGGGCTCGCGATCTACGGCTACGACAGCTTTCAGCAGAGGTATACCTCGGCGTGGGTGGATACGATGAGCACCGCGATCACTACCAATCTGGGGACATGTCAAGACGCATGCAAGCTGATCAACTTCGTGGGTCGCCATGGTGACCCATGGACCGGCACCATGAGGCCAAGCCGCGGCATTACGAAATTAGCAGACGATAACCGGCACGTACTCGAACTGTACGAGCCCGACGGCAGCGGGAAGGAATTCAAGATTCTGGAGATCGTCTACACTCGCAGGATACCATCCGAGCGGCCGGCCGGCCGATTCCAGCATTGAAGTAAGCTGTGTAAGGCTGCCACAAGGGGATGCGCCATGAAACGCATGTTGTCGTCCGTCCTGACAATCGCCGTGTTGTCCTGCGTAGGATGTCACTGCCCGTTGGCCAGCCGAATTCCGCGAGAGACCCTGGCGGCAGTTGCCAAGCTCTCACCGTCGATCTGCATCCGACACTCATCGGAGCTTGAACACGAGCGTGAGGCAGTCAAGTCCAGCCCTGGAGGCCGCCCAAGTCGAGTCCGTTGAGGTCGTTTGGAAGGAACAGTACCACCCGTCACAACGAGGCAGAACGCAGTTGAGAAGATTCACGATGAGGGAACAAGGCCATGGAACACCTGAGGAATCTGCCACGCGAAGACTTGCTCAAGCTCATCGACGTGCATGCGAAAAACTGGCTGGCGCACGATGGGTGTTGGTTTCAGGCGGCCGAAGAGAGATACGGCCTAGAAGCGGCGATTGAGCTCGACGCCCGCGCTTGTGGACGGTTCTCTCAAATCGAGGCCAGGCGCATCATGGGGGCCTTTGAGATTCCGGAGGCCGGCGGGCTCGATGCTCTTGAGAAGGCCCTCGGTCTTCGGCTTTATACGACGGTCAATCCGCAGACAATCGAACGGCCGAACGACAACACACTCGTGTTCAAGATGCTCGAGTGCCGCGTTCAAGACGCACGACAACGCAAGGGGCTTCCCGATTTTCCGTGCAAGCCTGTCGGCCTCGTTGAATACACGAAGTTCGCGGAGGCTGTTGACACTCGCATCAAGACACGGTGTTTGCAGTGTCCACCGGATCGTACCGAGGGCAGTGGATACGTGTGTGGTTGGGAGTTTACGACATAGGTTCTTGGAGGGCATCCACCGTGAGAAACTTGCCGGAAGTGAATCTCAGCGTCGACCCTCTGACGCGCATCCTGTACGGGGCCATCCCAACCAAGCTCTTACTGGCGGGTATTGAGCTCAAGGTGTTCTCACATTTGACGGAGCCGAAGTCGGCCGATTCGCTGGCTCGCGAAATCGACGCGCATACCGACAACACGCGCTCGTTCGTAGACGGTCTGGTGGCCAACGAATTGCTGTGCAAGCGAGATGGCCGGTACAGAAACACGCCACTGGCAGATGCGTTCCTGGTCGAGGGTCGACCTACGTATCTCGGCGATGTGCTTAGAAACCTCACCGAGTGCATGCGACCCGCCCTTGAACACATGACCGCGATGGTCAGGGACGGGGAATCTCCACCGGTTACTTTCAGCGATCCTTCTCTCGAGGAACGGGAAACGGAGATCTACGCGAACTCCCAGCGCGCGGGTCGCGCGCAGCACGCGGCGGCCATGGTCAGTAAGCTGCCGGAGTTTCCTCGCATGAGGAAAATGTTGGACCTTGGCGGCGGGGCGGGGCTGATCTGCTTGGCCATCGTGGCGGCCCATCCGAGCATGACCGGTGTGATCTTCGACCGACCTGACGTGGTCGAAGTCACCCAACGATTCATCCGTGAGTACGAGCTGGAAGACCGTGTGACGGTGATTGGCGGCGACTATTCTACGGACTCAATCGGAGACGCCTACGATCTCGTCTGGACGAGTTTCGCACTCAACTTCTTTCGGGGCAACCTCGACCCGGTCTTTCGCAAGATTCACGCGGCTCTGAACCCGGGCGGCGTCTGTGTCAGCCTCGCCGAGGGTCTCACCGATGAGCGTACCAAGCCGACCATGATGATCAACTCGATGCTCCTCGGCCGTAGTGATTTGATGTTCGATGAGGGCGAGATCGCCCAGACCATGCTGCGGGTGGGGTTCAGGTCAGTCCATAGCCGCGCAGCGGGCGGCCCTCAGCCCCATGGCCCGGCGATGGTCGACGTCGCCCGGAAATAGCCGCGCTTGCCGTTGTTAATGTATGTGGGGCGGTGGGCTGCGACCGTTTCGATGCCACGCACGCCATCGCCTCGCAAGTGAGCGTTTCCGTGCACCGGTAGCAACACCTGACGTGCCCGCGATCATTGGCGCAAAGCCGGCGTCTCTTCCGAAAGCGCGGCTCATCGACTGCATCGTCTTCCGCGGAGGATGTGGTATGCATCCCCCGCCCCCCGGCTTAGCCCGGGTTGCGCAGTTTCGAGAGTGGATCGGGAGTGGCGGTAGCGCAAGGGCCGATT
>Ga0055481_10000357_pt1 | contig 14781 bp, 5 predicted proteins | sample Muzzi_PWC_D2_FD_57936 | JGI IMG/M metagenome (GOLD analysis project Ga0055481, IMG submission 57936) | Wetland microbial communities from San Francisco Bay, California, USA, that impact long-term carbon sequestration - Muzzi_PWC_D2 | ecosystem: Environmental > Aquatic > Marine > Wetlands ... | reverse complement strand
GGCGCGCACCCCGCTGATTATCTCCGGACCCGCCCATGACGACGTGACACGCTATCCGCGCGCGGACAAAGTGGCTGAGGAACTCGTCCGGCGTCAGACCTCGTGGGATCGCAAAGTGAAGGCGACTGTGCACAAGTTCGACGGCAATACGCATAACATTCCGAAACTTGGGGATGCACTCGGCATTCTCGGCTATCGCGAAAAGAAAAAAACCGGCGACAAGGCCGCCGCCGAGGAAGGCGGCGATGACGACGATGCCCGGGTGGCGACGCTGGGGCCGGACTTCCTGACGGATGATCAGGTGGAGGCGATACAGGCATACGAGAACGACGTCCTGAGATTGCCGGCATCGGAGCAGTATCGCAAGTACTTCATCATCCAATTGGAACGAAAGCAGGCCGGCATTACGCACGAGGGGGTCACCATCGCACAGGAGCTGCTGGACCTGGGCAGCCTCTACAGCGGCGGGAACATGGAGTGGCCGCACCTGATCGAGAACGCACTCCGGGCGCACAAGGTCTACCAGAGAGACGTCGACTACGTCGTGCAGGACGGGCAGATCATCATCGTCGATCCTCATACGGGCCGGCTGATGCACGGTCGTCAGTGGTCGGACGGACTGCACCAGGCGATCGAGGCAAAGGAGCACGTGCGCGTCAAGGAAGAGACGCAGACGCTGGCGACGATCACCATTCAGAACTTCATCAAACTCTATCGCGTCAAGGCCGGCATGACGGGGACGGCCATGACCGAGGCGACGGAATTCGACAAGATCTACCGACTCGAAGTGATCGAGATTCCCACCAATCGCCCCGTCAATCGCGTAGATCATAACGACAAGATGTACCGCAGCACCGAGCAGAAGTACGAGGCCATCGTCGAGGAGATTCACGAGGTGCGCCGTCGTGGACGCCCCGCCGATCCGTTCCTGATCGCGGATCTGCTGACCGCCCTGCGACCCATTCTGGAAAAACAGGGGCAACCGACGGATCGTATCAACGAAGCTATCGCTCAGTTCAACGCGGCGGAGTTCGGCGACAATCGGGTGATGCGGTTCATGCTCGAGGTCTACGACGAGGCCATGGGCGATATGGCGCGGGGGCGTCCGATTCTGGTCGGCACCACGAGTGTGGAGAATTCAGAGAAGATTTCACAGCTACTGGACCGCCGATACGGCATCGAGCACGAGGTACTCAACGCCAAGAATCACGCGCGCGAAGCGGAAATCGTGGCCAAGGCGGGTCATACGACCGTATCGACACAGGGTCGCGACAAGACACCGGTGGGCAATGTGACGGTGGCGACGAACATGGCCGGTCGCGGTACCGACATCAAGCTCGGTGCCGGCGTCGTGTACGAAAAGTGCAGGGTCCCGGGCGAGATTCCGGAGGGTGGTTCGGCGGGCGTGCTCTATCCGCCCGGCACGACGAAATGCTGCATCCACTGTGAAGATTACGATCCAGCCACCAACTGCGCGCACTGCTTCAAGCCCAAAATCGACCCACGGTTTCCAGCCCTTGGGCGCACCGTATGCCCCATCAACGTGCCTTGCGGTCTGCACATCATCGGTACGGAGCGGCACGAGGCGCGGCGCATCGACAACCAACTTCGCGGGCGATCGGGTCGACAAGGCGATCCGGGATCATCGCGGTTTTCGCTGTCTTTGCAGGACGATCTGCTAAAGCTGTTCATGCCCGACTGGATGCTGCGCATGATGGAGAAACTCGGTTTCACCGAAGGCAGCAGTCTCGAGGACAAACGGCTGACCAAGGGTATCGAGCGAGCGCAGCGTAAGGTCGAGGAGCGCAACTTCTCGACGCGGAAGCACCTGTTGGAATGGGACGAGCCGATGGACTTTCAGCGCAGAGAGTTCTACATGGCCCGTCAGCGCATTCTGGAGGAGCGCGACCTGCCTTCGCTGATTTTCAACACGATCGACAACACCATCGACACAACACTGCACCAGATCCTCGGAGGAAACTATCACCGTACCTGTGTGGCCGAATGGTGTCGGAGCCAGTTGGACCTTGCCATCGAAGAGGACGGCATCGCCACGGATGACCTCGACCTGGCCATGGCCAGCATACGCACCAAAGCGATCGACGAAGCCCAAGACGCCATTCGCACGTCGATCGGAGAGTACATCGACGTGGAAGAAGACCCCAAACAGTGGGATGTCGGAGGTCTGGCACAATGGGCGCAGCGCCAATACAAGCTGTCGCTTACGCAGAACCAGATGCGGCGTATGGCCCCCAATGATATCGAGGACGCCCTTCTGGAGGCGGCGCGTACGCACATCGAAGGCATCGAGTTGGATGGCATCGCCATGTTTCTCGACCCTCATTTTCCGCACCGCGCGGTGACGGAGTGGGCGTTGGGCAAATTCGGCATCAAGCTCAGTCCGGAGGACCTGGTCGACGTCCCGCGGCAGGAGGTGGCGTCGCTTATGAAGGCACGCGTGCGCGAGGCCTATTACGAGCGGGAAATCGCCTATCCGGTGGAAACCTGCGTGGATCGCGCCTTTGCCGAAGACGGATCGGATCATGCGGCGTCGGCCGAACTCGTCATGCGCTGGGCGAACAGCAAATTCCAGCTCGATTGGCAAATCGACCATATCCAGGGCAGAACGGCCGAAGAAGTTCGTAACGAACTTATGTCACTCAACCGCTCCTTCTTCGAGGGTCGGCTTGCCGAGGAGATTGAAAAGAAAACGAGTGGCAAGAGCCGAGAGGAAGCCACCGAGTGGGCAAAGGGCCGTTTCGGGCGTGCCTGGAACGAGCAGCGGTTCGCGGAATCGAATGGTGACTGGCAGGGCGCCCTTCTGGCGCAGGGTCGCGAAATGCTGCGGTGGGAGCTGACACAACTCGAACAATACGTCTTGCTACGCATCTACGACCAGGCTTGGAAAGACCATCTTCTCGAAATGGACCATTTGAAGAGCGCCATCATGCAGCGTCCTCTCGGCGGCGACACGGCGCATCCGCAGAGTCAGTTTTCGATCGAGGGGCGCGACCTGTTCAACCAGATGTGGGCGCGAATCGACGGACGGGTGACCGACATCATCTTCAAGGTGCGCGCGGGTGGCGACGGGCGCAGCGTGGCCGCGGCCCCTACGGCACGGGCGATGGCCGTCGTGCATAGCGACGCCACGGGCGCCGGGTTTGCCGGGGCCGCCGCAGACGAGGCGGCGGCCATGCGCGCCCAGGGCGTGGAAAACAAGGTGGAGACCATTCGCCGCGAACAGCCCAAGGTGGGCCGCAACGAGCCATGCCCCTGCGGCAGCGGGAAGAAATTCAAGCAGTGCCATGGGAAGAAGTAAGGCACCGCGCCGGTGGCATAGCCTTGGGGCACAGCGTTGGCGCTGCGAGGCGGCCGGTCTGCGGAGGCCGCCTGGAACCTGATGACAAGACCACATTGGCAGTTCTCTATCGACGTGGGCGGCACGTTCACGGACGTCGTGGCTCGGCGAACCGACGGATCGATCCAAACCCATAAACTGCTCAGTTCCGGCGCGGTGCGCGGTGTAGTGGGCAACACCTCGACGCCCGACGTCATTCGAGACGAGCAGCGAATAGGAGAACCTGCACGGCTCTGGCAGGGCGCGCGTCTACGATTGCTAGTTTCATGCGTAGCCAACAACGATCCAATCAAGATCCTCGATTTCGATGGGGGTACAGGCACACTTTCGCTGGAGACGCCGCTGCCCATAACGCCCGAGCAGGGTATGGCCTACGAACTCGATTCGGGACTGGACGCACCGGTACTTGCGATGCGTTACCTCATGGGTCTTGCGCCAGGTGATCCGATCGGACCCGTGGACGTCTACCTGGGCACAACGCGCGCCACGAACGCCCTCCTTGAACGAAAGGGTGCGGATGTGGCACTGGTGACCACCCGTGGTTTTGGCGATGTGCTGCGGATCGGCTACCAGGATCGACCGGACCTGTTCAAGCTCCACATCCGTAAGCGCGACGAGTTGTATCGGACTGTCGTCGAGATAGACGAGCGAATCGGTGCTGACGGTGGTGTGCTTCAAGCGCCGAATCCCGAGGAAATCCGCCGGCAACTTGAGTGCGCGCGTGCCTCGGGCGCGACAGCGCTGGCGGTCGTGCTGCTGCACGCATACGAGAATCCCGCACATGAAGAAATGGTGGCGAACCTCGCACGCGAACTCGGTTTCGAACACACATCGCTATCCCATCGGGTCGCACGCTTACAGCGCATCGTGCCGCGCGGTGATACGACCGTGGTGGATGCGTACCTTGGGTCGGTCATTCAGGGATTCGTCACTTCCATGCGGCGGGACATTCCTGAGGGTCGCATTTACCTGATGACCAGCAACGGCGGACTCGTGTCGAGCGACGCGGTGACGGGAAAGGACACCATCCTCAGCGGTCCGGCCGGCGGTGTCATCGGATGCGCATATACGGTTCGCGCCGCGGGATTTGGGAAGGCTATCGGATTCGACATGGGCGGCACGAGTACCGATGTGTCACGGATCGATCCACCGCCGCGCGAATTCGAGTATCAAGACGAAACGGTCAAGGCCGGCGTGCGTCTGATGACACGGATGCTGGCGATCGAAACCGTGGCGGCCGGCGGTGGGAGCATCTGCACCTTCGACGGACAAATGCTGACCGTCGGACCGGAGAGCGCCGGCGCGGATCCGGGACCGGCTTGCTACGGACGCGGCGGACCTCTCACCGTCACCGACATGAATGTCTTCCTCGGGCGAATCGTACCGGTGTGCTTTCCCTTTCGGCTCGACGTAAACACCCTCACAAGCCACCTGGAATTTCTGGCTACCGAGGTCACCAAAGCCACGGGGAGGCAGATGGCACCGACCGAACTGGCCGAGGGGTTCGTGCAGATTGCCAACGCCAACATGGCCGCCGCCATCAAACAGGTCTCCGTGTCGAGAGGATATGACGTACGCGATTACGTATTGAGCAGCTTCGGCGGCGCGGGAGGACAGCACGCCTGTGCGATTGCGCGAATTCTCGGCATGACGAAGATCCACATCAGCCCGTATGCGGGCGTGCTCAGCGCGCTTGGCATTGGTGTGGCGGATATCAGGCGCATTTCCCAGCGAAGCGTGCGGCAGGTGCTGGATGAATCGACGAGTCGGGTATTGGCTCCGGTGTTTCAGGAAATGAGCGAAGCCCTGCGGCGCGACTTGATCGCCCAGGGAGTGGACGACGCCCGGCTACAAGAACGGAAATGCAGTTGGGACTTGTGCTACGAGGGCCAAGCCACGCTCATTACCATAGATGCGACTTCGCCCGAGGCTTCCGCGCGATCCTTCGAAGATGCCCATCGACGATTGTACGGATACATACACGAAGGCCGCACGATTGAGGTGCGTGTCGTCCGTGTCGAGCAAATCGCGGGCCGGCAGAGCGACGCCACAATCGAAGTGCCCGCACGGTCGGCTGATGGCGGGTCGATCAAAGAGACGCGCATGGTCGTGTGCGGAATGGAAGTCGAGGTGCCGGTACACCGCCGCTCCAGTCTGTCGACGGGGCAATACGTGAACGGTCCCGCGATCGTAATTGATGATTCGAGTACGATCGTCGTTGACTCAGGCTGGATCGCGCGGATGGCGTCAGCCAGCGACCTGATACTCGAGTATACGTCAGGCGGCGCGGCGCAAGAGGTACGATCACGGGAAGCGGACCCCATTCGACTAGAGCTATTCAACAGTCGGTTTTCGGCCATCGCCGAACAGATGGGTGCCACGCTTCGGCGGACGGCGTTATCCACGAACGTCAAAGAACGACTCGACTATTCCTGTGCCATTTTTACGGCACAAGGTGACCTGGTCGTCAACGCACCGCACATTCCCGTCCACCTCGGTGGCATGAGCGATTGCGTGAAGGCGCTGGTCGAAGATGTCGGTCAACCGGCGCCGGGCGAGGTGTTCGTCACCAACGATCCCTATCGTGGCGGGTCGCATCTCAACGATGTCACGGTGATCACGCCGGTGCATGACGAAACGGATGGACGGCTGCTGTGTTTCGTAGCCAGCCGCGCCCATCACGCGGAGATCGGCGGCACGCGACCGGGTTCCATGCCGGCCGACTCGCGGACTCTGGCAGAGGAGGGCGTGCTGATTCGCGCATTCCGTTGGATTCGAGAGGGGCGACCGCAGCAAGATGAGCTAAGGCGTTTGCTCGTGGAGGCCTCCCACCCATCTCGCGCCCCTGAAGACAACCTCGCGGATATCGCTGCACAGGTGGCAGCCAACCAGGCCGGCGTGCAAGGCTTGCAGGCGCTTGCGTATGAATCCGGCACGGAGGTCGTGCTGAGCTACATGCGACACATCCAGACAGCGGCCGAGCGTAAGATGCGTGCGGCGCTGCGCGAAATCCCCGACGGCGTGCACGAATTCGAGGATAAGCTGGACGACGGCTCGCCCATTCACGTGGCCATCACCATCGCACACGACGAGGCGAGAATCGACTTTTCCGGCACCGGTCCAGTTGTGCCGGGCAACCTTAACGCGAATCGCTCGATCGTCACCAGTGCGGTGCTGTACTGTCTGCGCTGTTTGATCAGCGAGGACATTCCACTAAATGCCGGTGTTCTGGCACCAATCGAGATCGTATTGCCGGAATGCCTGCTCAATCCCCGCGGGTCGAAGGACCCCGGCGAGTGCCCGGCCATGGTCGGTGGGAACGTGGAGACCTCGCAGCGAATCGTGGACACGATTTTCGGCGCCTTAGGTACCGTCGCGGCGAGCCAGGGTACGATGAACAACCTTCTGATCGGCGACGATTCGTTCGGATACTACGAGACCATCTGCGGCGGTGCCGGCGCCGGGCCCGGATTCTCCGGGGCGGATGCCGTACACACCAACATGACCAACACGCGCATGACCGATCCCGAGGTCGTGGAAGCGCGATACCCCATTCGCGTAAAGAGGTTCGCCATCCGCCACGGTTCGGGCGGCGACGGAGAATTTCGCGGCGGCGACGGCGTCATCCGCGAACTGGAGTTTCTTGAACCGCTGGAGGTGTCGATCCTCAGCCAGCGGCGCACATCGTCGCCTTACGGACTGGCCGGCGGTCAGAGCGGGCAACCAGGGAAAAATAGGTTGTGTCGGGCAGACGGCAAGAAGATGGTAGAATTGCCTTCCATCGCGCACGCGTCCGTCAAACCCGGTGATCGGCTCATCCTGGAAACGCCGGGCGGAGGAGGATTCGGCGCGCCGTTCGGGTAATATGGACCAAGGCGTGCCAAGGAGTCTCGTAGATGGACCAGTGCCCCTTCGCGCGTGATTTGATGGGTGGCATGGGCAAGCCATAGCTTGCCCGTGTCGGCGATCGGATGGGCACGGGCAAACAAGTTTGCCCATGCCACCCAGCCCGTAGGCTTCTGCGTGTGCCACTGCTCTTGAGCAGTGCCCAGCCCTGATGGGCGATTGGCGTCCGATGAGCGCACCGCGCAGGAGCGGTGGCACACGGATCCGTCAAGTCAAAGCTGTTAGAACGCTGGTCCGTGCAGAGATGCCCGGCATGGAATAACACGATGGCCCGGTCGCCAACATGAACCCACGTATCGCATCCATTGAAAACCTCATCGCGCAAGACCCTGGCGGTCGAAATATTTTCGCGCTGGTTGTCTCGGATCAACTCCGGCTGGCGGCCCAAACGCTACGGCTGGCCACGCGCGTCGGGATCGTCAGCGGGTTCTACATTCCGTCTGCCTCCGCGGGTGAGACGGACGGCCCACCGGGCGCGAAATGCCTGGGCGAAGCGCTGACGGCCTTGGGCGTACAAGTGGACTACATCACCGACAATTGGAACGCGCCGCTCTTTCGTGCGCTGGGACTGGAGCCAGTCATCGACACTGATGACTACCTCAAACGCGCGCGGCCCACCCATCTGTTGTCGGTCGAACGCGCTGGGCGCGGCGTGGATGGACACTACCACAACATGCGCGGCGAGGACATTTCCGCACACACCGCACCACTCGACGAGTTGTTCCTCCAGGCGAGCCATACCGGGCTGACGACTATCGGCATCGGCGACGGCGGTAACGAAATCGGCATGGGCAAGGTGTTCTCGGCGGTATTCGACGCCAAGCAGCCCGCCAATGGAATTCTGCGCGGACGCGAAATCGCCACCGTGGTGTCTACGGACTTCTGCATCGTGGCGGGCGTATCCAACTGGGGCGCTTATGGCCTGGCGGGGGCGCTGTCGGTCCTAAGCGGAGAGTGTCTTCTTCCGTCGGCGGCTGCCGCCGCGGCGGACATCGAGACGGTCGTTCGTGACGGTGGCGCGGTGGATGGGATGACGGGTCGCCGGGAGGTCCGTGTGGATGGTCTCGATGCCTCGCACAGCCTTCGCGTCCTGGAAGAGATTCGCCGACAGACGACGGCATCCCCGCTGGAAAAGCCGGCCCCGCTGACGGTGGGGGTGCTCGGGTACGGTGAAACCGGTCGGGCCACGACGAAGCTGCTTACCAAACGCGGCCACCATGCGGTCATTTCCGATGAACGAGCCGTGACACTGGAGACCGGCATCAAGGTAGCCGGTGTGGAGACGGGCGGGCACACGCTGGAGGCGTTCCGCGATTGTAGTGTGGTTGTCGCCAGTCCCGGCGTCCGCCCGGACGCCCCGATTCTAGATGCGCTGCACCGCGCGGGCATTCCAATCATGAGTGGGCTCGAACTGGCGTTTCAACTGTGCGATCGACCGATCATCGCGGTCACCGGCACGGTGGGTAAGCGAACCACGGTGGAATTGTTGCAGGCCCTTTTTGTCACGGCCGGGCGGTCCATCATGATCGGTGGCAATCGCGGCATGCCGCTTGCTCAGATTCTCGTGGATTCATCCGGCGATGACGACCGTTCCGTGGATCATCCGATCGCCCTGGCGGTGTCCAGCTTTCAGCTCGAATCCGTGGTTCATTTCAGACCGCACATCGCCGTTTTGCTGAATATCGACGAGGCCCACCTGGATCGCCACCGATCGGTAGCGGAATACGTGCGCATCAAGAGCCGCGTTTTCATGAACCACCATCCGGACGACGTGCTCATTCTCAACTACGATGACAACAGGGTGCGACCACTGGCCCGCAAGCATCAGGGGCGAAACTTATTCGTCTCGGGCGTCCAGGCCGTCGACCGCGGCGCATGGGTGAACGACGGCGTCGTCTGGCTGAACGTGGACGGCACGGTCGAAGAAATCGGTCGCGCCGTCCCCAGATTTGCCGAAAATCTCCTGGCATCGCTCGTGGTGGCGCGGCTCTGTGGAATGAAGAGTGACGAATTACGGCACGCGCTATCTTCCGTCAGTACTGGGGAGGCGCGAATATGACCGCGCTGGGGCCGGAATCCACAGGGTTGGAGGTTCGGTCGGCGTGCCGCCGCAATGCGCACGTCGGACCAACGGCCGGTCTCGCCATCAAATTCGCCCAGGCCAATCTGGTCATTCTGCCGGCCGACACCGCGGACGAATTCCGCGCGTTCTGTCAAAGCAACGCGCAACCCTGCCCGCTCATGGAGGTCTTGTCGGTGGGCTCTTACACTCCGCGTGACACCGCCGAAGACGCCGACCTGCGAACGGACCTTCCGCGATACCGCATCCTCCAGCAAGGAAGTTGCGTGGACCGTCCACACGAGATTGCGGGCGTGTGGCGTGACGACTTCGTGTCTTTTCTCCTTGGTTGCTCTTTTACGTTCGAGGCCGCCCTCGTCGCCGCGGGCCTGCCCGTACGTCACGTCGAAGAGGGCCGCAACGTGCCGATGTATCGCACGAATCGAATGTGCCACCCGGCGGGGCGGTTCGCGGGCCGGTTGGTGGTGTCCATGAGGCCCATGTCGCCGGAACAAGCAAGGCTGGCCACGACCGTCACAAGCCCCATGGAGCACGCGCACGGCGCGCCGATTCATGTGGGCGACGCGGACGCTCTAGGAATTGCAGATCTCGCCCGGCCTGATTACGGCGACGCAGTGTCCATCGGGCCTGACGAGGTCCCCGTGTTCTGGGCATGCGGCGTGACGCCGATGGAAGCGCTACTGCGTGCGAAGCTCGATATCGCCATCACACACGAGCCGGGACACATGTTTGTCACCGATGTAGGGTCCGCCTGAATCAGCCGGGTCCGTGACACTTTCGATGGGACATCGACTTGCCTCGAAGGGGCAAAGGTCGTAGCCACGGGTAGAGTTCGCCGGCGGAGAGCGGAACCCGTGGGAGAGAATCCCATTCTCCCACGTCGCCCCGGGGCGAAGGAACAGAGCCCGGAACCACTGAGAAATCAATAGAGCCTTTGCGAATCGTCCTCCGCCCCTACCGGGGCGGTCCTGTTCGAGCCCGGCGCCGTCCACGGGTTACGCCGAAGTCCGCCTCACGGCGGACTTCGCTCCACCCGTGGCTACATGCCGCGACCCCTCCGGGGTCGTCACCGAGATGCGCGTGCATTCACCCGCACGTCCCGAATGACCCGGCACCCTGATGGTGACTACGGTCCGCCGTGGTAGGCTTCCCCGCGTTGAAAGAGATCCACGCGACTCTGCATGGTCATCGCCTTGCTCTGTAAGCCGCGAGATTCCGCGATTTGCACGACTTGCCGGCCCATCGCCACCGCGAGATCGAACTTTCCGACTTCGGCCAGCGCGTAGGCCAGGGTGGTCATGCTGTCGAGGTGCGGCTGGCGGCGTGCCTCGTAGACTTTTTGTGCCAGCGCAAGCGCCTCTTCTCCGTTACGGATCTCTTCGTCGGGGTGCGTCGCCAGCAATCGAGCCAGGTAATCACATAGATCGAAGGCCTCGGGATTGCGGCGCGCCCCGTCGCGCAGAACCTCCAAAGCCAGGTCCGGCCTGCCCGCATCTACAAGAGCCCGCCCCAGCGACAGACAAGCACGGTGCCGCGTGGGATCGATCGCCAGCGATCGAATGTAATGGCGGATCGCCTGATCCGTACGCCCACTTCGATTCAGCAAATCCGCATAGTGATGAAGACCCACCGCATCGTCGGGATCTATCTCAAGGGCTCTTCCGTAAAAGCCTTCGGCTAATTCATCTCCCGGCGGCGTGCCCAACTTCATGAGGGCATCCGCATAATTCACCATGGCGATGGCGCTATTGGGACTCACGATGACGCCGCGGGACCACAAAGTGAGCGGCGTTTGCCAGTACCCGACCTGATTCATCGTCGATTTCGCCAGGGCGGCCACCACGAGCCCTACCGCGAGCAGGATGCCCGCGCGGCGACCGGATCGTCGAGAGGTTGAGGTGCGCTGCATGGCGCCCAACAGTGCGGCCCCGGCAAGCACCGCCAATCCCAGGCACGAGAGATAGCTGTAGCGGTCAGCCACCAACTGGGGACCGGTCTGCACCAGCCCCAACACAGGCGTCACAACCAGGACGTAGTAGACAAGTGCCGTCGCCACGGCGGGCCACTTCCGCGACTGCCATACGGTCACGATCGTGAGGACCAGTGCCACGGGCAGGCTTGCCCACAACAATCGACCCACAAGAATCTCGTGGGTTGGAATCTCGTAAAGCGGCCCCAACCCTACAGGCCACACGGTTTTCCAAAGATAAAACACCAACCCATAGCAGACCTGCGCGAAGCGCGCCGGAATATCGTGTTCCGCGAGCGAATACATATCGCCGCTGGAGGATTGTGCTGCCAGCGCCATGACGCCGGCTACCAGCGCAAGCACCAGAAATGGAATCTTGTCGAGCCACACGCGCGCGCGCCCACCGCGTTGCCACCGGTCGTGCTTGAATCGGTGCAGCGGAAAGACATCAAGAATGAGCAGCACGAATGGAATCGTCATCGCGGAAGCCTTCGACAACAACGAAAGCAGGCAGAGCCCTACAGAGGCCACGTAGTACCGCCGCCCTACCGAAGCGACTCGCGCCTCTTCATGCGGCGCCAGGCCGCCGGTCAGCGATGCCGCATACCGCACGTAACATGCCACCGCTACAACGTAGAAGAATCCACTAAGGACGTCGCGCCGCTCGGCGATCCAGGCGACCGATTCCGCCCGTAGCGGATGAATACCGAATACGAAAGCAGCGAACGCGCCCGAGAGCATCACGGGGGCACTGTCGAATGTGCAACGATGGTCGGTCCCGATGGCGAGCAAGCGCCTTGCAAGAAAGTAAAACGCGCACATCGTCATAATGTGGAGCAAGACGTTGGTCAGGTGATACGCGAACGGATCGAGGCTGGACCAGCTTTGATCCACGGCGTAGCTGATCCAGGTCAGAGGCTGATAGTGGCCGCTGAACGTCGTCGAGAACATCCACGCCAAATTGTCCATGGTCAGCGTGAGGTGATCGAATTGCCGGTGTACCAGATCGTCGTCGTCCCAGCGCGAGAAGCCCGCATCCAGCGCGGGCATGTAGACGAGGAGTGCCAGGACGATCAGGCACAGAGGAATCCCGTAACGAAGCCAGCGCGCACGAACAGTAGTGCCGTGAAATCGTTTCACAACGGATTCGCCTTTCAGTACCCCCGCATCGAGATCGGCTGGAACCGTGAATCGAGATTCGCTCATCACGATATCATAGGTGTCTGTGGTGAATCGTCCAATGCGCCGCGACGGGTGGGCGGGTGGTATGGCCACGCTCGCGTGGCCATGTGGGGGTGCCCGGCACGGCGCTATCCGCGGGCGCCGTCGACCGTAGCGCAGGTCGTTGCTCCGCGCCAGCGGAACGTAAACCTCCCGGTCGAACACCGCAACCGCAGGCTGGTAGGTGAACCTCCCGCTGTCGTCGGAAAACGACCTGCCGCACTCCCGTCGAATTATGCCCACGCAAGCGTGGGCATGCCACCCGGAATGGGATGCACGCGAGCGAGTGCGTCCCGCGTCGATTGTCTGCCAGACGTGCTGCTCTTATGATCGCCATGCGTTGCCGATAACGGTTAGAGGCATTGCATGGCATCGGGAACCACCACGATGACACATCACCGTCGATCATCATACGCCAGCGCCGGGAGCGCGGCGGCCCGCCGACCGCACCGTCCGAGACTCTGGATGTTCGCAGCCTCGTGCCTGTTTGCGGTGGGTCTCGGACACGCCAGTGCATCCGATAATCAAGGCGCCGCACATGTTGAGGACGCGGATATCGCGGCGCTCGTCCGCGCCTTGGGCGATCCGGCGTACAAAAACAGGATCGACGCCACCCGCCGGCTTTGTGCGGTCGGGCCGCGCGCCACCGAGGCGTTGCGCCGTGCCGCCAAAGGCGACGAACCGGAGGTGGCACTTCGTGCCGGCAACCTGCTCGGCGCATTCGAGAATCTGCTTTTTTCGGGCGTTGAGCTCTCCCTGCGGTTTTCGAAGACTCGCGTGTCGTGGCGGGAACCGGTCGATCTGATGGTGTCGATTACCAACAAAGCGACGTATCCGTCCCGCCTGCCATTCGTTTTGTCGCCGCGGAAGGATGATGGTCCACTATCTCCCGCCGACCAGGTGGGTCGGATGATCGACCTGGCCGACTGGCTGGTGGTGCGGGATGCGAGCGGCAACCGCATCGACTTATTCGTGGAGGACATTTTGGCGGACGCCGACGTGACGACCGCCGTCGAGAAGCGCCTGGCGGATTCACCGGTCGGCCTTCTGCCGGCCGGCGACACGGTTCACTTTGTTTTGAGAGACTTCAACCGGGGTTGGGCGCGATATCGGTTTTTGGATGCCGGGCGGTACACAGTTGAACTCGACTATGCGCCGCAGTGGGAGGACGAGCAGTTGCTGGTGCAGCGCGTGGGCGCGGTCAAGAGCCCTGCCGCGACGATCGACATCGGTGAAGCGGCCCCCGCCTCCGTATCCAGAACCGGACGTGAGTTATCCCTCGCGCTGTCCGTGCAGGGCGACACCCTTACGGCACAATTGACGAACCACATGGACCGGGTGGTACACGTCAACAAGAACTTCGGCCGGTCGGTGCCTTTCGCTACGGCGGATTGGGTGGCCAATGCACCGCCGAGGCGGCACCAGATTCCTACCGGGGACATACTGCCGTCTTCATGGCAGCAATTCGACACATCGCTCGTCGTCGCGATACCGGCCGGCGAATCGGCAATCATCGCCTCGACCACGTGGGCCGATCTGCGCCGCAGATTCCGCGATGCCGGCGTCGATCTCACAAAGGGCGCGTGGTCGATCCAATTGGTCTACGGCAACTTGATCGATCGGAAGTGGCAGGCGCGGCAGGCGAAGTCATGGAAGGACGATGACCAGGTTCCACCGGGATTCCGCAAGCCGCTACCTCTATGGATTCCGATCGCAAGCTTTACAAGCGATGCCGTCGCCGTACCTCGCGCCGATTGAAAGGCAGATAAGCGAATACCGGCATCAAAAGAGAGCCCGGTTAACAGAGGGTGTATGTCACAATGTGTGTCTGGGTGGCATACCCTCGCTTGCGCGGGCATGAGTCGATAGCATCGCAGCACATGGCCGCCCGACGACGTAGGGCCGGTGGTTCTTTCGGCTATGCCGGGAGGTTCACCTGCCATACCCAGCAGGCAGGTCAACGCTCCGCTGGCGCGGAGCAACGACCTGCCCTACAAGGTTCTCGCATGCGTGAGTTCTCCAACGGACTTTGATAAAAGTCGCAGGCCGTCGCTTGTTTGACGCCGCTTGGCGCGATTCGTAAGATCTTCCGCGATGCCAAGCAAGACTCCATCAAGCACCGCTCCCACCTCCGACAAAGAGGAATCGGTCGATGCCTCGCGGATGTCGATCGGCGACCACCTTGACGAGCTTCGTGTCAGCCTGATCCGCGCCATGATCGGAGTGGCCATCACCACGATCGGCGGG
>Ga0055481_10000352_pt1 | contig 14841 bp, 13 predicted proteins | sample Muzzi_PWC_D2_FD_57936 | JGI IMG/M metagenome (GOLD analysis project Ga0055481, IMG submission 57936) | Wetland microbial communities from San Francisco Bay, California, USA, that impact long-term carbon sequestration - Muzzi_PWC_D2 | ecosystem: Environmental > Aquatic > Marine > Wetlands ... | reverse complement strand
CAACGTGCCGACACGGTTTCGATGCGCGCGGCGCGATCGACGATCTTTCGTAACGCGTCGTCGTGGCCTCGCCAGGGATGCGTGGGGAGGCGCGAGGCACAGCCCTGCGTTAATGCCGCAGCCCCCATAGCCATCATCAAGAGTGATTTCCGCCGCATTTGCATGTCAGAGCACCTGTCGCAGTACCTTTCCCGTCGGTGACTTGGGGAGCGAATCGCAAAACTCGATCATGCGCGGAATCTTGTGCGCCGACAGCTTGGGCCGGAGGAACACGCGCAATTCGTCCGCTGACACTGTGGTGTTGCCAGACCTACGTTCCACGACCGCCTTCAGCCGAACGATCGTCTCGCTCACCGGCACCGGCACGACCAAGCATGCGCCGACGGCCGGATGGGCGGTAAGCGCCCGTTCCACTTCCTGCAGATTCACTTTTTGCCCGCCCACATCAACGATCAGTTTGAGCCGCCCGGTGATGGTGAGCCGCCCACGATCGTCCAACCGGCCGAGATCGCCGGTAAGAAAATACCCTTCGCGCACATCGTCCGGTGTCTCACACGTGCCGTCGTCGTCGCGCAGGTATCCCGCGAGCATGGAAGGTGCCGCGATCGCCACCTCGCCTTCGCGGCCGGGCGGCAACGGCGCAGTGACGTCGCGCGTGTCAGGTGCGACCACGCGGATGCACACACCGGCCATTGGTAGACCGACGGATTGCGGATCGAACCCTTCATCTGCGGGGTCATTGAACGTGACCGAACCGATTTCCGTCATACCGAACAATTGTCCGACGCGAACACCGAAACACGATGTGAAGGCCTCACCCACCGCCGGCGGGAGAATCGCGCCGGCGGAATAGGCGCTTCGCAGCGCCGAAGACCGCCCGGCGCCGGCCGCCGTCTGCGCAAGCATCTCGAACATGGTGGGCACTCCGGGCAGTACGGTCGTCTCACCGCCGACAAGTTCGTCTGCCACCTGGCGGGTGTCGAAGTCGCGGCAGAGCGTCGCTTGGCAGCCGGCCCACATCGGTCCGAGGACCACGTTTTCGACACCATAGGAATGGCACGCAGGCACGACACCGAGGACCACGTCCTGCGGCGTCAGTTTGACGGCATCGGCCACGTTTGCCGCCACGGCATCGAGCGACGGTCCACGCCGCTCGACAATCTTGGGCGGACCGGTCGTGCCGGAGCTTTGGAGAAGCATGCAAGCCGAGTCGGACATATCAGACCGGCGGTTATCCACGCGTGAGCTGTCCAACCTCGGCAAATCCAGATCGACGACTCTGCGCCCGATTTTGCAGAGGGCATCGCACACCGCCGTCTCGCCCACCACCGCGTGCGCACGCGAGCGCATCGCGGCCGTCGTGAGTTCCTCGACTGAAGAACTCGGGTGGACCGGAAAGGCCGTGCGGCCCGCCATTAGCGTGGCGTAATAGGCCACGAAGAATTCGATCCGATTGTGAAATGCGATCATGACAATCGCGTGATCGGGAAGATTCGTGGAAAGGACCTCCGAGAAATACTCCACAGCGGAAACGAGCCGCCCGTACGTCAGCGTGCGTCCATCACCGCAATCTTGCGCTTCGCGCAGGGCAATCGCCTCCGGACGACATCGGGCGTGTGCGTATAGTTTTTCGATGAGCCGAAGCGCCATGGCGTTTGCATGCAACGAACTAGTGACACATTAGCGACAAAAGACAAATACAAGCGGAGACGGTACGGCTTGGTACGTTGAAAATCAACAGACCGGTGTGGTGGCCTCGCCGGCATGTGACGATGCGTCGGCATGGCTCAGATGCTGCGGCGCGTTTTCCACCGGGCGCTCTTTCAACAGGGAAAACGGCGCTTGGCGCGGCACGAGCGGGATGTGGCGTTGCAGGCGGACCATGCCCGAAAACAGGCGGTAGCGCCAGCGAACCGGAAATGATGGTCTGGGGAAGATATGACCCGCAAGCAACGAGATCAATGCACGGTGGATTTGCAGTGGACCGTGGCCGGTGAGAAGTAACTCACGAAATGAGTGCTGATAGAATTGGTTGATCAATCCGAAGAACCAGGACGAACTGGAGGAAACATAGCGGCAGTACGACCGCCGGACGGCATCCGCGCTTCTCGTGCCGTCTAGCACCGCGGCGACCCCTTCCGCAGCTTGGATCGCCGCCATCACGCACAGGCTGGCGCCGCTGGAAAAGACGGGATCGTAGAACACGGCCGCATCACCCACCAGAAAATAACCCGGTCCTGCATACGGCGCACAAGTATAGCTGAAGTCAGCCGCCACATGATTGGAATCGGGAAAGACGGCATCTGCGGTACGCTCTCGAAGAAGCGGACACCGCGCGATACCCCACGCAAGCCGCTGTGGCGCCGGCTCGTCGATGGCGCGCGCGACGTCGACGTCGAGGACCAGCCCGATGCTCGTACGGTGCGGATCGATGGGAATCGCCCAGAACCAACCTTCATCACACATCACGATAAGCGGATGCCCGGCCTCATCCCCTTTCAGGCGATTCACGTTTTCGAAGTGCGCGAAATACGCCACCTTGCGATGATGTGAGAAGGCACGCCGCGTCCCGAGATGTTTACCGAGCAATGTCGCCTGCCCGCTCGCGTCGAGAAGGTACTTGCCGGAAACCGACTGACCACCGACATCCAGAACGACATCACCATCCGCCAGGCGTTCGACTCGGCGGACGGCCACATCCTCTAGGACCTCCGCGCCGTTGTCTTCCGCCGCACGCAACAACATGTCGTCGAAGGGTGCCCGCTCGATGTTGAACGTCTCGGGGCAGGCGTCGTCCAGGCATTCTGAAAAGCGGATGCGGGTGGTCTCCGTGGCATCGCCGAAGGCAAACTCTGCGCCTAGTTTTTGCACGTGCGGCAACGCGGCCAAGCGGTCTGCCAGCCCGAATTGCCGAATGAGTTCCAGATTGACGGGCAGGAAAGACTCGCCGACGTGAAACCGCGGGAAACGGTTCTTCTCGATCACCAGAACCTGACAGCCGGCGCGGGCGAGCAACAGGGCCGCGGTTGCGCCTGAAGGACCACCGCCGATGATCAAAACGTCGTATGATGAGCGTGACGGCGCCGCAGTCATGGCATGGAAGGCTCCGGGCGGCCGGGCGCCGGTACGTCCGAGGGGCACCCGTCATGTTCGACGACGGGAGCAAGTACCAGGTCCGCGAGACCCTCGATTTCGACCAGCAGGTCCCGCCGGCAGATGTCCGCGCGAAGGAAGTCGATGTCGCCAAGATGCGGTAGGCGCTGCTTGATGAGCCGGCGAAGTTCCGTTTCGTCGTCCCGACGGGCGTAGTAGACGCGCATCTCGCGAAATCTCTCGATACGAACGGGCGATTCCGGTTTCGTCTCCACCTGGCTTCCTCCGATCCGGTCGGCTATCTGCAGGAGCTTGCAAAGGTTGCGAAGGGTCTCATCGACTTGACGCGCCAAATTGTGGAGATGAACCGATTGCTCACCGCATACGCTCGACGTCCCGCCCAAGAGCATCAAGGGCTGCGCGGTATCGGCGGTTTGAATCACCGAAGCACGTGCGAAGCACGGAGGCAAGGGGCCGTACCGGCATGAGTAGCAGCGTGGACGTGTCTGGCGCGGATTGTCCACATTGGTGCCCGGCCGATCAGACGCGAGTGCATGGATGACAAGATCATTGCCGTCGTGCCCGATACCGGTGGCCGTTGCGACGTGCCTGTCCAGCCGCTCGCCGTCGCCAAACCAGTCGCTGAATGCCGCAAACCGACCCGCATTGAAGATCATGTACCGGTCCATCGCGTCCGAGGCGATGCGATGAATGCCCGGAAGGAAGTTCCAGAAGCGAAGCGGATGGCGCATTGCCTCTTTCGCCAGGCAGTCTGCGATTAACCTGTACGCTTCCGCCGTGGCGCGTTGAAAATCCAATGCCGCCAGTGAATGGGCGTTTCTTACCGAGACACTCGCAAGAGTGTACGCGTCTCCTACAGCGACTTGTGCCAGCACATCGGTGCAATCGGTCGGACGCTCCGAGATTCGGCACGGTCCGACAAAGTCACGGACCCAGTCGGGAAGCGGGAATCCATCTCCAACCCGAAGTTCGGCGAGGCTCGATTTTCCTGAATCAACGGTGATCATGACGTGCAAAGGGTAACGGAATCCCTCCGCGTGGGTAGGGGAAGAAATCAAGTCCCCACGTCATCGTCTGAATCGGCAGCGATCCCACAAGACGCCTGGACCCAACGCCAAGCCTGTGAGAATCAGCGGGGGCCGTTGACGGCCACGCGAACCCCGATCACTTGACCGGCAAAATCGGACCCCAGGACTACGAATTCGTCCGGTTCTTTCCGGCTCGAAGTGTCCGCGATCCGATTTCCCGGTTCGTTCGAGATCGGCAAATGCCCTGTGAGAAGTACCGATGCCAACCCGGCTAGCGGCAAGGCCGAAAAGCACTCGGCGATCCGGCCATAGATTCTGCCGGTATACACTTGCGCGGCCGGTCCGACTCCGGTGCCCGGCGACCGCTTATGCCGCAATCCCGCCCGTTCGATCCGTTCGATCCATGTATCGTTGGCAGAACAGACGACCGAGCACACGCCACCCAAGTCGGTCCAGATCGATCGGACGGCGTCGATACCGCCGCGGCCCGTGGGCTGCGCAGCAAACCGGGACGCCGTGCCGACAATCCGGCCGACAATTGACGCTCCGCGTCGTTCGGCGACCTCGCGGCTTTCCAGGAGCAGCGTCACAGCGCCGCTGCCGGCGAAAAACCCTCTTCGCCGTGAACGGCCTCGTTCGTCCCCCTCGCGACGATAGAGACCGAACTGTCCGAATGCCTCGTTGACGTACGGGTTGTACTCATCGGCCGCACCCACCAGGACCCGATCCCACGTTCCGGACTCGATACGCGCAGCGGCAAGGGCCAGCGCCTCCAAGCCCGCGGTGCGCGTGCCGATCATCGTCTGACACAGCCCCTTCAATCCAAACGTGGTACTGAGATGGGCGGCCGCGGCGTTGGGCACACCCTCTGCAAACAGCATGGGATTGGCGGAATCAATGCCCTGCTCGACGATCTGGTTGTAGTATCGCTGGCTGTATAACGTGGACCCGTGGTATGTTCCCAGGACGGCCGCACATCGCTCGGTAAGTTCGGACGGCCAATCGATGTTCGCGTGGCGCAATGCCTCGGTTGTGGCGGCCAGCGTGAGCTTCACATAGTCGCTCATCCTCCGCACCCGGCGGGCGTTGAGCAAACCAGCGAGCGCCTCATCGGGCACCGCACCGGTATCCCGCTGCAAAGCGCCGCCTGACGATGCACTCAATAGTTCGACAAACGGCTCATTTCCCACGGCTCCCGGCAGGACCACACCGATGCCGGTAATCACCGGATCGCGCGGCGCTTCCAGCGGACCCGACCGAAGTAAGTCTTCCGCCGGAGTCGCCTTGCCGCCCTTCGGTGGACCGAGCACCAGACATGTATTGGCGCCGCCGAAGCCTAGTGAGGTGTTCATCACCGCGCGGAGCGCGCCGCGCCGCGGGGCATCGGTCGCCACATGGAGATCCTGAAACTCCACTTCGTCCGACGAGATACCGTGCGTCGGTGGTACCGTCTTGTCACGAAGCGCCATGGCAGACAAAATCAGTTCGACCGCACCGGCGCCGCCCAGGGTGTGTCCGACGTAACTCTTGAACGCCACGACCGGAATGCCGGGCAGTTGTTCTCCGAATACTTGCTGCAGCGCCAAGTACTCTGCGGCGTCGTTGTCCGGTGTGGCCGTCGAGTGAGCAGCGATCATGCCGATGCTCGCTGCCGCGACACCTGCGCGCGCCAGTGCCTGCGCCATAGCGTCCTTTGCGCCGGCACCCTCCGGGTGGGGCTTGGAAAGGTGATGTGCGTCGCATGATTCGCCGAACCCCAGGACGGTGGCGACGGCTTTACGACCGCGCGCCGCAACGTCACGCGCGCGCTCGAGCACGACGATTCCGTAGCCCTCGCCGAGCTTCATGCCGTCTCGATCGCGGCAAAAATTTCGGATGCGCCCTTCGGTCACAAGTCGCATGCTGTTGAAGCCGCCGTAGGCGTATTCGCTGATGGGGTCGTAGCCGCCGGAAAGCACCAGATCCAACTGGCCGGTCTGCAGAAGCGTGATCGCCATGGCGATCGAGGCGAGCCCGGAAGAGCAGGCCGCACACAGCGTGCTCGTGAAGCCGCCGACTCCAAATCCGTCAACGGCATCGCGTAGCACGCAGCCGGCCGGAAATTGCTCGAGCGGTTGCCATTCGTTGGTGCGAATGTGCTTGCCGGCCTGGCGCATGCCATGAAGCGTCGTACCGAGCAATACACCACAACGATGGGCGGGATAGTCTTCGCCCGGGATGCAGCCGGCATGTTCGAGCGCCTCGGCGATCGCCATCCTCAGATAGGCGATTTCGCGACGATCATCACAACGCAGGGGAGCGGCAAGGGGCGGCGCCTCCCCGCCGCCTTTGTTCGGTGAAAGCACCGACTCGACGGCTGTCAGCGGTGCAATACCGTTCTTGCCAGCCAGTATCGCCTGCCATGTTTCCTCAACCGTCAATCCGAGTGAAGTCACCAGGCCCGCACCGGAGATGACGACCGGTTCCGCAAGAGTGTTTCTAGGCGTCGGCGCTTGCATCAGTCAAGTCCTCGCGCCATACGGGATAGACCATCGACCACTGGGCGGGGTTGGCGCGAACGTGTGCCTCGACCACCGCCGCAATACGGCGGACGGCCGGGTGCGCCTCGTTCACCGGGCCGTCCTCACGTGTGACTCGAATCGGCTCCTCGATCACCAGCTTCACGCGACCTGCCGCGGTTCGGCTGGAGAAGATGGGAACAATCGCGGCACCGCTTGCGATGGCCAGCTTGATCGGCCCTACGGGAAATTCGACGTGCCCGTCCATGAAGGGGACCCACACGCCCTGTTGACCGGGCATGATGCGGTCGGCCTGGAGGACCACCACCTCACCGGCCACGAGCGCATCGCGTAGCCGAACCCACAACGACCAACCGTCATCGACGGCCGCTTCGATCACGCCAATCTTCTGGCGCAGCCTGGATCGAAGTCGGTCGAATCGTGCAAGAGCATCGTGATGGTAGACCACGTGTACGCGCCGTTCCCGCTGCGAGAGCGCCACCATGCCCAGCTCGAATCCGCCCAGATGGGCCGTCACGACAACCACACCGCCGCCGCGCGCTCGAGCATCGGCCCAGTTCTGACGCCCTACGACATCATCTACCTCCTTTTCGAGGCGGGCACGCGTCATCCGAACATTCTTCCCGAGTTCATACACGCTCAGGTAGAAATTACGGATGACCTCCTTGGCCAGTGCCTCGCGCTCAGCGTGCGTGGATTCCGGTCCCAGGATACGCGCCGCATTGGCCAGCGTCCCGTCGCGCAGCACCTTCGAATAGCGCCAGGCGAACCAGAGAAAGAATGGCCGCGTGAAGAGCACAACAGGCGGACAGTATTGCGTCCACCAGAACATGAAGTTCAGCCAGAAATTAGCCGCCATGCGCCGCACGCGATAACGGATCGACAGGCCCTGCGGTGACGGACTCTCATCCGCCGCCGGCGACTCCGCGGCACCGATCATGGCAGATCTTCCGGCTGTGAGTCGCTAGTCGAATGCCCATCCCCGGATAGGGGGTAGACCACGTGCGTGCCGGCGGGCAGGTCGAGCTCGACATCCCGTGCGGTCAGACCGGAGTTCGTCGCCATGTCGGAGAACGTGAGCACGGTTCGCTCCCCGTCCGCGTCCACCATTTCCACCCAGACGGCACATCCACTCGTTCGTTCGATCACCACGTCGACCCGGTCGATATACCGCTGTAGCGATGCGTCCGAGGCAGTCAGGCGGACGGGCAGGTAATGGTCGGCATCCCGGTAGGCCTTATCGACCTCGCTGGGCGAGAGCCGTTCGATCTTAAACTGGCTGCGAAGGTGGGACAGACGCGGGATTGGCGATGCAAAGAGCTGATCCAACCGCTCGTCAAGCGGGTAAACCTCGACCGTTTTCCGTTTGGGATAGTGAATACGCAAATGGCTGCCGTCGAGAAGCGTCTGTGTGTGGTGGGGTCGTCGCGTTTCCCACCGCACGGTGCTCCCCACCACACGGATCCGTCCCTTGGAATTGAGCGGCTCTTTGAGAAGCGCCGTGTATTTATGCTCTTCAAATGCCGCGGTAAGGTCGCGAATCTCGGCGGCGCGTCGGTCGACGGCCGCCAGTTCGGACAGGAAGGCTTCATCGGCCGGCGACGCCACGTCCCCTTCGGTACAAGCGGTCGTCGGCGTTCCGACGCTCGCCGCAAGCACCAGGCAGTGCACAGGCCAGGGGATTCGTCTGTTGGTCATGTTTTGGTCGATGGTTGCTCTCCCGGTTCTTCCGCCGTTTCCGCCAGCGTCAGCCGCCCGCGCGTGACCATCGTTGAGCCGACTCTTGCCTGAACGTCAAACTGCCAAAGCCGACCGAACTCGCGGCAGACGGTGGAGGTCAGCACGATCTCCGCGGGTGGGCACACGGCACTGTGGTAACGGCAATCGACATGGGCGAGCCGCGCCGTAGGCGGTGAACCGCTACGCCGTTCCCGCCCCGGAGCGTCCGGTGCCGCCGCGTGAACGTCATCCAACAGAACCACGATACCCGACAACTGGGCCAACGCCTCCGTAATCAGGACACCGGGAACGATCGGCTCGTTGGGGAAATGTCCACGGAAGAACTCTTCCTCCCCCGTCACACGCCAAACGGCCTCACCGCGCACGCACCGCTGGACCTCTCGAATTTCGCTTAGAAAACGAAACGGCGGACGGTGCGGCAGAAGATCGAGCGTGTCATTCCCGGCAGGATTCATCGTTCCCCCGGTCAGGTCGCAGTGCCACTGCGGGATTGCACGAACCGGGCGAGACTGGCGACGCTTTCGAAGACCTCGGGACCGAACGTGTCGCTCGACATCTTGAACCCGAAGTCCGCCTCCAGGCTTTGTACGAGCAGCAGGGCGTCCAGGGAATCCAGATCGAAGTCGCCGCCGAACAGCTTCGTCTGTTCATCCAGGTCCACATCCGCACCAAGCATCAAGTCGCGGCGGACGATCGCCATGATACGCTCGACTGTCTGACTTCCCGTGTTCGGCGAAGACAAAGTGTGCACCCTCCAATCCACCCAACAATACGAACAAGAGGCAGAGGCCTTAAGCTTTCCGAGACGATGGTTCCCAAAACAACCTTTGAGCCACGCCTTGCCCTGCAGATCTCGCCTGAACGATTCATTTTGCCTAGTATGCAACCTGTGTCCAGAGGCCTGCCCGGGCCGCCGAATGCGATTCCCGGGGGGAGAAACCGGAGGGCGCCGTCGAGTTCCCGGCGCAGCTGTGCAGTGATGGCCCAAATACTCGCGTTGACAAATAAGGACCTGCTCCTTCTTCTGCGTGATAGGGCCGGGTTCTCCGTGACTCTTGTGTTTCTGCCGGCGTACGCCGCCTTTTTCGGCGCGATCATTGGCAGCCGCCTGGGCGTGGGCGCCCTCCTCGTCGGCGGCGACCGGAGGGCCTCACTCCGGCTCTGCGGCTATCGTGTTCTCTACGGATTAGTCTGCTTGACCCTGGGCGCCCGCGTATTTCAATCGTCCGCCAAATCCACATGACCCAGCCGCAGCCCGACACTTCGATGCGACTCGGCACCCGAGGCAACGGTGCCGTCCATTTGGTGGTCGTGGCGCCAACGTACAACAACGCCGGGACGCTGTTGGACGTCCTCTGTCGCGTCGAAGCGGTCGGATTACCCATCATCGTCGTCAACGACGGCGCTACCGACGAAACGCCCGAATTGCTGGCTGAATGGGTCGAATCCAAACGCGCCGAGCATGCGTGGGTGATCCTCCATCCGGAGAATCGAGGAAAGGCGTCCGCACTCCGCACCGGCTTCGCCAAGGCTGAGGCGGAGGGATTTACCCACGCCGTCACCATCGACACCGACGGTCAGCTCGACCCGGAGCAGATTCCGGAGCTTGTTGGGGCGGCGAGGGCGTCTCCCGAAGCACTCATACTCGGACGCCGAAGCGACATGTTGACCGGAATGCCACCTGCCAACCGCTTCGCTTGGTGGCTGTCGGCGCTGGGTATCTGGCTCAACACAGGTCGGCGGGTCCCGGACAGCCAGTGCGGGTTGCGCGTGTATCCCTTGAGCCTGCTACGTTCGATTCGATGCCGCTCGAGACGTTTCGGATTCGAGACGGAATCCGTCATCCGCGCCGCCTGGGCCGACGCAGCGTTCGTTCATGTGCCGGTCCGCTGCCGGTACGAACAGGACGAGGGCCGGGTCAGCCACTTCGTCGCGTGGCGCGATGGACCGCACAGCTTCCTCATGCAGGCCGGGATGACGCTACGCCGCCTCCTTCCCTGGCCTCACGCGAAAGTCGGACATCCGACGTTGGCGTTTACGCATGGCGGTGCCGAAAAACGCACGTCGAATCGCGGAACATCCCTCGCCGATTGGATCGATCCACGATCGCTGTGGCGTCAACTGCGGCGCGATCACCTGCAACACCTTATCGTGGCTGGTGCGGTGGGGATTGGCTCCTTTATGGCCAACATGCCGGTAGGGTGGGTCCGAATCCTTCTCGCGATCTACGCGGCGCGGCGTTTGCACGTTCACCTGCTTCCGGTTCTCTTCGGACTGGCGATCATGTGGACACCTCTGGACGGTGTGCTTAGCGACGCGGCGCTCAACCTCGGCCATCTAGTGTGCCATGCGTCTTTGCCCGATATTTCTTCCATACAGACCGTACCGCCGCATCACATGACACTCTGGCTTCGTTTTCCGCTATCCTACAGCATAGGTTGCGTCACCATGGGCTTCCTTTGCAACTGGCTGTTAATTGGCTCGCTCTTTTTGATGTTCCGATTGATCCCAACCCGAGCGCGACTCGAATTACCATCTCGGTGAAGCCGCCAATCGAAGGAACGCCCGACAAGGACCCGGCACTACGTTTCTGATGCAAACCCGCACAAGCCCGTGTGTGCGTGTCCAACGACTTTGGACCGCGGGTTTGAGGACCGCAGGGCGGTCACAAACCCTTGGTGGCCAAGATGTGATGATGTCCTTCGGTTTGGACTCCAGCAAGGGTCCTCTCGGACAGCGTGAACGCCATGAGATCGAAGGACAGTGGCGTCGCGATGATCGACCCTCATCGCCGCCCGCACTATCGACCCATTTCACGAATGGCGAATCTGGAAGCGCTTGTCCAGCTCGAAAACCGGAGCCATAGTCGCTGGACCAGCGCCATCGCCAATACGGACTTTTCCGGAGGAACCATCAAAAACGCTCCGCGCTGGCGGCGAGCCAGGCCTCGCGAAACGCATAGGGTGGCGATGATGACAACAGCGCGCCGGGCTCGAAATACTGGTAGATCTGGCTGTAGTCCTGGACTTCCGTTGGACTGACGCGCCGCTGAATGTGTCGCGGTTGCAACTGGTCCGGGTGGGACAGTCCCGCGGCACCGAGAATTTCCAGGAGGCTGTTGACCGTGTTCCGATGATAGTTGAACACGCGGGGCGTTTTTCCGACCACGTCGAGACCACGAACCAGGTCCGGGTCTTGCGTTGCCACGCCGACCGGACAGTGATTCGTGTTGCATTTGAGGGACTGGACGCACCCCAGTGCAAACATCATGGCCCGAGCGGAGTTACAAAGATCGGCGCCGATCGCTATCCGCTGAATCATATTGAATCCGGTCACGATCTTGCCGCTACAAATAACGCGAATCTCTTTGCGTAGGTTGCAACCGAGCAGCGCGTTGTGCACGAAGAGTAGCCCGTCCGTAAGAGGCATGCCGATCGAGTTGGAAAACTCCAAGGGCGCGGCCCCGGTCCCCCCTTCCGCTCCGTCCACGGTGATGAAGTCGGGGACCGTCCCGGTCTCGACCATCGCCTTGCAGATGCTCAGGAATTCACTCGGCTGTCCGACACAGAGCTTGAAGCCGATCGGTTTGCCGCCGGACAGCTCACGCAGTTGAACGATGAAATCGAGCAGCCCCTTCGGCGTGGAAAAGGCCTGGTGGTCGGGCGGTGAGATCACATCTTGCCCCAAGGGAACGCCTCGGATCTGAGCGATCTCGCGCGTCACTTTGGCCGCCGGCAGGATTCCGCCGTGTCCGGGCTTCGCACCCTGCGACAGTTTGACCTCGATCATCTTGACGGACTCACGATTGGCCTGCTGGGCGAATCGGTCGGGATCGAAGTTCCCCTCGGGGGTGCGACAGCCGAAGTACCCGGTTCCAATTTGCCAGATCAGATCGCCGCCGGGCTGAAGATGATTTGGGCTGAGGCCACCCTCGCCCGTGTTGTGGGCGAAGCCGCCGAGTTTGGCGCCTCCGTTCAATGCCAGGACGGCATTTTTGCTGAGCGAGCCAAAACTCATCGCCGAGACATTTAGCATCGAGGCGCTATACGGTTGGCTACAGCGTCTCTCTCCGATGAGGATGCGCGGCTCCCGATCCGGCGGATGCTTCGGTGCCAGCGAATGGGCGATCCATTCGCTGCCCTCATTGTACAGATCTCGGATCGTGCCAAAGGGGCGCGTATCGGTGGCGACTTTCGCACGCTGATAAATCACGTTGCGCAACTCGCGGGTGAACGGTCGTCCGGAGGTGTCCGACTCGACGAAGTACTGCTGAATCTCAGGTCGAATCGTTTCCATCCAGTATCGTGCGCGTCCGATGACCGGAAAGTTACGAATGACCGCGTGCGAACGCTGACAGCTATCGTAGATCCCGAGCAGGACCAGCGGCCCGACGACAACGAAGGCCCAAAGGGCCTCGGGCCAAACCAGCGAAAGCGCTCCAACGACCGAAACTAGGATCGCAGAACTCAGCTGGAATATCTTCAGCGGTGACACCGTTTCTCCCGGCTCCTGGCCATTACGTCCTCGGGCAATCCTGACCGGATTCTATCGGGCGTGGCGCTTCCTTCAAAGCGGCCTCTCCCCATCTCTCACAAATGTTCCATCCGAGCCGTACCGGGCGTGATGAGCTTCGTGCCGGCACGAATCCGATGAACGAGTTCTGCCGGTGCGCGTCGTGCCCACGCTGTGCTGTTTGACCGCGCCATACAGGCTGCGAAAAGACGGACTCCAGAGTCGGTGAACCATCGCATGGGCCCTGCGTCATTTTGACCTAATTCAAACGTTGCGTATCACTTCGTCGGAGCATCGGCATGTGCCTTGCCAGGAGCGCTGTCTCAACCGCTACTCGCACTACGCCAGCTCCGCCTGCCCCCCTCCGCCAGGTCTGACCTATCAATGCGCAATTCATCTTCGATACGCAGGGGGCGCCCAAGGGCATGTCGTTCAGCGGTGAACCTCCCTACGGCGTGCGACGTACTCGAATCTAGTGTACCATCCGTTTGGGATTGACGGCTGGATGTGCCACCGCTCTCGAATGGTGCTCTCCGCGGGCGTTATTGAGGCACGTGGGCTCGGCGCGCGGCACCAGGCTGCGGCCGCAATTACCGCTGTGACAAATTCGGTCGCCGTCAGGGTGAGCCAATCGACCGGAACCGTCACGATATTTCGACGCGGTGCCATCGTCACCGAGATCGAAGAACCGAGACGTCGCGAGCAAGGGAAGCCCCTGCAATTGGAAGGAGGGCAGGTGGATCGTGGCGACTAAGTCCCCAGTACGATGGTTGTTCATCGGGCTGTTTATCGGCACCCTGGGGCTGCCGATACTGCTTGTTGCGCTAATCTTGGTATGCGGGCTTTTATCGTCCTGAATAAGACGTAAAGACCCGCGCCGTACCGGACACCTACTTTCGGTGCAGTGGCGAGGCAAGCGGCTTTGGGCAAAACCGGGGTCAATTGGAAACGGCGGGACCCGTCAACATATTCATGAGAATGGCATAGTCATTCAGGTCTACGTCGCCGTCATTGTCGATGTCGGCATCAAAACTGCCGGTTTCATTCTGACACGTCGACGAACATCCATCGCCGTCGACCGTGTTGCCGTCATCGCATTCCTCACCGGCATCGACGCTGCCATCGCCGCAACTGGGGGCAACCTGGATCTCCCAGAACATGATCATTTCATCCACGCCGAATCCGGCGATGTCGGCTCCATTCAGACCAGCCAGACCGACGCCGGAGACGCCGTTCGCATCACTGTCCTGAACCGCCAAATCCACACAGCCGACGGCCGTGCCTTCGTCCAACAGGCAGAAACCGGAATCCACCACGGTGAAGCCGGGATTCGGCGTCCAATTGATTTTGTCCGAACCGGCTGCCTCCGTCCCCACGTCGAAACGCCAGGCCTCGAAGATGGTGCCGTCCGGAGTCATGGAACCGGCCGGAACGATATCGGAAAGGTCAGTCGTGAAGTAATTGACCTGCAAGAAATTCGTTCCCGGCACGCCGGGACCGAAGTCGGTGCCGATGATCCCGGTATCAACGCCGGAGAGCAGATTGAGACCGGCGCTCTCCTGTCCCGTTCCAAACGTGTGGTTGTCGGGCAGATCATCAACGTAAAAGGCACTGACTGCGTCCTGCGCGAGACCGGCCGCGTCGTAGGTGTCTCCATCGGCATTGCGCGAGGCGGCAAACAAAGCCGTACGCGCACTGGCCAACGCGGCCGGGGGCGCCTTCGTTGGCGTGCGCCCGATCGTGGGGACGGCGCCGATCGTCCGTTGCGTTCGATCCGAGCGTGTTGACTGGCCGAGGACGGGGAGCAGGCAGCACCCCAACCCAACGCACACGAATGTCGCAATAAAACGACTCGCATTACTCATGCACATGATCTTCTTCTCTCCTTCCGACGAATGGCACCACGGTGCGCGTTTGCACCAGGGAGG
>Ga0055481_10000351_pt1 | contig 14855 bp, 14 predicted proteins | sample Muzzi_PWC_D2_FD_57936 | JGI IMG/M metagenome (GOLD analysis project Ga0055481, IMG submission 57936) | Wetland microbial communities from San Francisco Bay, California, USA, that impact long-term carbon sequestration - Muzzi_PWC_D2 | ecosystem: Environmental > Aquatic > Marine > Wetlands ... | reverse complement strand
ATTGTCGAAGTCGGCAGTTTGCTGTAGGCATTTCTCGCCCGATTATACCCGAAGGGCGCCCGATTAGGGGATTTTGTTTACGTCTCCCGGGAAAACGGTTGACCCTCTTCAGGCCATCCGCTATATATGAAATCGCTTATTTATCAGCCTAGAGGAGGAGTTTGTTATGCATTTAGTGGATCAGATCAAAGCGAAAGCAAAGAAGAATCTTCAGACTGTTGTTCTGCCCGAAGCCTATGACGACAGGATGGTCGAAGCCGCTGGCGCCATTGTCGGTGACGGATTGGCCAAGGTGGTCCTGCTGGGTGACCCGGCTGTACTGCAGGCCAAGGCCGCTGAACTCGGGGCAACGCTCGAAGGGGTCGAGATCATCGATCCGAAGAGATCCCCGAAGCTCGATTCGTACGTCGCGGAGCTGGTCGAGCTGCGCAAGAAAAAAGGGCTGACCGCCGAGCAGGCCAAAGAGCTGCTGACCGGCGATGACAACCTCTATTACGGGGCCATGATGGTGCATAAGGGCGATGCCGGCGGCATGGTCGCCGGCGCCTTTAATACCACCGGGGATGTACTGCGTGCGGCCCTCCAGGTGATCGGCACCGCGCCGGGGATGAAGACGGTTTCCTCGGTCTTTCTGATGGTCACCAAGACTCCTGAATTCGGCGAGAACGGCACCATCCTGTTCGCCGACTGTGCGGTCAATCCGAATCCCAATGCCCAGGCTCTGGCTGAGATCGCGGTCTCGACGGCGGCCAGCTGCAAGAGTTTTCTCGGCGTGGAAGCCCGGGTTGCCATGCTGTCATTCTCGACCAAGGGAAGCGCTTCCCATGGCGATGTCGACAAGGTTTTGCAGGCGCTGGAGATCGTCAAACAACTCGATCCGAAATTGCAGATCGACGGCGAGCTCCAGGCCGATGCCGCCCTGCTGCCGAAAGTCGGCGCCAAGAAGGCTCCGGGTTCTCCGGTCGCCGGAAAGGCCAACACCATCATCTTTCCCGACCTCGACGCCGGCAATATCGGTTACAAGTTGGTCGAGCGCCTGGCCGGCGCCGAAGCAGTCGGGCCGATCATTCAGGGACTGGCCAAGCCGGTCAACGATCTGTCGCGCGGCTGTTCGGTGGACGATATTATCTCGGTTGCGGCGATTACCGCGGTTCAGGCGCAGTAAGCGGGATGTAGGATCGATAGAGAAAAAGAGAGGCTTCCGGCATGTCGGCAGCCTCTCTTTTCTTTTAGGTTGAGGTACAATTATGCTGATTGAGGCGTAATGACCTGGGAGGGCAACCATGCTGCAGTTCGAGTCCGACGATTATATTGAATTCAATGACACTGATATCATGGCGGTCCAGCGATCGCGTGCTACGGTCAACATAAGCGTTGCCAGTGGCCGCTCTTTCGAAGTTCGGGCGGTTCTTTGTCAACAGCAGGTCGACAAACAGTCGGTCTGCCAACTGGCCGTTTACAGTACGCTCTTCAAACGTGCCCTGGTTTTCGGTCTCCGCGAAGATGCCGACCCAAAGGCTCTGCTCTGCCGGGGAGCTGAATATCTGACAGAATTGGGATTTCAGCTTGAACCCCTGGAACTCGATCTCAAGCCGGCATTGCGTGAAACCGTGTTGCGCGACATTTCTGCCCTACAGACCCCTGAGAACGTGCGGCGGATGCGCAAGGAACGGCGGGATCGCATCGCTTCTCTGGAAAATACCCTCAAGATGCTTGGCAAGCCCGCGCCGTCCTCCAAGGAAGGACTGGAGCACAAACGGACCACCGAGCAACTGAACGCAGAGCGGAAAGCAGAGGTACAACTGCAGTCTCTGCGTGAACATCTCGAAAAGCATTTCTCCACTTTTGAAAAGACGCTCGAACCGCTGCCGAAGACCCCGGTCGTGCCGCCCGTGGAAGAGGTGAAAACCCCGCAGGTATCGGGGAAGAAGGAAAAGCCGCCTGGCGCATCGCAACCGGTTCGTCGGGCTCCGGCGGTCGACAGCGAAGCATCAAGGCCTCGTCCGGAGTCCTCGGAACTGTCACCTGCAGCCTCCCGATCTGGTCAAACGGCTGTTGCAGACAAGCCGGCCAAGCAGCCGGTTAGGGAAGAGCAGCGCGAGGGCCGGGTGCTGAAGGACGGGCAGCAGACCCGGGAGGACCTGGCCGCGGTCAGCAAGGATCTTACCTCAGCTCGGCAGGAGCTGACAGAGACCCGGCAGGATCTTGCGACGTCGGAGAGAGCACTGGAGGACACCCGAAAGGAGCTTGCCGCAGCCGAGCGGGAGCTGACCGGACTGCGAATCCAGCTGGCCGCTCGAGATGGCGAGCTCGCTGTACTCAAGCCCGCTTCCGACGCGTTGGCGGAACAGCTCAAGGCGGCCGAACAGCAAACCAAGGCGGAAGAAAAAAAACGCCTGACTCTGGACAGTGAGCTCAAGAAGCTTCGGACCGAGCTCTCGGAGATCGAGCAGAGGCACCAGCAGCTCGACGCGCAGCTGGCCACGGCCAGGCAGGAGGTTGAGCAGGAGCGGAGGGAGAAGGACGCTCTGGTCGAGGAGGCCGCTCGCAACTCGGCCCGGTTGAAAAAACTGGAGGCCGACTTGCCTCAGCTGAGGGCGGAGGCACAAGAGGCGGTCGCTGGCAAGGCCGAAACTGAGCAGCTGCAGGGGAAACTCGAGCAGTTGCGAAGCCGGTACGAGGCCCTGACCCGGGAGAATGCATTGCTTGTCGAAGAGCATGCCGCCGCGCGTAAACAGGTTGCCGCTTTGGAGCGGCAACCGAAATCGGTACAGCAGCAGAGCGGTCCGGGCGCAACGGAACCGGTGCCGGATGCAGCCCGGCAGACAACCGAACTGCAGGGACAACTGGCAGAGGCCGAGAGGCAGCTGAAAGAGCTGGCGGGACGGCAGAAACGGCTGGCTGAGGACTTCGCGGAGGAACGGCAGAAGGGCCTGGCTCTGCAGGAGGAGCTTGAAAAGGCGCGGCAGGCTGAGCGGCCTGCCGCACCCGCCGTCGCGAAGCAAGGCGCGGGAAAGAAGCCGCCGCACGAACTGAGGAGGCCACCGCTTCCCGGGGCGTTCTTTCATGTCGATTGGGATCTGACCGGACTTCCCTGCGCAGTCGGGAAGGTCGGTCAGGTGTGGCGTTCCATCTACAATGTCACCCTCTCCATCGAGGGGTATCCCCATCAGTATGTCGGGGCCCTGATCGTACTGCTCAAAAAAGGGGAGGAGAATCGCCTGTTCATGTTGTTTCGGCTTGAAGAAGAAGGGCGCAACCTGGTCTACCGGCCGGCAAGGCCGATCGACAGTGACGCGGCGCTGCAGAAAGGCCTGGAGGAGGCCCGAAATTTTCTACGGGTTTCCGGAATTGAGATCGAGTCGGTGACGGCCGATCAGTTGAGGAAGACCCTGCAGCCTTACCTGCCGCATGAATGAGCGGCTGCCGCGTAGGGGGTCGAGGGGATCGAGAAAAAAGGTCGGCAGAGTTCCTGCCGACCTTTTTCTGTCCGGATGGCCCAGCGCACCCTATTTGCGCTGGAACTCGTTGGAAGCGAAACTGTACTTGAAGCTCATGTGATCAGTGTAGGTCTCTTCGAGAATCGCGACCACGTCCTCGGTGAAGACCAGCTCTTCGTCCGTCGGGATGACGAAGACCTTGACCGGGGATTCGGGCTTGGTGATGATGCTTTCCGCCTTGCGGGTCATGGTTTTGCGATTCTTTTCCTTGTCGAGCATGATACCCATATGCTCGAGGTTTTCGAGGGCCTTTTCACGGATCACCGCACCCATTTCTCCGACCCCGGCAGTAAAGACGACGGCGTCAAGTCGGCCCAGGGCCGCGCAGTAGGAGCCGATGTATTTCTTCAACCGGTAGCCTTCGATTTCAAGGGCCAGTTTGCAGCGCGGATCGCCGTTTTCGATCCCCTCCAGGACGTCGCGCCGATCAGTATAATGGCCGGTAATGCCGAGCACTCCGGATTTCTTGTTGAGTATCGAGTCGAGTTCCTTCGCCGACATCCCTTCTTTTTGCTGGATGAACATCGGGATCGCTGGATCGATGTCGCCGCAGCGGGTTCCCATGACCGCGCCTTCGAGAGGGGTCAGTCCCATTGAGGTATCGACCGATATTCCCCCCTTGATCGCAGTATGGGATACTCCATTGCCGATATGCATGGTAATGATGTTGCAGTCTTTCGGGTCTTTGCCGAGCATGACAGCAGCTCGTTTGGAAACGTAAAGGTGGCTGGTGCCATGGAATCCGTATCGGCGTACGCTGTGTTTTTCGTACCACTCGAAGGGGAGCGGGTATATGTAGGCGTGCTCCGGCATGGTCTGATGGAATGCCGTATCGAAGATCGCGATGTGGGGCACGTTCGGCAGATTTTCCTGAGCGGCCTCGATTCCTGAAATGTTGGGGGGGTTGTGCAGTGGGGCCAGATGCTGGACTTCCTTGATGGCGTCCAGCACGGCATCGTCGATCAAGACCGAACGAGCGAATTTTTCTCCACCATGGACAACCCGATGACCGACCGCGGATATCTGGTCCATGTTGTCCACGACGCCGTATTTCTTGTCAGTCAGAATTTTGACGATCAGGTGGATTGCCGTGCGGTGGTCGGGGCACTCGTATTCTTCCCGGTAGGTGTCGCGGCCGGGGACTTCGTGAATGATAAAGGAGTCACCAATCGTGACCCGCTCGACCATCCCCTTGGCGATAACTTCCTTTTTTTTCCAGTCAAACAGCTGGTATTTGACTGACGAGCTTCCACAGTTCAATGCAAGAATATCCATAACAAATAACCTCCTCCGTTAAGCGGGCAGGGCCCTTTATGTTGACACCTGAAACGATGTTTTGAATTTCACTAAATTAATCGTAAAGTATAGGTAAAACCTAGCCTGGGGGGTGGCATTGAAGCCCTAAAAGACTAAGGGATGAGCTCGGAAATTGCAAGTTCTTTATGGCTCGCTAAGGGGTGGACAGGAGAAACGCAGACATGCTAGGATTCCACGATTGGCGACAATAAACCAATCCAGAATCCACGCAAGAGGAGGTGATACCGATGGCCCATATAATCAGCGATGAGTGCATCAACTGCGGCGCCTGCGCCCCGACCTGTCCGGTCGATGCGATCAGCGAAACAGGTGACAAGCATGTCATCGACGCGGCGACCTGCACTGACTGCGGCGCTTGCGTCGATTCCTGTCCGGTCGATGCGATCAGCCCTGCCTGACCAATCTGATATCGGAAACAAAAAAGCCACCCTTCAACGGGGTGGCTTTTTTGTTTCCGAGCCAGGCTTGGCGGTTACTTGGTGCCCGGGCGCGAGTCGGCAAGCTCAACGTTGAACTCGGCGACCTGGTCCGGAATCTTGCGGAGGACGATGGTAAATGGAATCGACTGCCCGGGGTCGATGTTCAAATTGGAGAGGGCTTCTCCAAACTGGTTGTTCATGGCCTCTTCGATCTTGGCGTATGGCAGCTTTCTCAAGGTAGCTTCGTCAAGCGGATTGCCGCAGAATGCTGTCTGCTGGAGGATCGCTTTGCCTGTCGTGTCATAGATGATCCCGCGGACGGAGATTGCCGAGCGTGCTCCGTCAAAGTGGTTGACGGCGTTACCTTGGATAACAAACAGAGTTCCGGCGCTTCGATTAGCAACAAACTGGCTGCGCAGGTCGCTGATGTCGATCTGGCCGGTCTGCTCGTTCGATTCAATCCCCTTGATCAGAACCTGGGCCCGCTCGATCAGTAGGGCTGGCTGATACGTTCCTTGCAGCCAGCCAAAGTACCCATAACCTGCTGCTGCAACCAGCAGGACCAGCAAGAAGGTCAGCACGCTTCGATACCCGCTCTCCTTTTTCCGGTGTTTCGGTTTGGCCTTTCCCGTACGGCTCTGTGACGTGCGGGCCGGTCGCTTGTTGCGGGGCGGCTCAGCTTTTTGTGCAACAGGCATCGGGGGCGGTTCTGGTTCCTGTAGCGAGGCTTTAACTTGAGGTTCCTCCTGTTCGGAAGCCGGTTCATCGACAAAGATGAACTCGTCGCTGGTCTCGGGGGTGGCTTCAGACGGGTCATTCTCCTCGGACAGAGCGAACGGATCCTCGTCGCCGTCAAAGGAGAATTCAATCGGTCCGACCGCGTCTTCTTTGTCATCGGGGTCGACGAGCGGTTCATCCGATATGTCGTCAAACGAAAATTCCTGGGTTCCCAGAGGCGAACTGTCGAGTTCGGGAAGTTCTTCCTCCGGGGAGTCGTCTTCGAAGGTCAAATCGAGGTCGCCGCCGATATTCGGTTCGTCATCAAGTGAAAAATCCCCTGCGGTGACAGTTCCGGATTCGGAATCGTCATCATCGAATCCGGTGAATTCATCGTCGTCGAGATTCAAATCCTCAAGTGGCGGAAGCTCGTCTGCTTCCTCCTCGTCGGAAAAAGACTCAAGTTCTTCGTTGCTCTCTTCATCAAAGGGGAAATCCGGAATATCAAACTCGAAAGACGACTCCCCGGTTCGCGGTTCTGCTTCGTCGTCTGCTGCAGGCGAAGAAATCTCCTGCTCCGACGGCTTGTCTCCCTCTTCGTCAAGCCCCTCCATATTGAATTCGCCGAAATCGAACTCCTGACCGGCGTCCGCATCTTGGGCTGATTGTTCCCCGGATTCTGTTGTATCGTTTGCAAAATCCTGATCGGAGAAATCCGCATTTTCAGAGAAGTCCTGCGCCGGTTTCGGATGTTCCTCGACAGCAGGAACGGCTGTCGGTTCGGGAGGCAGGGCAGTGAAAACTTCATTGCATTTGGTACAGCGTACCCGCACTCCGGCCGGCTTCATTTTGTCGTCTGCGAGCTTAAAGCGGGTTTGGCATTCTGTGCACTGAATGATCATTGCTCGTCAATCCCTAGCCCTGTCAGATTCCTTCAACCAGATAAATATCCGCGAGATTCCGATATTTTTCATCATAATCCAGGCCATAACCGACAATAAACCCGTCATCCATGGTGATGCCGACGTAGTCTGCCTCGATGTCGACTTCGCGGCGCGCCTGCTTATCGATCAGGGTGCAGATTTTTAACGAGGCCGGATTGCGTTCAAGCAGCCGATGATAAAGTGATTGCAGTGTGTAGCCGCTGTCAATGATGTCTTCAACGATAATGACATGTTTTCCCTGGATCGGTGTTTCAAGGTCTTTGCGGAATTCGATAATTCCCGAGGATTGAGTGTCCGATCCGTAGCTCGCAAGGCGGACAAAATCAATGACCGTCGGCGAATTCAATTGTCGGCACAGGTCGGCAATAAACAGAAAGGAGCCCTTGAGAACCCCCACCAGGAGCAACTCCTGGTCCGCATAGTCGCGATTGATGCGTGAAGCGAGGTGCCGGATTTGAACTGCGATCTGTTCAGAAGAATAAAGCAGTTTCAACGGGTGTTGCTTCATCAGATCCGGTACCTTTTCGTGGGGGAGAATATCGAGCATAATCTATAGCAACTTGGACAAATGGTGTCAATTGAATTGGCCGATTTAGATTGGCCAGTCTTAATTGATTTTGTGCTATAATTCCAAACTCGTAGCTGCCAGTTGACGAGATTGGAACCCTGATACTCAAAGGATGAGGTTGATGAAGCGTACGACTTGTTATCTTTTGCTGCTCATGACTGCGGTGATTCTGTTGCCGGCAGGAGTTTGTGCCGAAGGCGCCAAAATCGTTGTCAATGAAGAAGACATCTCTTTCGGTACGGTCATTCAGGGGGGGAAGGTCGAAAAGGTTTTTACCTTCTCGAATGCCGGCGACGACATCCTGAAGATCGAACGGGTGAAAAGTTCATGCGGATGCACGGCCGCCCTGCTTTCGAACCGGGACCTGAAGCCGGCGGAGTCCGGCGAGGTCAGAGCCACGTTCGATTCGACACGTTTTCAGGGGCCGGTGGTCAAAACAATCTACCTCTATACGAATGACCCCCAGCACAAGGTCGTTCAGCTGCATCTACGTGGTGAAGTCAAACGCGAAATCAGCGTGACGCCAAGACAGCTCACACTCGATGCAGTTGAACCTGGAAAAGAGACGACGGCAACCATCACCATCGCCAATGTCGGGGAGAAGGCGGTCGCCATAGAGAACGTCGAGGTAACGGCCAAGGAGGTGCAGGTTGATTTCACCCGGCAGGAGCTTCAGCCTGGGGGAAGAGCCGAGGTCGTTCTACGGATCACGATTCCCGATGGAAAAGCCAGCCTCAATGCCTATGTGCTTTTCAAACTCAGTGGAACCCTGATTGCGGAACAGCGTGTTCCACTTGCCATCAAAATCGCCCAGTAAGGTAACGAATATCAGGTTAAATTTGACCGCGCAGGTTAGCTTGCAAGAAGCGCAACACCAACCTATAATTGTCGCGTTTTGGAAGTACCCAAGCTAATTCAGGTGTGGATGATTCCAACTGTACACTCAGAAGGAAAGATCATGGATCGAGAGACTGTACCATTGGCACAACGGAGGAGTTTTCTCTTTATAATCGTGGGAGCGGTTGGTGTCGTACTGGGCGCTCTGACAGCCTGGCCGATCTGGAAATTTCTTGCACCGGGGAAAACAGCGGGGAAATTGGAAAAGATTTCTGTGGCGCGCGGTGAGGTTGGCGTCGGGAAAGCCCATTTCTTTAATTTCCATGGTCGTCCGGCCGTGGTCCTGCAGTTGAAACCGGGTGATTTTTCGGCGTTTTCCGCCGTCTGCACTCACCTGGGCTGTATTGTGAAGTGGGTTGTGGAAAAACAGGAATTTCTCTGCCCCTGTCATGCCGGGCGCTATTCGGCCGAAGGAGCAGTTCTTAGCGGTCCGCCACCGAAACCTCTTGAATCCTTGCCGGTTGCCGTTGAAGGCGATCAGGTTCTGATCGGTTAGGAGGACGTATGCCGTTGCGCAAGAAGATCATGGATTTTATCGATGCCCGGCTTGGCATGCGCGATATCCTGGAGCAGAACCTGACAAAATACCTGCTGCCGAAGAACGTCAATGCCTGGTACACCCTGGGGGCGGTGTTGCTGACCCTGTTCACGATACAGTTCGTGACCGGGATTCTGCTGCTGATCCATTATGTGCCGGACACCAAGGAAGCGTTTCAAAGCGTTCAACAGGTGACCAACGAGGTCCCTTTTGGCTGGCTGATTCGCGATCTTCACGCGGTCGGTTCCAACCTGACGGTTGCCACCCTGTTGCTGCACATGCTTTCGGTCATGTTTATGGGGAGCTACAAGCGGCCGCGCGAACTGACCTGGATTTCGGGATTCCTGTTGTTCAATCTGGCGTTGGGGCTGTGTCTGACCGGATACCTGCTGCCCTGGAGCCAGTTGTCGTTCTGGGCAACCACCGTGGCGACCGATGCCGCCGGAGCCGTTCCCGTGGTGGGGGATGCCCTGGTCCGGTTCATGCGCGGTGGCGCCATGGTCGGGGAGGAAACCCTGGGACGGTTTTTCGCCCTGCATGTCATGGTCCTTCCGCTCGTGCTGGGCATGCTGATCGGTTTTCATCTTTTCTGCGTGCGTCGGGTCGGAATTTCCAAGCCGCCGTTTGGCGACGATTATCAGCCGCCAGTCATTCACGAGACGTTTCATCATGAGGAACATCCCGGCGGGATCCCTTTTTTCCCTAATTACGCCATCAAGGATCTGGCGGTCATCTGCGGTTTTCTTGGTCTGCTGGTGGTCATGGTCTTCTTCTTCCCCAATCTGTTCATCCCGCCGACGGCCTTCGAGCCGGCCGATCCATTCACGACACCGGAACATATCAAGCCTGAATGGTATTTTCTCTGGGCTTACCAGGCGCTGAAGGTGTTCCCCAGTGAAGTGATCGGACTGGCGGTGCAGGGCGCATTCATGACTTTTCTTGCTTTGCTGCCGTTCATCGATCGCGGGGAGGAACGACGTCCGGCACGACGGCCGATTTTCGTCGCGTGCTATGTTTTGGGCATCCTGGTCTTTGTGGCCATTTCAATCTGGGGGCATTACTCATGATTTGGCAGATCAAACCGGTGGGATTGGTATTGGGGGTTGGCCTGTTGTTGGCAGGATCGATCTCTCCTGCCGCTGCCCAGGATGAGAGCAAACCGGCGGAAACGGTCTGCATCCAGTGCCATGGCAGTCAGCCCGGCCGGCTCGGCGAACCGGTCAAGCAGTGGCGCCAGAGTATCCATGCCGCGAACGGAATCTCCTGTCACGACTGCCATGGCGGCGATCCGACCGATTTCGCCATGGCGATGAGTCCCGAACGAGGTTTTCTGGGCGCGCCGGAGGCCGTTGGGATTCCCGATTTCTGCGGGCGCTGTCATGTCGGGGTCAAAGAGGACTATCTGGCGAGTCGTCATGGCCAGGCCTTGGGGGCAGGGGGCCCCCATTGCGTCACCTGTCACGGCAATCATGCCATTGTCAAAGCCTCTCTCGATTTGATCAACCAGCAGGACTGCACACGTTGTCATGAATTCGGGCGGGCTCAAACCATCAAGGAAGCCATGTCCGAGACAGATCAGCGCCTGACGGGCCTGACAACAGATCTGGCCGAATTGCACAAGGTCGGGATTGCCGTCGACGAACTGGAGGGAACGACTTTTGCGCTACGGAACGATTTCCATCGGCTGTTTCATTCGGTTGACGTTGAGCAGGTCAGACAGCAGACCAGTCAATTCCAGTCGCGGGCAGCGGAGATCGGCGGCAAAATCGAGAAGATTCAGGAAGAACTTCACCAACGCAAATTGTGGGGTGCCCTGGCGGCGACTCTGCTGTTTTTTGCCAGCGCACTGTTTTTCCTGATTCGGAAAACCTATCAGGACGAGGAACAGAGCTGATTCGCATAACAGCAAGATCGATTAAGAGTTCCAAAACAGCAACGCCTGCCGGATGTACGGCAGGCGTTGCTGTTTTGGCGAACAGGGTCAATCGAACGTTTTGACGTAATTCACCAGGTTCCAGATATCGGTCTCGGAAATTCTACGTCCCTGTGCGGGCATCCGTCCGAAACCGAGATAGATACGCAGGAAGATGTCGCTTTCACTCAAGTCCCTGATCCTCGGATCATGCAGACTTGGCGGCGGCGGTTTCAGTTGCCCGCCTATCGAGCCCAGATACGTATCCTTGGTCCCATGGCACATGGCGCAGTTAATCTGATAGAGCAAGGCGCCCCTCTGCAGGGAATTCGCATCGGCATTGACCGGGTTCTCCAGCTTGCTGCCGTAATCGGGAGTCGGCATCTTGCCCTTGATGGAGACGGCTTCCCGGGGTGCTGACATCCGGGGACTCTCCTGGCCCTTGATTGACGGCTGGTCGTGCATGTCGGTGCAGCCGACCAATATCAGCGGAACGACTGACATCAGGAAAAGATAAAATCGACCAGCGCTCATTCCGGAACCTCATCGGTTCGCAGCCGCAAGGCACCGGCTGCCGTCAGGAGTTCAGCTGCATGCTGCCGGCTCTCTTCCTGGTCGGTGCAGACCAGGATGCCGATCAAGCCATCGGCAAGCTCCGAATCGTAGGCATGTCGCTCGATATCCGGCAGCCCCATCTCCCATAACATGCCGAGCAACGTGCCGATGATCGCCAGCAGCATCGTCATTTCGTAGGTCACGATGCCGACCGGAAAGATAGCGATGATCGGCTTGTCACCGGTTTGGACCGGGTAAAGCCAGGCGGTGCCGGCGGCGAGGGAAAAACCCAGGATCGCCCCGAGGACACCTCCGGCCAGGGTCCAGCGATGGAAGCGTCGCCGATAGCCGCTATCGATCAGGGCTCCTTCGGGAATCGGCACGCTGCTCAATGTCGTGATCCGGGTTTCCTCAAACCCGGCATCCAGCAGTTTATCGACCGCGCCGACCGCCTGGTCGATCGATCCGAACACTCCCAGAATCTCCATCTATTCCTCCTCGACCAGGGTATCGAGACGGGTGCGGCCAAGTTGGTGCTCCGCTTTCAAAAGTTCAGTCTGTTCCCGGACATCGGTGACCGCGACGATCGGGAAAAAGCGGGAGAACAGGGTGTAGAGTAGCGCGAAACCGGCGAAGGCGGCCGCCGTGATCGCCAGCTCGACCCAGCTTGGGAAGTAACTGCCCCAGACAAACGGAATGTTCTTGTGCGAAAGTGACGGGACAATGATCAGAAAGCGCTCGGTGAACATCGCCACATTCACCATCAAGGTAATTCCCAGCATGGCAGGTATCGAGCGCCGGACTTTTTTGATGCAGAGCAGCGGAATCGGCAGCAGGGTATTGCCGAGGAGCATGATGAGCAGCAGAACACCGTATTTGCTCGCCATGAAACTGAATACCTCCCATTCGATCGGTTCATGGCCGTACCAGGTGGTCAGCACATCGGCAAAATAGAAGTAGGACCAGAGCAGAGTGACCGCCAACAAAAGTTTCCCCATGTTGTCGAAATGCAGCGGAGTCAGGTACTCCTCGAGCCGGAACGCCTTGCGGATGATGATCATCAGGGTGATCACCACGGCCACCCCCGAGGTGATGGCGCCGATGACGAAGTAGGGGGCGAAGATCGTACTGTGCCATCCCGGCACCAGGGTGACGGCAAAATCCCAGGCGACGATCGAGTGAACCGAGACCGCGACCGGGATGATCAGAGCGGCGAGCATCGTCGAAGCCTTGGCGAAAGCACGCCACTGCTGAGCTGTACCGCGCCAGCCGAGAGCCAGGGCGGCGAAGACCAGACGCTTCCAGCTGCTCGAGCGGTCGCGTACCAAGGCCAGGTCGGGCAGCATGCCGACATAGAGGAAAATCGAGCTGCCGATAATATAGGTGTTGATCGCCATCATGTCCCACAGCAGCGGTGACCTGAAGTTGGGCCAGAGCCCGTACTGGGTCGGATAGGGGAGCATGTAGTAGAACACCCAGTTGCGCCCCAGGTGAATGAGCGGGAACAGCCCGCCGACGGTAATCGAAAACACCGTCATCGCCTCGGCACCGCGCAGGATCGGTCGCCGCCAGCCGGCGTGGGAGAGCCGGAGAATCGCTGAAACCATAGTGCCCGAATGCGAGAGTCCGACCCAGAAGACAAAGTTGATGATATACATCCCCCACATGACCGGCCGATTGATGCCGGTCACCACCATCCCGGTGGTCACCTGCACAGTGAAGGCGTAGAGGCCGAAGGCGACCACGGCTCCAAGAAGGAACGCCAGCAGGTACCAGCGCCAGCGGGGGCGCTCCATCGAAGAGAGCATCTCGGCATTCTGCCGGACCGCATTCCGGACTGCTTCAGCCGACGTACTCATGCCCCCCTCCTTTCAGGTAGATGACCGAAGGTTCGGTCCCCAGATCTTCTAGTAGCCGCAGCCGGCGCGGGCTGCGGGCCAGACGGGCGACATGGCTGTCAGGATCGTTCAGGTTGCCGAAGACAATAACGCCGGGGGGGCAGGTCTGGGCACAGGCCGGCTGGACTTCACCGTCCGCCACGGAGCGGTTCTCGAGTTTCGCCGTTTCCTTGGCGCCGCGAATCCGTTGGATGCAGAAGCTGCATTTTTCCATGACCCCTCGGCAGCGGACCGACACGTCCGGGCTCAATTGCTGATCGAGCGGCTGCGGCCATTCCGGATTGAAAAAGTTGAAGACCCTTACGGCGTAGGGGCAGTTGTTGGCGCAATAGCGGGTGCCGACACAACGGTTGTAGACCTGACCGTTCAACCCTTCAGGGTTATGATAGCTGGCGTAGACTGGGCAGACCGGCTCGCAGGGGGCATCGCTGCAGTGTTGGCAGAGCATCGGCAAAAAGCGCGCCCGGACATGGGGAAAAGTCCCCTCCCAATAGCGCTCAATGCGCAGCCAGTGCAGATTCCTTCCCTGGGCGAAACCCTTCGCATCGATCAGCGGCACATTATTTTCAGCCTGGCAGGCGGTCACGCAGGCACCGCATCCGGTGCAGCGGTCCAGGTCAATCACCATGCCCCATTTGATCCGGTTGTTCGTTTCACTCATTATTCAAATCCTGTCAGATGCCGAGCAGTTCACGTCGGTAACTTCCGTCAGGGTGCCCGGCGGTCACAAATTGGTCGGCTTTTCCCAGTCGAACGATTCCGACCTGAATCGCGGCCAGCGCCGGCGCACTCCCGTCGGTTTCGGAGGGCTGCACCAACTGCAGCGGATTACTGCCGCGGCCATCGGCATAACGCCCTAAGCCGGTATGCCCCTGGCCGAGCGGCATGGCGACGATTTCGGGACGGATGCCTGGGTAAAGTACCGCCGGTGCCCGCAGTAACCCGGCTGCTGAACTGACTTCCACCAGGTCTCCCTGTTCGATGCCGAGACGGGCTGCCGTTTGCGGGTTGATCTCCAGCCAGTTGCCCCAGACCGCGGTCGTCATCGGGTCAGGGAGTTGCTGCAGCCAGGGGAGGGCGGCATTTCTGCCGTCATAAAAAATCAGCGATGGATAAATCTGCAAAAGCAGCGATGCATCATCCCGGTCCGTGGCGCCGGAGAGCAATTCCGGGTTGGGCAGCTGGGATATCGGCAGGGGAACAGGCTCACCGGCTTCCGAATCGAAAATCCCCCCCCGGGCCAGCAGGGCATTCCAGCGCACCGGATTACCGGAGGCGTGGCGCTGCTGCAACCCTTCCAGCGAGGACGATTCCGGGATGGTGGCCTCAAGTCCATCGCCCAATGCGCGGGCCAGTGCGATCAGGACATCCGGAAACGACCGGGTGTCATAAAGCGGTTTGACCACCCCTTGCAGCAGACCGACCGTCCGGCCACGATAACCGGCCGGCGGAATGACTTCGCCCCAGCTTTCAAGATTGGCGTGCTCGGGGAGTACCAGATCGGCCAGCCGCGCAGTATCGTCAAGAAATGCGGTGCTGCTCACCACCAGCGGGACCTGCTCCAGCGCCTCATTGAAACCGTAGCCCGGT
>Ga0055481_10000350_pt1 | contig 14856 bp, 19 predicted proteins | sample Muzzi_PWC_D2_FD_57936 | JGI IMG/M metagenome (GOLD analysis project Ga0055481, IMG submission 57936) | Wetland microbial communities from San Francisco Bay, California, USA, that impact long-term carbon sequestration - Muzzi_PWC_D2 | ecosystem: Environmental > Aquatic > Marine > Wetlands ... | reverse complement strand
TTTATCCTGCAAATAAAGAAATCCGTAAGCGCTCCAATAATTAAAATTAACGCCCTCAGCGACGCCGCCATCAGTCCCACCACCTGAAATATTAGCCAAATAAGGTATTTGTTTATACGTTCTTGCATCTCCCGTTAATGAAATACCGTCTGGCGTCATAATCACTGATTTTGTCGTGCTTGGGGATGGAAGATCTTCGGCTGTAATCCCATTAGAATCTAATGTTAAAATAACTCCTGGATTATTTATTAATAATGATTTTAAGAATTCATTACCACCTTGAATCATGGCTCCCATCCACCCTAAAGCCCCTTTCCAGTAAAACCTGTCATCGATTGGGTTTACATGTAAATCACCCTCAACTGAAACAACAGAGTCGCGTTGAAAAGATCTCAAGTAAGGGACCCCAAGAAATGCTCTTAGGCTTTCTACTGCCAATGCTTGAGGGCTGTTGGGATCAATTTTAATGGTAACTGAAGGTGACATTGTCAGGTCGAACGTCGCACCCGCTCCAGTACCACCGGTGACAGCATTAGCTATTAAGGCTGGGTCAACTGTATACTCTCCTGCATTTTTAATTTCAAATATTTGTATTTCACCGCCACCGCCAGTTGTTAATACGCGTATTTCAGCGGCAACAGTAAATGTTCCGCCTGCCACAGTTAATTCATCTCCTCCGACATAACCCGTTCCAGCCGCGTTAATTACTGCTGTTTTTATAGAATCGGTATTAGAAATGATTGTATTATTTCCTGTGTCGCTTGCTGCTTGCAAATCATTTGTTTTTATCCATCTTCCTGGCGCAGGCGAAATAATGTCATCTGGAATAATGACGTGATTTCCATCATCGTCTTCTATAGATGCGGCATTGAATTGATATTTAGCCCTTGTTGAAACAATACTCGCAATAATTCCATCTTTTTGAAATGCTGCAGTAGGTAATGCTTTTAAAGCCGTTATGTCAGGCATAGGCTCTGCCAGCCTGTATTCTGTTAACTTATGTGTAACGACCATTGGATTAACATCCATATTAATACTCCTTTTTTAACACGAATCATCTACAAATGGATGATCTAATTCATCAATAAACCATGAATCATCGTCATCGACGAAAACACAATCTGGTTCGATTGGCGGGGGGGATTCTGTTTTTGATGTTGAACCATCAAAAAGCCCCAACATATTTAATAAAAAAAATTTATTCATCATAAAAGTTCTGATTCTGCCGTATAATGATATTCAATAACATCACCTGCGACAGGTCCTGCTACCGTTGTAAACTCTAAACCATTCTCATATATCCCAATTGATGCAACCGCAACATCAACATTCTGTGTTATGTTGCGTGCAAACCCAGCTGCACCTGTAACAGGACTATAGATTTGCGCAGTTGCATTAAATCCGATTCCATTTTCTCTTAGCGACTCTCTAAATGACAAGAATTCTGACAATGTAGGTGCTGAAGCTCCTGAGTGATACCTGACTCTGCCATTGTTTGTAACTACTCCAGGTGCATCAAAATTATTATAAGATTTTTGATAATAACGATGCTGCTTCACAATATCCTCTGCTACTGAGGTATTTTCAAGAGGTGTTGCTACAGCTCCTTCCTCAATTTTCAAAAATTGAAATGCTAGAGTATCACCTATATTTTCCAACCAGTTTACCTGTGTTGCATCAACACCAACATTCGTGCCAATTGTCGTATCCCATACATCTGTAGGACCATGAAAATCTGTTCCAGATGCTAGAACAATATTTACAGTCAAACCCCTTCCAGAATTAAAATCCCATGTTCCTGAATTTGGGTTTGCAGGGATGTTTAATACAATTTTTTGCCATGTATCGGCAACTGAAATATTAAATGTTGTTGAGTAATTCATATCTTGGACTGAGTTTTGTAATACTACAGTATAAGTGCCTGTCACAGAACTCCTAAATGCAAATTGTATTGTGAATGGGTTTCTAAATAATGGTATGAAATCAGCACCTTCAACAAAATATACTATAACTGCATCCTCATCATTTGGTATTGCTCCAATTGCCGCTTGATTTGTTAGTTCAATCGCATACCTGCTAAATCTATTAAATAATTCATATGGCGGTGTATCAGTAACTCTATTACTATCAACATTTGCGCCTACAACCGCATTTGATGATGAAAGGAAAAATCTATCGGCTATTGGATTACCTGTAAAATCTAACGCTGTAAACGATGTTCCGCGTGAGAATATATTAGTTGATAAATCACCTCCAACAACAACGCTTCTATTTGCTGTTTTTTCAATATCAAAAAACTGGACCCATTGGTTCAATAAATTGAACAAAAAGTTAATATTGCTTGATTTTGGTACACTATCTCCCTCAGTACTATCTGAAAGCGACCAACCATCAGTTTTAAGTGATGCAGAAGGTTCTTCCAAGTTTGGGAAAGGGCCTCCACCGCCTGGCACTGGCCAATTTCTTGGTGTGGTTGCTAGATCAGGGTAATCATCAGGTCTTGGCATAATAACTCCTTAAAATAAAGCTGTTTCGACGGTTCCAAGGAAATCGCTACTGCTTGCAAGTCTTATATCATTACTTTTTGCAAAGTCATAAAAGCTAAATGTAGTTTGGGTCCCTGTTTCCATTTCTAAAAAATCAGTCTCTTTAATAACCTTTGTCGTAATCCAATCGGAAGGGCTAATTGCTGGCTTCTGATTATAGTTTTCTTGAACCAGTATAGAACCACTAAAAGTTCCAGTTGGGCACCTTAATTGAATTTTATATATAGGCTGTGATGCCAAAAAATTACTTATTTGTGAAACACCATCAAATGTGGTATTAATTGTTGGCTTTTCTGCTGCCATAGTTGCCATAGTTTTACTCCGTTTGGTATTGTGTTATAAATTCACCTGCAAGAGATTGATCGTTACCTCCTGCGAATGTTCCATATCCTGGGTGCAATCCTCCATCACTATCTGCAAATGCAAATGGCAATCCAGTATAATGTTGTAAATACAATCTTACGCCAGCTCCTTTAACGAGGCCCATTAATTGCCTTGTCAGCTTATCATCAACTTTGGGTCCGTCTCCCAATAATGCAGCTTGCGCCGGTGATTCTGAATTTGGAAAATAAAATACAGTAGTAGATTCAGAAATAATCTTAAACACATTATTTAATATTATTTGTGAGGCATTACCAGTATTTATTGCAATTTTAGTTTTAATCAACTCTCTATAATCATTATCAGTAACGGTGGTGGCTCCTCTTGGCTGACCAACGATTGCACCTATAATGTCAAGTTGAGCGCCTTCTGCCGTTGACAATCCTCTTTTTTCAATCAGATCAACAATTGTATCCGCCAAATCAGTAAAAGGAAGTCCGATAGAGTCAAAAAACTTATCAATGTTTTCTTGCTCCATTGCATCTCTAAACTGCCTAAGCAGCTTATCTTTCATTTCTTGTGTGTAATCGGGTGTTGACATTAAGGTGCCTCTATAACTGCAACATTTGCATTATCAAAGAATGATTTCTTATCTCTATCTATAACAATTTCATCAGGTAAGAAAGGACCTAACGCGTTAAGACTCATACCTATTACAAGATTCAATATTCCATCTGGGACAGCTTCATAAATAGGTCGACAAAAATGCTGCGGGATGACATTTTTATCATCGCCCAGGCTATTACCGAATTGGACTACTGAATTTTTTATTAAGTCCACTACATTTTCTGGAGTAATTTGATTAGGATCAGGTGTGTAAGTTACTTCAACATAAACATTTACTAATGTTGGTCGTATAAATCTTACTATTTGAAAATTACCGTTGACATCAACCGCATTAACAACAACATTTCCATTTGTCGCTATCCCACCGGTGTTGATATCCAAAATTGTTTGCCCAATTTCCTGATCATCACCACCGTCGATAACAACCTGTATGCTGTGAGGTAAAAGTCCGAATTGATCCACAACATCTAGAACATTCTCAAATATTTTAACTCCTGAAACACCGACAAGCTGCAATAGATTTGCCTGTAAAGCTCCTAAAGTACTCCTGCCCGTAATTAAAAGAGACCTGTTTCTTCTTACCCTATATGCTGTATCTGATTCTCTAAAAGTTCCTAAATCAGCAGATTCAGGGTTAATACATGAATCCCAACCGGTAATAGGTTTTTTTATATTTATCAACTTATCGGCTGGGGCGGCAATAGGACCAATTTCCTGAGATTCGAATTTTAGAAGGCCCGTTATTTTGATTATTGAAATATTTGCAGAAGTAGAAGAATTAAAATCAACCAATGGATTAACGTGGGTTGCATCAAACGTTTGAGGGCCCGCGCTATAAGATGAAGTTAAGTCTGGGTCTGCATCAATTTGAGCAGAAATTGCGTTTGAAACAATATCTACTGTATCCGCTGGGGCTGCAATATGTGAAAATGTAGCCCCATCGATAGTGACGACATAATTAAATCCGACAATGATAGGAGAATCGATCTGATAAACAACAGATTGAGCATTAGCTTGGTCAAATGTAAAGATTGACGCAGAATCGAAATCATTCTGAGTGCTATCGACATTTACAATTTGTCCGGCAGGTAAAACCACGCCGTTATCGCCAACAACCTGACATACAACTTCAGATTTGCTATCTTCAATTCTAATTACATCAACCAGGGCATAATTATCATCTTGTTGCTTACCAATTGATTGGGCCGGATCTTGAGAGGCATAAACATCGCCAACAGTTTGCCAAGAGTCGACTAGAGCTGATCCAAACACATCGGCTATTATTCCGGCAACTGATTCATCATCAGTGTTGAAATCAACCCCAAATTTGTCTTTGAACCCTTGTTTTATTTGCTCTGTTAACTCTTCTTGAGTCGGTATAGTTAACCCAGCAGGGGTTAGTTGGCTTGTCATCCTGACAGTACTCCATCCTTGATATTCACGATTTCTTCAGAAGATAGCTGGACGTCTGATTGATAGCTATAAAATCGCGTGCTCCTATTCAATTCTGACACAAAACTGATGACCCTATCAACCACGTCGCTTTGGTTAATATGGTCTCTAAAAATCATATCAATAGCGCTCTTAGACCCAGATTCAGTTATAGATTTTTGAAAATAGGGGAGACCAATTGAATTGTCTAAAAACCACTCTCCTAATACAGTTTTCATTCGTATGGAGAGTCTTTGTTTTTTATCGCTCGTTAATGAAAATGTATCATTTGTTATATCAAGATCCCCATTTTCATTTAATTTAAAATCTGCCATTTAAAACTCCTATGGAACCGGTGGGCCACTATTACTAGCGCCAGTTTGGACGCCGCTGTGTAAATGTGAGTTAAAGCTGATATTGTCAATAGTGGCATTTCCTGTAACGGTTAAATTGCCGTCAATAGTTACATTTGCCTTAATCTCCATTTCTCCAGTCGATTCAATTTCAATTTTCCCGCCGCTCGTCATAGATATAAATCCAGTTTTTTCCTTATTTTGTATGATAAGTTTTTCAGGATCGGCTGAAATTGCTTGGCTGTACGGGTTTACGCCAGGAATAAAAGCGATGTCATTTAGGCTAAATCGTCTTTGATCTTTAGGGTCGACAATCCCTCCGTTTCCTGAAATATAGTTATCAATAGAGCTTTGAAATACAATTATTCTCCCCTTATCGCCATTCTTTAATGGGAATGATATTTGAAAACCACCTCCTGAAGGGAATTGAACCGGAACATTTGTAAATGTGGGATACTCGATACTAGTTTCAGTATCAATTTTTCTTTTTATCATTACTTTAACGCTAGCTTTTAGTGTTGAATGATCAAAATCAACAATTTGAGCAGGCAAACAAATATTTATTTCTTGAAGATGATAATTTATGGCTCGGTTAAGAATTTCTATTAAATCGTTAGGATCCATTCATAACCTCCGCATCGCATTGAGTTATCCATTCACTTCCTCTTGTTTGCCCTCTATGTACTACACGTGCCAACCTATAGAACCCATTCACAAATTCAGATTCAACCTTAACAAATCCGTCGACTTTTAAGCGAGGGTCTAGTAACACTTTAAAATTGATACTATCAGCCGGTAATTTATCTCTGCTTCGCGCTTCAGGGTGGGGTGTTGATAATTGGGGGCTGTCAATTAAACCTGAGTTCTCGTTTATTTCTATGAATGTTTCTGTGTTTGTTGTGGTGCTTGCAATTCGATGGACAGACATTTTCCCAGACTCTACCTTATAGTAGAGTCCATTTGATACTAACAACTCAGTTAATGAGTCCTTTGATAAGGCACATGTTCTGTAACCATTGGCATAAATAATATTATTTAATTGATTCTGTATTTGCGGATCCAAATCAACCCTAGCTTCAAGTCCGGCCGCTCTCAAATCTGTTGTTATAGAGTTGAGGACTTGAAGGCCTGTTGTGTTTTCAGGAAAATTTCTAAATGTGGTTGATTGTTTAAATGGCTCATAACCTCCAGTTCCAAAAATACGAGTCACCAACTCTGTCTCTTTTTTTATAGCCTCTATTGTGCTTACCGTGGATGAAGCAATAGTTGTCAGCAATTTATCTTCTTGATATCCTACCGAAAGAATAAACACGGCTCCTGGTTTTTTTTTCTCAGAAATCATGCTTGCGGTAGTTTCTTTATTTAAATTGAATATATCTACTCTATAACTATGTTGCTCAGAATTTGAATTTCCACTATCAATCACAAAAGAAATATCTAAATTGCTAACAGATATGCCTTCCTCTCCTGGAACGCCGTATTTAAAGTCATATTTTGGCTCAAAACTACTGAAGGATCGCGACATAATCTTCAAAATCCATATAAAATAATTTAAAATCATTACCCAATGTTTCCCGTTCAGCATCTCTATCGGGATTAACAACATTAATACCTATGAAAACGCCTTTAGGGAAATTGGATAAACTATAGTGGTGTGTTAGATCGGATATACCCATCAATCTTTGCTGCCCTAATATTAAATTGCCGCGAGTATCACCGAATGAAACATACCAATAACCACTTGCGGGTAACCAATCAAAAGTTAATGATAAAGCTACACCCTCAATATTTACTTCAATTGAGTAATGGGCTGAATCGGATGTTGTTGGTATTTCAACTATCATTTGAATATATCATCTATTAGTTTTTGAAACTCTGATGCATCATCAGCAGGTTGCGGGGTTTTAGCCCCTCTATTTTTATTTTTAGTATTGTTGTCAGCATCGTTTTTGTTATTCATGTTTTTGGGTATTCTTTCAGACGGATTTTGAGAAACAACTCTAATTTCTTTTATTGTTGCTCTAACCATCAGGCTATTACCAATAGAAACATTATTTATAAAGTTAATTCCTTCGAATACGGCATTATCAATAGTCCTATCATTAACAATTGCTTTAAATATCTTTCTTTTCGATCTGAAATCTAACATCAAAGACTTGACCTCTTCGGGTAGCTGGGAATCTATGCCAAAATCCGCATTAACTGGTTGATCATATAAAACCTCTGAAACATAACCCGTTAATGTTATTAATTCAGGGTCATTAATAATATTAACTGATACGTTAGAACCGGTCTCGACATGATAATCCGTCACCCTTGACCTAAAGTCATCACTGACAGGTTCGGTAGTTGGGATGAAAATTAATCGATTATCTAACTGGAGAAGGGCGGCCATTACTGTATAATCCCTTTGTTAGTGTAATAAGCGGCCACATGTTTTTTGACATGAGACCCGATGTTATTACCTTCAGAATTATTTGCATGAACGTTGATATTTACATGATGCGCGATAGATGATCCAGCGGCTGCTAATGCACCAGGGATAAATCCTAGCCCAGGCAATATAGTATTTAAACCTGTCTCTAAAAACGGAGTACGTCCCGCTAATCCAACAACTTTACCTGTAACTGTATGCTTACTTCCTTGAAAAAATTTCATCGCATCTTGTATAATCAATATGGAAGCTGCGATTCCTGCAACTGTTGCGGCAACTGGAGAGGTTGCAATTTCAAACAATGTGGTAGCAGCTGCGGCTACTTTCATTGACCTGCTTAAAAGGAACATTGCCGAACCAATTTCTGTTACCGCCTCTATAGTTGTCCTTAAGTCTTTATTTTTTGGCAGCAAATCCTCAAAAGCAAGAACTGTTCTATTAACAGCATCAAATGCAAATCCAACGCCCCTTAGCACCTCTCCTAGTCCAATAAAAATTGGTTTCAATGCCATTAGTAATGTTGCCAAAGACTTAAAGCCCTGAAGAAATGCAAATAACGCGCCACTTCTTCCGAGGCTTACAAGTAATACCTGAAAAGTTGTAGCCAAATCGTTTAAAGCAGCCTGAGGAGTTTTTGCAAACTTCTCAAATCCTGGAGTAAATTTCTTTGCAAGAAGTGACGATACTACGATTGCTCTTTGCGCCTCATTGAGTTTATTTAGCTTCTGAACTAGATCTTCAACGGATTGAGCGTTCAGACCCCTCATAAGAACATTAGCAAATCCTGACTTACCAAAAACCTCCCTTGTAAATACTCTAGATGAAACCTTTGGTGCATTAACTATATTAAAAATGAATTCTGAAAGCGCTCTTTGTGCATTAGCAGGTAATAAGTGCGCTCCCGCAATAGCAATTGATATGTTTTTAAATACCTCTAATGTTTTACCCATGTCTAATCCAGCTCCCTGGAGAGAAAGAGCAAATTTCGGGAAATCTTGTGCTAAAACCAAGAAGTTTAGATGAAGTTTTAAAGATATTTGTTGTAGTTGATCCATAACATCTTGAGATTCCTTGGCATTATTCGTTATATTCTCAAGACCATTAACTACATTCAAATACTGCTGGTTTACATCAAATACCTTTTTACCGGCCTCAAACCCAAGGAACAACTCAAAAGCTCTCCTAAATGTAAACATGGATTTCCCAGTAGAAAGCATTCTGGTTCTAAGTGAACCCAACGCCCTTGTTTGATTTTTTATGGATGCCGTGGCTTCATCTGCTGCGCTAGACATAGTTTTCATGCCTAATGCTTCACTTATAGTCTGCCTTCTTGCTTGCCCACCAACTGCCGTTTGCGCTCGTATATTATCTCTTAACTTTTTAATTGCAATAGATTGTGTCTGGAGAGAGGCTATAGTTTGCTGGTTAATAGCTTTTATTTTTTCGAATGAGGATGTTGCTTGATTAGAAAATCTTTTTATTTGTGTAAGAGACTCATTTAATCCCTTAACTCCAAATGAGGCAAAATATTCCTGAATTATATTATCCGGCATTTTCTTCTACCTCGTATGCTGCTTCTTGCATGGTATTGTGAATGCTCATATATTCAACTGAATCATCGAACAATTCCAAGTCCCAATCCCTCAATATCTCTTTTGGAGATATCCCATAAAATTTAGAAACCGAAAATAATTCAATATTTAGATCGGTTTGTTTTCTAATTCTTTCTCCAAGTCTGTTGAGTTTTCGTTGCTGTTTGCTAAGCCCGTCATTATCATTGATATTCTTTTGTTGGAATCTAGCTTTTTTTTTGACAAAACATCTTTAAGGATAATAGTGAAAACCTCAAATACATCATCGGGGTCCAGTTTGCTAAACTCTGATTCGTTAATTAAAACTGAACCAATAAAAAAGCAATTCAACATACACTCTTTAATTAATTTAAAGTCAGTTATTTCATTCATCAACAAAGAGTACATATTACCTGGGTCATCATTGGAGGGATCAAGTCCTATTTTTAATAAAGCTTTATCGATAGATTTTCTTAAATTGAACGCCTGCTCTAAAGGCAATTTACCAATATAATAAGTTTTATCGGAAAGCTTTATTTCTCGCATAATTACCTCTGTATTAACTGAGCAACGATCAATGAATATTCACGGTTAGGTCCGCCATCTTCTTCTGAATACGCTCTAGTCTGGTCCATATCAAAAAAGCAAACATGGCCCTCGTTGTGTTCTAATATATTTCCGTTAGCATCTAGGAGATTAGCTGTTGTTGTAAATGAAAGATTATCTAAATCTTGAGCTAGAATAAAATCATTTATTATCTCATTTTGCTCATACGCCGAGACACCCAGTGTAAAGGTTATAGTTCCAGTTTGATCTGGGCTCTTAGAGAAAAATACAGAGCCATCACCTCCAACTTTATGACCAAATCTTTTTGTGTTTCTTTTAACATCAACAAAAGTCCCGTTAGCAAAACCTGTTACATGAAAGCTTGGTAGATCAGGACCTTTTAAAATTAGTGTGAATCGTTTAGGGTCATAAAGACCAGTTACTAATGCCATTATTAAGCCCTCGCAAATATTGTTTCGTTAATAAATTGTATAGCTCCAGCCATTTGAATATTAATGGCAAATCCTTTTTCTGCCGTCATTATTCTTGCTGCTCTTTCATTTTCGCTAAAATCACTAATTGATACTTGTGATATTGAATTCTTAGGATCAAAGTTAACTATAATGTCTGCGTTTTGCGCTGCTAACATCTCGTCTACAATGGGTTGTCTTAATTGTTGAATTCCTGGGTTTGTGTCTGGAATTTTTGGCGTGGATAACAATAATTCCCATTGAGCGGAAACCACTCGAGATTGCAAGAAATCCAAGCTTCTTATGATGTCAAAGAATTCCCCCGCTGAAGTTAACCCATCAATTACAATGTCTGTACCTGAAACCTTTTCATAAGTATTGCCGTGTTTGCCGTCTGTAAACCCAGACTGTGGCGTTCCTCTAACGGCTTGACTTTGAGTGCTGGTAAGAAGATCGGCGACAATTCCAGTAAGTGTTTTATAGGCAACCACAGAAGTTCCAGGAGAGCTTGGTAAAAATGCACCTGCGACTGCTGTTTCAATGAAATTTGTGTCCGCTGCACTACTGTATACAATCCAAGATCTTCTGTAGTTTGCATCTTTTAGCTTAAACATGGTGTCTGTGATTGATGCTGGATTAAGTGTTTCAGGATCTTGTGATGATGTCATAAACATCTTTCCAGTTCCTTCGCTTGTTATGAGTGATTCTGTGTGTGCCGCAACCTCTAATACATCAGCCTGCACGTGTGTATCAATACTGATTGCATAGAAATCATCATTTACATCTCTAACAAGATCGATAGCCTCAGGATAAGTGGGGGATGAGGTAAATAACTCATCCACCTGAAAGAATTTTGTCACATCGTATACACCAAAATCCTTATTTGCTTGATTGGTAAGCTCGAGAACATCAACATTGACAACAACGTTGACACGCGTGTTAAGCGTGCCATCTAAATTTATCAAATTAGCCAATCCGTTCGCAATTGTTGTCGCTGTTGGAGCCCCACCTGAGTCAAAAGTAATGGTTACGGGGCCAACATCTGTTGAAAACTGTAACGTATAATCTGTATTAGCAAGAATCGTAGTTGCCAAAAAAGAAACTTGTGTTGATTCCCTTCTTCCTAAAAATAGTTCAGATAATCTTCCAGACGCTTCTTGTGAAAAATAATTAACTGCGGCAAGATATGTCTGAGAGCTTGATCCAAATCCAAGATCTAGAACATCTTGAGCATCCGTTACAATTCTTAAATTACCATCAAAAACTTTGTGACTGGATATAAAAAGTGGTATATCAAATCTCTCACCAGCGAATGGTTTAGTTTCATCAACTACCTTCACATTCACAAATTCATTTATATTTGTCATTAGGGTGACTCTCCTATGTTTATAATGTTTTGCTCAATAAATCCTCCTGAGGAATTAAAGAAACTAAAGTCATCAAATATTTCTTCAATGGCGCCTACATTGTCTTGTAGGGTTTGTGAAGTATTGACACCGATGATAAATCTTGCTTTAAAGTCAAATCCGGAATCTAATTTAACGGTAGTGTTGGTAACGTCATCAGACTTGTATATTGCAAAACCTAATTCTCCAAGCTCATCCATTGTGCTTTGAAACATCAATTGATTTTTTAGAGTTTTAGCAAGAATGAATGAATCTTCTCTTCCAAATACTTCAACTGATATTTCATTTCTGTCAACGAACCTTGTGGGTAGATTCCCATCGATATCAACCCCTTGAGCATAAATTGGAAAATTGTTTTTATTGATAGTAAGCCTTCTAAGCATTACAAAAGAAAAATCAGGAGAAGTCCTTGGTTTATAGGACTCATAGCATGGAAGACCCGTTAGTGAATTTATTTTCGCTTTTAGTGTATCGATTAATAAATCGGCCATTTTAATAAATCCATTTATTCGCAAGAATCATCTACAAATGTTGCACCTGATTCGTCCTCAAAAAACTCTCCATTTTCATCAGTGAAAATGCAGTTAAATTCAGGCGGGAAGGGCCCCACATGCCTAACATCCTCCCGCCTGGCAATCACTTCAAAATGATCAATAACGTAAGGGTAATCCCTGCATTTAAACGCTCGAAATATTTCACCCTTATAGATGAATTGATCAAAATAAAGAGATTTTTTGTCATCTGAGCATCTCAACTCAGTATCAGTTATCACTAAAATGTGATATTTATTTTGATAACCTGACTCATCAATCATAACTTTGTTGTAAGGGTCTTCTATTACAAGTGCTTCAACATTAAATTGTGAATCAATCGTAAAATCGACATCAGTCGACCCAAACGTTTCTATTACTCTTGTTACTGGAAGCGTAATAGAACCCAGGTTATCAAAAAAAACATCTACGCAACTCATTCAATTCGATACCTAATATGGCCAATCATGTAGCCGCTATCGATTAATGGCGGTCTAAACTCACCCCAATGCCTTTGCTTTTCTTGCTCCCAAGCAAAACTATTAGGCAAATATTCCAATGAATAAATAGTTGACTCAATCGCACTTATATATTTAACTGCAAGACTTCGCATCTTCAGTTTATACGTGCCTTTTTCCAACATACTCAATAGCATTGGTTCAATATCCGTTTTTAAGAAAAACCCATTTATTTTAATGGTAAAATCTAAAAACGGTCGAACTTGAGCATTTTCATAAGCCAATGTAGCTAAGCTTCCATTGAAATCTGGATGCGTCTGTCCGTCAAAGAATCCTACATCAAGCCTATTTTTAAGACTTTTTTCTAGATTCTTTATTAATCGATTGAGGCCTGTATCTTTTTTTGATACTTGAGCATCAATCAGCACGACGATGACAACGAGGCAAACGTTCCCGTTCCTTTGCCGGCATGATATAAAAAGCCACATCTATCTAAAGTTATTGCAATAAGGCCATATTCATTTGTTTTTAGAGCATCTAATAATCCAGCTCTATTAGTAACGGCCATTCTCTGCAATTTCTTTTTAAGTGTGCCAGCACTTACCTCTGACGCCCTGGGTTCATTAGCTTGCGCAAACGATGCGCTCACAAATATTTCTATTTGCTTTAGCAGATCCTCAGTCATGCAGCAGGGAAACTTTATTTCCCCCGTGTCATCATCAATATAAATAAGATTAAGAAAAAGGTGAGCAGCTTCGATAAAACATTGTAATTGCTCATCTGTTAACGATGTCGGTGAAATAATTTTCCTAACATCGGCTGGAGTTGCTCTAGTCATCTCATTCTTTATAATCTTTTTTGTTTTTGAATTCAGACTTGCTCTTTTTCACCTGGTCGTCATAAGTTTTATAACTTTTTGGCTCAGAACTAGAAGCAGGCCTATCAAATTCTTCAACACAATTCACTAAACGTTTTGCTTCATCAGGATAAAGGTCAACCGTGTTCCCTTTTTCATACTTTTTACCAGCGCGGTAAAGTTTTCCTGATTTGACAATATACTTTTTAGTTTCGTTTGACATTATGATGTCTCCTTATGGTTGGCCAACTACATAACCTACTTGATCGACGAAATCTCGTTTAAATCTAGGTGTCATAGCACCCATTACTAAATAACGACGTAAAGTAGGATCGTTTTGCCATTGATAAGTTGAAAAAGGCTGAGCCATTGCTACATCGACTACAGAGCGATCAGGCTTCATAAGAATAACTGTATTATCAGGAAGGAACGGAACTAATACAGTGCCGTCAATCCCTTCGATTAATTCAATCATGTCTCTATTCGTTTTATATTGAACTAGGTTTGTTCCAGTTTGGAACGCATCTAAAGGTTCATTATAATTTCTAGAATAAAGAAGAACATAACCAGCTTCACCGCCAGTCTTACCGAAAACATCATCATTACCAGGATAGAAGTTATTATTAATTAGAATTTGCTTCATTTCACGAACATCTTTAGTGATTTGCGCTGTTGAAGCAGAAGTCCAATCTGTTGTGGTAAACGTATTTCTAAACGGATATGTTAAAAATCCGAATACAGTCTGCCCTCTGAATACAATTTTAGGTGCCCCATTAATTAGAATTTGTTCTACCACTTCACCTACTGCGCGTGATGCAACAGCCATGCGAGCCGTATCAATTGGATAAGTAGCACCACGAAGAGAAGCCGCATTTTTAGAAGCCTCTAATTCTCTTATATTAATATCAAAGTTTTTATGAATTACAGGAATTGGGGCAGCATCTTGATCGTATTGGGTTTTATCATTATTACTTTCTACATGAGGATTCATGCTGATTTCAGCACCTTCCATAAATGATTCTCTATCCCAGCTTGTAATTTGAGTTCCAAGATTTCCGTAAGGAACAATCAAACCATATTTTTGTAATACGGAATACAATTTAAGTGGTTTGCGCAACTCTTTAATTACTTCGCGCTGAATTCTTTCAACCATAAATTGGGGTAATGTTGCATTAACGCTAATTGGGTTAGAATATTTGTGAGGATTTTCTGAATTTAATTGAAGATGTTGTCTCTTCTCTTCCTCTCTCTCATGCCATTTTGCACTTAACTTGTTTCCTGAATTATCAGTAACGTAGTAAGACAAC
>Ga0055481_10000349_pt1 | contig 14857 bp, 12 predicted proteins | sample Muzzi_PWC_D2_FD_57936 | JGI IMG/M metagenome (GOLD analysis project Ga0055481, IMG submission 57936) | Wetland microbial communities from San Francisco Bay, California, USA, that impact long-term carbon sequestration - Muzzi_PWC_D2 | ecosystem: Environmental > Aquatic > Marine > Wetlands ... | reverse complement strand
CCCGAGGGCGCGGATGCGTTCGTACAGCGCCTCCCCTTCGCCGGTGAAGTGCTCCACGTACGGGAGTGGGCCTACGGCAGGAAGGACACGCCGAAGGAGGTCCTTTCGCGTCGTGAGGGGAAGGCCGCGCAGATCGAAGTCCTCGAATCCCAGCAGATCGAAGGCGAAGTAGCTGGTGGGCACCTCGAGGGCTGCGCGTTTGACGTCGATCGGGCGGGTAATCTTGGCGCGGCCCTGCAGCCGCTGAAAGGAGGGGCGGCCCCGGTCGTCGAGCGCGATCAGCTCGCCGTCCAGGACCACGTGGCTATACGGTAAGGCCGACACGGACCGGGCGATTTCCGGGAAGCTCTCCGTGACGTCGCGACCATTTCGGGTGAACAGGCGGGCAATCCCGTCGCTGCAGGCCGCGACGATGCGGTAGCCGTCCAGCTTGAGCTCGAACACCCAGGCGCTGTCGGTAAAGGCCCGGGCACGGGTCTCGGCGAGCATGACCTGCACCTCGGCGGGGTCGACGAGGCGGCGCGGTGCGCCCAGGGCCTCGAGGTCGGTGCGGATCGCATCACCGGCGTCCGTCCCGGCACCCACCTGTTCGACGGTGAGGCCGGACAGCACTGAGCCCGGGGGGAACTCGTGCTCGTCCCACGTGGCGTAGGCGTCGCGCTCCTTGATGAGCAGCCACTCCTTGACCTCCTTCTTGAGCTTCACCAGCGTCCACCGGCCCTTGAGCTTGTAACCCCTGAGCTCGAACAGGAGCTTCCCTTCCGCCAGGCCCTCGGCCGGGTCGCCGATCGGCACCCACCGGCCGCGGTCCCAGATGATGACCGCGCCGGCGCCGTAGTTCCCCTCTGGGATCCGACCCTCGAAATCGCCGTACTCGATCGGGTGGTCTTCGACGTGGACGGCGAGGCGCTTGTCGTCGGGGTTATAGGAGGGACCCTTCGGCACCGCCCAGGAGGCGAGCACACCGTTCATCTCCAGGCGCAAGTCGAAGTGGAGGCGTCGGGCCGCGTGTTGATGGACCACGAAGAGATGGCCCGGGGCCCGGGAGACCGTCCCCACGGGCTCGGGGGTCCGCTCGGCGGCCCGTTTGGCACGGTAGGTACTGAGCCGGTCGGCGGGGAGCGCCGGGGTACCGTCGTCTGTTGCGGCCATGGTGGAGATACCGTATAGTTTTCGGCTATGAGTGCTCGCGTCGTCGGCTCCGCGACCGTGTCGTTCGGCCTGGTCTCCGTCCCCGTCAAGCTCTACTCGACGGCCGATTCCTCGGCGTCGATCTCGTTCAACTGGCTCAACAAGAACAGTGGAGCACGGCTCAAACAGCAATATGTCGACGCCCAGTCGGGCGACAAGGTCGACAAGGACGATAGGATCAAGGGCTACGAGTTCGCCAAGGGACAATACGTCACGTTCTCTCCCGAGGAGCTCAAGACCCTCGACCAGAAGGCCACCAACTCGATCGACATCAACGAGTTCATCCCCCTGGCCGAGGTCGACCGCATCTATCTCGACAAGGCGTATTACCTCGGTCCGGACAAGGGCGGCGCCCGGGCCTACCAGCTCCTTGCCAAGGCCCTGGAGGAGACGGGCCGGGCCGCGCTGGGGCAGTATGCCGCCCGTGGTAACCAATACCTCGTCCTGGTACGGCCGCGAGACGGGGTCCTCGTCATGGAGCAGCTCCACTATCCGACGGAACTCCGCTCCACGACCGAGGTGCCCATCGAGTCGGTGGATCTCAAGCCCACCGAACTCGACCTCGCCAAACAGCTCATCGACCAGGCCTCGGCAGACGTATTCAATCCGCTGCCGTACAAGGATACCGTCCACGAGCGGGTCTTGGAGGCGATTCAACGGAAGGTGGAGGGGGAAGACATCACCGCCGAACCGACCGAGGAGCCGCAGGCCAAGATCATCGACCTCATGGAGGCCCTCAAGGCCAGCCTGGCGGAGGGGAAGACCAAGCCCAAAGCCGCCAAGAGCAGCGCCGCCGACGAGGAGAAGAACGCATCCCCCAAGACCAAGAAGGCTGCGTCCTAACCGGCCCACGCGCGGACCTGCGATCCCCGTGAAGGGGTTCCGCACGAGAGAAGTGGCCGATCTGATCGGGATGTCCCCGCCGCAGGTGCGGGCCTTTGCCCGGATCGGCCTCCTCCGCCCCGCGCGCGGGCCCCGGCGCGCCTACTATTTTGCCTTCCAGGACCTCGTGCTCCTCCGCACGGCCAAGCGCCTCCAGCGCAATCGCATCTCGGCGCGGCGCGTGCGCCGCGCCCTCCAGACGTTGGCACGGCAACTCCCGGACGGCCGCTCCCTCACCGAGGTGAGCATCACCGCGGAAGAGAACCGCATCCTGGCGTCCGATCAGGGAAGCACGTGGAATCCGGAGTCCGGCCAACTCCTCCTCAGCTTTGCGACCGCCACGTCCGCTCCGGTGAGGCCGGTGTCCGCGAGGCCCACCGCCGCGGCCTACTACCGCCTGGGGTGCGAGCTCGAGGTCGGTGCGCCTTCGGAGGCACGCGAGGCGTACGCCATGGCCCTTCGGCTGGATCCCGTCCACGCCGGCGCCCACGTCAATCTCGGTCGTCTGGACCAAGCCGAGGACCACCTGTTGGGCGCGATCGACCATTACTGCGCCGCCCTGGAGCACGACCCCGTCCACGTGACGGCCGCGTTCAATCTCGGCAGCGCCTTTGCCGATCTTGGCTGGACCGCCAAGGCGATCGGCGCCTATACGCGCGCCCTCAGGCTCGATCCGACCTTGGCGGACGCCCACTACAATCTGGCGCTCCTCTACGAGCAGCTCGGCCGCCAGGCCGACGCCATTCAACACCTGCGACACTACCGGGCCCTCAAGCGCTCTCGCTGACCGCTACGATGCCGTCGCTCTCTACGGTGCTGCTGTATGCCACCCTGGCGGCGGCGGCCGGAGCGGTGGGTGCGATTCCGGCCACCCTTGGGCATGCCCTCGACCGGGGTCAGTTGGCCTGGGGCCGCGCGCTGGCGGCGGGGCTCATGCTGGGGGCCACTTACCTCTTGACCCAAGAGAGTGTCGCCCTGGCACCGTTCGCGGGTGCGAGCGGCAGCCTCCTCGGCGTCCTGACGGTCGCCGCATGGCAGCGCTGGACCGCCATCGACGCCTCGGACGACGAGCGTACCGAAGGGCCGGGAGCGGAGGACAGCAGAGCCATTCTGCGGCGCGGCGCCCTCCATTCGGGCGCGGAAGGGATCGCGATGGGCGCGGCGTTCATGATTCACACCGCCCTGGGGATCTTCATCGCGGCCGCGCTCGCCCTCCACAACATCCCGGAAGGGGGCGCCCTCGTTTCCGGCCTCACCCGCCGCGGCCGCGCGGTCGGGACCGCCACGGTCTCCACTCTCGTGGTCAAGGCCAGCCAGCCGCTCCTCGCGGGACTGACGGTCGCCTTCATCGCGCTCGTGCCCCCTGCCCTCCCCTGGATGCTCGGCCTTGCCTCGGGAGCAATGTTCTACCTCCTGCTGGTCGACCTCCTCCCACAGTCGTACCGGCATCGGGGGCACGTCGATATCGCTATCATTACCTCTGTGGCGCTTTCCGCCATCGTGCTTCTCCGCCACTATGTGGTCGTGCGGTAAATGACGACCCTCTGGGTCTTCCTCGCCGGCTTGCTGACCGCTGTGACCACCGGCCTTGGCGCACTGCCGTTCCTCGTCGTGCGGACCATGTCCCGAGCCACGGTCGCGTACGCCAATGCCATCGCCGCTGGCCTCATGTTGGGCGCGTCGTTCAAGCTGGTTGCCGAGGGCACCGGTTACGGAACCTGGCAGACCGTGGTGGGCGCCAACCTCGGGCTCCTGTTCATCCTCACGACCGAGCGGCTCCTCCGAGACCGGTCGATCGCCTTCGCGGACCTACAGGGAGCGGGAGCCAAGCAGGCGCTGTTGATGGTCATCGTCATGACCGTGCATTCGTTCTCGGAGGGCGTTGCCGTCGGCGTCTCTTTCGGTGGGGGGGAGACGCTGGCCTTCCTGATCACCGTGGCGATCGCGATTCACAACATCCCGGAGGGCTTGGCCATCACCGCCGCGCTCCGCCCGCAGGGCGCGACCATCCTGTCGTGCGTCTGGTGGAGCGTCTTCAGCTCCCTCCCCCAACCGATCATGGCGGTTCCGGCGTTCCTCTTCGTGGAAGCCTTCCGCCCGGGGCTCCCATACGGTCTCGGATTCGCGGCTGGGGCGATGACGTTCATGGTCTTCGAGGAGCTCCTCCCGGAGGCATTTGAGCGGACGTCGCGGACGCGGGTTGCCCTCCTGGCCAGTCTCACCTTCGCGGGGATGATCCTCCTCCAACAGCTCCTGTAGTCCGGGGCCGGAAGGCCACGGCATGCGGGTTGCTCCGGAGCTCCGGTGGGTGTCGGCGAGGGGCCGTCACGTTTGCGCGGGTGGCGCATCTCCCTCTCGTAGCCGACCCACGACCGGAGCCGACCATGCGCCTTCTTTATCTCTTGGGCGGGGCCTTCCTGGCCTTTAGCACCGCCCTCCTCCTCGTCCCGACCGCCCCGTCTCGAGCCGCGATCGTGCAGCCTGTTGCACCCCACTACCCGGGCACGGCCGGCGAGTGGTTCAACGCCATCAAGCCGTTCTGCAATACTCTCGAGGTGGAGACCCAGGTCCAATACCGCCCTCCCCCTCTGGGAGTGGAGGGGACGGGCTATGCCGCGGCCTGCTTTGCCCTCGCCGGGAAGATCGATCGCGCTCGGGCGTTGATCCTGGGCCGGCCGGCTGGTGACCGCGGACGGGCGGCGGGCATCGTCTTCAACGTCGGCCATCCGGTGGCGGACGCGGGTGATGACCAATCGGCCGGCCCGATCATGGAGCTGGTGTTGGAGTTCTGGCCCCAGAATTACATGGCCCGCTATCACGCCGGGATGTCGGCGTACGCCCTCGGGCGGATGGCGGACGCCGAGAGCCATCTTCGGCGGTTCCTCGAAGAGTACCAGCAGAACGACGGCTGGCGCTCCAACGCCGTCACTGTCCTCGCCCGATTGACCGGGCGCTAGCCATGGCCTCCACCGAGACGCCCGGCCTCGGCGCCCTCCTGGCGGGCCGGTACGAGATCCAGGCCGAGGTCGGGCGGGGCGGGCATTCGATCGTCTATCGCGCACGGGATCGGTCCCTCGGGACAGCGGTCGCCCTCAAGCTGCTCTCGCCGCCCCCCAGCGGTGCCGACGTGGCCCGTGAACGCCTTCGCCGCGAGGTACAGGCGGTGCGCGGCCTCAGTCACGAGCACATCGTCGCGGTCCACGACTTCCTGGAGGACGCGGGCCGCACCTTCGTGGTCATGGAGTTCGTGAACGGCCCCGACCTCGGCGCCCATGTCACCCGGCGGGGCCCTCTCTCCGTCGAGGACGCCCGCGCCATCGGTGAAGACATCGCCCGCGCCTTGGCCGCGGCGCACCGCCGCGGCATCCTTCATCGAGACGTCAAGCCCCAGAACATCCTCGTCGATCCGCCCGGCCGTGGTCGGCTCACGGACTTCGGTTCGGCCAGGCTCGCCGAGCGGGCTTCGGTGACCGAAACGGGCGCCGTCGTGGGAACACTGCTCTACATGGCGCCGGAGATCCTGGCCGGAGAGCGCGGCGACGCCCGAAGCGACGTCTACGCCCTCGGCCTCACGCTGTACTGGGCCGTGACCGGCGATCTCCCCGAACGCCCGTCGCGTCATCTGCCGCCACCGGCGACCGACGGGGGGTTCCACCTTCGGGCACGCAATCCAGACCTCCCCGAATGGCTCGACAGGGTTGTGGCCCGGGCCACCGAGGCGCGGCCCTCACGTCGCTTTCCGACTGCGGAAGACATGGCCGAGGTGCTCAATGAAGAGGGCGCCCACACGCGTGTCGCACCCACGCTGGAGCCGCTGCGGTTGTGCCTCCTGTGCGGAGGCGAGGATCCCCTCGAACTCGGTGTGTGTCCCGCCTGCGGCGGTGCGGCAGGTGCGGCCACGGATACAGTCGTGTTCGTGTCCGGCCGAACACCCGAGACCCAAGAGCGCCTGGGGTCCCTCCTGGCAGGGCGAGTCTCCGGGGAGGCGGCCGGGCGCGTGTTGGCCGGGCAGCGGGCCCTCATTCGCCTTCCTCAACGAACCGCGGCGCGCGTCGCGGAGCGTCTCGGGGACTCGGGAGTCCCGCTCCGCGCCGTTCCTCTGTCACGCGCGTGGGCGCCGATGCCCCTCACCTTCTATGCGATGACCCTCGCGGTGGCGGTGGTGGGGACGCTTGCCGGAAGATCGGTGACGGCGCTGCAATGGTTGAGTGTCCCGATCGCAATCGCCCTCCTCCTCCTCGGCCAGCTGTGGCTCCTCAAACCGGCCCTCAGACTTCCACGGCGAGCACCGGCGCTCCGGCCCGAGGTCGAGGAGCCGATTATCGAAACGCTCGCCGAGCTTCCCCCGGGAACCGGCAGGAGCCTCCTTGCCGACGTGGTCCAGGCCGCCCGTGGCCTGGCGCCGCGCCTGGCCGAGATGGAAGACCTTGAGGCAGAGCGCGGCTTGGAGGAGATCGTCCGGCAGGCGTGTCGCGGTGCGCGAGAGGTGGCGGACATGGAAGACCTCCTGGCCCGAGTCGAGCGTCGTCGCACCACCGGATCGGCGGTCCAGGGAGGGGGCGAGGCCGTCGCCGGCTTGGAACGGACTCGAGACCGCCTCGTCCAGCTCCTCCTCGAGGTCATCACCCTCCTTGGCCGGACGCGCCGAGCCGCTGCGGAGGGATTCCTCGAAGGCTCCGAGATGGCACTGCTGGGACGCGAGCTGGACGAGCGGAGTCGCAACCATGCCGCGGCCCTGGCGGAAATCGATGCCTTCCTGGGAACGGCGACAGTCGCGTAGTAGATTGCTAATCTGTTGTATGGCAATTACTTAGATAGACTACATCGCAATATGAAACAATCGATGACCCTCTCTCGTCCGGCCCAACAACCCTTCCCCAATCCTACGGGTGGCCCCAGGCCGGAGGTCCCAGATGTCCCACCGTTACTGGTTCAAGATTGGCTTCGGCGCCCTCGTGGTTTTCCTGCTCGGATTCACGGTGTACCGAGCCGGGCATCGAGGGAAGATGTGGGCCGAGGATCTGGCGAATAGCGCCTCACCGATTTCGATCCCGATGGCGTTCGTCCCCTTCAGGCTCGACGGCCGCGACCTCGGCACCATCAAACGGCTCGACATTCTCCGGGATTCGCCGCACAGTGTCAGTGGCGCTCGGGTGACGGTGCGCCTGGCGGAAGGCGCGGAGGCCCCCTCCTGCGCCCTGACGGTAACCGAGACGCACTCCATCAACAACAAGACCATGTTCCGCTGTGCCGACGACGCAGACGTATCCGCGATGGTTCCCTTTGGGCGCGTGTTGTTCGAGCCGGACACGGAGCGCGATCTCTACCTTCCCACCGGGCTCGTCGAGGAGTGGCGGCACGCCGCGCCACAGCGGGAGGCCCCGTCGGCTCCTCCCGCGCCGGCGGAGCAGGGCAGCGCCGGTGCGAGCCTCCAGTTCAAGGCAGACCGGCAAGGGGTGGCGCTCAATGTCGTGGATGCCCTGGCCCAGGCGGGCGTGCAGCTTCTGGCGGACTCGACAGGCGCGATCTTCCACGTGCGCGATGACGCGTCGAACACACACGTCGCGATGCGGGCCGACGCGGGCGGTTTTGCCCTCCAGGTCATCGATCGCGGCGAGACTAAGGTCGTAATGCAGGCCGATTCGACCGGCGTCCGGATGAACGTGCAGGAGCGGCCCTAGAGCGCTCGGAGGGCCGTCGCCGGGTCGGCGCGGGTGGCGCGCCCGGCGGGGACAAGACTCGCCAGGGCGGCCGAGAAGAGGAGGACCCCGACGACGACGGCATAGGTCGGCGGATCCAAGGGGTCGACTTGGAAGAGCAGTCCCCGGAGAAACCGGGTCACCACCAGTGCGCCCGCGAGGCCGAGTACGAGTCCGGCGGCGGCCAGCGACACCCCGGTCGCGACGACGCCCCGCCACAGCGCCTGTCGAGTGGCGCCGAGCGCCATCCGGATGCCGAGCTCCTGGCGGCGCTCCGAGACGAGAAACGCCAGCAGTCCGTAGAGTCCCTGCCCCGCGATAAACACCGCCGCAAGCGCAAAGAGGCCCACGAGCCCCGCGACGAAGCGCGCCGGTCCGAGCGCCCGACCGCGGAGTTCCGTCATCGTCTCCACGCGCGTCAGCGGCACCGTGGCATCCACTCGCCACACCGCTTCCTCCATGGCGCGAGCCATCGCTTCGGGGTTGGGTCCGGTACGGACGACCAAGAAACCGAAGCGAAGCCAGGTGGCGTCCCGTTGGAGGTACGGTGTGTACACCGCAGGTACGTCGTCGCCGCCGATCGAGGAGGCCTGCACGTCGCCAGCCACCCCAACGATCGTCATCCACCGCGGAGCCTGCCCCTTCCCGGGACGCCAGGCGATGCGCTGGCCGATGGGACTCCGGTCCTGAAAGTAGCGCCGGGCCAGCGTCTGGTTGATGATCGCGACGGGGACCGCGCTCCCGTCGTCCCGGTCGGAGAAGGGTCGCCCCGCCAGAATGGGTAAGCCCATCGTGCCGAAATAGTCGCCCTGGACCGGCCGCCAGCGCGCGCCGGGGAGCCGGTCCACGGGAATGTCGAGGCTCTCGAAGGTGAGGGTGTTGCCGATCTGCCCGACGCGCTTGAGCGGCACGCCGATGACGAAGGCGGCCGACTGGAACCCGGGGGTGGCGTTGAGCTCCCGGACGATCCCGGCGAAGGCCGACGACTGGGCGGCGCTGTCGCCATAGCGCGTCTCCGGAAGCACGATCTCGGCGGTGAGGAGATGATTGTCCCGAAAACCGAGGTCGACGGCGCTCTGCCGAGCCAGGCTGCGGAGGAGAAGGCCGGCACCGATCAACACCACGAAACACAGCGCGACTTCAGTCATGACAATGGCGCGATAAAGGCGGTGCCGCGCACGGCCCGTGCTGCTCCGAGCTCCCGAGAGGACCCCTGCAGGATCGGTCCGGGACGCCCAGAGCGCTGGGAGGAGTCCGCAAACAACCGTCGTCGCAATCGTGACCGCCACGGTGAAGGCTACCACGCGCCCGTCGAGCGTCACCGCGTCGGTCCGGGGAACGCCCCCCGGGAGAAACCGCATCAACGCCGCGCTTCCCCCTGCGGCGAGGCCAAGCCCCAGGATGGCCCCGATGCCGGCCAGGAGGACGCTCTCCGTGAGCGCCGGCCGGGCCACGCTGGCCCGCCTGGCCCCGAGGGCGAGCCGAACCGCGATCTCGTGGCCGCGACTCATGGCGCGGACCAGCAGGAGTCCAGCGATGTTGACGCAGGCGAGGAGGAGGACAAAGCCGACCGCGCCCAGGAGGGACAGAAAGATCGGCCGGCGATCTCCAACCAGTGAGTCCAGGAGCGGCGTCGGCACGGCGATCTTTCGCCGGTTGGTCGCGGGATAGGCCTCGGCCAAGCGGGTCGTAATCGTCTGCAGCTCCGATCGGGATTCGTCGAGGGTCGCGCCCTCCGCCAGGCGGCCGATCGCCTGGAGGTTGTTGGTGCCGCGGCTCTCGAGTGCCCACGGGGTCTCGACCGCTATCGGAACCCACAGGTCGAGGCCGGCGTCCATGACATCGGCCTCGGGCGGCATCACTCCGATGATGGTCGTGGCCCGGTCGCTCAGCACCACCTCCCGGCCAAGGACGTCGGTGGCGCCGGTAAAGTGCCGCTGCCACGCGGCGTAACTCAAGATCGCGATGCGGGGACCGCCCGACACATTGTCCGTCGCCGTAAAGCGACGCCCCAATACCGGGTCCACCCGGAGCACCTCGAAGACGTCGGGTTCGATTGCCGCCCCGGTCAGGCGGATCGGATCGCCCGAGCCGGACCAATCGAAGGCCCAATCCCCGAGGTACGCCCCCATCGAGGCCAACGTCCGACTGTCCCGTCGCCAGTCGACGATGTCCGGGATACTGATCTCGGCGCTGTCGGTGAGCATGACCAGGCGATCGCCGTGGTCATAGGGAAGCGGACGGAGGAGAACCCCATTGACGACGGTGAAGATGGCGCTGTTGGCCCCGATCCCCAGCGCCAAGGTCGCAATGACGACGACCGCGAATCCGGGCTCCCGCCGAATCCCCCGAAGTGCGAGCCGGAGGTCTCCGAGCAAACGCGGGGCACGCGGAGGGCGCCCCGATGGGGGCCGCCTCGCTCGCCAGACGCGCAGCCGCTCCCCCACCGCGTGCCGGGCGGTGTCCCACAGGAGCCGGGGCCACGTGGTGGCCAGGGCCACTGGTCGGCCGGCGTCCGCCAGGCGGTCTCGATGTACCTGGACCATGTCGCAACCGTACTCCGTCCGGAACTCCATCGGGTAGCAGCGGAGAAGCTGCCGGTAGGCCTCTCCCGACCAGCGAATCCAGCGCGGGTGACCGGTCATCGTGCCTGCGATTCCGCCAGGCGTCGGCGCGCTAATCGGGCCACCTCCTCGAGCCGCGCCGTCTCGACCCGGATGACCCGGTCCCCCAGCGGTGTCAAGCGGAAGTAGCGACGCCGCTCGTCATTCGCCCCCGTGCCCGACGGCGGATCTGACTCCTCGAGCAGCGCCTGCTGCCGCAGCGTCCGGATGGTGCGATACAAGTTGCCCGGCTCGACCGTGAGGACCCCCTCCGTCTGGCGAGACACCTCCTTGACGATGGCATAGCCGTGGCGGGGGCCGTCGATCAGCGCAACCAACACGTGGAGCGACAACGGCTTGAGCGGGATGAAGGCTTCGGGATTGGTCATAGTGTCACTCTGACATTAGTCAATGTGACAATAGCGGGCGGGACGGTTTCTGGCAACCCCCAAGTCCATCCGGCGGACTGCCTCAATTGCTGCGGTTCGGCGAAGCGATCCCGGGGAGGGGCGGCGGGGGAGCGATAATGGCGAGAGGGGGAGGACTGGTGGCGTCCACCGCGTCGAAGACTCGCCTGAGGGTTGGTGGACGATCGTTCTGGGCCTCACCGGCCAGGGTGAGGAGGCGCTCCAGCTCCCGGAGGAGACGGGTGTACTGCGCCTCGACCGCGGAGTCGGTAAAGGTCACTGAACCGCTCCGAATGGCATAGTCGTCCAGGTGGCCCAGGAGGATGGCGTACACCCCGTCGCTGACGGACAGGATGTCGTCGGTGAGCTCGGCGTATACGCGCGGTTCCTCAAGCGACGGATCGGCATCCGGGAAGGCGCGCTCGATGCTATCCTCCCTGGTTCGATACGCGGTCACCGCGGTCCGTGCCTGGGCGATCGCTCGGCGCGCAGCCAGCATGTCTCCTTCACTGCTGAAACGGGAGGAGCTGAACAGGTAATTGATCCCCGAGCGCCGGATTTCGTCCTCCAGCACCGAGCCGGACTGGTCGTAGGCGCGCTCGTAGGTTCGACGCTGGGCCGCGAGGTCGACAGTGGGCCTGGTGGGCGGCGGCGTTATGGGGGCCACGGCGACCGAATCTCCCGCATTCGGCTCCGTCCCGGCCGCCGGCTGGCGGGAGCCAAGAAGCAACCATCCGGCCACCACGGCCACGGCCACCGCGCCGGCGGCACCGCCGAGGATGGCCGGCTTGGGAAGATCGAAGGGGAAGAGATCGCGCAGCCCACCGCGAGGCTCGGGAGTCCCTCCCAACTCCAGGTCGAACTCCCGTCGCGACATGGCCCTGGGCTCCGGAGCGGCGCCCGCGGCCGCAAGCGGCGGGGCCTGGGACGGCGCCGCGTCCTCGGTCACCCCGGCGGCGGTCTCCACCGACTCAGGCACTTCCGAACCCATCTCGGGTGGGTTGTCGGACTGTTCTCCCGAAGCTGGCTCCGTCTCCTCATCGGCTTGCGCCGCCGGGGCAAAGACGGAACCGTAGTCATCCTCTCTCGCGGCCTCGGGCTCGCCCTCGCCCGGCTCGGCGACAAACTCGGTTCCTGGGGCCGATACCGACTCCGGAATCGCCTCGAGCTCCGGCGCCGCCGCGAGGAGCGCCGGCTCGTAGGAAGGCGGCGGGTCCGGATCGTCAGCCCGGTGGTGCTCATCGGCGTCGAGCGCCGGTGACGTCAGGTCGGAATCGCCGCTATCGAGCATGTCGCCCAGATAATCCTCCCCTTCCAGAGGAAGATCGACCGGTGCAGCAATCTCGTCCTCGTCCGCAACCGCCATGTCAACCGGATCGGTGTCGCCGACGGTCTCCACCTCGTCGGTGACGGCGACCTCGTCACTCTCCTCGGGCTGGTACTCCAGGACGGGGGCGCCGTCGGCCTCCTCCCAGGTACTCGAAATCGCCTCGGGAGTCTCCTCCCTTTCGGCCGTGGGCGGTGCGACGGCCTCCGGCGATGCCGCCTCCTCCTCGTCGTCGCCCGCAAGCGCGCTGAGTACGTCCTCCACCCCCCCCTCGGCCTCCGCCTCGGCGGCCGGCGCGACCTCGGACTCCAGGTCCGTTTCGCCGATCCAATCCGCCGGATCGACCCAATCCGCGGCCGTCTCGGGCGGGTCGCCGCCGCCATCCCCGAGTGCCGACTCTTGCACTTTGCCTGAATCCGCGCTTTCCAGATCGCCGAGATCCAGCAGAGTCAGAAGGTCCAGGCTGCCGTCATCGCCGCGGTCGGATCGGACCGGCACATGTGGGTCAGGTTCGCGCAGCAGGGTTGGAAGCCCGTCCGAAGTCCGCCCGTTGGAGGAGCCCTGCCCCGCAGGGGGTGGGGGGGGCGCGGAGCCGGCGGCGCGCTTGTACTCGGGATGAACCCGGATAGGAAGCCACTTCCCTGCCCGTTCGTGGTAGATCTCCGACTCTGGACCCACGATCCCCGAGACAATACCGAAGCTCAACTCCTCAAAGGAGTTGAATTCGGTCTCTTCTCCGGTTTCGAGTCGGATTCTGTACATTCCCACCATCCCGGGCTGCCCGACGTTGAGCGATGACACCGGTTCCTTGGTTCGAGAGCGATTCCCAGACTGCAACTTTCTACAGCAGCTTGCGTGCCGTCTCGACAGGCCGGAACTCCGCCCCACTCCATCACTTGGCGTCGAGCCACCGGCCGGCCGCGGAGCCCATATCCGTACCACAATGAAACACCTGGCCTCGGCCGACGTCGTACATGGATGGGAACCCACCTCGCGGAGGGGAGTATGGAGCTTGCGTTCTCGTGGTTAGCGGTGTCGTGCGGGGCGGTCGCGATCTTCTGGCTGCGGCTGCACTACCAGCGTCTGAACCTCAAGTCCCAGATGCCGGAAATCAAACGGGTGGCGGCACAACTCGAGCGGCTTGGTGAGGACGTGGACGCTCTGTATGGAGAGGTCCACTCGTCGCTTGAACAGTTCAACGAACGCCTGGATTTTGCGGAGCGGATGTTGAGCCGCCCGGCGCCAGAGGCATCTCGGGATCTCACTCCGGAATCGACGCCGGTGTAGCGAGCCGCCCCTCGACCCGGAGGCGTCGTCTTCCGTGACGGCCGTCAAGTGAAGATCTTGGCGAGCCAGCGCCATATCTTGGCGATGATGAACCCAAGGATGATTCGACCCACGGGGCCTCCCGGGAAAGTGTGGTCGCTACTCATGTGTACGTAGCAACGTGAAACAAAGTTTCCTGTGACCGACGTCGACCGACTCGAAGAGGAGCTGTCCCGGCCGGACTCCGCGGTGACGGTGGATTTGGCGCGGGTGCCTGGAGCCATCCTGGTGCTGGGTGCCGGTGGGAAGATGGGTCCAAGCTTGGCGAGGATGGCGGCCCGGGCACGAGCCGGATCCGATTCTGTCTATGCGGCGTCCCGGTTCTCCGACCCGGCAGTGTCGGCACGCCTTTCGGCGGCCGGAATCCGGACGATCGTCACCGACCTCCTGGAGCCGGGGGCGTTGGCCGTCCTCCCCGACGCCCCCAATGTCGTCTACATGGCAGGGCGCAAGTTCGGGAGCACCGGGGCGCCCGAGGAGACGTGGGCGAGCAATGCCTTCCTCCCCGGCCTGGTGATGGAGCGCTTTCGGTCGAGTCGAATCGTCGTCTTCTCCACCGGCAACGTGTACCCCTTCACGCCGGTACCCGACGGCGGGCCCTCTGAGGAAGATCCGGTCGGGCCGGTGGGTGAATACGCGCAGTCCGCCCTGGCCCGGGAGCGGGTGGTGACCTACGGCTCGCGCCGGCATGGGACGCCGGCGGCCATCCTCCGCCTGAACTACGCGATCGAGCCGCGCTACGGCATCCTCCGTGATCTCGCCGATCGGATTTGGCGGGGGCAGCCGATCGACCTCACCACAGGTCACGCCAACGTGATCTGGCAGCGGGACGCGGTGAGCATCGCGCTCCGAGCACTGGCACATTGTCACTCCCCACCATTGGTGCTCAACGTGACGGGGACGGAGGTCGTGTCGATCCGCTCGCTGGCCCAGGCGATCGGAGCCGCACTCGGGAAGGCGCCCGTCTTCGTCGGACGCGAATCCGCGACGGCGCTCCTCAGCAACGCCGCCCGGGCGGCGACGCTCTTTGGCCCCCCGCCGACCTCGTTGGCAACGATGGTGGACCGCGTGTCGATCTGGGTCCGCGGCGGTGGCGGCGGGCTCGGAAAGCCGACGCACTACGACGAACGGACGGGTGCCTTCTGATGCGACTCACGTCCCGGGAGGCGGGGGCGGCTCTCCGGCGAGGCCTGGTCATTCCGGCTCACCCGCTGGCCGTCACGGCGTCGCGTCGATTGGACGAGCGTTCGCAACGGGCGCTGACGCGGTATTACCTGGCGGCCGGGGCCGGCGGGCTGGCCGTCGGCGTCCACACCACCCAGTTCGAGATTCGGAGCCACGGCCTCTACCGGCCGGTCCTAACGTTGGTGGCGGAGACGGCCGGCGACGACGATCGAGCGCGTCCCGTTCTGGTGGCGGGGG
>Ga0055481_10000348_pt1 | contig 14880 bp, 14 predicted proteins | sample Muzzi_PWC_D2_FD_57936 | JGI IMG/M metagenome (GOLD analysis project Ga0055481, IMG submission 57936) | Wetland microbial communities from San Francisco Bay, California, USA, that impact long-term carbon sequestration - Muzzi_PWC_D2 | ecosystem: Environmental > Aquatic > Marine > Wetlands ... | reverse complement strand
ATCTCCCGCATGCGGAAGACGCCCTGCAGCTCCGAGTCGCAGACGTGGATCGCAATCTCGTGGGCCGACCACTTGGCCGGGCCTCGGGCCCGTCTCCGGAGCTCATCCTCGGTGAGCCCATCGAGCGCGGCCCCGATGCGGGCCGGACCCGCGGCGTACGCATCAATGAGGCGCGAGGTGTCGTAGATTTCGTAGGCCGGGAAGCCGATCTTCACGCCACGCATGGCTGCTCCTTGCCCTTGCCGCCCATTCGGGTCCGAGATCGCTGGGGCGGCGTGTCAGCGTCTGCGGCATTCCTGGCGCCCACCAGCACATCCACCAGACAACAGGTCAGTCGGCGCATCGCCTCGACATCGACCGACTCGTCTGGCCCATGGGGATTGGCCCGCGGATCCAGCAGACCGGTGACGACGAAGGGAGTCCGCGGCCACCGATCCGCCAGGACATTCACCACTGGGATGCCGCCGCCCACGCCGCACGCCTCGGGAGGCGTGACCGAGGTGTCGCTGCGAGGCGGCCCGCAACGCACGTCCCACCTCGTCAGGAACTGCGGCCAGCACGGTCTCCGCCGCCCGATGGGGGGCGACCGTCGGCGGGAAGCGCAGCGACAGCCGAAGCGTGACGGCGCCGGGGATGGCATTGGGGGCAGACGCGACGGCGGGGATGCCGTCTACCCCGATGACGCTGATGACCGATTGCCACGTCGTCCTCAGGAGACCGGCGACGGGATCCGGGTCTGTCGGCTGCACCCCCGGTCGGAGGCGAAGGCCTCCGGTGAGGGTGCGGCCGAGCACGCTGACGAGACGCTCCGCCTCACGGCGGCGGTCCTCAGGAACCTCCGCCCCGAGGGCATCGAGAGACACCCAATCGCTGCCCACCGGGGCCAATCGTGCCAGGAGCGCACCCGCGACGACTATCGGGGAGGGGGCGAGACCGCCGACGCCCCCCGAGTGCGCCGCTTGGGTCAGCGTCGCCACGGTGAGATCCAGGGTCAGGCCACCGCGCGGCGAGGTGGTCAACCACAGCCGATCGAGATCGTGGCAAATCGAGTCGAGGACCACGATGGCCGAGGGGGTTCCGATCACCTTGCCGATGGGATCCAGCACCTGGAGCAAGTCGCCGCTACCACTCTCCTCGGAGGTCTGCAACACCAGCACGCAGCGCGCCGCCGGAAGGCCGGCATGCTCGATCGCCCTCAGGGCGGCCAACGCCACAAAGCTGGCATAGCCGTCGTCGGCCGCGCCGCGCCCATACAGCCGTCCGTCCTCGAGGGTCGGCGTTCGCGGGCCACCGACAGTCCATCCGTCACCGGGTGGTTGTTTGTCCAGGTGTCGATAGATCACGACCGTCCGATCCGCAGGGCCGGGCGTTTCCGCCACGAGAACCGGGCTCGACCGGCCGGTAGCGAACCGCCGCAGTTGGACGCGGCGGGGGCCCTCGTGTGCAGTCCACTCCTCGACGCAACGAAGCGCGGTTTCGGTGGTTCCCGCTCGAGACCAGTCCGGTTCGAACAGTGGTGATTGGTTCGGCACCCGAATCAAGGCGCTGAGACCGTCGATCACAGGGCCGTGGACGAGCCGGGCGACCTCATCGTAGGCCCTCGCGGAAACGTGGACACGGCTCATCGATTTTCCCGGAAGGCGTCCTCGGCGCACCCGGCCGTTTGGGAGTCGGGCCCGCCGCTCGATGCCGCCTCATGAAGTGCTCGACCATTCCGCATATCCGCCCCCGCACCGGAGTCGTAGGAACGATAGGACGACGCCTCCGAGCACACGAATGCGATGCACTGATGGATGGGGCTCATCACAGTCATGGCCACTCCCGAGTGCCGGAGCCCCGACCAGTCACCCAGAACCGCACCGAATGGGAACCATGCAGAATCGGTATCCGAGACGACGCAGGCTCCGCATGATTGGATCTTATAATTGGGGGTACTCTCCATAGAGGTCATTCATGTCGCTCCTGTCCCTTAAGTCCAACGGCAACGCGGCCCGGGCCGCTGCCTCCACCGATGGAGCGCCGATTCTGGAAATCCGGCATCTGCGCATCGTCTCCGCGGTTGCCCGTTTCGGCTCGGTCAGCCGAGGGGCGGAGATCGTCCACTTGACGCAGCCGGGCGTGAGTCACGCGCTTCGGGATGTGGAGCGGAGGTTGGGCGTCGAGCTCTTCCGACGGACCCCACGGCGGATGGAGGTGACGGCGGAGGGGGAGCGCGTCGTTCGGGCGGCAGAGGTGATTCTGGAGGAGCTTAGGCGCACGGAATACGACATCGCCCGGCTCCGGGGTGGCCAGCTTGGTACGATCTCCCTGACGACCGAGTGCTACACCTGCTATCACTGGCTGCCCGAGCTGGTGTCGGACTTTGGCAAGGACTTCCCGGGCATCGATATTCGCATCGTGCCGGAGGCGACGGAGGCGCCGTATCGGGCCCTCCTCGATGGGCGCGTCGACGTCGCCGTCGTCCATTCGCCGGACCATCCGGATGGTGTTGTGCTGGAACGCCTGTTTCGGGACGAGCTCGTGGCGGTCGTGCCGGCAAATCACCGGTTGGCGCGGCGGAAATTCCTCACGGCGGAAGACTTTGCCCAGGAGACCGTCGTCCTCCACAGCAATCCGGCCTCGAGCGCGCTGTTTGCCCACGTGCTGGCTCCGGCGGGGGTGTCGCCCGCGCAGGTGCTTCAGCTCCGCCTTACGGAGGCGGTCCTGCAGTTCGTGCGCGCGGGCCTCGGCATCACGGTCATGGCCCGATGGGCGATCGGCTCGGACCTCCCCTCAGGGTCGGTGCGCGCAGTGAGACTGTCTCGGAACGGCATCCGGCGCACCTGGTACCTCGCCGCGCTCGCCCGCGATCGCCGGCCTCGGCACCTTCAGGCGTTCATGGACCAATTGCGGTCCACGACCGCCCCGGCCATTCGGGCTCGCACCGCCCGGGGTTCGGCCGAACGCGTGGGCGGCCCGGCGCCGGCATAGGAGCGTGGGCCGCTGCCTCTCCAGATCTTGTTTGACCGACCTCTGGGTCGCCTTCACCGGTCCCGTTGTCCGAAACGCGGTTGCGGGAGCGAGCCCCGGCCACCAATCTGACACAATGACACCCACTCTCCCCAGCTTCCTTCTTGCCACGATCGCGCTTCCCGCCATTCTCGCTGCCCAGGCCACCCCCATCTTCGTCACCGGCAGTGACGACGGGGTGGTCCTCCCCGATGTCCGCGCCGCCGCCGCACTCCCAACCGCCACGCTGATCCTGAGCGAGCCGGAGCCGGCGCTTCATCTCAGGCACGCCGATGGCCGGATGGACGAGTGGGGGAAGAAGGGACCGGGACCGGGGGAGTTGGTCGATCCGGTCGACCTGGCATGGGGCGACGAAGGAGGGATCGTGCTGGACATGGCGTCGCGCCGGCTCACCGCCTACCGCCCCGATGGCTCGCTCCTCTGGTCGCGCTCCCTCGGCCAAGAGTGGGCAAACCGAGTTGTGTTCGTGGGGCGGGACACGCTGATGCAGTTGATCGTCCCGATGACCCGCAAGCGAGCCATCGTCCGGCTCCACGGGACCAGTCGGGACACCGTTCTGGCCTATGAGATCACGGAAAAGGAGGTGCGACTGGCGCCGTCGGTGGGGCCATCACTCACCGTGCCCGAGCCCTACACGGCCGATGCTCGCTGGGCCGCCCTCCCCGGTCGAGGGATCGCCTTCTGGGCGCCGGGACGGGACTACATCGCGGTCCTGAATATCTCCGGGACGGAGATCGGTCGGTATCCGTTGCCGAGCGAGGCCTATCCGGTGACGGCGGCGGACCGGGAGCGCTGGTTTGCCACTGCAATCCCCCAGAAGTTCATGGGCAGGCGGGTGTTCGAAAATGCGCGGGAGTACGCCCGATCACACGTCAAGTTCCCCGAGGCGTTTGCTCCCGTGACCGCGCTCGCTGGCGACCCCGCCGGTCGGCTCTGGGTGCGACGCACCGCGGCCGGGAGTGGCGAGCTGTGGCAGCTGCTGAGTGGTGGCGGTTCGGTTGAAGCGACCTTGCGGCTGCCGCCGGAGCGGGAGTTGCTGGCGTTCGGGCCGGGGGTGGCGGTGGCACGTGGGCTCAGCCAGTTGGGCGAGCCGATCCTCGAGGCGTACCGAGTGGGAATGAAATGAGCAATGGCGGACGCGCCAGGAGAGGCACCTCCGCCAAAGCAAGTCATTCTCCCGAGTGAGAGACCATTGTCGCTCGAGAAGGTCGGTGCCGGGAGCCTCGAATGGGCACAAAGCTACCGGGCCTATGCCGGCGCCGCTCCGCCGGCGGATACCACCAAGTTGGTGGAAGCGCTGCCGGCCGCCACCGCCATCCTCGCCACCCTCGTCGAGGAGATGCGTGCTGGGCACACCAAGACCTTGATCGTCGACCTGCGACAGAATAGCGGCGGCACCTCCGCTCTGGTCAACATCCTCCTCGACTACCTGTACAGTCGGGATGGGTGAAAGAATTCTTTGGGCATCTGTACACCACCCGGCGGCTCACGCGGGACGATCCTTCTGAAGCGGATTCCGCCGCCCTGCGGTCGTTCCCGACCCGCATTGGCGACTACGACTTTCCCGCGGAGTTCCGTGCCTCGACCCAGACGGTCTCAGAGGCAGGATCGGAGAGTTATGGCAGCGGACGACCATCTCGTTCGCCGCGAAGCTCGAAGATGGCGGACACGAGGGCTATTACGTCCCCGGCGAGGTGATCGCCGTCGTTTCGCCCCGCACCCATAGGGCGGGTTCTGGTTCGCCGCCGCCCTCCACGGATGGGGGCCAGCTCGTGGACGACTCCGGCCCTCGCGGAGGATGTTCCGCTGACGCTGGGGCCGTGGCGGCGGACCGGATACGACCCCAACGCCGGGATCTCCTCGCCCTGGAAGGAGCACCTTGACTTGGGAACGGTGTGGATCTCGCCCGGTGCTTCGTCCCAGGCTATGATCCCCACCGGCGCTCGACGCCGAGGAGAGGTTGATCGGCGGATTCCCGGTCCCAGCCCCGGGGGCTCTCGGGCCAGTCTGGGAGGCGAGTTTCGTGAGGAGGTTGGTCCACCCAATCCTGGGGAGCGAATGCACCAGATCTTCCGGCCCTTCGGCTCGGCGATTCACACTCTCCGCCAAACTCCTGCGTTCGCCCTCACCGCGATTCTGACCCTCGCACTGGGGATCGGCCTCGCCACCGCCGTGTTCACCGTTGCCGACGCCCTCCTCCTCCGGCGCCTTCCCTACCCCGCCCAGGACCAGTTGGTCGTTTTGTCCGGCGCATCCCGCGACGGCTCGGTCGACCACTACCCCCTGGGCTATGACGACGCCAGCGAGTTTTCTCGGCAATCCTGGTCATTCCGAGGGGCCGCGCTCTACGCCTACTGGGGCGCGTCTCCCACCCCGGTCCGCGAGGGCGACGGCGTGTCGCGGCTCCGCCGAGCCCTGGTGTCCGGAAGCTTCTTCGAGGTGCTGGGTGTGAAGCCGGAGATCGGCCGGACGATCAGGCCGGAGGACGACGTCGCCGGCACAGCACCGGTCGCGGTGTTGAGCCACGGCGCCTGGCTCCGCCGCTACGGCGGAGATCCCACCGTCCTGGGCACGCGCCTGGTGACCTTCGAGGACAGCGTCGCCTACACCATCGTCGGCGTGATGCCCCAGGGCATCGATTTCCCGTCGACCGTCGACTTCTGGGCCCCGGTCGTCGCCTCGACCCCGCCTGCGCGAATGGAGTACGTCGCCTTCTATGTCCTCGGCCGGCTGGACCCGGGTGCCACCGAGGCGTCCGCCCGTGCGGAGCTGACGAGGTTCTTTGGGCGACCGGAGACCTCTCCCTGGCTCCACGACTTCCAGGGAGAGAGTCAGTCCCTCCCCCGCCTCCTCATCGGTGACATCAAGCCGGCGCTCCTCGTGTTTGCCGCCGCGGCCGGGCTCCTTCTCCTGATCACCGGCGTCAACGTCGCTACTCTCCTCCTGGTGCGAGGGATGGGCCGCGTCCGGGAAATGGCGGTGCGCACCGCCCTCGGCGCGTCCCGCGTCCGGGTGATCGGCCAGCTGCTCGCAGAAAACGCCACCCTCGCCCTCGCCGGCGGTGGGTTCGGGGTGGTGGTGGCGGCGGTGGCAGTCAAGGTCTTCGTCGGAGTGGCGCCAGGCGATGTCCCTCGCCTCGATGAAATCGGTCTCAATACGACGGCGCTGCTCGGTGCCCTCGGGATCACGGGCGTAGCGATGCTCCTCTTTGGCTTAGCGCCCGCAGTGCTCACCTCGCGCGTCCAATCGATGCTGGTCCTCCGCTCGGGGACGGCGCTCCAACCCCTTCGCAATTCGCGACGAGGGATCGAGGCGCTGGTGGCGGGTCAGGTGGCGATAGCGTTCCTCGTTCTCTCGGCTGCCGGACTCCTTGGCCGGAGCCTCATCCGGCTCGAGAGGGCGGAGCTGGCATTCGACCCGTCGCACCTCCTCATCGGCCAGCTGGCGGTTCGGAGCGACCTATACGACGACCCGGCCAAGCAGACGCGTCTCCTCGAGACGCTCCTCCCCGAGCTCACGGCGCTTCCCGGCGTTGGCGCCGCGTCGCCCCTCGTGGCGGTGCCGTTTTCCGGTTCCCGCGGCTGGGACGGCCGCTTCGCGGCGGAGGGGCAGTCGGAGGCCCAGGCGGCAGCCAACCCGCTCCTCAACATGGAGCTCGTCACTCCCGACTACTTCGCCACGCTGGGTGTCCCCATTCTCCGTGGCCGTGCCTTCACTCCCGCGGACCGAGAAGGCGCACCGGAGGTAATCGTTCTGAGCCAGTCAGCTACACGGCACTACTGGCCGGACGCCGATCCGATCGGCCAACGCCTCATGGCAGGCGCCGAACTTGAGCATGTGCTCACCGTCGTCGGCGTCGTCCCCGATACCCGCTACCGGAGCCTCCGGGAGGCGAGGCCGAGCGTCTATTTCCCGTTGGCCCAGTCGTTCTTCCCGTTCGCGCCGATGACGCTGGCCATCCGCACCGTTGGCTCACCCGACGGTGTGGTCCCAACGATTCGCCGCACAATCGCCGAGGCGGCGCCGGGGGTCGCGCTCGAGAGCGCTGCACCGTTCGAGACGTACCTCGCGGAGCCGCTGGCCCAGCCGCGACTCACCACGATGCTTCTGACGCTGTTCGCCGGCGCGGCGGTCACGCTCGCCGCAGTGGGGCTCTTTGCCATCATGATGACGATGGTGCGGCAGCGCACTCGCGAACTGGGCATCCGGATGGCGCTGGGCGCCACGGGCCAGGCCGTGAGTTGGATGGTGATGCGGCGCGGTCTGAGGATCGCCTCCGTCGGGCTGGGGGCCGGCCTCCTCGGCTCGCTCGCCACGCACCGGCTCATGGCATCGATCCTCTTTGGGGTAAGCCCGACCGACGGATTGACCCTGGCGATCGTAGCCGGCGGTCTCCTCCTCCTGGCTGGCCTCGCGGGCGTCATCCCGGCGAGGTCGAGCGCGCGGGTCGACCCCGTCGTGGCGCTGCGGGCGGACGGATAGCCACGGCGCCTTGAGCGCGCAGGTCTCTGAGAGGCTTCACGATCGAGGCCCCCTCGATTCACACCCGCAGAAATGTCCCATCGCTGCAACGTTCTTGTCCCTATCTGAAGCGTATCCTCGAAAACATATTGGACGCGGACTCGACCGGTGCCTCGCGTGCCCCCTCGCGGTGGCGCGTAGAGCGCCGGCTGCCCGCAACAAGGGTGGAACGCCGCGCTCACGCCCACAACAGAAGGAGAGGTGTTTCATGAGACGATCAACGAAGGTGCCCATCGTTGGAAGCGTCGTGGTCGGACTCGTCGCAATCCTGTTGACCGTCGCCGCCACACCAAGGCGTACGACGTCATCCGTGGCGACCGTTCTTTGTCAAACTCCACAAGAAGCAGGCAACTGGACGAACACGGACCCCAATACGCGGAGCCTGACCAGGATCGACCTTCGCTTCGTGTGCCAGGATCAGATCCTCAATGGCCAGCTGTATCCGCCGGGACCGGCCTGGTTTACTCACGTCTTCGGCAAGTGTCATCCGACCGACTGCGACTGGATGGAGGTCGGAGCCCAACGGCTCGAGGCCGGCCATGTCTTTGCGTTCTACGATCAGGGGTTTGCCCGACGATACGTGTATGCCCGGATGTCACAGTATCGCCCGGGGCAGCTGTGGGTCTACACGTACACCGATTTCGTAGACCCGAACCGTCCGGACTACGACGTGCACAACTGGTTCACCCGCAACTGATACCGAGGCCCGACATGAACAGACGTACAATCCGACGCCTGGGCGTGATCTGTGCAGTGACCGCGGTGGTCTCCGCGGCCTGTCGCTCCCAGGGCGGTCGCGACACCGTCGCCATGGAGACCGACAGCACGGAAGTAAACGTTACCAACGGGAGACGGGCAGTCGGCGACGGACCGATGGCGGCCCCCCGGGAGCCTTCCCCGTTTGAGCAGGATTCCGGGGTGGCGGCCGCGATGATCGCCGATACCGTGGCGCTACAAACGGAGCGGAGGCGGGCTCCGGACGAGCCGATGCCGTTCCCGGCGGAGCCGCGCCAGCGCTAACCCTGACGTCTCCGTTTACTTGTTCAACGAGCGGCCTCCGAATCACCCGGGGGCGCGGGCGGGCCTCCCGAGGGGATCGGTGACCCTCGATTGCACCAGAGCCTGTCGCCCTGCGATCGAATGGCGACCACACGGGGGCGGGCCGCAGGTTACGTCTGCGGCTCGCCCGATTCAGGTTACCTTTCGGCACCCCTCCCGATCTACCCCTTGAAGCGGGGGGTCCCAAAAGCAACCAGGTGGTTTCGAGCCATGACGATTCGCCTTCGCGCCACAGCAGCGTCGTCCCTTGTCGTTCTCCTCATGGCCTGCGGCCCCGAGCCCGCGCCCGAGGCGTCCCAGGCCGAGAACCCGCACGCCGACCTGCTGCAGAACGCCACCGCCTTGTATCAGCACTACGGCGCGGACATCGCCCATGGCCGGGCCGACTCGCTCTCTCGGTACTACCACCCCTCCGGCGCCCTCATTGTGCGCGACGGGCACTCCCGTCGACTGTCTCGCGCGGGGATCGACAGCATGTACGGCGGCGATTGGACGCCGCCGACCTACTTTGCCTGGGATAGCCTGGCCTTCGATTCCGTCGCCCCGCGGGAGGTCCTCGCCACCGGCGGCTTCTATTGGCACGTGCGGGGTCAACCCGATACCCTGCGTTTCATCTACGCCGCGCTCCTCCAGCGGGTCGATTCCGCGATGGCGATCCGCTTCGAGCACGAGACCCTCCGACCGTCCCGGTAGGCCGGGCGGAGACGGTCGGCCCCCGGCCCGACCCGCTCCCGCGCACTCCCGGTATGGGCGAGCGGTCCGTGGACGGAGGGGCCGTGCCCGGGTCACTCGCTCCGTAGCATCACCGCCGGGTCGGCGCGTGTGGCGCGGAGGGCGGGGATGCTCAGGGCCGCCGCGGCCGCGACCCCGAGGACGGCCACGGCCATCCCGAGGGCCAGAGGATCGACCGAGGACACCCCATAGAGGAGGCCGCCGAGAGCACGTCCGGCCGCGAGGGAGGCCAGGCCGCCGAGGACCAGCCCCAGCGCGACCAACGTCACTCCCTGATGAAGTACCAGGCGCACCACGGCCGCGCGATTGGCTCCCAGGGCCATGCGGAGGCCGAACTCCCGGATGCGGGTGCCGACGCCGACGGCCATCACGCCGTAGAGCCCCACGGCACCCAGAGCGAGCGCCAACATCGCCGCTGTGGTGAGGAGCCGCAGCATCCCACGTTCCTCCGCGGTGGACGCCGCGATGACATCCGCCATCGATTGCCCTTCACTGATGGCGGCGCCGCGATCGGCGGCCATGATCGCCGCGCGCACGGCGTCGATCGAGGCGCCCCGTTGCGGCTCCATGGCAACGAGAAGCCGTCTCGTTCCCCGGGCGTTCGGAATCTGCCCGTAGGCTGTGTACATCTCGGGTCGGGCCTCCTCGCGGAGGCCGCGCCGGCGGATGTCACCGACCACGCCTACGACTCGACGGTCGACGCCGCCATAGAGGGTCCGTCCCACGGGGTCCGCCTCGGGAAAGAAGCGCCTCGCAAAGGCCTGATTGACGATCGCGACCGGGGGCGCCTCGGCGGCGGCGGCGGACGAGAAGTCGCGGCCGCGAAGGAGCGGGATCCCCAGCGTTTGGAAGAACCCCGACTGCACCACTTGATAATCCACCAACGCGCGCTCGGCCTCGGGCGTGAGTCGCAGGTCGGTGACGCTCGCCCCGCCCGCAAACGGAAGGCTCCGCACCACGGACGCGGCGGCCACGCCGGGCGCGGCGCGAACAGCGGCCAGGATTGCCTCGAATGCGGCGTTCACCTCGGCCATCGCCGGACGGCGAACATCGACCCGGAGCGCGACCACGCGTGACGGATCGACGCCCGGTCTCGCTGCCGCAGGAGCCAGACGCTCTTTCCCAGGAGCGTCGCGACGGTGATGAGCGGAACCACGAGCGTGAGCTCTCCCACGACGAGGGCGCGCCCCAGTCGACCGGCCGCGATGACCCGGCCGGCGGGGGCAACGGCCGAGCCCGGCGACGGCGGGACGCGAAGGCTCCGGAGCACCGCCACGGCACTCGCGGCCAGGCCGGCTCCGAGCGCCACGGTCACGCACCACGCGGCCACTCTCGGGTCGGCAGGGTCGATCCGTGAGACGTCCTCGAGTCCTGGCGGAGGAGCCAGGAGGATGAGTTTCGTAGACCAGAGGGCGATCATCAGTCCTCCCAGCGCGCCTCCGACTCCGAGGAGGACGCCTTCCGCGAGCAGGGGAGCCGCCACCTGCCACCCGCGGGCGCCGAGGGCCGCGCGGACGGCCGTATCGCCGCGACGTTCCTCCGCCCGGGCGAGCGTCAGCGTCGATACGTTGACGGCGGCCACGAGGAGGACTAGGCCAACGGCGCCAAAGAGAAGCCAGAGGTTCCGACGATACCCTCCGATTTGTGCGTCCACCCACCGCTTCGGCATAATCGGCGACTGTCCCGCGACCGCGGGCCTATCGAATCGGGATCGAAAGCGCGTCGTCAGGACCGAGGACACGAGGGCGAGCCGCTCCGTCGTCCCCAGCCGGCCGATGAGCCGAATGTTCTCGGACCGGCTCCGGTACGAGGGGGCCTCGGGACGGAGGGGGATCGGTACCCAGAGGTCGACCGTGTTGTCGGGGAAGGTGAATCCGGGTGGCATGATCCCAACGATGGTGTGCTCCCCCTCGGTATAGTCGCCGTCGCGATCGACAGCCGGCGTCCGACAACCCCTTCGTCCCCGCCGAACACCTCTCGCCAGGCGCGATCACTGAGGAGCGCCACCGGCTCACTCCCTCCCGCAACGTCTCCGGCATCGAACCCCCGCCCCCGGGCCGGCGCCACCCCGAGGAGGGGGGAGCAGTTCGGCCGAGATCCCTGCGCTCCCCAGGAGCCAGGACCCCCCTGTGGCGGGGTCGCCCACCACAGCCTCGGGCTGCCAACGGTAGGCCGCGACGGCCGCCAGCGGTTGCGGTGCGTCGCGGAGCGCGACGAATTCTGCCGGGTGGAAGGGGATCGGCATCCGCTCCCCCCTGCAGCCGGAGATCGACCAGCGTCTCCGGGTCCGCGTATGGCGGGGGCCGAAGGAACACGCCGTTCATGACGCTGAAGATCGCGGTGTGGCGCCGACGCCGAGAGCCAGGGTCAGCATCCCGGTGACGGCAAAGAGCGGGCGGCGGCCGAGCCGGTGGGCGGCCTGGCGGAGCTCGCGGAGCACGAGGGTCATGAAATCCTCGTCGGGGGAGAGGGAGTCCGTGGTTGGATACGGCCGGGCCATCGAGGGTTGGGAAGACAAGGGGAGGCGCCCGCCGGCCGGTGGTGGCACCGGTGGCGCGAGTCTACCCGCCCCGTTCGATCAAGGCCAGCGCCAGCCGTTGGATTTCCGGGACCTCCTCCTCGAGCGACCGCTCCGGCCCGGCGAGCGTGTCGAACGTGTCGAAGCTCAAGAGCGCAAACAGGATTCTCGACGCTCCCCCGCTCCGTCCTCCCGCGCTGGGCCCCTCTCGCTCCAGTTGACGGCTCCGGCGGCGAGTGTTATATACCGACCGGTTTGTACGTTTGGCGCCCGACCGCCCCGCTCGGCCCTGCCTCAAGGGTCGGCCGCCTATCGGAATCGGCAGGCGGCGGGATGGTTAATAGTCGACAGTGGTACACTGGTCCGGCTCAAGCTCCTCGGAGGCTCCGTTGCGGTACGCCCTACGTTCCCTGGCCAAATCCCCCGGCTTCTCGGCCCTCGTCATCCTGACCCTGGCGCTCGGTATCGGAGCCAACACTGCCGTCTTCAGCGTCCTCCGCGGCGTCCTCCTCCGGCCCCTCCCGCACGAGGAGGGCGACCGGCTCATGTACCTCCGTCAGTCGGCGGAGCACGCGGGGCAGGCGAACGCGCTGTTCTCCGTTCCGGAGATCATCGACTATCGCGAAGCCGCCAAGACACTCACCGGCTTCGCCGAATTCTCCGCCATGCCGTTCAACATGCTGGGAGGGACGGAGCCGGTGGAGGTGCAGGCGGGAATCGTCACCGGGAATTATTTCGGTGTCATGGGGCTCGACGCGGTCCTGGGCCGCACCCTCAACGCGGGAGACGACGGCCCGGCCGCGGCCCCGGTCATGATGTTGACCCATGAGTATTGGCAACGTGCCTTTGGCGCCGATCCGGACATCCTCGGCCAGGTCTTCCGGATGAACGGCCGCTCGGTGACCGTCGTTGGGGTGGCGGAGCCCGCGCCCCCCTTCCCCGCCGGGACCGATGTCCTCGTGAACATGGTGACGAGCCCGCACCACCTCGACGCCACGATGGTCCACGGGCGGAGTCACCGGATGACCGAGGTCTTTGCTCGTCTCGCCCCCGGCGCCACAATACCGCAGGCGCAAGCCGAGCTCGACGCCATCGCCGATCGGGTACATGCCGACTACCCGGAGGCGTACGACGCCGCGGCTGGGTACCACATCTCGATCACGCCGCTGCGCGAGGCGCTTACCGCCGACGCCCGTCGGACCCTCTATCTCCTCATGGCCACTGCGGCCCTGGTGCTCCTCACCACCTGTGCCAACGTCGGCAACCTGGTGCTCACCCGGAGCCTCAAGCGCGACCGTGAGCTGATGGTGCGTTGGGCCCTCGGCGCCGGCCGAGGCCGGCTCCGCCGGCTGCTCTTCACGGAGACGGCCGTCCTTGCCGCCCTCGGCGCGGCCCTCGGCCTCGTGCTCGCATATGGAGGCCTCGACCTCTTGGTCGGCTTTGCCCAGCGCTTCACACCCCGCGCCACCGAAATCCGGATCGACGGTGAGGTGCTCCTCTTCACGCTGGTCGCCGCCACGGGCGCCGCGCTGGCCTTTGCGTTCGTCCCCTCGCTCCGATCGCCGGAGCGGTCCGGCGCCCTGCTGATGCGCACCGGGTCGCGGGCCTCCGGCGCAGGGCGGCGCGTCCAGCGGGCCTTGATTGTGGCCCAGGTGGCGGCGGCCGTCACGGTCCTCACGGCCGCGGGACTCCTCACCCGGACGTTGCTCCGGCTCGATGCGGTCGATACGGGGGTCCAGCTCGAGAACACACTCACGATGGAGGTACCCGTTGAGTTCGGTGGGCATTCCCCCATGGAGGTGCTCAAGCTCCAGGAACGGATGCGCGATCGGATCGCGACGCTCCCGGGCGTGTCCGCGGTCGGTGTGGGGTTGCGGGTGCCGCTCCGGAGCGGCGGAGTGATGCTCGAGGTGACGGCGGAGGGGCGCCCGCCTGAACCGGGCGTACCGGCCCCGATGGCCGAGTATCGCACTGCGACCCCGGAATTCTTCCGTGCCGCGGGGATGCGGATACTCGCGGGCCGCGGCTTCACCGCGACGGATGTCACCGACGCCGCGCCGGTCGCGATTCTAAACGAGTCGCTCGCCGAGCGTCTGTTCGGTGACGAAGACCCGATCGGGCGCCGGGTGGCCTGGACCGGTGAGGTCCTCAAGTTCATCGGGATGGCAGGCGGGTGGCGAACCGTCGTGGGGGTAGTCAACGACACGCGCGACAACGGTCCGGCTGCGCCTCCGCCCCCGGCGATGTTCCAGCCGCTCGAGCAGAACGAGCTCGGCTGGTTCCCAGGTGCGTTCGTCATCCGGGCCCAGAACGCCGCGGCCCTGGCGCCGCGTGCCGAACGCGTCATGCGGGAGATGGCCCCCGACAGCCCGGTCGAACGGGTGGCCACACTCGAGCAAATTCACGAGGAAACCGTCGCCTCGCAGCGGCTCAACGCCTATCTGGTCGGGGCCTTCGGCCTCCTAGCGCTGGTGATCGCCGCGATCGGCATCGCCGGCGTGCTGGCGTTCTTCATCGCGGAACGCACCACCGAAATCGGCATCCGCATGAGCCTCGGCGCCGAACCCCAGCGGGTGATGCGCATGGTGCTCGCCGATGGCGGCCTCCTCTTGGGCATTGGGATCGGTCTCGGCCTGGTCGGCTCAGTGCTTGTGGCGCGGTTCCTCCAGGGCCTCCTGTTTGGCGTGGCCCCGGACGATCCCGCGACATTCGCGGCGGTGTCCCTTCTCATGATCGCCGTGGGACTCGCGGCCTGCGCCGTCCCGGCGCGCCGGGCCGCGCGGGTGGACCCCCTCGTGGCGATGCGGGCGGACTAACTGATGGCGACCGGCGCCGCCCACCGGATCCGCGCCCCCGACCAGACGCGCGGGAAACTCCTCTCCGCCGCCTTCGAGGAGATGTTCCACCGTGGCTTCCAGGCCGCCTCCCTGGAGACCATCCTGGCCAAGGCCGGGGTGACCAAGGGCGCCCTCTATCATCACTTCCCCAGTAAGGCGGCCCTCGGGATGGCAGTGGTCGACGAGGTCGTGCGGGAACCCGTG
>Ga0055481_10000347_pt1 | contig 14882 bp, 17 predicted proteins | sample Muzzi_PWC_D2_FD_57936 | JGI IMG/M metagenome (GOLD analysis project Ga0055481, IMG submission 57936) | Wetland microbial communities from San Francisco Bay, California, USA, that impact long-term carbon sequestration - Muzzi_PWC_D2 | ecosystem: Environmental > Aquatic > Marine > Wetlands ... | reverse complement strand
CACATTGGCGTACGTCAGGGCATCGCCGCAGCTTGCTCAATCCACTCGAGCGGGGGCACCAGACGTACCGGTCCGCGGCACATCGTTGATGAATGTGAGCAAGTCGCGGAAATATACGTTTGGATCATTTTCGAATTCGAGGGAGTGCCGTGCATCGTCGTAGGTCGTAGTTTTGATGCACTCCCAACCGAGACCGGCGGCAAAGTCCATCGTCTTGGCGTTGTCTATAATTCGTTCATCTTCGGCCAAGAGCAGGTGTATCGGCACCGGTGAGCACTGGCCCAGCTTTCCGATCGGCTTGTCCATACGGCGGGACGCCAGATAGAAACCCGCCGAGCATTGCCGTAGTGTCAGCCGGTCTTCATTGATGAATCGCTGCCAACGCGGCACGGTCGTGAAAAGATCGGCGGCATCGAGCGGGATATTGAAAAGTTGATGCGGTTCATAGAGCATGGCAAAACCGATCTTGGCCGCCTCAGGCTTCGAGACACCCACCAGCGGAAACAGCCCGGGCGTCACCAGCGTCAGGCTCTCCGTGCCGGTCGGATCTGCGATGTAGGCCCGAACGACCATTTTGCCGCCCCAACTCACTCCGATTGCGTGATAGCTCGTCTGCCCGCTACGCCGCAGCAGCTCATCCCGTGCCGCCAGCGAATCGGCGATTAGCTGGTCGGCCGAGTCCGCATGCCCCCGATCCGCCTCGTTCCGCCCACATCCCCGTCGATCGAACTGCAAAACGGCATACCCGGCCTCGGCCAGGTGCGCAGCGGACGACTCATACCAGCCGCAGTGAGACTGGATTCCGTGATGATACAACACGGCCCCGCGCACGGCGTTCGTCGGCCAGTACCGTGCGTAGGCCCTGTAATCGTCGGACAAACGGATTGTGAGTTCTTCGTAGCGCATTGGCCCCGGCGATGTTACCTTGAATCCCGACGCAAATCACGTCATAGTGTGGGCAAGTGTATCCCGCAATCCGCGGCGCGACAGAGTTGAAACGCAGCCTCATGAAGAGTAGATCCGAGCAGATCAAGGACGCGCTGAGACAGCAACTCCTATCCGACGGCCTGCTAGGCATGTGTTTTGTGCCGATTCCGGCTGAGGCGTTGGCGTCCCTCGTCTCCAGCCGGCCTGCTCCTGCAGCGGCGGCCACCAGCAAACCGACCGCATCCGGCGACGAACAGGAACGCTTACGGGTCCTTGATGAATCGCAGGTCAGAGGATGCACCAAGTGCGGATTGAGCGGAACAAGAACGCAAACGGTGTTCGGCCAGGGTCATCCGAACGCACGTCTGGTGTTCGTCGGCGAGGCGCCGGGCTACGAAGAGGACAAACAGGGGTTTGCGTTCGTCGGGCGTGCCGGCCAGCTCCTTACGAAGATGATCCAAGCGATGGGTCTATCGCGTGACGGCGTCTTTATCTGCAATGTGCTGAAATGCCGCCCACCGGGCAACCGCGATCCATCCGCGGATGAGATTCTAGCGTGCAGCCCCTATCTCAAAGAACAGCTCAGGATCATCCGTCCGGAGGTGCTGGTCGCATTGGGCGCTCCAGCTGCGAAGACATTGTTAAGTACCGCTCAGTCCATCGGCAAGCTGCGTGGTCGTTTTCACGACTACGAGATTGGTTCGCCGTTGGAGCCGGATAGCACGGTCCCCTTGATGCCTACGTACCACCCAGCGTACCTGCTGCGAAACCCCGGGGAAAAGAAGAAGACCTGGGAAGATCTGCAGAAGGTCATGGGCAAGCTGGGGCTTTCGCTACCTGGGAACTAGCTGCATCGTCATCGGTCATCAGGAGGGCAAAGGTTGGCCATTCATCCCACGGCGATCATCGATCGAAAAGCAGAACTGGACTCCTCCGTCGAGGTCGGTCCTTTCTGTGTCATCGATGCCGACGTTCAGCTCGGCGCCGGCTGCCGCCTGTACCAGGGCGTTTACCTCATCGGATGGACGACCATCGGGGAAGGCTGCGAGTTGCACCCGGGTTGTATCATCGGTCACGCCCCCCAGGACATAAAATACGGGGGCGAGCGCAGCTTCTGCCGGATCGGTAAACGAAACATCATTCGCGAATATGTCACGATCCACCGCGGCACCATTCCGGAATCGGAGACCACGATCGGCGACGATTGTTTCCTTCTGGCCGGCTCCCACGTCGCCCACAACTGCACGCTGGGAAATGGGATTACGCTCATCAATAATGTGCTGCTCGCGGGGCATGTCAGCGTAGGCGACAAGGTGACGATCGGAGGCGGTGCGGGGATTCACCAGTTCGTGCGAATCGGCACGCTGGCCATGGTCGCGGGAAACGCCCCGGTGCGTATGGACGTGCTGCCGTTTGCCCTGGTCGATGCCCACGGCCACATCGCGGGCTTGAATCGCATCGGTATGCGGCGTAGTCAGATGCTTCGAGAAGACGTGCAAGAGGTGCGGCAAGCATATCGATCCTTATTCGCCCCCGGTCGGCGGTGGGATGACGCGGTCGCCCGTTTGGTGGAAACCGCACGCACACCTGCCGGCAGGGAGTTGGTAGCGTTCCTTCAAGGCGAGTCCAAACGCGGGTACGTGGGCGGCTCGCGCCGGAAAACCACGAACGAGGCGCCGGAATGAGCCATATTGGGCCCAACCACCGCCATCGCCCGCCAGCGCCCCCACCATGTTGACAACCCCTTGCGGAAGGCTAAATTCACCGTTCCTGATCGGTGACCGGGTATTGGAGACGCCGAGGCCGCTGAAGCGGCGTTCTCGTACCCGGTGATCAGTTTGAGGGCTCATAGCTCAGTTGGCAGAGCGCGTCGCTGATAACGACGAGGTCCGAGGTTCAAGTCCTCGTGGGCCCATTCGACATAACTTTCGCCGAACGCTCGACTTAAGCGTACCTGCCCGCGTGAGGCGGTACGGCCTGAGACCCATGTTTAGGCGGTAGTCTACCGCAAATCTGGGGCATCACGGCCGCCATGACTTCATGTGCCTCGACTGTCCAAAGTTAACACTAGTGCCGCCTCCAAAAAGGTTCTACGACTTTTTCCGTTTCGCATGCTGATTGCGGTAATTCGCGTATCGCCGTAGAGCATCCGCCAGTTCGTCGTGATTGGCATAGTCGGAATTTCGAATGACGAACTCCTTCACCGGAGTAAACTGACACTCGATGGGATTGAGCCAGGATGCGTTGGTTGGCGTCCAGATCATGTGGATGTTGTTTTGCTCGCACCAGCTGCGAACGGCCGGAGTGCCGTGCGGCGAGAAGTTGTCGAGGATCAGGTGCACTCGTTGGTCGGCAGGGTATCGCCGCCGCATCATCCTTAAGACTTCGAGCACCTCGTGCGAGCGTTTTCTCGGGCGGGTGTAGCCCCAAAGTCGATTGTCGTGAATATCGTAAAACGCCAGCCAATGCCGTACGCCGTGCTTGCGCGTGTAGGTGGCGCGAAGTCGATTCGCACTGCTTCCCCAGCTCCGGCCAGCCTGTGGTCGAATCTCCAATGGCCCGAATTCGTCGAATGAGACCGTCAGACCGTTGTTCGCCCGCTGGTTCACGTAGCGGCGGATCACTTTTTTTTCGAGGCAAGTTTCGGGTCGTTGCACTCTTTCCAGGTCTTGGTGCGGCGAATCTTGACCTTGGCGATCTTGAGCATCTGGCGGACTGTTTCCACGGCGATGGCATCGACGATTTTCTCGCGCTTGAGGAAGTCGCGGAGTTTCGCCAACGACCAACGTCGATACGGTTCGCCAAGAAGATCGGGCGGGCAAAGTGCCGTTTCGATGATGACGCTACGTTGTTCCTCCGTGAACTTCTTCGGGCGTCCAATGCCGTACTTCGGTTCCAACGCGGGAAACCCCTCTTCGTTGAACGACTTGATGATGGTGCGCACGTGCGCTTCCGAAAAGTAGAATCGTCGGGCAATGTCCGGGACCTTGGCTCCCTGATCCGAAGCGAGAACAACCTGCGCACGCCGCATCTTGATCCGGTTGGCGTCACGCCGAACCATGCGTTGGAGCTTTCGTCCTTCGGGCATGCTGATGTTGCGAACGTACAGGCACATAACGGATCTCCACATGTTACAACGACATCCATGTCAACACGTGGCAATCCATATATACCTATTGAGGACAATGCGCAAATTCCCTATTTTAACAAATGTTGAACGACCTTTCTGGAAACGGCACTAGAACAAAGTACCCGGTTAGGTCGTTGTGACGATCAACACCCGTGACATCTACCTGGGAGAACACGACACACTGAAGAGTCGCATGCGGCTCGGCCGCACGTCGCGGAGTGCCCCGCCAATGATCGAATTCTCCCAACCGGAAACGCGCTTCGAGTATTAGATCAGTCGAAAGGGATCCTGGGCGTTGGTTCTCGACCCTCCGCAACCCCCGCCGGTTTCCCTCAAAGCATCCGCCGTTCATCCCTCCGTCCACAGGCCGTTTACAATGTCCATGACAGTCACCTCGTCGGCTTTCCTGGCAACGCGGCGAATATTATCGCCGCCAGCCACGTCAGGCAGTTTGTGCGAGTCCTCCGGCGACTCCGTCGTAGCGCACTTCGCCGCACAGAATCTCCGTGTTCCACTCACGAGCTGTTGGATGAAGGATCCCATGACCTGCTCTCCCTTCTTGTGATTCCATCGTCGGTGGACACAGCTCCAAAGCTGTGTCAGCTGTTGCGACTACAACGACAGGCAGCCGCCAACGACCTGTTCCATTTCTCAAGACGGATGGAGTGCGCTGACCTATCAGACTTTTCGAGTTTTCTTAGGGTGTTCTTTGGCGGGTTTAGCGAGTGGTCAGGAAGCACATCAAGAGCGAGGCCCCGATCTGGCATCGACCTTTTGCGCGAACAGCCCAAAAGGGGGCGCGCAAACATGACGGATGGTGGCGGCGCGCCGGCAACGCCGCCACCGAACTTGTACGATCCGCCTTCGGAAAGAACTACAGTGGTTCGAGTATCGCACTGCGGAACTGCTTCTCATCAGCGAGGTACTCGAGCTCCTCGAGGAAGAGGCGCCGATCGAAGTCTACGGGCACGCGCACCGTGAACGTGTTGACGCAGGCATATTCGCCTCCGGCTCTTGCGGGCGAATACTTTTCGCCGTTATACGACAATATCCGAATGCCGTTTCGGGCCAGGAAACCAGTGATCGTCGCGAGCAGCCCCTTGAAATCCCGCGATGAGATACGGATACGCCAAGGTAGGTAGGCCATGTCTTCGGGAACGGCGGGCTCACTCGTCCGCGAGCAGATGACGCTCAGACCGTCCTCGGCAAATTGCGCGTGTGCATCGGTCTCGACGTTCGTGAGCCCGGAATCGTCGCCCACCAGCTTCATGAACATCACGGCCCTGTCGGCCAGCGTATGTCCGATGCACTCCTCGATGTTCACATCGTGGGCATTGGCGATGGTTGCGGCTCGCTCCAGCATGCCTTGACGGTCCTTTCCAAGCACGTACAGCACAGCACTTTGGTCATTGTCATTCGTTGTTGACATTGGTTGCTCCCTTTAAGAAGTCATCGCGCACGCCGTGGATCGAACTGAGGTGTGACCGCTGTGTGCGACACCGATCGTGTGGCGAGTGCATGGTTGTAGCATGGCTTCACAGGCGCCATGCTCAAAAGTCCCTTGAAGAACGTGCAGAAACGCGTGGATCAGGGGAGGCTTGCTCACGTTCGACGCGGTCGACGTGCGCGAAATCTCCAACAGCACGCGCTTCCAAATAGTATTACGACCACCCGGTGAAATAGTGTCGGTGTGAAGCGCCTGCCGACAAAGTCTTATCTGGTCGCGCAGATCGCTGAGTTTTTGTTTGCACTGGGCGCAACTACGCAGATGTACCTGGCTGGCCTCCAAGAGCGTTTCTTCGCCGAGGCTGTAGAACGCGAGTTCGCCCAGCAAGTCTCCGATGTCCTCGCAAATTGTGAATTCGCTGTTCATGCTATTCTCCGTCGCTTCCCTCAACTCTTTTCCGAAGCAGCGTCAATCCCCTGCTCCTCCTCAGGGCGACGTTTCCCCGCAAGATGCCAAGTGCCGCGGCGATTTCATCGTCCGAGAGTTGTCCATAAAATGACATTCTGATCACATCACGGAAAATCGGCCGCAGCTTCTCAACTTCCCGTCGTATCTGGTCATTCGTTTCTTCATGCATAAGGTCCTCCAGTGGTTTTCGAGTGTGCGGGTCGCGCGGCTCATTCGAAGACTCAATCTCGCCATCGCCACCTTCGAGGCGAGAGCATTTGCGAATGCTCTCTCTTCTGCGAAGACTTAACGCCGTGTTGCGTGCAACCTGCAACAGAAACGCGCGGAAATGGCGAATCTCGCCGCCGTTCTTGAGAAACACGAAAACCTTTTTGAACGTGTCCTGGACGACTTCCTCCGCCAATTTGGCATTGTTGAGCGTGGCCAACGCCAATACGTACACGATGTGGAAATACTTCTCATACAATTCGTGCCACGCGTCTTCGTCCCCCTGACCTGCGCGCACCACGAGTTCGACGATCCTGCCTTTCTCGTTCGTGTCACTATCCGAGGTCAACCGGGGAGCCTCCTTCACGGGCGGAATTCCAGCCGGCGAAGTCCGAAGAGAATCATCCGAGGCGTGCGCCGTTGGCATTCCGAGGTCGCCGGTGCTATCCAATGAGACGCCGGACGGAGTGCGCCATTTCCGCTGCTCCGAGTTTTTCTTTGCTGCCATGGCCGCGCTCCTGTTCAAGAGATTCGACACCTTGGCCACCGCGCCTGGGCCAGCGTCGCCGTGTTCAGGTCGGTCATCTCGACACCTGGCGTCTGCTCGCCGCGACTGGCACACCAACTAGCTCGACCGCTGCATTCGGGAATCGGCCGGCGACCAGTTCGGTCGTACGTGCGGCGAGGGGGCCACGCGCCAGACTCCGCGATTCCGTGCCCGCCCGCCTGGGCAGCAGACCTAGACAGTCCGTCCAACGTTCACCCGGAAACGTCATCGATCGGTGCAGCTTGCACGAACTGGAGCCCAAAGTGGCTGCCATTTCGCGCCTGCGACAAAACCGTGCTGGCATGGCGCAGGGGCTTGCCAAGAAGGCAGCCCCTGCGGCTGCGTTTGCCCGTACTGCGATCCGGAATTCCTGGAGGCATCCCCGGATCACGCGAAGACCAGCAAGACTAAACTGAAACTTTACTAAGCAAAGAACAAACCGCCTCTTGAGCATCATTCTCGCCTCAATCGCCGTCTTAACTCCTGTTCGCAACCACCGCGCCGGGAAGATCACAAACGAAGTCTTAATTGATGGTCAAGACTGACATTCATATAGACTAATAACGATGATATATATGTCAATGACAATCTGATTTTTTTTAACAAAGTATTCCAAGACTTGCGTGGCGTGTAAAAGGCGGTATGGTTTCTCCGATGAACGAACATCACGACGGGATTAGTGACGAGCTCGACCCCGAGCTGGCGGGCAAGCTCTTAAGGGCGCTGTTGCAGTTGGCACAAGCAGTCGAGGACTTTCGCGGTAACGAACAGGAGCGTTCGGGAATCGGCAGTTTTTCAGGCTGGCAATCGCGCGTTTTGCTGGCGCTCAGCGAAGCAACCGACGGACTTGCACACGCTGACATTGTTGCCGAGCTGGAGAAGTCGTTCTCGAATGTCAATGGGCCGACGATCTCGCAGGTCCTGACCAAGCTCTCCGGTCGCAAAGACAGCAGGACCCTGAAGTGCGTCGAGCAAAAAGGCTCCAAGTATGTCCTGTTGGCTGCTGGGCAAGAGGTCGCAGATAGTATCGTCGCGATCGATCGTGCCGTTTCCGTTCATCTGCTTGGTGCCCTCTCCAGGGATCGGGCGCCGACGTTCGTCGACGACATTGAGAATTGGAGAAAAAACCTCGACAAACTCCGGGCGTTTGTCAAAGCCGGTGCCCCGACGAGGGCAGGTGTCTACGACGCGTTGCTGGGCGGTTTCTTCAATAGCGCCGCGGAGCGATCCAAGTCCCAGGCGCTGGATGATAGAGACTCTTCGGCACGGTCAGCTGCTCGTACCAATCGGACATTCCTGGTACGCGCGGTAACTCATCTGGCGAGAGACGAGGAAATCGACCAATTTGTGGACGTTGGCGCTGGACTGGTAGGGACGGCCAGCACACTCAGTATCGCCATGGAACATCGAGATAAGTCGAGAGTGCTATACCTCGACAACGACAAGAATGTGGTCGATAGAGGAGAGATTATTATACAGGGCTGCAAGAACGCCAGGTTCAAGCTAGGCAAGTTCGAGGCACTTGGCGAGATCCTAAGGAAAGAAAAGGAGTCGGACTTTCTCGATTTCGCTAAGCCAATCGCTATATCGTTAGTAGCCTTGCTACATTTCGTGGAGGACGACGACGTAATTGCGGCGGTGTTGCAGAAGGTCAGGAAACAAGTTGAACCGGGGAGTTTCCTCGTCATCTCCGCAGCGTGCCGGGATCCAGACCGGATGGACGCTCAGACCATAAGACAGGTGGATCGCCTTGTTTCCAAGTACGAACAGGACACGGGCTTCACCGTGAAGACTCGCACGTGCGAGGAAATTCGCCAGCTGTTCGAAGAGAATGGGTGGGATATCGAGCCCCCCGGCCTTCAGTTCGCTCCGGCTTGGAGGCGCGAGATTCGACACGCCTACATCGATACACTGTCGGATACAGACCTACTCGCAGACACACCAGAAAAATCGATGATCTTTGCGGGTGTTGGCAAGCGCCCCTCCTCAGTGTAGACGCTGTACACGTTGCATTGTAGGCCGGTAAGCGGCAGGCCCCAAGACTCTGACAGAGGCCCGAAGCGGTGGGCGTCGTTGGGCAATTCGTTGACCTCTGCCTCACGGGCGCGTCATGATCTCCCGGCCAGCGAGCATTCAGATGCCATTAGCACGAGGCGCGCTGGGCCGCCCGTTCTTGCCGTTGCTGTTCAGGCTTCCAGGTGAGTCGGAGCGTGATACCTCGTCGATAATCCTCTTCCAGATGGCATCTCGACGATTCTCGTCTGGAGGATCACCCGGTCTCAGTTCGGTTCGGCAGCGATCAACAAACCTCCGTAGTTCGTCGAGCTTCTGTCGGCAAGCGGCGCAACGCTCGATATGCGTGCCGACCCGCCCGGGCGTGGATTCCTCAAGGGCCTCCTCAAACAGGTGATCAACAAGATCTTCTTCCGTGAGATGTTCTTCCATGCTTCGACCCTCAAGGCCACGTATCCTGTTGTCATCGGCCTGACGGGCGAGAAGACTGCCCAAGGCTATCCACATTGTCGACCAATCTTCCGGGTGGACTTCCAGTGTAATCAGTATCAAAAAAGGCTGGCAAAGCACCAGTCACGGTGGGGGAAAGCCGCCATCTCGCACCATCACGTTGTTGTCATCTTGCCCTGGGGGGGTCGGCCAGCTGTCGCAGGGTCCACCAACGGCATGTCCCCCACGCGCCTGCGCACGGACACAGACCCGCGCCGCATATCGCCACACCCCTCACCTGGTGACCGCTACGAGAGTCGTTACATCAGCGACACGCCATCCGCTCCCCACGAATCTGTCGTCTCAAGCGTAGCTCCCCGCTCCGCAAGATTGGCCGTGATGCACAAAAGTAGGATATATGCGTCTTGGCACCGCGTCTACTCCATCAGGAACCTGTGTTTCGGAGGACGCTTCGATGATAACCCTACTCATCAGGATAGACATCACCGGGTGGCTCCAAGAGCCGTACACCGCGAGCCAGCCGCGCCCGGCTCCGACAAATTGGTTGCAATTGCCGCACCGCCCTGAGCCAAAACCAACCCGCCAGCCATCCGGACAAGGATCGGAACTGCCAGCGGCGTCAGCACGTGGTGAGGAAGCCGAGACCACGGAAACTGCCCCTGGCGAGCAGTCAGGGGCCGAGCCCCAGCATGGGCGGGCGTACGACGCGCATTTCATTGCCCGGCTGTTTGAGCAGGGTTGGCGGCGAAGAGTTACGCCTTGGGGTTCGATCTGGGAACGGCACGATTCGGGCGAATCAGCCGGGAATCTGGGGCGGGACGCGTAGTGATCGCACGGAACGTTCCCGACTTGCGCGAGACGTTACGGATCTCACTTTGGCAACAAGGCAACTCGGTGACGCAACCGCCGCGGCCCCTGCATGACCAACCGATGCGGAACACGCCACGCGTGCGAGTCTGCAGTACTCCGAGCAGGAGAGGGACATCGCCTTCCAGGTAGCCAGCAAACGATTCATGGAGTCAGGAATGAGGACACAGTCCAAAGGAGATGCGTCAATGAAGGAGTACTGGACATCGAAGATTGGAGTCGTCCTGGCCGTCGCGGGCTCCGCCGTCGGCTTAGGCAACTTCCTTCGATTCCCCGGTCAAGCCGTCAACAACGGCGGTGGGGCCTTCATGATCCCGTACATCATCAGCTTCCTGATCCTCGGCATCCCGATCGCATGGTGCGAATGGACAATGGGACGTCTCGGCGGTCGCTATGGCCAAAACAACGGGCCGGGAATCATGTACGCGATCTGGCCTCGGACACCGGCGAAGGCCATCGGCGCTATGACGCTGCTCATCCCCGTCGCGATCTATATGTACTATGTACTCCTTGAAGCGTGGTGTTTGGATTACTGCTTCGAGTTCATCAAGGGCGGGTTCGCGGAGATGTTCGCCATCGCGAAGACCAGCGTGGCGGAGGATGTGACTGAGGTGCAGGCGGTTGTGTCGGCCACCGGCGAGCACTTTAGTACTGCGTGTGGATTGAAACAGCATGGTGCGCTGCTTGACGGCGGGCGCATGATCTGGCTGGTTGTGGTTTGCTTCGTTGTCAACTTTTTCATCATCTGCCGAGGTGTCACGCGAGGCATCGAGGTTTTCTGTAAATGGGCCATGCCGCTACTAATCCTGTGCGCGGTAGTGATCCTGGTCCGTGTCCTGACTCTACCGGACATTTCAACGGGCCTGCGGTTCATGTGGACGCCACAATGGAATCAACTGCTCGAGCCAGAAGTCTGGTTAGCGGCGTCGGGACAGATCTTCTTCAGCCTCAGCGTAGGGTTCGGGTTGATCCTCTGCTACGCAAGCTATCTGCGAAGTAACGCTGACATCGTAACGACGTCGCTCAGCGCATCAGGCACAAATGAAATCTGCGAGGTTGTACTGGGCGGAATGATCGTCGTGCCGACAGCCTTCCTATTCCTCGGGGCCGAGAACGCCCAAGGCGGAACGTTCGGGCTTGGTTTCGTCACCATCCCGGCCATCATGAACTTCATGCCCGGCGGCAGCTTCTTCGGGGCATTGTGGTTCGGCTTGCTCTTCCTCGCGGCGGTCACCAGTTCGTTGAGCATGCTTCAACCCGCGATCGCGTTTCTTGAGGACGGATTCGCACTCAGCCGGCGAGCCAGCGTGGCAATCCTCTGCCTTTTTACTACGACCGGTGCCTTGCCTATCATCTATTTCAGCAAAGGTGCTTTGGCCTTGGACCACACGGATTTCTGGTGCAACCTGTTGATGATTGTTGCCGCCACATGTCAGGTGCTTGTCTTCGGGTGGGTCATCGGAGCCGAGCGCGGTGTTGCAGAACTCAACCACGGTAGCAACATCCGCGTGCCTCGTTTTGTAGCAGTCGTAATACGGTTTGTCACGCCGGCGTTTCTAATCGTGATCTTGGCTGGCTGGTCATACAGCAACCTGCCAGAACGCTTACGTCAGATGGATCCCACACTGCAGAGGCTCTCTGGCAAACGTGCGGTCTACCGCGAAGCCATTGAAGTTCACTATAGGGAAGAGAATCTAGCTGGCGACGCGCTGCGAACGAGGATCAAGAAGATCCTCGGGGACGATGACAAACAGGTGGATGCAGCGAGCCTACCTGTTTGGCTGCAGGCGCACCAGACGAAGGCGTTGGAAAGGGGCGAGGCGAGCGCGAGCGATGCGAAGATCGCCCGATTCGTGCTTCTCAGTATTTTGCTCTTCTATGTTGGCCTGTTCGTCCTGAGCGATATCGCTTGTCGCAATCGTATCGCTAGAATGCTGCAGGATGCGGATGCTGACACACGGGTGGGTCCGTCACCGAGGAACGAGATGGCGGTCCTGCCAGCCCGGTAGTGGGCCAGTTTGAAACGGGCTGTTCCGCCTGCTTGGCGATGGTCGTCAAGTTGACGATGTGTGCCGAAAAAGCGTGGCGAGCACTCAATGGCTCGACGCTGTCGCCCGATGTCATTCACGGTGTTCAGTTCGTAGACGGAATCACAGAATGCCGCCTGATTATGACTCATCCACACGACCTGACTTTGTGTCCCGAGCTCCGCGGACCCCACAATTCCGCGAAAAGTGCAGATAGCACGACTCTGTGCCACTTTTTCAGAAGGTTGCTGATCCTCAAGGTCTGTCGGCGTCCGCCCGGTCAGCACGATGCACCTGCCCTCCCGCTAACCGCGCAAACTCGCCACCGGAGGATTCCTTTTTTTCGAGTTTGGTTTATCCTACGCTGCGGTCGGGTGTCGATATCGGTAGACCGGCGTGGCACGGGGTCTTGGTTTGCACGGCACGCCGGATCGCATCCATGTGCGAAAGGAGCACCACCATGTTCAGGCGAAACGTTCATCTTCGACTCCTGCTACTCGTCGGCGCCGCCCTTTCGATCGCCATGCCGGCACGCTTCGCCGCGGCCGATCCACCGGGCAAGACGAGGGTCAAGCGCGAAAAGGACCGGCCCGGAAGAGACGGGGATAGAGATCGGGATAGGGTACCGCGCGATCGAGAACCGCCGGGTAAGGCCCGCCCGATCCCGCCAGATGCCGTTCCGCCCCACCGCGTGCGACCGGGAAAATCGTATGTGCGTACCCGACGCGACTACGGACACGTTCGTGTGTCCAGATACCCGCGCGAAAACGACGGGCATATGCACATTCGGCCGATCGTGGTGCGCAGCGCCAGGGTGTCCCCCGTCGTCCTGAATCGGTTCGAGCGCCGCGACCAGGATCAGATTCGAACGATGATCAAATGCTTGCGCGACAACCGCCGCGGACAGGCGATGGAGATCTGGGCGTCTTTCGTCAGCGGGCTTTCCGACTATCATCAGCCCGTCGACCTGGACGAGGTGATGCTGTACGTCGCCCGCGAGGGGTGTTTCTACGGTAGCGACCGGGTCCTGTTCCGCGCCGCCAAGCTCGAGCACCTGCGTGAATCGGCGGATAGGGTCGGCGACTATGAGGCCGTACTCCGCGATCAGCAGGATGCCTGCCGTTCCGGCCTCCGTACCTGCTCGCCGGAAACGATGCGCGACATCGAAATGGAAATGACGCAGGTCCGTGCCGATCGGCAGATTCTCGACATCCGGGCGCGGGCGCTGGACGACGAGTTCGAGACAGTTATTGCTTCATCGCGTGAATACGAGCAGTCTTTCGCGCGAACGTACGAGGATATGTATCGCGAGGTCGAGGTGCGAATCAGCTTCTCGCCGTAAACGGGGCGTTAGCACATTACAAGGACGGTCAAAGATCATGAACGCAAGTGGATGGAACAAGGCTATGCCCGCATTCGAGAATTCGTCCAAGGCGAGTGTTCTTGCCGGGCTTTTTGTGCTCGGGTTGTGCGTCGATGCACTCGCGCTTCCATGGATTCAATTCGCCGATGCGGAATCCTCGTCGGTTTGTGAAGTCGTAAACGCCGCCAACCTCGAGTTGGTCGTGCTGGCGTCTACGGGCGAACTCGCGGGCGTTTCCGGCACCGATGTGGTGTTCGCGGATACGTTCGTCGATGCCGACGGCCTGGTCTTTTACTTTGGCGACCCGGCCGGCTACATCGAATTCGCCGTGGACGCCGACGGCTTTCGCACGCTGTGGTGGTTCACGGACTTTAACGACGTCGCCAACGTCAATGAGTTTACGGGAGAGCCGACGTCCACCGGCCTGTTACCGATCGACTTCGGTGATGTGCCCTGCGATGCGTGCCCCTTCTGGGACGTCCCTGCGGAATGCTTCGATTCGGACGACGACGGCGTGGAAGATGCGTTCGATCTTTGTCCCGATACGCCGCTGGACTTGGTGGCCGACGAAGATGGCTGCGCCTGCGAGGAGTTGGACGGGGACTTGGACGGCATCAATGCGTGCTTCGATCTGTGCGCGGACACGCCGCTCGACGAAATTCCGGACATAGACGGCTGTTCGTGCAGCCAGCTCGACAGCGACCTGGACGGCGTGGACGACTGCTTCGACCTATGCCCGAACACACCGCCCAGCGTGGTGGCCGACGATGACGGCTGCGCGTGTGAAGAGATCGATGGTGACCAAGACGGCATCAACGCCTGCTTTGATCTGTGTGCGGATACGCCGTTCGACGAGATCGCGGACTTTGACGGCTGTTCGTGCAGCCAGCTGGACGACGATCAGGACGGCGTGGAAAACTGCTTTGACCAATGCTCCAACACCTCGCCGTTGGACGCCGTCGATATCGACGGCTGTGCGATCATCGGTCCCGGTGGCGGCGGTGGTGGTATCTCGCTCAATTTCTGCGGGAGTATCAACGCGATCGTGCTCGGCGTCATGGTGATGGGGCTCGTCGGGTTTCGGCGCTTGCCGCGTCGATGGGAGGCGTAACGGCTCCAGCCGTATGCGTCGCGCGCGGCGCGACGGAGGTGATTTCAGCAGAGATGAATCGCCGGCATCAACCGCGCCGATAATTTTCCCCAACGCGAAACGAACCGGACGCCCCACCGGCAGGTAAGAACTTGTCGAACCGGGACGACCCACCGCCAAGTCTATGCTTGCCGGATCCATCACGGTACACTGTCCGACGCGCGGATCGTCCGGCGCTGCCGGCGAACCTATGATACCCGCGAACCGGGAGTGCCATCATGAAAACGCCCACTGCGTTGAGCGCGGCGGACCTGCTTGACCGTGATTTCCTTTCGCTACGGCACAG
>Ga0055481_10000339_pt1 | contig 14979 bp, 8 predicted proteins | sample Muzzi_PWC_D2_FD_57936 | JGI IMG/M metagenome (GOLD analysis project Ga0055481, IMG submission 57936) | Wetland microbial communities from San Francisco Bay, California, USA, that impact long-term carbon sequestration - Muzzi_PWC_D2 | ecosystem: Environmental > Aquatic > Marine > Wetlands ... | reverse complement strand
GTCGGCGGCGTTGTTGCGGCGTTCTTCACCTGCGGTGTGGGGCTGATACTGTGTGTCATCGCCGTGTTTCTGAATGAGAGACGCGGACGCTGTGGTGACTGCGGATGGGTGTGGAAGACTTGATGTGTACGGTACTCAGGGAATCGTAACCGTGAGCAAGATCGTGTTTTCATGCGAGTGTGGCAAGAGCGTCGCGGTGGACCGGAAATTTGCCGGGCGGCGCGGTCGGTGTCCGCAGTGCGACAAGGTCGTACAGATTCCGGTCGAGAGTGCGCCCACACACGAAGCCGTCCTACCCGCACCATCTACTGCACGATCTCACACTATGCCCCCGATCAAACCAAAACCGTCACCCGCATCGGCGCCCGACGCGCTCCCGACTCGGATGCGAGCGAATCGTCTCATCGCAGGCAAGGTTTGTGCGATTTGTCATACCAAGATCGTTGCGGGCAACGAGGTGCGTAATTGCGAGCATTGCAGGACATCGTTTCATGCAACCTGTTGGGAGGAGGCGGAAGGGTGCGGAACTTACGGTTGCCGTAACTCTCCAGCTGCGGAAGCGGGTCGGGAATCTGCGGCTCAAGGGACTTCGTCGGCGCCCAGCGCACCAATCGAAAGCCTCACTGAGGCAACGCGCGTGACCTCACCATCGCCCACAGGGCTGAGTGTCCCGCGCTCGCGCAACACTCGCGTCGTCTTGGTTCTAGCGGGCCTTGGCGTTCTGTGTGCCGTCGGGTTCGTGGCAATGCGCAACGGCGGCTTGCGAACCAAGCTGGCCGAATGTTCATCGCACACTGGGATCGGTGTCCGTGTCTATTACGACGGCTTCGTCTCGAAGGGTGATGTCGTCTTCGATCTGCGAGAGATCGAGGGTAGCTCCATTCGCCGGATCGACCCTGTCCACTTGCTGCTCCAATTCGGTCAGATGCTCGACAAGCAGGCGACGCGGCGACTGATCCTCGCGCACGACGGCCGTAAGCTGATGTATCTGCGTTCATCCGATCTGAAAAAACTCACGAACGAGTATACACACGGAAACCCGGTGTGGTCCTTCAACCACCTGCCCGAACGGTTGAAGACGATGACTGGGTCGAACGCCTATTCGACATGGGAAGGCGGCTGGCTCGGTGTGATGAAGAACCAGTCCGAAGACCTAAACAAGTTCATCTCAGACTGGACAGGGTACTGACGAGTCTAGCGAGACAGCGAGCCTGATGGGTTTCGATGAGTGAGGCTGGGGCAGCAAGGACGATAGAATGTCGATGCGATTACGGCGACTGCAAGCCGATTACCAGAAGCTGCAAGCACGGTGCGACAGCAGTCCGTACCTGCTGATCCAAAGCACGAAGGGCAGTCCCCCGGAGCGCTATGAAATAGCGTTTTCGGTCAAAGGCTTGTCTCTCGACTCCAAGAACCAGATTGTCGAGGCGACCGACCACGTCGCTGAGATCGTGCTGACCAGCGGTTATCCCCGCCAAGCCCCGCAGTGCAAGATGCTGTCGCCCATCTTCCACCCGAATATCGACGCCGCGTCGATCTGCATCGGGGACCACTGGGCGGCATCTGAGTCGCTTGATGACTTGGTCGTCCGCATCGCTGAGATCATCACCTTTCAGAGCTACAACACGAAGAGTCCCCTCGACGGCGAAGCTGCCCGCTGGGCGGATCAGAACGAGTCACTGCTGCCGATAGACCCGGTTGATCTCTGGCCAGCCGATGAGACTCGGCAGGAGACCGAAGCCAGCCTGCCAGAGCAGCGAACGCCTGAGCAGGAAAGGACGGGTTGCGTCAATTGCGGCGCAACCGAAGCGCGTGCCATCTTGGAACGCGATGCCGCTGGGCGCCGAATTTGTGGCGACTGCGTCGCCGATTGCCCAAAATGCTCCTCGATGCTTGTTGTTGGGGAAAACTTGTGTCGGAAATGCATTCGAAAGGCCGCCACGTTCGTGGAGCATAGCAGGCTAGCCATTGACGAGGGCGATGCCGCCAAAGCGCTCGCGCTGCTTGAGGCGGGCGTGCGAGAGTATCCGAGCGCAGATTTCTTGCGCGAGGAGATGAAAGCTGTTTCGGCAGTCGTTGAGCAGATCAACCGCACAACGACCACGCTTAAGCAATCCCTGCGTGAACACCGGTACTTTCAAGCACGCGAACTCTTGGACCGTTTGGCTAGAATGCCAATCCAGGCCACGGATCTGGAGCGTGTGCGAGAAACGATCGACGCCCGTTGTTCAAAATCAACGGCGCTGGCAAAGCGGGGGAAAACTGAATCGAACAACGATCAGCCGCTGGCTGAGGCGTTGATGCGAAGATCACTCCAATTGTGTGCCGATTGCAGCGAAGCAGAGGACGGCCTCAAGAGACTGGAAAAAATGCGCGAGCGTGTTCCGCAGCTTGAGGAGCAGTTGCTGAACGCCCTCGCGCGGGGCAAAGCCGCCGCAGCCCGCACTTCGTTGGCGGCGCTGATGCGATCCGTATCGCTTTCAGCCACCGCACACGCGGACCTCGACGTTCAGGTGCGCAATCTTGAAAAGACTCACAGAGTGGTAAGAGGCATCTTGGTGGCGGCGATCGCCGCTGCCCTCATCGTAATCGTCACTGCCAGTTTGCTCATCGTACGAGCACAGTAAACAGGAACGACATATGTTACTCTGGCCACCCTTCACATTGCCGACATTCGCGCTGCAACAGGTGTCATAGGTATGACGCCCAGCTCACGCATCTGGTCGTCGGCGGCGGTAAAGAAAGAGACGAGCCAACCACATCGCCGCGTGCTGCCGGTATTAGCCGAAGCGCGACCGCTCGATCACCGGAAGTAGCTCCGGATCGAACAACGTCTGAATCCGATTCGTGTACGTGCGGCCGACCTTCGTTGAGAGCAGGAGAATGAGGCCGATGCTTTGCAAATACGACAGACTCGAATAGAAGTATACGTAGGAAAACGGTTCTTCACCTTCGTCGCGGCTGAGCCGACAATAGCGATCGTACACGGCTTTGACGAAAGGTTCGCGTGTCTCGGTTGCCGCCCCCAGGATCATCAAGTTGCGATCGTTAAGATCAGCTAGCACGTCCTTGACGAGATCGCGCCGGGCGCGATTGAACAGCTCCTCGACCCTTCCGCTCTTCTCTAGTGCCGCGTAGTAGAGCGTCTTGATGGCTACGCGAACATCGGAGTTCGTGTTCCGCACTGTCATTGCAGCGATTTGGCCCAACGCGCCTTGTGACGTGGAACGGAGACCCAGCCTCGCTCGCTCCTGGAGTATCCTTAGAATCTCGTCGGCATTGTAGTTCCGAAAGTGGACTGTCTCCGGTTGCAGGGACGAACGGATGCTCTCATCGAGTTTGCTCAAGAACTTGGGATGATTGCTCAACAAGATCGTCATGTAGTTATTCTGCGAGCGGGCGAGCAAGTAAAGAAGATCCTTGTTGCGATCCTTGTCGGACAGAAGATCCACTTCGTCGAGAACAATAATCAGCTGCCCGCGATGGGCGTCTGAAAACCGGAGCCAGAGTTCGTCAAGGCTGCATCCCCGCGGGCGCACCCCCAGCAAGTGCGCAAGGACCTTAAAGCTGGTGTTGTGCTGACGGCAATTGGCGTACACGAAGTCAACGCCGGCTTGCTCGCTGAGAACGCGCTGAAGGTACTTGAGCATGAGGGTCTTCCCGGATCCGCGGCTCCCGAAAACAAACAGATGGTTGGCGATTGAGGTCTTGATGTATCGCAGGCAACCATCAACAACCGGCTTGACCTCCTCGCGCATCAACGGCTGTTCAGGGATGAAATTGAAATCAAACACACGGAAGTTCTTTATGCGCCGGCTGGTTGCCTCCAACCTGTCGGCTTGGCGCTTAAGATAGTCGGTAATTTTCATCGTGCGTAAACTCCACCGCACGCATAAACCATCAGCGCCTTTTAAACCTTTGGCTAATGCGCAGCCGCGCCACCTGCTCCTCGAGGTGTTCTCGACACCGGCGCCACCGATCGCGTTGCCGCGGTGTGCACTCGAGGTCCGGGCGATCCAGCACCTGCGCAATATCAAGGTCGAGACTAAGAAAGAGATCGTCCATCTCGATAAGGTCATTACGGATGTGATCCGCCGTGACGGTATCCAAGTCGAAAATCGGCGGCCTGGGCTGTTTCTGTTCCTGCCGGGAAAGGGCGTGCCATTCAAGTAGCTCGAAAATACGGTTGCGCGTGGCAGCCAGCTGGTGCAGGGCGGCATCGACGTCTATTTTGATGGCCATGGCTTGTTGAGGTGCCCGTGGCTTATAAACGTTGCGCCGTCAATCGGACACATCATCATTTTCGGGGCCCAGATGGTAGCCGTTTTCACACCAGCTCTTGGAGTACCACTCGCGCTCGTCGAAATGGTCGCTAAGTCGGTCGAGGATCTCCTCGACGTTCTTGTCGATTGACTCAACCCTCTCCACGATGCTTTCAAGCAGCCTGTCGGAAACCGTTGTAGTTTTTCTTGCTGTCATTGTCTAAGGACGACGCATCTTTGGCATTTAAGGTTTGTGGTCGGTTTGATACCCGGGCTGAGTGATGACGAACCTGGGCGTACGCGTCGCCGACGTGCTCATCGGAGGGGCGGAGATAGACGCTCGTTGCCCTCAGCGTCTTGTGCCCGACCTGCCGCTGGACGATGGGCAAAGGCAGCTTGAACACATGGACATAATGCATGATGTGGCTGTGGCGGAGCGAGTGGATGGTCAGCTCGTGCAAGGCCCTTCCTTTTCGATCTCGGGCGTACTCCCGGGCGAGGCCGGCCAGCCGTGCGTATTTGACGAAAATCTGCCGTAGGCGGTTCTCCGAATACTGGCGCTTGGCGTTGCGGCCCGGATGGAACAAGTACTCACTCGGCCGGTGGATGCGAAGGCTCCGTCGACCCATACGGTTGTCGCGGCGGAGAAGGCTTTTTATCTCGTTCATAATACCCGCCGGCAGATGGCTGACACGCCGCTGACGCGTCTTGGTGTTCTCGGCCGGGAAGTAAACGGTGTTGCGGCCGAAGGACAGGTGCTTCAGCTGGATCCGAACAAACTCGCCCACGCGGCAGCCCAGTTCATAAATCGTCCTTAACATGAGCTTGTGGCGGTAGTCCTCGATCACGTCGAGGAATTGCTGCCACTCCTCGATCGTTAGATAACGGATGGTCTCGCCGAAACGCTCATATTTCTGCTTTTCTCGCGATGTTTTCACATTTGACGAAGTGGGTCCGTTGAATGCTGTTTCGCCCGTGTCGGGCACCTCTGATTTGTTCATTTTGCTTCACATATGGTCCCAAATGTGAAGTCGCAGGCCTTCAAAAACCTTTCGAAGAAAGCCGAGAAGTGAGTGGTGTAGAAATGTACATGGAATTTCCGCTAAACGTATGCCACCAATCTGGGGGCTATCCGACGCCACGCGATGAATAGCGCATACGATTGATCTGTCGATCTACAGTCAGGAACTTAGTCGAGGCGATCTAGCACGATAAACCCGAGGACCCACTCGTCATTGGTACTGCAGCCAAAGCCGCTGTCTACCGATCGCAACGCTCGGAATGCCACGGTGTTGGACGAGGCGGAGACGTCGGTGGCCATGATGCCGCCGCTCAACGTGGATTGCTCGGGATCCGCGAAGTCAGTGAACGCGCCGCCATCGCTCATTTGGAGGTAGTCCAAATAGGAGTCTATCGGCCCCCAACCGGACAGGAACCATCGGGTCCCGTCCGCTGTGATGGTCATGATGCTACCGTAGCCGATCAACTTGGGGTCATCGAAACAGTCGCTCTGCGTAACCGGATCGAACGTGAAGTTCGCAGGCCGTAGGGCGTAGGTGTCGAACTGGCTGGCCAGCGTCGCGCCCGGAGCCTCCGTCACTGCGCCAATCGCACTGCGGTAGCTCATGCCCGATCCACTCTGGCCGTCACCATGTTCCTTCCACTGGCCGTAGCCGAAGCTGCCGCCCGCAAGCGCTACCGGCATATTATGCGTGGTCGGATTGCCGGTGAGCACGGTCTTGGTGCCGTCAGCGATGTTGAGGAGGACCGCGTTGGTCGTGCCAAGCCCCAGCGGGAGTGTCGCCGGATCCTCCTGGTAAAGAATCATGTCGCCTTCAAACCGCATCTGCACCGAGTCGTTTACGCAGCACAGATCGGTGTTGAGGCCCATGTCAATCTGCTGCGGGGCCGTCGCAGGGTCGTCAATGCTCCAAATCCACAACTGGCCGAAATCGTCGAGGGCGGCCACACGCCTGCTCGGGGCGTCCACGGCAACTTGTTCCACACCGGTGGCATTCTCCTCGGGGATAGTAAAGGAAATCACTTGCCATTCATTTGAACCGGTGGCGCTCACATCGATGACCTTGACGGCGTTTCCGTCCACGGCAAGCGAATCGACGTTGAGCGTTGCGAAATAGTCACCTGACGCCTGTGTCAGGCCCGATAAGGTGTCGTCGTTCAATTGTGGGTTCTTGAGCACGATATCGGTGGCTGGGAAGTCGCGGAACTCGCCGGTGGCGGTGTCAAACACACGAACTTCTCCGAGGCTGGTGACCAAGAGGACTTTCTTGCCCGAGACCGCGAAATGGGTCCACGCGAACCGCACGCCCTCGGGGAACTCGGTTCCGGCAGTCTCGGTGCCATCCATGACCGACGGAACAACGTAGTAGACGGTGTCGGTGTCGCCCCAGACGATGAGGTCGTTACCAGCCTTGGGCCTCATGATTAGCGTGTTTTCATCCATAACGATATGGGTTTTGATCAATGCAGGCAGAACACACACACCGTCCACGCATGTTTCACCTGCCGCACAGGTGACGCCGTAGCAGGGATCGAAGACGCAAGTGTCACTCGATTCGTCACAGAACTCCGAACTAGGGTCACACGGGATTGTCCCCTCGATGCAGACGGGGCCCGCTTCTATACAGATCTCGATCCCATTGCAGAACCGCCCGTCATCGCACGGGTTGGTACCTGGTACGCAGAAGCCGTCTGCGCCGCAGATCTCGACGCCTGTGCAGATCAGCCCGTCGTTGCAGTCTTCGTCAACGGTACACGCAACGGGCTCACATGCATCCGTCGACTCATTGCAGGCATACGTACTCGTACACGGATTGCCAGTGGAAACGCATCCATCGTAAGCGCTGCAGCGCTCTACACCGTTGCACCATAAGCCATCATCTACACACCGGGAATCGTCGGGTACATATGCACAGTGCCATGCGACGCACACATCGGCCGTACATTGCACGAAGTCCGTGCAATCGGCATTAACGCTACAGAGTCTGGGTGCAACCCCGTCGAGGATCATGTAGCCGACGACCGTATCCGGCCCATTCTCAGCCTTGAAAGCAACAGTGTTGCTGCTGATACTGACATCCGTCGCCCTGCAGCCAAACGCATCCTGATCGGTCGGGTCGGCGAATAGGGAAAAGGCCCCTCCATAGCTTACTTGCAGATACTCGCCGTCGCCAATATCGGTCGCACCTGCAATGAACCAACGGGAACCGTTCTTGGTGATGCCCATGGTCTGGCCATAACCGAACGCACCGTTGTTGGCTGTCGAGCCATCGATGAAGTTTTCTGCCGGCGCAACCATCGCGCCGGGTATGCCCGACAGTGGGCCACCAGCGCTGCGAGAAGCATTGCCCAGTGAATCGCTTGCATCTCTGTTGAGGAAATAACCGAAGAAATCACCGCCGATTGCCAGTTGTCCTGCGCTGGGGTTCTCCGTCAGCACAGTGATGGTGCCGGTTGAAATCTGAAGAATGCAGGCATTTCCGAATGCCAGGTTGTCTTCGAAGATGATGAAGTCGCCGTCCAGATGCGGGACGGTGTCACTGATGCCGTCCGGAATCGGGAACTCGGCCGGGGCGGCAGCCGGGTCGTCGATGTCGTACACGAGGAAGGTGTCATCGGCCACCGCGACGGCGGTCCTCGTGTCGCTGTCGACCATCACGTGCGTAACACCGAATGCACTTGTTCCGGGATTGTTCGTGAAACTGATCACACTGGGCGTGTCGCCCGATACATCGACCACCTTCACGAACAGGCCGTCATCGGTGCTGCTGTCGCTACGAAAGATGAAGAAGTCGCCTTCGCCCTGAATGTGGCCCGCATCGTATTGATCTACGGGTGTATTGGTGGGACGAATCTCGTTTTGGCCGATCGGCGTCGAGGTGTCGGTGGCCGTATCGTAGATGGTGACCTCGAAATTGCTCTGAAGCGCGATATGCTTGCCGGCCACCGCGAAGCCGTTGGCGACGAACGTGTCGCCCATAGGAATACCGCGCCCGGCAGTATCCCCCGCGGACGGTATCATGTAGTCAACGCCGGAGAATCCACCTGTTCCAAAAGCGATAATGTCGTCACCCGCGAGGATTCGCTTGTCGGCGCGCATCTGGATACCCGTATTCACCACGAAGAGCTGAGCGCATGCGTCGCCCTCTTCATCACAGATGTGGCCGGTGGGACACGGATTTCCTCCTTCGAAACAAATGCCGGCGGCGCAGGTCTCGATCCCATTGCAGAACCGCCCGTCGTCGCAGTCGGCGTCAATGGTGCACTGGATCGAGTCGCATGAATCCGACGCCTTGTTGCACACAGTCAGCCTGGGGCAGGGATCGCCGGCCGGCATGCACTCGCCCACATCCGGATTGCACGACTCGACACCGTTACAGAACAGCCCGTCCTCCGGGCACTCGATCCACTCGAAATCACAAATACCACCTGTGCAACTGTCAATTGTACATGAATTGTCGTCTTCGCAGAGCGGGACGTTAGCGCAAGTATCGGACACGCACATGTCTAGGGTGCACGGGTCTCCATCATCACAACCCAGCATATCTGTTATGCAGAAACTACCTACTTCGCACCATTCCCGTGTACACGGCCAGCCGTCGTCGCAATCAGCGTCCTCGCTGCAAGTGGGAAATAAGATGCAACCACCGAGATGTTCGACGCAAGTCTCCGGCCACGTACACGGATACCCGCCCAGGGTGCAGATACCGCTTTCTCCGTTACACGATTCGGTTCCGTTACAGACCACGCCATCATCGCAATCAGCGTCTACCGTACAAACAACTGGCTCGCATGTATCGGTGAATTCGTTGCAGGATTCTACGTGACTGCACGGCTCACCGAGGTCCACACACGTACCGGTCTCCGCGTCACATGCCCTCAGCCCGTTACAAAAGACGCCATCGTCACATTCAATTATGCTACAGCCCGCTATGTACACAGAGAAATCTCGCAAGTCGACATCGCCGTCGCCATCGTAATCGAAACTGTATTGGCACGCATCGGTGCAGCTTAACGCAGGCGGCGCTGGGACGAGCCCCGGCCCAGTGAGACAGTCGACCAGATCCTGATTGCCAACTTGTCCGCCGAATGGAAACCCGCTATTGCCTCCTGCAACAAATCCTCGACTGCCAACGGCCTCATCACTGTAGTCGCTAGTTCCGCAGACATTCCATGACTGTACGAAATAGGAATGCACCACACCCGGATCTGACGACTCGTCCACAAACGAGCTTTCAAAGGCCGGACCGACGAATACCATATCGTCCCGGAAGATTCCATACACCTCAGCTCGAGACGCCTCGTCCCAGCTTAAAACGATCTTGTCGCAGTAATCCAGATATGACGCGATTACGCCCTCCGGCGCCAGCGGAGCTGGAGGTAAACCGACATCCTGAAACTCGTAAGCCCCCATGTCAACGGTATTGTTATGGATGCGTGGATTCCCGTCGAGATCTTCCGTTAAATCAACCGGCACAGAATTGTTATCGCCTGAGTCGTTGCAGGGTGAACATTCCGTGAGCCGCAGATCGCGATTAGCGAGATCGACGAAGAGCGGGTCGGCGGCGATATTTCCATCGCCTGGGAATCCACCTTCAATAGCACTGTAGCGGATCTCGTTCGATTGACCGAATCCAGAAATATCGGGTGGATTATTCCCCCAAACGATAGAGTTCACCACTGAGGGGCGCCCAGGGTGATCGAATGCTTCATGGTGAAACAAAGCCCCATATACGCTAGCCGTATTTCCAATAAGCGTACATTGTGTTATACTCATTTCTCCCCGTGCATTGTAGATCCCACCGCCGCTACGACTTGCATTATCAACGATTATACAGTTCTCTATTAACGTGTCTCCGTCTGAGGCAGAAATCCCTCCACCGACTGCACCGGGCTCGATGGCCACATTTCCACTAATAGTGCTGTGGCGAATGGCCAGCGAACCCCCCTTGTTAAACACCCCGCCTCCGTCTCCCCGTGCGAAGTTATCGGTTATCCTACAGTGACTTATTGTCGGGCTGCTGTGATCGACGTATACACCACCACCGTCGATTGCGTCGCCACCGGTAATCGTGAAGCCCTGAAGGGCTGTATCCGACCCTTCACCGCTCTCAAAAGATACAACAGGACCGACAACCGTACAGCCAAATCGATCGACGCCGCTTTCGGCATCGATGACCGTTAATGCAGGGCCGTTTGAACTGCGAAGGACAATCGTCTTGCCGACGAAGTTAATCCGTTCGTTGTATGTTCCCGCAAGGGCGACTATTTCGTCGCCATCCACCGCGGCGTCGATGGCGCCTTGGATCGTCCCGTACCACGAATCCTGACTAACATTGTGGATCTTCGCACAGCCTGATGGATTCACCTGGGCCCCCGAAGGCGAGCCAAGGCAGTCGTCGCAAAGGTCACCCACTTCGTCCGCATCCTCGTCCGCCTGGTCGGCGTTAAGAACAAGCATGCAGTTATCATCGTCATTGAGTACGCCATCACCATCGGCATCGATTCCCTGGTCGCATGAGTTCCCAATGCCATCCTCGTCAGTATCAGCCTGATCGGGATTCGCGGTGTCAGGGCAATTGTCAGATGCCAATGGTACGCCGTCGCCGTCTGCATCAAAATCGGTTGGTTTCGCATTGTAGTGAAAGCCCATGTCCACGGGGCCCGTATCGACTACGCTGTCGGCGCGCGTTGTTCCAGTGATGTACCAATCCAGCGCCTGCCCATTTCCGGCGTCGATGCACGGGCTGTCGACGGGCTGCCCCGCTCCGATGTTCGACAAGTAGAAATCGCCGTCAGGCCCGGCGACAAACATCGGATCGGCGTCGATGTTGCCGATTCCACAGCCGCTCCACCCACCTTCAATGTTACTGTGGAGAACGACAGGGTCTGATCGAAAGGCGCCGAAGCCTGGTGCGGAACTCAACACACTGATATTGCCATACACGACAGTATTGCGTATTATTGACTGGCTCTCATAAAAATACATACCGGCATAAGCTCTGCCAAGATTACCGGTGGATGTACAGTTACTAATTGTCGACGAGGCAAAAAAACTGGCAAGACCAGCTCCATTTTCTATGCTAGTGTTTTCGCTGAAGAGACAATTAGCTATCGTCGGAGCGCTGCCATTGCCGTAAACGAGCATTCCACTGCTGTTTTGAGCCTCATTGCCGACGAACCTGCAATTGCTGACAATCGGTTTTGCGAATGAAATGAACATCCCACCGCCAGCGTTTCTCGGCCAGTCACCATTGGCATTGCCAGCCACAACTGCAAAGCCGTCAAAGATGGCGGTCGAATCTGTTCCTCCAGCGAACACGACGTGGTAACTGTTTTCCTGATTGTTGTCAGAATGTGCGTCGTCATTTTCAGATAGATCGCCACTGAGAGTGGTGACATTTTCCTGCCAATCACGGTCGTCGCGGCGCGTTTCCCAGCCGGCGAAACCGCCATACAGACCAACTCCGCTGAGAAGCTCGAAGCTCGCGTTCCGATCACCGTTTGGCGGCGCAGGTGTGTAAGTGCCGGCCGCAACCCATATCTCGTCAACTAAACCAGGGCATTGCCTGGCGAACGATAGTGCTTCCTGTACACCGGTGAATGCATCGACCCACGACGAGCCGTCATCCATCCCCTCCGCCAAGCTATCGACGAACAAGACTGGGCTTGCGGTGGTCGGATGGACGCAAATGCCCTCAGAACAGACGTCCGATGTGCAGTCGTTACCATCGGAAGCACACGTGGTGCCGTCCGCGTGCTGGTTCGCTTGGCAGACACCCGCGCCGTCACAAGTATCTGGATCGTCACAGTCACCGCCGGCTGCATTACCGCATGCTGTTCCGGCGATCGAGTATGGGTTGCTGCATGAGCCACCGCTGCAAGAATCCTCCGTACACTCGTTTCCGTCGTCACAGTCGGCATCACCAATACATTGTACGCACGCAGCCAGAATCTCATCACAAATCAGGTTTGGCTGCTCAAAGCAAGGATCGCCGGAGTGTTGCGAGCAAGTGCCGCTATTACATGTGTCGGTGCCGTTGCAGTACAAGCCGTCATCGCAGGTTGCCGAATTTGGAGTACTTGAGCAAACACCCTTCGTACAAACGTCGTCGGTGCAAGCATTAGCGTCGTCACAGTCAGCATTACTCTGGCATGCTAGCACGACCTTCCATGCCTCCTGGGATCCACTGGGATTGATACCGGTGCCTACAATGACTTTCCCGTTGTCGGATATCCGCGCGTATTTTAGTATCCAACCGGCTAGATCCAAACCGAAGTCGTTTTCGAGGACCGCCCTGAGATTTCGCATTCCGTTTGTAGAATCCCAAATAAACGCCTCATCACCAAGGTCGGAAACGGAGAATCCCACGACTACCGCGCCGTTGGCCGACACATCACTTGCTTCGCTCCAAAAATCTCCCCCGGGCAAGTCGCCTAGCCCAACCATCCCCGTCGCCTCTGTCCAGCGGAACGCTTCACTGTGCGGAGGAGTTGAGTCGCTAGATGCCGATCTGCCTACGATGATGGAGCCGTCTGCCGAAACTCCAAAGGCCCAACTAGAGAATTCTCCCCCGGGCAAGTCGCCTAGCCCAACCATCCCCGTCGCCTCTGTCCAGCGGAATGCCTCATATCTGGGGCTGGATGAGCTGGATGTTGAACACCCGACGACTATTTGGCCGTCTGGTGAAACGCCGGATCCAAAGCTGACGACGGACCCGCCTGGCAGGTCGCCGAGACCCACCATTCCTGTTGCCTCGGTCCAGCGGAATGCCTCAGTAGAAGCGGAGTCGCCGGTCCCCACGATAACGGATCCGTCGGCTGAGATTGCAAGAGCACCGCTGGCGAATTCCCCACCCGGCAAATCGCCGAGCCCGACCATTCCCGTCGCCTCTGTCCAGCGGAATGCCTCATCCCTTGGACTGGAAGCGGCGGAGATAGAAGAGCCCACGATCACGGCACCGTCGCCCGAAACACCCCAGCCGCGACTTTGGACGTCTCCGCCTAGCAGGTCGCCCAGCCCAACCATTCCCGTCGCCTCTGTCCAGCGGAACGCTTCGGCATGCGTAAACCCAGGTGACGAAGAATCTGACGACGAGCCGCCGACAACGACGGACCCATCGGCCGAAACGCCAGACGCACTGCTTCCGAAATCCCCTCCGGGCAGATCACCTAAGCCTTGGAATCTCGCAAGTGGTTCGCCTGGTAGCAGCCGAATTCGCTGGTGCACAAGTTGTCCCGCCAGCGCATCGAGGTAGTGATCGCCAAGTTCAAGACCGGTGTCGGGGTCAAATCGCATTAACGGGGCCATTGCACGGATGCAGGCTCGAACTCGCTTTACAACATCTTCATCAGTCGAGTATTGGCCACGTACATTGTTGAGATGTCCGACGATGAGCAAGACCTGCAGCCGGAGAACGTCAACTTTCTGTATCGCCGTGTCAAGCAGGCCCACAAGGGTACTCGCCTCGCTGTCCGTGACATTCCCGTCCGTGATTGCCTGATACCACGCCTGATCGAGATCGAGAAGCGATTGCGCGGCGTTAGGCAATCTGGGCCGAAGATCGGGGCTAGTGCCCAAGAGAGGATACTTGAAAAGCCAGAAATCATCCCATTGCAGCCAGTTTGCGATGAGCTCCATCAATTCAATGAACGTATCGAGCGCGTCTGAAAATGCGTCCAACGCATTGATCCAGTTTGCGTCGTCCGTCTTGCTCACACTCATTGCGAATGCTAGCGCCTTTTGCATTCCTTCCTTGACGGGATCGCCGTAAAGAGGGACCAACTGCATCCAGCGTGAGCCGATTGTCTGGTCGAACTGGTCGATCGCACTTGCGGCTCCGCGAGCCACGGCATAATCCTCAAGCCACTCGGTATTCATGCCCGTATAGGTGTATCGGACTTCGAGTTCACGGAGGTCATACCAGCGAGCGCCTGTAGCATCGATTGTAAACCGTAGCTCGTAACCCCCATCCGCGCTTTGAACGAGGACATCTTGTGGTTCAAACCCGGCAAGGTCAGAATCAAAAACATACCAACCTTCATCTCTCGGTAGAGAACCTAAATTGAATGAGTCGGTGTCCATCTCGATGAAGGCCGTGGCCGGTACAAGTATCGCCGGTCCGCTACCGTAAAACCAGATCAGTATTCGCGTGAGTTCAACCTGCCCGGGGATGATCGCCGGAGGCGGCATGATGAACGCATATGTCGGTTGGGACGACATCGATGAGCCGCCTAACTCGATACCTCCTTCGGCGGTCCACTGTGAACCTTTAGTGTCAAAGTCGCTGTGGCCAGCTGCCCAAGAGGACACCGCTGCTCCGGATCGGGGGATGACGATTGGACCGGCAAGAACCGCGGACGGCAGCGCCGCCAAGGCAAGCAGCGCCAAGAACAGGAAACTCAGATATTGGAGCCGGTGTTGCCGGGCGCTGAATGATTGGTCAATAGACCGGCTTGAACTTCGGACGTAACCGCACACCATCGCAGGCCCTCCGGTGAATCGCAGTGGCCGTGCGGATTCTCAGGTTGAGCGCGGTGCGACGGCGATTCTGATGAATTCACTTTCCGATCTAACGAACTTCAAGCCGCTATCGTACCAACATGCCATGATCGATTCAAACAAAAACAGGCATTGTTGATTCACTCGTAGAAACCCGCTTTTTGGCGAAATGACCCCCTCTGGCGCTAGCGCCAG
>Ga0055481_10000337_pt1 | contig 15016 bp, 15 predicted proteins | sample Muzzi_PWC_D2_FD_57936 | JGI IMG/M metagenome (GOLD analysis project Ga0055481, IMG submission 57936) | Wetland microbial communities from San Francisco Bay, California, USA, that impact long-term carbon sequestration - Muzzi_PWC_D2 | ecosystem: Environmental > Aquatic > Marine > Wetlands ... | reverse complement strand
GCAGTGTATTGCTGATGGACCCGGCAAGCAAGGAGATTCGTCGTCAGAAGGGTTTTCCATCACGAGCGGTTGCGGCGTATGCCTATGCATCCCCGGACGGCCGGTTTATGTGGTTTATGAATGATGGCGACAAGGAAACCGGCAATGATGAATTGAATTGCGGTACCAACGGTTCTTCTGTCGCAATCATAGCGAAAAACGGTCAGGCGAGCACCGACCAGCCGTCAGCAAGCCATGTGAAGACGATCTGTGTGGGACGCGGGCACCACGTAACCACGTTTACTTACCCTACGGAACAGGCGTCCGCTGTACCCTTCAGAGCCTTCGTCAGTAATCTGATCGACGGAACGATTTCCGTGATTGGCACGGATCCGGCTGATCGAAACAGTTACCTTGATGTAATCGATACGATCAACCTGGGAGATCCACAAAGAGACAAGGACGGTGGCCGGTCGGTTCCCAATAATGCATTTCCACATGGCAAGGCGTATTCCGAATTCACTGGAAAGCTGTACAGTCTGAACAATGGTTACGGCACGATCGCCGTCATCGATCCGATCCGAAACGTCATTGAAACCACGATCGAGGCTAAAGGTATCAGTAACCTGCTGCTGAGTCCGGACGGGCGCTATTTGATCGGAAAAGGCGCTGATCGCAAGTCGAACGCAGACCATGTTATCGGAAAGCTGTTGGTTATAGATACGCAACAGGGGCGTATCATAAACAGCGTGGAAATCGAGGATCTTTATCCGAGCACCTATCGCTTCAATGCTTCCGGCAGCAAGTTGTACGTAACCTCGGCGGCGACTGGAAAAGGAGCCCAATACGATAACCTCAAGAAGGACGTCGTTCAAATTTACGACACCGCATCGTTACCGGAGATCAAACTGCACAAGGAAATCACAACCGGCTTGGCCGACTGTGGTCGACGACCTGTCGCATTGTACGAACCAAAGGAGGCTGCGGCGTCGTTGATATTTGTACCCAATCCGACAGATGCATCCGTCTCGATTCTCCACGGTCAAACAGACGAAGTGCTGGCTACCGTTGAGCTTGGCGGAGAAGCGTCGTCCAATTTCGGGTTTTCATTCTGGAACGGGCCGATACACGGCGCGTGATTCGAGACGGCTGCCTCACATACGGCTTTCTTATTTGTAGGGATCGAGCACGGCTGTGCCGACGGCATGGCCGACATATACATAGCCGTGAATAATTTGTTTCTGATCGCGAATGATGCTGACGGAAACAACGGCCGGAATTTCCTTTCCATTCCGATCGACAAATGTGATTTCAGCAGCGCGGATGGCGACGCCGTCCTTGAGTCGCGGCAGCCATTTTTCCGCCACGACACGGCCTGTATGCGGTCCGAATAATTCAGAGATATCAGCGTCTTGCAGTTTCGTGGGGTCGCGCCCGGAAAGCTCGATCATCGCCTGGTCGACGGTGCGGATCTGATTCTCGGGATCGGTAATTACGATCAAGTCCCCGGTGGTGTTGATGATTTCGTCGAGATAGGCGCGCGCGGCGTTGAGCTCATTGTTTTTTTCCTTGAGTGAAGAGGCCATATCGTTGAAGGACATTGCCAGGTCTCCGAATTCGTCCCGGGACAGCCGCGGTACCCGGATGTCAAGATTTCCAGCGGCCATCGCCATGCTGGCATTTTTCAGGGTAAGCACGATTCGTACAACCATTCTGGAGATATAGATCGCGATCAAGATCGCCACCAGAATGCTGAGAGGACCGATTCCGGCGGTCGTATTACGGGTGTAGAGAATCGAGCGCGCAACTTCCTTCTTGCGCGCTGTAAACAACTCCACTTCTCCGGCCAGCGCCGCATCGATGGTCGCAAGCAGGGACATTTCATAACCTTCCGCCAATTCCATCTTCTCCAAAAAAACTGCGGTCGGCGCTCGCGATTTCTGCAGTTGGACGAGTTGATCCAGCAATCCCATCAGTTTCTCGCTCGAATAATTGATGAGATCGAGAGTGATGGCGTTGTTTTCCAGATTGCGTTTGGTGACGAGCCGGCGGTAACGGCCAAGGGCGTTGCCGTATTCCGCTTTGGCAACGGCAATTTCTTGCTCTTCCTCGGCGGAGAATTTTTCGTGCTGGCCGGGCTCGGTTACGGCGAGAGCCAAGGCCAGTTCGCTGGTATTGGCCACCATCAAAGCACCGTAGTAACGCAGGTCATGTAAAGCGTCGACGATCGGAAGCGTCTCCTTAGCCACTTGGGAAAAAGCCGACTCGAGGGTATTTGTAGCGCGCATCGAAAAGATGGCCACGATCGCGGCCACGATTGCGATGATAATATAGCCGGAAAGGAGTTTACGCTGTATGCCCAAATTCAGATTTGTTCCAGCTAAAATTTAATCTGCCCGGACGTTGCCGGTGCATCAAGAAGCTGCCAATCTATGTATAGGCTAGCACTCCGATAACTTTAACGCTATGCGACAATGAACGTGTCAGATGCAGATACGATAGATTTCGGTTCCCTGTTCAAGCAGTTGCATCCGGAAAGTATCCTGTTTATCGGTCGCGAGGGAAGCGAACTGTTCGATGAATATACCAGCGCGGTTTCCAATTGCCGGTTCGATATTGTGGACAAAATCGATAACATCGATGCCCTGAATCTGAATCTCCGCTACGATCTGGTGTTCGTGATGCGCGCGATCGAGTACATGCCCAAGGACCAGGCGATCGCATTGATTAGTCGACTGCGCGATGTAATCGGACGCCGACTAATCATGGTTGTTCCTATAGGCATGGCCAATTCGGAACAGCAAAGCATCTGGCAAGTGCAGGATCTGCTAGCCTTGGGTATGGTTGCCATCGGAGAAGGGCAAGTAGCGCAGCACCGCATTCAGGTGTTCGGCTTTGATATCATGACCTACAAGACTACGCCGGATTGGCTGAACAGTCGTTACTGGGCGCATCCCGAGCTGTTTGGCCGTTTCTGGTGGTGATCGTCTGATAAAGCTAATTGACTACGACAGGGAGAATTTCGATGCCGTCATTTGATATCGTATCCGAGGTCGATATGCACGAACTGGCAAACGCCGTCGACCAGACCAACCGTGAATTAGGAACGCGATATGATTTCAAGGGTAGTGACGCTCGAACGGAGTTGAAAGACGGTTCCATCGTCCTCACAGCGGAAAGTGAGTTTCAGCTGAAGCAGATCGTGGATATCCTGTATCTGAAGACAGCGAAAAGGGGGGTCGACGTTGGCAGTTTCGAGTTGGGGGAGGTAGAAACGACTGGGCGGCGCGCTCATCAGACGATATCCGTTCGCCAGGGGATCCAGCGGGAACTGGCCAAGAAGCTTGTAAAAATGATCAAGGACAGTCGTTTGAAGGTTCAGGCGAGCGTTCAGGGCGAACAGTTGCGGGTTTCGGGCAAAAAACGTGACGACCTGCAGGGCGTGATCGCGATGCTGCGGGAGCAGGATGTCGGCCTGCCGCTTCAATATGTCAATTTCCGGGATTAAGTGATCCTGTATTCGATTGTCAGGAATGGATTGACGAATATTGTCATCGTTAGATTGGTACGCATTCAACGTCATAGTATCCTGTGGCTACCGTCTGCGGTGCATTCAATGGCTGCGCCAAATTCGCGAGAACGCCGGAATATCGTTTTCAAGCATATTACTCTTTACTCTGCGGACGCATGGCTCAGGCCGTATGCCGGATATCACATAATGGATGACCCAACTTCGTCTTTGGCGCTGAACCAGGAAGTACACCTCGTCGGGACGGTGCAAAAGATCGTTTTTTACGCTCCACAATCGGGTTTCAGCGTCTTGCAGGTTGTTGTCGATGATGCACATGCTTCAATTCCGGTGGTCGGATATTCGGCACATATGTCGACCGGCGGCAAAATCGAGTGTATCGGTTGCTGGAAACAAGATCGTCGATATGGACGCCAATTTAACGCCCGGGAACTACGTATTGCACCGCCGCAAACCCTTGAGGGCATCGAAAAGTACCTGGGTTCGGGTTTAATCGAGGGAATCGGACCACAGTTTGCGAAGCGCCTGGTCCACCATTTTGGCGAACGTGTACTGGACGTGATCGAAAATGAGCCCGAGCAGTTGGAAAAGATACCGGGGATCGGCCGCAAACGACTTGCAGCCGTCACTCGCGCCTGGAAGAGCCAAATTGCTGTCAAGGAAATCATGGTATTTCTTCATTCCCACGGAATGGGCAGCGCACGAGCGGTGCGAATCTATCGGCGTTACGGCAACGACGCTGTTCGCAAAATTAGCGAGAATCCCTATTGTCTGACAACCGATCTGTACGGATTCGGTTTCAGGACGGCCGACGGGTTGGCTCGCAACCTCGGTCTGACTATGGACAGCCCCATGCGCATCGCCGCAGGCATTGACCATATTCTCCGCGAGCGGGCGCAGCGCGGCCACTGTGCCTGTGCGGAGGAGGATTTGATCAAAATGGCTGGTGATCTTCTTGAGGTGGACGAAAATCGCGTGATTCGTTGCATCGAGGAAGGGAACCAAGGCGGAACCATCGTTGTGGATACGATGGACGGAACGAGGAGCGTCTATTTGCGGGAGCTGTTTGATTCCGAAACCGGCGTTGCATCCCATCTGCGTCGCCTATGTTTGCGCGCTCCTGGGCACTGGACCAGTTCGGCTTTGTCGGCCTTTCAACGGCATCTCCCGAACGCGCAGCCGAAACTCACAAATGGTCAGCGGCACGCCATAGAAACGGTACTAAAGTCAAAGGTAAGCATTATTACCGGCGGCCCGGGGGTTGGTAAAACGACGGTGCTCAATGCATTACTGCGTAGTATCCTGCACAGCAATACGCGCGTAGCCTTGTGCGCCCCGACCGGGCGGGCGGCGAAGCGATTGGCGGAAGCGACCGGGCATGAGGCCAAAACGCTTCATCGCCTGCTGGAGTTTGATCCACAGAGTTACGAGTTCCGCCACAACCAGAATCATCCCCTGGCATTCGATTGCGTCGTTCTAGACGAAGCATCGATGGTCGATATTCGGCTGATGTATTTCCTGCTGCGCGCCCTCCCAGACAAGACAAGCTTGGCGATTGTCGGGGACGCAGACCAGCTACCAGCCGTCGGTCCCGGAGCCGTGCTGGCCGACCTTATTGCATCCGACGTGGTACCTGTGGTTCGGCTCAAGGAAATTTTTCGCCAGTCGGCGCAATCGTATATCACAGTGAATGCCCACCGCATCCAACAGGGACAAATGCCGCAGACGATCAATGATTCCAAAAGTGACTTTTTCCTGGTGCGCGCCAACGACAACCAGGATATTGCAGACAAGACAATCGAATTGGTGAGTGAACGCATTCCACAGCGTTTCGGTTTAAACGGGCTCTTGGAGATTCAAGTGTTGACGCCGATGAACCGCGGAGCGCTGGGAACGGAAGCCCTGAATCATTTGCTTCAGGCGCGGCTCAACCCGCAGAGCAAGACCGGTGTTGTCCTGGGCGGAACCCGGTTCGCGACCGGGGACAAGGTGATTCAGGTTAAGAACGACTACGAAAAAGAAGTTTTTAACGGGGATATCGGGCGTATTGTATCGATTAGCCGGGAACCACTGGTGTTCACAATCGATTACGACGGCCGTGCGATCGAGTATATGGTGGATGAGATGGAAAACGTGAAACTGGCCTACGCGACCACAATTCACAAAGCGCAGGGTTGCGAATACCCGGCTGTTGTCATTCCGCTGACGACACAGCATTTTCCACTTCTGCAGCGTGATCTGCTGTATACAGCGATCACGCGGGGTAAACGACTGGTTGTGATTGTCGGACAGCCGAAGGCGATTGCAATCGCCGTGCACAATGACGCCTCCAATGACCGTATGACACGTCTCCGGGAGCGGCTTGCCAATGCGTTGTCAAAAGTGAATTTTGTTGACCAGATCGGAAAATGATTCGCCTGCAGGCGACAGTTTCATCTTGAAGTGCAGCAAGTGACGAACTGGATTGGGATTAATTTAGCGCGCAACTGCGCCCTGCGGAGATGACGGAGTAACGTCATCCTGCTCCTGCTTGATACGCTTGTAGATTTCGTCACGGTATACGGTGACATTATTTGGCGCAGTAATCCCGATACGAATCTGGTTGCCTTTGGTACCTAGGACCGTAACTGTGACATTGTCTGAGATGATAAGTGACTCACCAATCCTGCGGGTTAAAATCAACATCGCTAATCTCCCTGATATTGCGTGATCGCGTGGCTCTACGCAACCACCTCGTTCGCGTTGTCCCCTGATAGTTCAGGCAGGCTCATAATTGTGCGCGATCGACTGTAATTGTGACGAAAAAAAGAAACGTAGTGGTGGCCCGGGAATGACGCCAACAACCTGAAAACAAGTAGGAATAATGCCGTAAGGAAATAAATTGAGCAAGCAAATAGAACAATACCGGCGCGTAACAAAACGACTGATGTCGGCTGCAATTTACTGGATTGTACAAATCGGTTTGGCATAATATATTCCATTATTCCTTATTTAGCGCCCGGTGGGCGGCCATTTGTCGAGCATTCTCCATTCGGGAAGTGTTCCGCACCAGCGATTTTCCGAGACTGCTACACTACGACTGAGTGTAATGTAACTTATACATCCTTAAAACACTCTTAATTAAGTTGTTACCGCATCATTACCAACTTACGTTTGTATTCCGCCATGAGTCAACAAAGCCATGAGTCAACAAAGCGATTCGGTAGGAAAAAAGAATATAATAATATTACGATGGGGGTTATGGTGCATGCTTTTGACGATCGCCCTGTCGCTGCTCTTTTTGCTGTTCGTGAATGGACCGGGAGGCCGTGGAACGGGGGTAAAGAACATTTCTAGCGGTGGAACTGTCACCGGCTCCGGTCCTCTAACAATCAAGAATCTGCAAACACTGCGCTATCGCGGCGATACACGGACGGGTGAAAAGCTGCCCTCGCGAGATGCGTCGGATTGCGGTTATTATTACGACAACGGTCAGATATTGAGCATCGTGGTGTGTAAACAACAGTAAGTGCAGCGGCGCCAATTCGACGCAACTTTATACGAATTATGAACGTAACCAGCGATAAACGGGCACATTTTGCGCCAGGCCAGCTTGTCCGCCATAAGTTATTCAATTATCGCGGTGTCGTGGTTGACGTGGATGCAGATTTTCAGGGGACGGAAGAGTGGTACGATGCCGTTGCACTGAGCCGACCGCCAAAGGATCAACCCTGGTATCACGTGCTCGTAGACAGCAGCAATCGCGAGACCTACGTCGCTGAACGCAATCTGGACGTGGATCAGTTTGGCACGCCAATTCAACATCCTTATGTGCCAGTTTATTTTGAGGCATTTGAAAATGGCAGTTACGTTCTCCATGATCGGAAACATTAGCGAAAATACGAATCGATCGGAACATGTTGCAAAAGGCCCGAGAATTTTTTAGGCAGGTTGTACAAACGCCGCGGGACGCCTCCGCAAATGAAGAACACACCCTCCGGCTGGCGACGGCCGCGTTATTGGTCGAAATGACGCGGGCCGACCATGTGATCGACGATCGGGAAAAGAACGAAGTCGTTCAATCGCTGCGTCAGTTATTTGAGCTGAGTGAAAGCGAGGCCTGTCATTTGGCCGATCTGGCTGAGGAGGACGCTGACGGCTCAACGTCATTATACCGGTACACAAGCCTGATCAATGACCAATTCGAGCCGCCACAGAAAATCCGGATAATTGAAATGTTGTGGCGTATTGCTTTTGCCGATGAGCGCAAGGACAAATACGAGGAATATCTGGTCAGAAAGGTCGCGGATCTGATTCATGTTCGGCACAGCGATTATATTCTGGCTCGACATCGGGTCGAAACCCGGTTGTCGGGCGTAAAAGAGGGGGATTCTGGAACATGACGAACAATATCAAACGCAGCATCGGCGGACTTAGCGGTGTTGTCGGGTATCTTCTTCTATTCGCCATACTGTTGCCACTGAATGCACATGCCGTGGAGAAAGGGGCCGCAAACAAAAGTGAAAGCCAGTCAGCCGCTAAATCGGGCACGACGGATGACGTTCACAATATCGATCTTGCGGACGTACGACGTTTAGTTTTGAGTGCCCGCTACGGTCAATACAATGTCGTCGTTTATCTGCTTGACCGCGGAGTGCCAATCGATTCGCGCGACGAATTCGGCAGCACGGCGTTAATTGCCGCGTCCGAGACGGGATATATGCGAATCGTCCGATTGCTGTTGAGCAGGGGCGCGGATATCAAGGTCCAGAATCTGCAGAATGACAATGCGCTAATGGTCGCCGCCCGCAACGATAATCCAAAAATTGTCGCATTGCTGCTGGAAAAGGGTGCCGAAGTGAATGTTCAACGATACGACGGGCAGACGGCGTTGTTCGACGCAGTCGAGTCGGGTGATGCGGAGATCGTCAATAGCTTATTGCAGCATGGTGCAAATCCCAATGTGACGCGGTCTGGAAAACGGTCGGACGAGTATAGCGGTTACACGCCGTTGATGCTGGCGGCCCATCATGGCGAGCGTCGCGTCGAGGGACAGTGGACCGCGATTGCAAAGGCCCTGATCCGGAAAGGAGCATCGGTCAACGCCATGCGAGCAGACGGCAGTACGGCCCTGGAAATTGCCGAGTCCGGCGGCGACAAGGAAATCGCGCAACTGCTGCGCCGAACAGGAGCTCTCGAATCAGAGCCTCTCTATGCTGCATTATCGCCCGCAGAGGCCCTCGTTAAAGCCGCAACACTCGGCGACATGACCAAGATGAAGCAACTTGTCGAGGAACATGTCGATGTAAACGCCGCCGATCCATTGGGAATGACTCCATTAGTCGCTGCTGCCAGCAGAGGTCACGCCGATGCGGTGGCTTTTCTGCTCAAACAACATGCAAAGGTTGACGAAGCCGCTCACGGACGGCCGCGGGATCCATTCGTACTGGGTTTGCCCGAGGATGAACAGGATCTGGCACGGGTCGGCGCCAGTAGTGACAGTGCGCTTATCGCGGCCACGCGTCGCGGCGACGAAAAAATCGTCGCGTTGCTGCTTGATCACGGCGCCTCCATGACGATGCGCAACCGACGTGACGAATCGGCGCCGCAACTTGCCGTGGACCTTGGATACGGAGCGATTGTCAAATCGTTTCTGAAACACGGTCTTGATCCGAACCACCGCGTCGGCGGCATGTTGCCCGAACCCATATCGAACCGGCCGCTGGAAACAGCAGGCACACCTATACTGGTGCGAGCTGTTCAAAGGGGCCACAAAAATGTGGTGCGTGTTGCCCTTGAAAACGGCGCTGATCCCAATATACGCGACCGGGACGGCATGACAGCGCTCTACTGGGGCGCTGATCTTGGTCACAAGTCGATCGTGTCGCTGCTTCTGAGCCATGGTGCGGATCCGAAAGTCAAAACCAAAGTCGGGGAAACCGCTTTGATGGCAGCCGCTCGGAATGGCAGTGTCGATATCGTCCGTTCCTTAATCGATGCTGGGGCTGACGTGAACGCACGAGAGGTACCGGAAAATCCATTCGGATACAACAGGAAACTGGGAACCGGCCGTACGGCATTGATCTACGCCGCCCAGAACAACCAGGGCGCGGTTGTGAAGCTGCTGCTCAAATCGGGTGCCTACAAACAACTTACTGCATACAATGGCGTAAGCGCGCTGGCCGTCGCCGAGCGGAATGGAAACGAGAAGATTGTTCAGGTGCTGGAGGGAAACAGCGCTCGATAGTCAACGTTGCTGGGAAGCCGGGCTCCATTCTCTGTTTTTGCTTTCTCCGAGGATCGGCCAACCCTGCTGTTTGGCGTATCGGTAAAGCGTTTTGTCGGGAGATACGGCGACTGGGTGCCCGACAAATTCAAGGAGGAGCCGATCGTGCCAGGAGTCAGCGTATGCGAAGCACTTCTCGGGAAGACAATCTGACTTCTGACACAAAACTTCCGCCAGGTACCGTTTTTCTTCCGCAAACGGGTGTACTACGGGGGGATCCGCCGTAAAGAATCCCTGCATTTGTGCGCATCGGGTGGCAATCCATTGGCGAACGCCGAGGTGTCGGGCAAGTGGTGCGGCAATGAACTCAGGAGTGCCGGTCAACAGCACGACGTGATCCCCGGCACCGACATGTTTGTCAAGACGCGCGAGAACCAATGGTCGAAGTCGCGGGATCATTTTTTCTTCGACGTATTTTTCGGCGATCTTTTCCACCAGATCGACCGGCAGGCCGCTAAGGTAGGCCTTGTTTTTCTTGGCGACGTGCCGACCGTATGTTCCTGTCCAGCGAGCATAGAACCATATTAGATGGGCAAGACGCGCCGGACTCAGATAACCGTATCGGGCCAGATATACGATAAACATCACTTCCGAACTCGGCCCGGACAGCAATGTACCGTCGACATCTAGCAGGACGCAGGACATCTAGTGTGAATCCCGAATTCGCCCGTTGCGGATCAATCCGCCATGGTTAATGTAGGCCTCGACGAGAACCGGGATGCCGCGTAACAGGCAGATGGTTACCGATAGATAGATCAAGACATTGGTGATATAGGCAAAAATAACGGACCAATCGGTCCAGAAATTGCCGAATAGCATCGGCCACGGTTGGATCATCAGAATCCATGCGAAAGTTACGGCCTTGACGGTGCCGTAAAAGCCGCGCATAAAACGACCGGCGACGAGGAATTTGCCGACGCTTGACTGCATAATGGCAAACGGTGCCTTGCCGCGGGCAGCTGCCTGACTTCGAATCGAATCGACCAGCAGGCTCCGGGTGATGAACACAATTGCCACCCAGATTGGAATGAGTTTCAGATCCGCCAGTACGATCCACAATACGTTCTCTACAACGCGATCCACGGCGATATCGAACATGGAGCCGAACAACGACGTTTCGCCACGTTTTCGGGCAACATAGCCGTCGATACCATCGAGGGCTATGATCAGAATCAGTAGGAACGGATCGACTAACTGCCATGCAGGCTGCGCGAAATAGGCCATACCAACCAGCACAAACAACAACAGGAATCGGGTCAAGGTTAGAAGGTTGGCCACATTACTTGTTCCTGTTCAGTCGCTTCATGCGAACGCATTGGGTCCTCGCGCTACCAAAATCCAAGCACCGGCTCAGCGGCCCCCGGTATTCCAGTAATTCAGTTTAACATGAAAACCTTTTGCCATTCGCGGTGATTCTAAAACCGCCCAACATGGCGTGCAACTTGATGATTATAAAAGAATAGCACCTTGGCTTCCCGTGATTCCTGGTACCCGTTCATTTATCTTCTTTTGCCTGTGTTTCCAGCAGCGCCTCGTGTTTGAGTTGCGCTAGGCGGGCATTGATCCGGGCTTTCCGGGTACGGTCGTCCGGTGCCAGAGAATCGAGAGCAAATCCAAGTTGTTCGATCGCGCTGCGTGTGTCGCCGATCTGGAAGTAGTATTCGGCAAGCGCCTCATGAGCGGCGCTGATGCGGCCGGAAAGTTCCTGGGCGCGGGCCATAAGTTGATATTCGGTTGGTTTCGCGTCCGCGGAGCGCAATAGCGGTGCTAGCAGTTGACGGGCGTGCTGGCCATCACCTGCATCGATGAGCGCCTTGCTGTAGTAAAGAGTCAACGGCCGGTTGTTGGGATAAATCTGCAACGCTTTGGAAAACCTGCGCAAGCCCGTGTCGGTGTGGCCTTCGGCGATTTCCAGCTGAGCCATTGCGACGATATAGGAAATCTGATCAGGATGATGATCTATAAGTTTCTCCAGTTCGGTACGTGCGGTGCCGAGTTGCTCGGTTTTGCCTAGTGCGAGGGCATAGCCGTAGTGCACGGCTTCCTGCTCGTCGGAAGTTGTATTGTTTAACTGTGCCCTGAAAAAACTCACGGCGTGTTTGGGATTCGAACTTGTAAGCACACGCAGTTTTGCGCGCGCCAGATAATACATTCTGCTCGAAGCGCCTGTTCCTCTTGGCAGTCGCTCCGCGCGCGACATTGTTTCGGCGATACGATCATGTGTTACCGGGTGCGTTTGCAGGAATTCCGGGACATTATCGTTATACAACCGGGAGGCCTTCTGCAGACGGTCAAAAAACAATGGCATATCCCGGGGATCGAATCCGGCCCTGCTTAAGGTCTGAATCCCAACCATATCGGCCTCTTGTTCGTTGCCGCGCGTGAAATTGATCTGCGCCTGGGACGCACCTGCCGCAGTGGCGGTGATCGCAGCCTGGCCGAGCTGGCTATTTTGACTGCTCAGAATGATCGCCGCAATAAGTGCGGCGGTTGTGGGTAAGGAAATCTTGCTGGCCTTCTCGATTGCGCGAGCAAGGTGCTTTTGCGTGATATGGGCAATTTCGTGGGCTAGGACCGAGGCTAATTCTCCCTCTGACCGCGTATCCAGAAAGAGTCCTGAATTTATTCCGATGTATCCGCCCGGGGCAGCGAAGGCATTGATCGCGGGTTCCTGGACGATAAAAAAATTGAATTCCATGTTGTGCTGTTCGCTGTTGGCTACCAGTCGGTAGCCCAAGTTGCTGATGTAATCGTCGAGCTCCGCATCATCGACGACAATCAGCGACTGGCGGACGTTGCGCATAAATGAATCCGCCAAACGTTTTTCCTGCTCCGGATTCAAATATGCGTCGGCGCTGCCTCCCATGCTGGGCAGATCGGCGGCCATGACCGCGTTCAGCCCGCCTGAAAGAAAATAGATAATGCAGATGAACTGCCGAACTAGTATGGTTAATCGCAAAATGATGGTCCTGTTATACGCTCCATAACCACATATAATGGCACGTCACGAATGGATTCGGCTATCTCGGCGGCCGGATTTGGACGTGTCGGAAGCTGAATACCGTTCTGGCGAGGGGCGCTGTCGCATACGGTGACACAGGCTTTGAGCAGGTTACGAAGAAAAAGTTCTCTAGATAATCCATCGACGTGCTTGATCTATAAAAGATAAAATTATGGTCAGAATCACAACATTCAATGCAAATGGTATTCGATCAGCGACGAACAAGGGTTTTTTCGATTGGTTACAGACCCGTGACGTCGATATTCTATGCCTGCAGGAAACAAAAGCGCAGGAGCATCAATTGCGCGCCCAGGATCGGCTGCCCGGCTATCATGCCTTTTATTTTGATGCTGAAAAGAAGGGGTACAGCGGCGTCGCTATCTACAGTCGTCATGAACCAAAACGTATTGTCAAAGGCCTCGGATGGCCCGATTGTGACAAGGAGGGGCGTTTTATACAGATCGATTTCGACAAATTAAGTGTCGCATCACTCTATATGCCATCCGGATCGTCTTCAGCCGAAAGGCAGGAGATAAAATTTCATTTTCTTGATCGCTTTATCACGATTCTCGAGAAGTTTCGTCGCCGGCGGCGCGAATTTATTATTTGCGGTGATTGGAATCTAGCCCATAGGAAAATCGATATAAAGAACTGGCGCGGTAATCAGAAGAATTCCGGGTTCTTGCCGGAAGAGCGCGCCTGGATGGACAAGGTACTTGACGGCTTGCATTACGTCGATGCATTCCGGGCCGTCAACAGTAAGCCCGATCAGTATACCTGGTGGTCAAACCGCGGGCGGGCGCGGCAGAAGAATGTTGGATGGCGGATTGACTATCAGATTATTACCCCCGGATTGAAAGATTCAATTCTTAACGTCGACATCTATGCCGAACAGCAGTTTTCAGATCATGCTCCATTGACCATCGATTACGAGATCGCTCTGTAACGGCGCCAGGTACAAACTCGCCGTTCTAGTCCCAACGATCGTCACGCACCTGGACCATACCGTCGCTTATTCGGGTAGGGAACGGCGTGAGAGGTTCATAGGCCGGTGGCGACAATACTTCTCCGGTGCGAACGCAAAACCGTGCCCCATGTCGTGGGCAGGTGATTTCATCGCCGGAAAATGGACCTCCTGTCAGTGTTTCACCATCATGGGTACAGATGTCTTCTACGGCGTAGTATTGACCGTCGACATTGAATACGGCAATTACGACGTCGTCGTCGGTCGTGACTACGCGATACTGTCCGGGAGAAAAATCCTGCGCCGGGGCGACATCAATCCAGTCGTTCGTCATGCAGGCTTGCCGAAAAAGAACACAATCGGACCGCGATCACCACATCATGCCGGTCTGCAAGCGCGCGGCATCGCTCATTCGGCTTTGGTCCCACGGCGGCTCAAAGACGAGATCCACCTCGGCTTCGGTAACGTTGGTCACGGACAACACCTTGTTGCGAACATCTTCCACGATAAAGGGTCCCATTCCACACCCGGGTGCGGTCAAGGTCATTTTGATCGATACCTTGTTACCGTTGTCCTCCAGGGGAATGATATTGCATTCATAAACCAACCCAAGATCAACAATATTGATCGGGATTTCCGGATCGTAGCAGGTTTTCAGCTTTTCCCAGAGCACGGTTTCATCCACAGGGCCATGGGCTTGCGGTTTCAAAGCCGCATCTTGCGGGCGTTCCAGGCCGAGGGCATCGGCGTCCTCGCCGGCGACACGTGCCAGATTACCTTGTACATTGATCGTGAAACTGCCTCCCAGGGCCTGGGTAATCATTACCTGGGTGCCTTCGGGGATGGTGATTTTCGTCCCCACGGGAATTAAGATCGCGTCGCAATTACGTTGAAGCTGCACCATTTTCCGTTCGATATCCTGTGTCGGAATCATTCTTGAACCTCGAAAGTGTCGTTCCTGATCGCTACTCGGTAGCGACAGTTTCGGTAAGCTGGCTTAGGGCGGCATTCAGAGTATGCCAGCACAAGGTCGCGCATTTGATGCGGGAAGGATAGCGGCGAACTCCGGCCAGAACTTTCAATTTTCCCAACTCCCGGTCATCGATCGCTGCCTGATCGGCTCCCGTAACCATTTCGTGAAAGGCATTAAAGATTCGCTCGGCGTCGGCTTCGCTTCTGCCTTTCAACAGCTGCGTCATTAAGGATGCCGAGGCCACAGATATTGCGCATCCCGAACCCTCGAAGGCCAGATCCTCGATGATCCCGTTTTCGACGCGC
>Ga0055481_10000332_pt1 | contig 15094 bp, 11 predicted proteins | sample Muzzi_PWC_D2_FD_57936 | JGI IMG/M metagenome (GOLD analysis project Ga0055481, IMG submission 57936) | Wetland microbial communities from San Francisco Bay, California, USA, that impact long-term carbon sequestration - Muzzi_PWC_D2 | ecosystem: Environmental > Aquatic > Marine > Wetlands ... | reverse complement strand
GGCAGCGGGGCAGTGTCCCCGCCACCTCCACTGGCTCCGCTGCCCCCGCCTCACGTCAGCCGCTAAGGCCCAACTGCCGGAACATCGTGGCCATATCGAAGTACTGCCGTTGGCTCGCGACCTTCTCCCCGACCACCGAACTAACGACGCAGGACCGGACCTCGATCGACTTCCCTGTCGCCGCCACGGGGCCGGTGGGAAGCTCCAGCGGGCCGGTGTTCGTGCCGTGCCAGGTCAGCTCGATGATGACGGTGGTGGCGCTGGCATGAGCCTCGTGGAACGTCGGCTTGGAATCGGGAAACGCCGTGGCCCACGACTTCCACAGCGCCAGGCACTGATCGATCCCTTCGACCTTGCGCCCCGTGGCGACCTCGTCGTAGACGAAGTTGGGGGTGCAGGCGGCCTTCACGGCCTCCCAATTCTTTTCACCGTACGCCTGGATGGGCGCCTTGGCGGCCGCGATGAGCTGCTTGGCGCTGAGGGTGGTGGATTGAGCTGGCATGGCGTACCTCCTCGCAGTGGCTGGCGCCTGACGACGCCGAGGAGGAGGGGACACGTTTCGGTCGCCGGAGGCGCCAACCGGTTCGTGCTGGGGGAGCGAGGAGTGACTCGCATCCCCTGTCGAGAAGATGCCCCGCGGTACACGACTTGTCGAGGCCTGCAGACTAGCGTGGAACGGCCGCTATCTGCCGGACATGACGGTGACGCCGAGGGGCTTAGGGATCGGGCGGGCGATGATGGTGTAAGTGCCGGCGATGGCGCGGTGGCTCGGCGGGGAGGCGTATCTCCATAATGCCTTGGGCCGCGGCCGCAGGGCCAATGGATTCCGCCTCTGTGAATCCCCGCACAGGCGGAGCCATGTGCCACATCGGCAGCCGTTAGGCGTCCGAGCTCATAGCCTCACACGCCCGTTCGTGAACGCTGCGCGCCTGGCGCTTCTGCTCGACAGGCACGCGCCGCCGTTGGGTACTACAAGATCGGTCCCCGTGTAACGAATCCGGGCTCCATGCAGTACATCAGGTATGTGGTGTTTTCTATCCCGAGGACTGGGCCCGGCGCCGCAAAGCCCGACGGTCGTGCCCGGCGGCTACCTATGACCCAACCATCGGACGAAGACGTGATGGCGGCGGTCCGCGAGGGGCACCTTCAACAGCTGGCCGTCCTGTTTCAGCGATACCGCGCCAGGGCCCTCGGGCTGTGCCTCCGCTTCGTGGACGAGCGCGCCACGGCCCAGGACCTCGTGCAGGAGGCATTCCTCCGCGTCTTGCGCTACCGGGGAAGCTTTCGGCCGGACTCGCCGTTCGGCGCCTGGTTCCGGCGTATCGTCCACAACGTCTGTCTCGACTACGTGTCTGCGAGTAGGCGAGAGTCAGGAGCCCTGCGAGAGCTCGGGCCCGAGGATCTCGAGTGGTGTGCGTTCTCTGTGCCCGACGCCGTCGACGAGGAGCAGGTCGCTCGCGTGCGAGCGGCCTTGGCGAAGCTCGGGGCTCGGGACCGAACGGCGCTCATGTTAAAGCGGGTCGAAGGGTGGTCCTACGCGGAGATCGCCACACGATTCGGAACCTCCGAGGGTGCGGAACGCGTCAGAGTGCACCGAGCCCTTCAGAGGCTACGCGTACTGGTGCACAAGACCCACGCGATCGAGGGAGGTGGTTATGCAGTGCCCTGAGACGAAGGGCCTCCTCGTCGCGTACGTAGTCGACGGTCTCGACGAGGACGATCTCGCCCGGCTCCGCAGCCATTTGGAGACGTGCGCGGCCTGCACCGCGCTACTGACCGAATACCGGCAGTTGTGGTCGACTCTCGGCGCAGCGGCGGGTGGCACCTCGGACGAGCAGGCTCACCGCCTGCAGGAGACCATCACGGCGTATGCGGGCGACGTTGGCGTCCGGGATACCCGCGCACCCACGGCCCGTGGGTGGCCCTGGCGTCGCTGGAGCGTCGGCGTCGCGGCCGTGCTGGCGATCGCGCTGGCAGGGGCTGTCGGCGGCGCGGCCTACCAGCGGTCGCGGGCGGCGAGCGCGGCGTTCCCGGGGGCCGACACCACCCTCACACAGTACCTGGTGTTGATGCGGGGGATCGAACTCGCACGCAGCCGGGATTCACTCGTCGGACCGGCGCTGACCCGATGGTTCACCGAGCTGTCCGACGAGGGACGGCTGGTTGGTGGCTCGCCGGTCGCGGACTCGGCCGGGGCCTGGGTCGGTGCCCAGCCTTCCACCACGTCGCTCGACGGGGTATTCGCCCTGGATGGGTATATGCTGATTCAGGCGCGCACCTTCGCGGCGGCGCGGGCGATCGCCTCGCGCGCACCGCACTTGTCCGCCGGCGGTGCCATCGAGCTCTGGGCACTGCGCCGACGCGCGCGTTAGCGCCCGGCCGCGCGTAACGTTTCCCGTCGCCAAAGAGTATCACCAACACGGGCCATCACACCCGAAGGGACGACCAGCCCGGGGAGCGGCATATGCGGCCAGGATCGTATCGACAGACGGGAGTGGACGGATGGTGGGCGGACGCCCGCTTTGGGCTTCGCGCCCTGAGGCGTCGTCCGGGCTACCTCCTAGTCACGGTCGCGACCATCGCGCTGGCCATCGCCGCGAGCACCAGCATCTTCAGCGTGGTGTATGGCGTGCTGATGCGGCCGCTGGATCTCCCTCAGCCGTCCGAGCTGGTGGTCCTGTGGGAGCAACAGGCTGATGGCACCGAGTCCCGGCCCTTGTCCGCCCCCGACCTCGAGGCGATCGCCGCGTCCGCCGATCTGCTGGAGTTCGTCGCCGGCCGGTGGGTGTCCACCATGCCGCTGCTCGGCGGGCCGACACCCGAGGAGCTGACGGTCGCGGCCGTGACCGAGGAGTACTTCGGGGTCCTCGGGGTCTCGCCGCTGCTCGGAGCCCTTCCGGACCCCGGCGACCCCTCCCAGGCACTCCTCAGCCAGGGCCTGTGGGAGCGGCGCTTCGGACGGGACCCCGGCGTGGTCGGCATGAGGATCACCCTGGGCACGGATGTCTTCGTGGTATCTGGCGTCCTCGCCGCGTCGCCGAACCCGAACGTATCGAACCTGAACGGCGTGGTCGACGCCGTCGACGTGTGGCGGGCCATGCCGAGGGCCTGGCGCACAGGGGGGTGGGACATCTCGTTTCTTCGCGTCGTTGGGCGTCTGCGCGACGGCGCCACCAGGGCCCAGCTCAACGACCAGCTTCAGTCATTGATGCGCCGGGTGAACATCGTGGCGGGCCGCACGGATGCGGTCGAGATTCGCGCGTTCAGCATGCTGGACGAGGTCGTCACCAAGGTCCGACCGATCCTCCTTCTCCTCCTGGCCGGCGTGCTGCTCCTGCTCCTAACCGCCTGCGTGAACGTGGCGCAGCTGACACTGGCCAAGGCCACCAGGTGTGCTCGGGAGTGGAGGATCCGCGCAACCCTGGGAGCCACGCGTGGGCGGCTGGCGCGCGCTGCACTCATCGAGTCGGCAATGATCGTTGGCATGGGCGGTGCGGCCGGTCTGGCCCTGAGCGCCATGGGAGTTTGGGCCCTGCGAGGCGTCCAGGTCGCCAGCCTCCCGCGCGTCGAGAACGTCGAGTTGAGCGTACCGGTCCTGGTGTTCGCGCTACTGCTGATCTTCGTGTCCGTGCTCGTCATCGGTCTGCTGCCGGCACACCAGGCATCCGCCGGCCCCATGGCCCACGGCCTGGGTGAGCGGACAGGCGGCGGGTCCCGACGGCTCCGGCACCGTGACCGGGCGCTCGTGGTCGGAGAGCTCGCCTTGGCGATGGTGCTGCTGGTCGGCACCGGCCTCCTGGTACGCACGTTCGTCGCCATTTCCTCAGTCGACCCAGGGTTTCGCGCCCCGGGCGTCACCACACTCGCCATCACGCCGCTACGCGGGCGCAACGATACCACCGAGGCCCGCGTGGTGCTGGCGGAGATCGAGGCACGGATCCGCACGCTGCCTGGAGTGCAGGCCGCCGGGCTTGCGAATCGCATGCCCCTCACGGGCGGGATCTACGACGGCGAATGGGCTACGCGGGCCAGCTTCGATGACGGGGAGTCGCGGCTGGCCGACATCCGCTTCGTGACCCCTGGATACTTCAGCGCGCTCGGGATCGACCTGGAGCGTGGACGCGTGCTGGATTACTTCGACGGGAGCCACAGCGTCGTGATCGACGAGCACATGGCGCGGGCGGCGTTCGGTGAGGTGGACCCACTCGGCGAGGAGCTGTGGACAGGCCCCTTCGGCATCTCGGGCTGGGCGACCGTGGTCGGCGTCGTGGAGCATGTGCGCCATTCTTCGCTCGTGGAAGACGCGCTCCCCACGATCTACTTCCGTGGCTCCGCGCGGATAGGCGGTACGACGTGGCTTGCAGCGATCAAGACCGATACGGGCCGCGACCAAGACATCGTGGAGACCCTCCGGCAGGTTCTCGCGAGCATCGATCCGGGCGCCACCGTGAGCAGGGTGCGCCGAATGGAGGACCGGGTCGCGGATGCGATGGCGGTGCCCTGGCTGGGGACCGTGCTCCTGGGAGGCTTTGCCGCCTCGTCCCTGTTGCTCGCCGCGCTGGGCGTGTATGGACTGCTCTCGCTCCAGATCGACGCGCGGCATCGGGATCTGGCGCTGAGGCAGGCGCTCGGAGCCTCCACGGAGCGCATTCTGCGCGGCGTGTTGGGGGAGGGCACACTGCTCGGCGTGATCGGGATCGTCGTCGGCAGCGCGATGTCGATCGCGTTCGGGAGGACGGTGGAGAGCCTCCTGTATCAGGTGCGTCTTGCTTCGCCGGGCGTGGTCACGGCGGCGGCGCTCATGATGTTCACGATCACACTCCTCGCGTCCCTGGGCCCCGCGCTGCGCGCGGTCCGAATCCACCCCTCGGTGGCGTTGAAGGGCGACGAGTAGCAACGAACGCGAATCCTTGCCTCGGTGCACTGGAGCGGTCAATCCATATCCGGCCGCATCGTGGCAAGTCTCGTCGTCGGGTGGGTGCACGTGGCGTCGCCGCTACCCCCGCCAGGTTCCCTGCGCCACCCCCGGGACGTAGTCCTCGAGCCCCCGCCCCGTGTACTTGAGGGTCTTCCCCTGCTCGGCGCTCTGGTAGGCCGTCATCAACAGCTTCACCACGTCCAGCCCGTCGTCGAACGTGAGCGTCGGCCGTTTCCCCCGAAGAAAGGCCCGCGCCATGTGACGGTCCTCCGCCTCGTAGCCGTAGGCGGCCGGCTCGTTGGCCACCACCGGCATCAGCCCCATCTCGGCGTTTTGTTTCTCCACCAGGTCCTCCCCCGCCTTCCCCTTCACCTCGCGGCTGAAGAACAACTTGAGGCCGGCGTCCAGCGTGTTCCACGACATCGAATACTCCGGCCCCAACAGTTCGGCCGAGAGCCGAAGCCCCGCGCCGACGAAGCTCCAGGAGGTGGTCGCCTCGCCGATCACGGTAAACCCGTCCGCCGTCTTGAACTCGATCATCACCGAGGCAAAGTCCTCCGCCGGCGCCTTGGCGTAGTCGACGTCCTTCCCCATTGTGGCCTTGAGTCTCCGGGCGTAGGCCGGCCGGCTCCACTTGAGACTGGCGATGTGGCCGGTGACCTTGGCCGGCTTGACGGTGGACGCCTTGGCGCCCGGCTCGGTCAGGAGGTGCCGCACCACCAGCGCCGAGTGGCACATCATGTCGTTCAAGACGCCGCCGCCCTGGAGCTTCCCCTGCCAGAACCACGGCATGTGGGGGCCGCTGTGCTCTTCCGCCGCGCGGGCGAGGTAGGGGCGACCGGTGAGCTTGGCGCCGCGGGCCCAGAGGAGCGCCCGACCGTGCTCCACCTGCGGGGCAAAGACCTGGTTCTCCAGATAGCCGTGGAGGAGCTTTGCCTGCTTGGTGAGCTCCACCACCCGGAGCGCCTCGCCGACGTTCCGGGCCAGCGGCTTTTCGCAGGCGATTCCTCGAAGCGCCGCCTTGCCACTCACCACGGCGTCCGTGATCTCCTCGACGTTCTCGATGCGGCTGAAGTTGGGGCCGCAGAGCCAAATGGCGTCGACCGCCGGGTCGGCTGCCATCGCGGCGATGTTGGCGAACGGCTTGGCGTCCCCGACGTCGAGCGCCTTGGCGTAGGCGGCGGTCGCCTGGGCGTGCCGCCGGTTGGGGCTCCAAATCCCCCGTACGTCCACGTCGCGCACGCCCACCATCCCCTGGAGATGGAACTGCGTGTTGAACCCGCTCCCGACGAACCCGATCCCCAATCGCTTCTTCATCGTTAGCGGTACCGCACGTTGAGGTGGTCGAGCGCGGCCTGCGGGCATCCCTGCCATTCCACCACCGCGGTGTTCCCTCGGTAGCCGACGTCCGCCATCCCCATCTTGGTAGTGAAGAAGCCGGTGGCGGTGAGGTCGCGGAAGCGGTTGAAGAACGCCACCCCGTGGCCCATCTCCGGCGCGGCCTTCCGGGGATAGGCGATGGCGTCGAGGAGGCTCCCCCGCTCCTCCGGCGTCCCCTCCACGAAACGCTTCCCGAACCGCTTGAGGCAGCGGTCGTCCAACCAGGCCAGCCCACCCCGCATCGCCGGCTGGGCCGAGGGGCGGTCCGTCATGATGAAATCCATAAACTCTGGAACTCCGGCGTCGGTGCCGCTCCCGGAGCGCTCATCGGCCGGGATGATCATGTTCACCAGCATCCGGACCGTCTCCCACTCGCGCGGATTGAAGAACTGCGGGGCGTAGGAGCCGTCGGCCGGCACGGCGGCCGCGGCGCGCGCCGCCCGGTCCACCTGGCGTGGCGTCCACTTGAGCGCCGCGGCGGCCGGCGCGACGGCCAGGATCCCCACCACCGACCGTCGGTCCATGTCACTCACAGGGCACCCCGCTTCCGTTGCTCGGCGATGTACTCGCTGGTCCGCATCGACAGCGCCATGATGGTCCAGGTCGGGTTCTTGTCGGCCTGGCTCACAAACGGCCCGCCGTCTGCCACGAACAGGTTGGTGACCTCGTGCGCCTGGGAGTAGCCGTTGACGGCGGACGTCGCCGGGTCGTTCCCCATCCGCACCGTACCGAGCTCGTGGATGATCCGACCGCCGGGGGCGATCCCGTAGCCGTCCTCCGCCGTCGGCATCGGCGAGAATACTTCGCCGCCCATCTCGGCGATCAAGGCGCGGAAGGTCTCCTGCATGTGCTTGACCTGGAGGTACTCGTGGTCGTTCCAGCGCCAGTGAAAGCGGAGCACCGGGATCCCCCACTGGTCCACCACCGTGGGGTCGATCTCGCAGTAGGAGTCGGCGTTGGGGATCATCTCCCCCCGCCCCGAGAACCCGACGGTGGCGCCGTAGTAGCGGCGGTAGTCGTTTTTGAGGCTCTTCCCCCACCCGCCGCCCGGCGCATACGCCTGGATCCCTCCCATGAAGCCATACGACGGCATCCCGCGCCCGCCCCACACTTCGATGTGGTAGCCGCGGGGGAAGTCGAGCTTGGCATTGTCGCGCCACCACGGCATGTAGATGTGGCCGCCGCCCACGCCGTCCTCGTTGTGGGGAGGCATATCCATCAGCTTGGGGATGAAGCCGGCGACGTCGGTGCCCGTCGTGTCGGTCAGGTACTTCCCGACCACCCCGCTACCGTTGGCCAGGCCCTGGGGGAAGCGGGACGAGCGCGAGTTCAGGAGGATCCGGGCCGACTCACATGCGCTAGCGGCGAGGATCACGACCTTGGCCTGGACGTGTTGGTCGCTCCCGTCCCGCTTATCGACGTAGGCTACGCCGCTGGCCTTCCCGCCCCGATTGACCGTGACCTCCCGCGCCATGGCGTGGGTGATCAGCGTCAGGTTCCCGGTGGTGCGGGCGGGCGGGAGAAGGACGTTGGTCGAGGAGAAGTTGGCGTTGACTGCGCAGCCGCGGTTGCACTGGCCGCAGTAGTGGCACGGCGGCCGGCCGTTGTGCGCCCGGGTGAGAATCGAGAGCCGTCCGGCGATGCAGGTCACGTGCAATCGGTCGGCGGCGTCCTTGACCAGGAGCTCATAGCAGCGTGGCTTTGGCGGCGGGAGGAAGATCCCATCCGGCTGGTTGTGGATCCCCTCCTCGCTCCCAAACACGCCGATGAGGCGGTCCACCTCGTCGTAGTAGGGCTTGATGTCGTCGTAGCCGATCGGCCAGTCGTCGCCCAGGCCGTCGAGGCTCTTCCGGCGGAAGTCGTCGGGGCCAAACCGAAGAGAGATGCGTCCCCAGTGGTTGGTGCGGCCTCCCACCATCCGGGCGCGCCACCAGTCGAACCGGGAATCGGGAGCCTGGGTATAGGGCTCTCCGTCGATCTCCCACCCCCCGATGCAGGCGTCGAACTCGCCGAAGGGCCGCTCCTTGGTGGAGGCGCCGCGCCGAGGCGAGTCGTAGGCCCACTTGAACATGGCGCCGTCGGTGGCGTTGTCCCACGGGCCGCCCGCCTCGAGGAGCACGACCTTGGCACCCGCCCGCGTGAGCATGTAGGCCGCCATCCCGCCGCCGGCTCCGGAACCGACGATGCAGACGTCGTAGACCTCGCGACGCGGAAAGAGCCGCATCGCACCTCCTCGTGGCGTGAGTTGTGGAAACGCCCGGACGGGCGTGGGACCTTCGGTTCCTGAGGTTGCGCCCGGATCGGGGGGAAGTCAATGACGGCCCGGGGCGGGGCGGCCACGCCTACAGCCGGCTCATCGCCTGGTAGCTCGCCGTGATCGAGGCGAACGGGTCGGCCGGCTCGTCGTGCTCCACGAAGAAGTGGCGGATCCCGGCTTCGCCCCGGCGGGCGAAGATCGCGGCGAAGTCGATGACGCCGGCCCCGACGTCCACCATGGTCCCGTTGCGAGCCATATCCTTCACATGGACCATCGGGAAGCGACCGGGGTAGCGCTTGAAGTAATCCAGCGGGTTCCCCCCGCCTTTCCGGATCCAGAAGAGGTCCAGCTCCAGATGCACCAGCCTCGGATCGGAGGCGTCGCAGAGGACGTCGAACGGGACCTTCCCCTCCATCGGAGCGAACTCGAAGTCGTGGTTGTGATAGGCGAACTTGAGGCCGGCTTCCTGGAGCCGGCGGCCGGCGCCATTGAAGACCTCGGCCGTTTCCCGGTACGCGGCCAGGGTCCGCCGGTTCTCCGCCGCGATCCAGGGGACCACGAGGTACTCGTGGCCGATGATCCTGGCGGCCTCGAGCGTCTCGTCCCACTTGTCGGTGAGGTCTTCGATCGAGACGTGGGCCGCGGGCGACGTCATTCCCAGCCGGTCGAGGGCCGCGCGGAGGGCGTCGGGCGGAACGTCGAAGTAGCCGGCGAACTCCACCTCCTTGTAGCCGATCGCCGCCACCCGTTCCAGCGTCCCGATGACATCCTGCGCCATCGCGCGGCGGACGGTGTAGAGCTGCACACCGATCGGAGCGATCGCCGGCCGATCTCGGAACAGCCGCCAGTCGACCGGGAGCGCCGCACCGGCCGCGACCGCCGCGGTCGTCTTGAGGAATGCCCGCCGTTCCAGCTCCGGACGCTCGATCACGATCCCGGTTCTCCGCTCAGTTTGGCGACGCGGCCGCGCACCTCCTCCACCGCCGGCTGCAGCTCTGGATCGGCCGCATGCCAGAGGTCGAGGAACTTGTGATAGTTGTCCAGCGCCTTCTGGGGATCCCGGTCCTCGTACAACTCCCCTAGGCGCTTGTAGCCGAACCCCAGCCAGGGTGCGTCACGGGTGAAGTGGAACGCACCCTGCTGATTGATTGCCCGCTCGAGGATCGCCGCGGCCGAGTCCGTGTTCCCCTGGCGGTCGTACGCCAGCGCGAGGGGGAACTCCCCGCACCAAAAGCAGGTGCCGCTTTCGTGCGCCGTTCGGAACTCCTCCGCCGCCTGGGCGTAGCGCCCCTCGGCCATGGCGATTCCTCCCCGGGCGCTGAAGCGCTCGCCGTGTGCCTTCCGCGTTCCTTCGGGGACCAGCCGCTCGTAATCGGCCATGAGCCGCCGAGCCTCCGCCACTTCCCCGGCGACGGCGTAGGCCAGGGCGAGCTCAGGGTACGGGCGGCTCCGGGCCGGAAGAGAGTCGAGCCGTGTGTTCTCGAGCGCGCGTGTCAGGCCCCGAATCGCCCCGGCCGTGTCGGCGCGATAGCGGACGCGGAGGAGCGCGGCCGCCGCAGCTTCCCGGAGGACCCCACCGGGGTTTTCCCGGATGCCCTCCATCCGGCGGAGCCGTTCGTGGGCGTCGAGGGCGTCTCCGATCCGACCCTTGATCTCGTAGGTCCCCGCGATCGTCTGCGTGCCCCAGTAGCGGAAGATCGGCTCCGGATTGGCCATCAACACCTTGTCGAGGGATTCCGCCGCGACAAAGTCACGCTGGTTGCCCGCGATCCAGCCCCGCCACCGGGTCGCATGCGGCGAGCCGGGGTTCCGGGTCTCGAACGACTCGACCGTCTCGAGCGCGCCGGCGTAGTTCCCCTGCCCCATCTGCGCCGTAAGGAGGTTGGCGTAGAATGGCCAATGGACGCCCGTCGTTAGCGCCTGGCGGGCATATTGTTCCGCCTCCACGAAGCGCTCGGTGAAATTGAGCCACAGCGCCAGATTGTTGAGCGCCGCCCCCTCGTCCGGATAGCGCTCGATCAAGAGCCGGTAGGCCTGCTCGGCCTTGTCGGCGTCGAAGTCGACCGATGAGTAGTAGTACGCCTCCGCCAGGTTCCGTTCGCGCTCGGGGAGGCGGTCGCGCAGCTCGAACGCCCGGGTGGCGGCCTCCGAGGCGGCTTCCTCGTCGCCGCCGCTGTTGCCGATGACGACCGCGATGCGGCGCCACGCCATGGCGAAGGTGGAGTCCTCCGCCACCGCTGCCTGGAGCAGCCTCAGGCCGCGGTCGATGTCGCCATCGTTGATGGCGTCGTTCGATTGGCGGTAGAGACGGAGCGCCTTGAGGGACGCGGTGCTCACCAGGTCCAAGCGCTCGGTGGCGCGGATGCTCCGGAGCGACTCGCCGATCTTGGCCCGCAGGTTCCGGGAGAGCGCGTCGACAGCCTTGATGATCTCGCCGTTGTCGTCCGCCGTTTCGCGAAGCGCCACCAGCACGGCGCCGTCCCGGGCGCCGATCAGCTTGCCCGAGACGACGTAACCCTGCCCCAGGTTGGAGATCTCCCCCACCAACAGGGCCTTGGCGCCCTCGCGCTCGGCGATCTCCCGGGCGATGCTGTCGTCGACCGGCGTGGCAGCACTCTTCTCCATCCGCTGGAGCGCCAATTGGATGGTACTCTCGTCCAGGAGCTTGACGAGAGTGGACTGGGACAGGTCGATCCTGAGCGCCTCCGTCACCGACTCGCCGAGGAGCGAATCCGCCGTGCGGTTCTTGAAGTCCGCAAGCACCAGCCGGTCCTCGGCGCCCAGCGTCCCGGCGGTCATGAGGGTGGCGGCGGGCCCAACCCCCAACGCCCGCATGACGGCGTAGCCCCCGGTCACCAGGGCCAGACCCGCAAATGCCACTAGTCCACCGAGGATCGCCCGGCGCCATGTGAGCCAACCGCGCCAGCCGCCACCACCCGACCGCACCGCCCCGGTCACCTGGGTGACCGCCCGCTCCTTCTCTGCGTGCCCGGCCATCAGCATGACGGGGAAACCGAGGAGGAGGAGCGCCGCCGCGCCGACCAGCACCCAGTCGGGGAGCCCGAGCGCCAGCATCAGCGCGTAGACGATCCCGAGCGCCGCGATGGCACCCAGGCCAAAGAGGAGTGCCACCCGACCGGGGTGAGCGACGCGCTGGGTCCGGGCGAGCGTCACCGCGTCGTAGGGTTGCGTGCCGGTCGGGGTGATGCCGCCGCTCGGCGTCAGCATCGTCTCGAGCGTCGCGCCCAGTTGCTCGGCGGATTGCCACCGGTCGGCCGCCCGCTTCTCCAGGCAGCGCATGACGGCCGTCGCCAGCGGGGCGGGGAGGTTGGGGCGGTAGGCGCCGATCGGCTCCGGCGCCTGGGTGACGTGGGCGGCGAGGATCGCCTGCGGGTTGGGCCCGGAGAAAGGCGGCCGCCCCGACAGGAGCTCGTAGGCGACCGCGCCGACCGCGTAGAGGTCGGCGCGGTGATCGGTGTGTGGATCGGCGGAGGCCTGCTCCGGCGCCATGTAGGCGGGGGTCCCGAGCGCCACGCCGATCGACGTCATGCCACCCTTCCCCGACTCGGCGACGGCCTTGGCGACGCCGAAATCCGTCACCAGGGCGTGTTTTCTCGAGAAGAGGATGTTTTCCGGTTTGATGTCACGATGGACGATGCCCTGGGAGTGGGCGTAGTCGAGCGCGTCCACGACCTCCCGGAGGATCCGGACGGCCTCTCCGACGGGGAGCTCCACCTCCCGCTCCAGTTTGGCACGGAGCGACTCCCCCTCGATGTACGGCATGATGTAATAGAGGAGGTCGCCGGAGGCACCGGCGGTGAGGAGGGGGACGATGTGGGGGTGTTGCAGCTTGGCGGCGAGCTGGATCTCGCGGCGGAATCGGTCGATGTTGACCCCGGCGCCCATCTCCGGCGGCAGCACCTTGACCACGACCGATCGGCCCAACTCGACTTCCGTTGCAAGGAAGACCCGGCTCATCCCGCCGCCGGGGAGCTCGCGCTCGATGCGATAACTCGAACCGAGCGCGGCCGCGAGCCGGGTCTGGAGATCCGTCATACTGCTCCTGGTGCGGGGCTGGAGGGGGCCGTAGGGCCGCTCAAAGGTGGAGGAGAAACGTCTGCCGGGCAAGGAACGTCCGGAAAGTGGCGGACGGCTGGAAGGAGAGCGACGTCACCGCTATCCTCAGGGCACCCTCAACCTCACGGTACGACTCGATGGCCACCCAGTTGCACGTCCCGCTGGTCTCGCAGCTCCGCTCCATGTCCTGCTGGTACGCCGCCGCCTGCATGGTCGCCTATTATAGGAAAGCAGGGCCGCGCCTCGGGCTCCCCCAGAAGTGGCAGGCCAATACCGGCATCAGCGTGAACGACTTTGTCCGGCTGGCAAAGGCCGAAGGCCTGCGGCCGATCATGGCCCCCGCCGGGAAGCTCACCGCCAGCCAGGTCGAGACATTCCTCCGGAACTTCGGACCCCTCTGGTGCGCCGGCTACTGGGACGGCGTTCCCCATATCGTCGTCCTCACCGGTGTCACCAAAGACAAGGTCTTCATCAACGACCCGAACCCGGCCCGCGGACGACGGACCGAGTCATTGGCGTGGTTCAACCAGAAGCTCGCCAACGACGTCTCCGGGTGCCTGATGTACAGCGTCACGTGACGGCGTTTTGTCCCAGGGATGAAGGACTCGATACCGTGACGGCTCCCATCTCGATCGGTCGCAGACTGCCCTGCTTCCACGCCGCCCCGCTGTCCCACCGATGACTCCCCCGCGGTCGTTCGACCGGTCCATCGTCGACGGACCGATCACAGCCGCCGTGTGGAAGATCGCTTGGCCGACCATGCTCGCCAACGTGATCAGCGGACTTCAGGGGCTCGTGGACCACATCATGGTCGGACACTACGTCGGCTTTACCGGGAACGCCGCCATCGGGGTCTCGTGGCAGATCTTCCTGGTGGTGATGATCTTCATGAACTCCCTGTTCATCGGGATGGGCGTGCTGGTCGCGCGGTTCACCGGCGCCAACGATTCGCGTCAGGTCAATCGCTCCGTCTATCAGGCGTTCCTGACCGCGGTGGCCCTAGCCCTCGGTGTGCTGGCCCCGGTGGGCTACGTCCTCGCACCCTCGCTCCTCACCGTGGTCAACGCCACGCCGGCCGTCCAAGCCGAGGCGCTCCCCTACCTCCGGATCATGTTCCTGTTCAGCCTGGGGATGCTGGTGTTCTTCATGCTGAGCGGGGCCCTTCGCGCGGCCGGCGACGCCCGGACGCCACTTCGCTACGGGGTGGCCCTCACCATCCTGAACTTGATCCTCAACGTGATCCTAATCCGCGGCCTCGGCCCGATCCCCGCGTTCGGGACGGCGGGCGCCGCCATGGGCACCGTTATCGCCGGCATCCTCGTGGCGCTCGCCGCGGGGCAGCGTCTGTTCTTCTCCCATCACTGGGTAATCCACTTCGAACGGGGGCTGGACCTCCGCCCCGACTGGGCGGTCATCCGCGAGCTGTTTCGCTTCGGCATCCCCGCCGGCATCCAAGGCGTGGTCATGAACATCGGGGGCGTCGTCCTGCTCGCCTTCGTCGGCTCGCTCCCGCGGAGCGGTCAGGCCCAGGCCGCCTACGCCGTCGGGTATACCCAGCTGTTCTCCCTCGTGACCTGGACCGCCGTCGGCCTCATGGGGGCGACGGCGGCCGTGGCGGGACAGAACCTCGGCGCCAAACGACCGGACCGGTCGGTCGTCGCAGTTCGCGTGGGGACGTTCATGGGGCTCGCCGTTGCGGCGACCGTCGGGTGCCTGTTTCTGACGATCCCCCGGGTGCTCCTCGGCATCTTCGGACTCGAGGACCCGGCGGTCATGGAGCTGGGGAGCCAGCTCCTGGCCTTCCTGAGCCTCTCGGGCCTCCTGGTAACGGTGGCGCTGTCTTACACCGGGGGACTTCAGGGCACGGGGGATACCAAGGGACCGCTGTACATCTCGCTCGCCTCGCAGGTGGTCGTACCGATCGGCATTTGCGCCGTGACCCAAATGGTCTGGGGGCTTCAGGCGTGGCACATCTGGTTTGCGATCCTGGTTGGCCATGCTTCGCGCGCCACGCTGAGCGTGCTCCGCTTTCGCCAAGGCGCCTGGCGCACCATCAAACTCAAGGTGGAGCCGGCGGCCTAACCGGCCGGTGCCATCCGGACACCGATCTCGATTACCTTTCAGGCTCCACAGTCCAGACGAACAGTCCGGAGCCTCTCAATGCTAACTACGATGCTTTGCCTCGCCGCCCTCCAGGGGGGAACCCCTGCCGTGGCCCATACCCCCGTCCCCCAACCCTTGCCGGCAGCGACCGCCGATACCTCGCCCTTCCGGCGCCTGGAACTCCCCACCCCCACCGAACTCCGGGAGGGCTCGGGGATGCCGGGCCCCCACTACTGGCAGCAGCACGTCGACTACGACATCCAGGTCACCCTCGACACCGCCGCCCAATCGGTCTCGGGGCAAGAGACGATTCACTACACCAACCACTCCCCCGATACCCTCCGCTACCTCTGGCTCCA
>Ga0055481_10000327_pt1 | contig 15171 bp, 17 predicted proteins | sample Muzzi_PWC_D2_FD_57936 | JGI IMG/M metagenome (GOLD analysis project Ga0055481, IMG submission 57936) | Wetland microbial communities from San Francisco Bay, California, USA, that impact long-term carbon sequestration - Muzzi_PWC_D2 | ecosystem: Environmental > Aquatic > Marine > Wetlands ... | reverse complement strand
ACATGACCGTCTGGCCTTCTGCTTGCTGCGCATCCGCCTGTTCCGGAAGCTTGCCGGCCTCGATGCCGAGTTTCTGTAACAACTTGATATTGCCCAGGGCGATCTTGCGTCCATCCACTACCCCAGTGACACCCTTGCCGGTGACGGATTGAAAATCCTCCGCCGATGTCAGTTCCACGTTGCGCCTTTCCGCACCACGAACGATGGCGGCTGCTAATGGATGCTCGCTGGCGCGCTCGACGCTGGCGGCCAGGCGCACGATGTCGCTGTCATCAAAACCTTCAGCCGCTGTAACACTCACCAGTTCGGGATGGCCTTCGGTCAATGTGCCGGTCTTGTCTACCACCAGCGTATCAACCTTGCGCATCACCTCCAGCGCCTCGGCGTTCTTGAATAACACGCCCATCGTCGCGCCGCGACCGGTACCGACCATGATTGATACGGGCGTGGCCAGACCCAGCGCGCACGGACAGGCGATGATCAACACTGCCACGGCATTGATCACCGCATGGGCCAGGCGTGGCTCCGGTCCCCAGACACCCCAGGCGATCAGCGTAATCACGGCAATGATCACTACCGTGGGGACAAAATAACCGGAGACGACATCAGCCAGTTTCTGTATAGGAGCGCGCGAGCGCTGCGCCTCGGCTACCATGTGGACAATCTGCGCCAGCAGGGTTTCGGCGCCGACCTTCTCTGCCGACATCAACAGACCACCGCTGCCGTTGACCGTGGCTCCGATGACCCTGTCGCCGCTGCTCTTTTCTACCGGAATTGATTCCCCGGTGACCATCGATTCATCAACATGGCTCATGCCTTCGACCACAGTGCCGTCGACAGGCACCTTCTCACCGGGGCGGATGCGCAACTTGTCTCCTGGCTGAACCTGATCTAACGGGATATCCTCTTCGCGACCGTCGTCACGGACAATGCGCGCCGTCTTCGGCGCCAGTCCCAGCAACATCTTGATAGCCGCATTAGTCTGACTACGGGCGCGCAATTCCAGTACCTGGCCCAACAACACCAGGGCGGTAATCACGGCAGCGGCCTCGAAATAAACCGGCACTACGCCCCACGCGTTAAACACTGATGCCGGGAAGATGCCCGGGGCAAGCGCGGCGACCATACTGTAGCTCCAGGCTACACACACCCCCAGACTGATGAGGGTAAACATGTTGAGATTGCGTGTCATCAGAGACTGCCAGCCGCGCACGAAAAAGGGCCAGCCACCCCAGAGTACGACCGGCGTCGCCAACAGCATCTCCAGCCATTGGCGCGTTTGCGGTCGCACCAGTGCGGCGAAGGTATCCGGCCAGAACTCGGCACCCATGGCGCTAAGGAAAACCGGGATGGCCAATAAGCTGCTGATCCAGAAGCGGCGCGTCATGTCGCGCAACTCGGCGTTGTCCTCCTCTGCTATCGCCACATCACGCGGTTCCAGTGCCATGCCACACTTGGGGCAGCTTCCCGGATGGTCCTGCACGACTTCCGGGTGCATGGGACAGGTGTATTCGATCTTCGTTGATGGAACCGGTGCGCCCATCGGTTCGAGCGCCATACCGCATTTAGGACAACTACCCGGCCCCTGTTGCCTGACCTCGGGGTGCATGGGACAGGTGTAGACAGCGGCGGCATTTAGCGTTTTTGCTTTGGTCGTCGATTCCGCTGAATGGCCGTGATGTCTGTCGTCACAGCAGGCGTGCTCATGCTCCACTTCAGCCGGCAAATAATTACGTGGCGCAGCCTCGAATTTCTGCAGGCAGGCAGCGCTGCAAAAGCGATAGGTCTGTCCTTCGTATTCGCTATGATTCTCAGAATCGGCAGAAACGCTCATTCCGCATACCGGATCTTTTTCAGTCATTACATTATCCTCGCTTGCCAAATGACGGTTCTAGATATTCATCGCCAGAACTTCACCCTGACCTGACTTTATTTCCTCATGCCACCCTGGCCGAAGCGCTGTTGCTGCATCATCTGCTCCATCATCTGCTCCATCAGTCCCTGCATCATGTCCATACGTCTTTCCATCATCTGCTGACGCTGTTCCATGGTCATATTGTCCATGCGCGCTGCTCCCGATTGATCTCCGGAACTGGAGCCCGGCTTTTTATTCTGATCCATCATACCCTGGCTCATCATACCCGGTCCCATCATGCCCGGCCCCATCATGCCGCGCATACCTGCCATCATAGAATGCATCTGTTCCATGTGCTCCTGCATCAGCCGTTGACGCTCATTAGGGTCATCGCTGTTGTTAATGCGATCCATCACTTGTTGCATCTGCTGCATACGCTTCTGCATCTGCTCCATGTCCATCATGCCCATACCCTGCCCAATTTCCCGGGTAGTAGACACCTTGGTCGCCGTATCTTTGGCGGGATGATGGCTGTCATCGGCCTGGACGGCGGTAACGACCAGGACAATGCCCATAATCATAAATTTGACGATTTTCCTCATTACCAATCTCCTTTTTAATTCAAGTTACAAACTTCCATTGAGCAGATTTTTCTGTTCAACATCATCATTTATCTATGTCCGCCCGGGCCACGTCATTCAGCGTCCAGTCATGTTCAAAGTAGTCAAGCGTGACTTCATGTGCTGCCAGCCATGACTGTTGCACCTTATCCAGATAAGGCATGACAAAATCCACTACTCCCGCCTTGCTTTCCTGAAAAAGATGGCCATCCTTTTTCAGGATCCACGCCAGGGTTAAGCTGTTGGTCTGCATATCCAGATACAGCCCTTTATCCGGATTGCGGAAAAAATGCCTGATGAGATCATCCAGCTGACGATCGAGGCTGGCGCCATCAAATATGTCAGCACTCCGGTCCGGGCAACTGACTGCGGCACAACTGACGGCGAAGATAATGCGAGGATCACTGAAACGTTGCAACAGGATTTCTTTCTCGATTTCGCTGAGGCTGTACCAGCGCCCACCGACCCGGATGGACTTTTTCGACCACGGGTGCTTGATCAGGCTGATCCTGAAACTGGTGATTGAGTCGACCGGATAGGCATCGACCACCATGCGCATAGCGGTGAAATTGTAGACATTGATCCAGAAGGTCTTTGCTTCATTGTCACCACTGAGTGTCGCGGCATCAAGCTGATCCAGACTCACGACTATTTCATCGATGAGTGTTCCGGCATCACGTTTCATCAGGCCGTAATCAAAGACCGTGGTTTCTATGCCATGGATGGTCGCCGCAGGTCGCCAGTATTGAGCCAGCAATTCACCGTACAAGGCCTTGAAACGGGAGGCGTCTCCAGCCATCACCGGGGTGACCACGTTCAATCCCAATATCAGTAATACTATCCGTAACATAGTATCTCCCAGCAAGCCACGTGGCCCGGACTTGATTGTAAAACCCTGGGGTTACACCCAGGTCAAGCCTCCTCCATGCCTGTTACAACGGATTCAATCAGGTGACAGACAGAATCACCGTCGGGGGCCTTGTCGGGCATGCTACGCCACTGATCAAGGGCATTTTCCATATGTATCTGTAATTTCTCGAGCTCGTTTACCCGCCGCCGGTTGGCCACGATTTTTGCCTGAATCATGTTACGTACCTCCGGGCAGGGCGACCTCCCCTTGTCGGCATGAGACAATATCCGGGCGATCTCATTCAGGGTGAAACCAAGCTGTTTCGCCTGACAGATGAAACGCACACGGCCGACATCCGCTGCCCGATATATCTTGTAGCCGTTTGCAGCATCCCGCCCGGGTCGCAGCAGACCCTTGGCGGTATAATGCCGGATGGTCTCCGCCGTTACCGCGGAACGACGGGCCAATTCGCTGACTTTCAGAACACCGCTGCTCATTGCGGCTGCACCAGAATAGTGTAGACATGATTTTTCAAGGTCCCATCCTCCAGGTCAACGCCGTCAGTCCTTCCGCGTGCCGGACAAATATTTTACCAGGGCCACGATCGCCAGAATAACTACCAGCCAGAACAACAGGCTCACGCCCCAGTGTCCGAAACCCCATCCACCCATGTTTTCGTGCATCATTATCCTGCTCTGATTTGTCCAATTTGAAATTATCAGTCGGCCAGCAGCGGCAACTGAATAACAGGGCTTCCCGCGGCAGCCGTTATTTTAATGATCATGTCCGTCAGCCTGATGCTCATCAGGCATATCATCCATGCCGGAAAAATCCATATCCGCCTCGTGATGCCGGCCATTGTCATCGTGATCATGGTGGTCATCGTCAATCTCCGCCGCGGCATCGCTTCCCTGAACATGCTCATGGTCATGGTCATGGCTATCAGCGTGTGCATGATTGTGTCCCTCACCCTCCGCCTTTGGCAACGATTTCACGCCGAGACCATAGCGGTAGACTAATTCAGCACCATGCCACGCGGTAGTGGCCAGTACGACTCCGGAAACTAACATACAGACGACAAATACTACGCCTAGCGGTTTATTTTTTCGTACCCATAATATTGACCAAACAGCGAGCGTCAAAAACAGAAGAATCGTGACAATCGCCCAATTACGGTGTTCTGTCATCGCCGCATGGGACGGGGTGTCATGGGCGACAGTATTATAGGCATAGAGCCCGGCCAGTCCGGTGATGATGCTGATACCGGCGCCAAACCATAATGTCCAGTGCGCCACAGTGCGCCACTGCTCCTTTAACGGTGATTGAACAAACAGCACCGCTATCGCAAGAACTACCGCCAGTGACAAAAGAGCCACGGTGAAATGGACAAATATGGGGTGCCAGTTAGGAATAATTTCAAACATTTCAATCTCCTTTGATAAATAACAGGCTTGCTATTGATATAAGGTTAGCGGTACGCCTGTTCGCCATAAACCCTGATGACACGGATATCCGGCCGTTGCCGCACAGCCTGATCGGGGTTTGCTTCAGTTATCGCAGCCGCTTTCGTGTATTGCATAGCTTCTCCTTAAATATTGAAACATTCATACTCCCCCCTATAAACATTTGCAATGCCACTTGCCCGGAACAGAGATATAACAACATGCTGCGGAAATCATGACCGCCATATCCATGGTCGCCGTCATACCATACACCGCGCAAAAACCCGTTACGTCAGCTTGTATCGCTACACCACATCCACCCTGTTAAAACCAGACACGCACGCCAGCCACTGCCCGCGTCTCTTTGGTATCCAGGTTCGCAGCGCGGGCATAGTCGGCAGTACCGCCGTACTGACCTGCCCATTCGATACCTATATAAGGTGCGAACTCGCGCCTGATCTCATAGCGTAAACGGATACCGGCGGACAAATCGGATAAACCGGCACCGAGTGCGCGCCCGGCATCGCGTTTGCCATAGAAATCCGCCTCGAGACGCGGCTGCAGGATCAGCATCTGGGTAATCAGCAGTTCATATTCGCTATCCAGCCGCAGGGCGCTACGGCCCTTGTCGCCAACATAGGCAGTGACGTCGATCCCGAACCAGTAAGGCGCCAGCCCCTGGATACCGAACGCCAGCCAGCCGCGATCCGGTGCCACTCCGCTGTCGATGCGCACGCCAAGCTGCGTATCCCAGAAGGTTGACACGGCGTGCCCCCACAGCAACTCGGTACGCGCATCCTCAAGCTCGCCACCATCTATGTCGCCTTCGGCCTTGAACACCGCGCGGTCGTAATCGCGACCGTACCACGCCTGCACGTCATAGGCCGCTGCGTCGTTGTTATCGCTGCGCACGGTTTCAAGATTATCGATGAGTAGCGAGCCGAAGCTGTACTCATCGGCAAAACGCGGCCGGGAAATCGGCCCGAAATCATAGCCATCTGAATAGGCATGCGGGTCGCGGGCATCAGCGGGTGCCGCGCCACCCTGCATGGACACTGAATCCATGCCGGACATGTCGTATTCATCCATTGCATCGCTCATGTCCATCGTCATGCCCTGTTTGTCATCCATGTTCATACCAGCATCGGACACCGGTTTGTGATCCATGCCGGCCATCGGTATGGCGCTCGATTCAGCTACGGTCAGTGGATCGTCAGTCACCGGTGTTCGCGCCCAGGCCGGTGACAGGGACAAGGCCAGTACCACGACCATACTACGGGTCAGTTGTCGGGACATCATGCGTTCCTTCTTCTGCAGGTTTATGCGCATCATTCAAGCCACCACTACTTCGCGGAACATGCCCGCGTCCATGTGATAGAGCAGATGACAATGCCAGGCCCAGCGTCCCAGAGCATCGGCGGTAACCAGAAAGCTGACACGTTGGGCCGGCTGCACGTTGATTGTGTGCCGGCGCGCCAGAAAATGGCCCTCAGGACTAAGCAACTCACTCCACATACCATGCAGGTGCATGGGATGGGTCATCATTGTATCGTTATGCAGAATCACGCGCAGCCGCTCACCGCTACGGAAATGAATGGGTGTGGATTGCCCGAACTCCAGCCCGTCAATGGACCAGCTATAGCGCTCCATGTTACCGGTGAGATGCAGTTCTATCTCCCGTTCCGCACCGCGCGGATCGCGTGGGCCGCCTATGGTATGCAAGTCGGCATAGGTCAGCACGCGCCTGCCGTTTTTACGCAGACCAACACCGGGGTCGTCGAGGTTGGTACGTGGCGAATCTACGCGCATGTCGACACTGGGTCCGTATTCCGTTTTAGCGTGACGGGCGCGGGCCTCGACGGCGCCCATGGCCATGCCACCATCCATACTGTGATTCATACCCTCCATCCCGGTCATTCCTTTCGTCACGGCCATCCCATCACCGTGCGCCATACTCCCCATCATGTCCGCCATGTTAAGCCATTCAGGCGCGTCCAGCGCGGGAACCTCTGCCTCCATGCCGGCACGGGGGGCGAGGGTGCCGCGGGCGTAACCGCTGCGATCCATAGCTTGTGCAAAAAGCGTATAGGCCTGGTTCCTTGGTGACACCAACACATCATAGGTTTCACCCGGGCCGAAGCGAAATTCGTCAACCGTCACGGGCTCAACTTCCTGTCCGTCCACCAGTACAACCGTTAGTTTTAATCCCGGGATGCGCACATCAAAAAAACTTTGTGTGCCGCTGTTGATGAAACGCAGGCGTACACGCTCACCCGGACGAAACAGTCCGGTCCAGTTACCCGCCGGCGTTACGCCGTTCGTCAGGTAGGTATAGGTATATGCCGATATATCAGCCAGGTCAGTGGGACTCATGCGCATCCGGTTCCACATGCGCCGCTTGCTGATGGCGGCCGATAGCCCCGCAGTTGAGGCGTGGCGAAAAAAATCAACCAGGGTAGGCTGGTTAAAGTTGTAGTAATCGCTCTGCTTTTTGAGATTGGCATAGACCGTCATCGGATCTTCGTCCGTCCAGTCGGACAACTGCATGATATAGTCGCGATCGGAGCGAATTTTCTCGCCAGCGGCCGGTTCAATAATGATTGCACCGTATATGCCGGTCTGTTCCTGGAAACCGGAATGGGAGTGATACCAGTAGCTCCCCGCCTGCTGTACCTTGAAGCGATAGGTGAAGGTTTCACCCGGCGCAATACCCGGGAAACTGACACCGGGTACGCCATCCATCTGGTAGGGCAGGATAATGCCGTGCCAATGGATAGACGAGGATACTTGCAAGCGGTTGGTGACCCGGATTGTTACCGTCTCACCCTGACGCCAGCGCAGGGTGGGCGCCGGGATAGATCCATTGACAGTCGTCGCCAGTCGCGGTGTGCCGGTGAAATTAACCGGGGTCTCCGCTATAGTCAGATCAAACTCGGTGCCGGTTAGCACCGGGGCTGTGCCGGTGACAGTCCCGGGCGCCTCCGCCCGCGCCCGGACCGGACTCAGGTACGGCGACAGCCCCAGCAACAGGCCACCCGCGGCAAGACCCTGGACAAACTGCCGGCGAGGCAAATTTGGTAAATTAATGCTGGCATGCGGTATTCTCTTCATTTTCAGTTTATCTCCAGGCTGATAAAGACTGCCTTGATATGTTCGTGCATTGTAAAACCCCTCTGGAATCTCCCGGACTCGTGACCTGAAGAACCACTCCCTGTCGGCTAGTAGCAACAGCAGGTCTGCTGAAATCGCGCCGGTAAGGATTTAGAACGACAATGTGAAAATTCACACTGACATGTGCAAACTCACGCAGACCAATCCGGCAGACGGATTGATCCTGATTATCCGAGCAGGCTTCGAGGAGGTTTTATTTCGGCGGGAAGATAAATACTTATCAGAGAGGTGATCGTAGCTTCTATATAATTTGATGAAGGCAGTATCGGGGTCTCGAATACACACATTACAGAGGCAGGGCTACAGGCCGGTGTAAGACAGCAGCTATCAGTCCCGCCCTTTCCATCATGATCGTCATGATGATGCTCCGGCGCCATACCGTCATCAACAGCATAATCACCCGCATGATCGAAAACTGAAGAATGTGTATGATGATGGCCGTGGTCCATACTCGCCATGGCATAGGAAAAAGCCACCGGCTGAATCACCATCGTGATCAGCAGCAGCTTAATAATTGTTTTCCCTTTCACGCCAGACATCTAAAAATTTTACGCCCCTATAGCTTATAATTCAAGTTAATCCCTTAGAACCCGTCAATTTCTATAAGTTCCAATGCCTGGTATCCGAAACGGGACAGATTTATTTTCAAATAGTTCCAGGAACATCACTCGCTCCGTATAAGTCTCCGCATCTCCGTGCACAATCGTCTTGCATTGGGCCGATCCACGACAATTTGTCACATTCCGCGAATCGATTATTTTCATTAAACCTTTGGATTAATCGATTAACATGATGCTGTTGATAGTTGTCCAACCGGCCAATGCCCATATCAGTATGTGCTGCGGTAAATGCGGCGGCAACATGCCGCTGAATATTCCCGGCGCCGGCTCAACGAAGGCACTGGCCTACCAGACCCGCTGCGGTGCCTGTCACGGCCTGCCGCATCCGCACCGGCATACCTTCGCCCACTGGGGGCATCTGCTGGCTTTGATGGAGGTGAGGATCAAGGGGTGCGGCATGGACCCGTTGAACGCTGATGACAGGGATGCGATACTCGCTTACCTGAAAAACAATGCCCGCTCTGACTAACCGGTAGAGACATATGATCAACGCGATGTCCATCACCCTGGCAATTATACTTGTCATCAGCAGCCTGAATACCGGCACCGCCGGCATGAATACCGGCACCATTGGCGCTCAGACCGAACCGGGTTTTGATATTCCCAGGCACCGTGTCCCTGCGCCTGATTTTGAATTGCCGGACAACAATGGCAACACCGACAGCCTGGCACGGTATCGTGGCAAGGTGGTATTGCTGAATTTCTGGGCGACCTGGTGCCCGCCGTGCCGGGAAGAAATGCCATCGCTGCAATCGCTGTATCATGTCCTGGCAGACCAGGGTCTGGTAGTGCTGGCCATCGCCGCCGACAGGGGCAATAAAAAGGGGATAATGGAATTTGCCGGAAAACTGGCGATAGACTTCCCGGTACTGCTGGACCCTGACGGCGACGTCAGAAACACCTATGAAGTCTCGGGCCTGCCGATGAGCTATCTGATCGGCCGGGATGGAAAGATCTCCGCACGGATTATCGGCTCGCTGAACTGGTCCGATCCTGAAGTCGAGTCATTTATCAGGGAACACCTGACTGAAGAGCCTGAGCCCATATAATCCGGGAGTTTCACTAAGTGAATTAAGGGTTTAAATCGTGAATAACAGGCAAGGTATAATCTGAAACTACTCCGTCGCCGTTACTATTCTACCCCCAGTAACCAGTCGATAGCAGAATTTCTCTGTACAAATACCCTGACTTTCCAGCCACGGCTGACGCATAAAGTCTCGTACAACTGGGCATCTCTCCATGTCTTGCCTACCTCCGGTACAACAAGGGCCAGTTTATTCCTCTGGTCAGCCTGTAATTCGTCCCATTGATCAGGCACTTCGTGGATATCCAGGGTAGAGAGGCCTGAGTCCGCGTTATGGACATCCGTGAGAAACAAGTGGGAGCCCTCTCCTGCTGCCAGCCTCAGGGCTTCCACGGTTTGGTCTCGGACATCCTGTACCGTAATTGTACCGTTGTATACGGTTTGTATGATTCCCGAATCGGGATCTATTTGAATTTTCCATGCCATATACTTTTCTCCAATAATTAAATTTATGACGCCCCCTTTTTTAATCATAAATTTACTAATAAGCGCTATTATCGATTTAAAGATTAAATCAGCCAACAATAAAGAATAAGCCCTGCACCAATACCCATTACGGAATGTGACACGGCAAAAAATACTGCGAAACATCCAACTGTATCGGATTAAGTCAGAAAAGTGTGTGCTCAGAGGCCATGGTCAGACCCTGATCACCTGTATAAGATTATTTCTCTTACCCTCTAACTAACGGGAATTCCACCCAGAAGGTGCTTCCCTTACCCTTTGTGCTATCAATACCAATATTCCCGCCCATCAGCTTAACAAAGGACTTTGTGATGACGAGGCCCATACCCGTTCCTTCAATATTGGGAACGTTAAGTCGTTCAAAGGGTGTGAATAATTTGGCGATATCATCTTCCGTCAAACCTTCACCAGTATCGGTTACACAGATGCGTAATCGTTGATTATCAGTGAGTTCACTATCCAAAGTGATTTGCCCATGCTCCCGGTTGTATTTGATCGCATTGGAAAGCAGATTCAGCAGCACTTCTTTAAGGCGGGTATAGTCTGCCTCTACCCTGTATCCCTTGTCACTTATATTATCTATCAGTTCTATATGACGAGCTCCGGCCTGATTTTGTATCAGGGATATACAGTTTTTCAGCAGCTCACTAACATTGACTTCCTCAATGATAACTCTAAGTCTCCCCGATTCAATACCGGTCAGATCCAGCACCTCATCGATGAGAACCAGCAAATGACGACCACCTTCCATAATGTATCTGATGCTGTCTCGTTGGCTCGCACTGAGCCCTTCGGTATCCTGCTCAAGCAATTGTCCGAAGCCAAGAATGGAGTTCATCGGTGTGCGTAACTCATGGCTCATGCGTGACAAGAATTGTGACTTGGCCACATTGGCACGTTCAGACTCATCACGTGCCGCTGCCAGTTCGGTCGTACGTTCTTCCACCAGATCCTCTAAATGCGCGCGGTATTGAATGAGCTCGGATTCGGCGTGTTTGCGATCAGTGATATCCCGCACCATGACGACCAACAAATGCTGATTACCAACCAGTGCCTCATTGATTGAAATCTCAAGAGGAAAGACACTCGCATCCTTCCGTCGCCCGACAGCTTCGTGCAATCCTACTTCAAGAATATTTGTGGTGCCGGTATGAATATTGTTATTCAGGTGCTGGGGATACAGTGAATGATCAGGTTTCTGAATCAATGTATCGGCGCACCGCCCAATTACCTCGTCAACCGAATATCCAAACATATTTTCGGCTGACTGACTAAAGGCCCGGATAAGCCCATCATCATCAATTGTTATGATACCATCAACGGCGCTCGAGACAATTGCCTTCAGGTACTCCTGACCGGCGTGCTTGGAACGCTCGGCCAAATATGCGCGAAGTGTCACTAAAACGACTACTGCTGCAAGAACAAGCAACCATCCCCAATAATCCCGTAACAGGGATAACAGAGTCACTTTATCGAGACCGGCATATGGGCCTATACGCAAGCGTTTGTAGAGTTCATACACGCGTTCATAGCCAATAGCTACGGTCCAGTCCTTGAGACCGGCCGCTATTGCGGCAGAATCGGATCCGTCCATCTGCAAAAGAAGTTGCGTCACCTCATCCGCCAGCGCATTGGAGGTATGCCTGGATTTGACAAAAGGCCATTCAGGATAGAGTGGCGTGCTTAACAGGAAGGGAAATCCTGGAACCGACTGCGAATTCAGTATTTTGAAATCATCCAGGTCGATCTTGCCTTCCTCTGCCATACTCTCAAGGATGCCGGTACGCACTGTTCCGGCATCGGCCTTCCCTGTGCTCACCGCATGGACAACTGCGTCCTGGGGAAATCCGGTATATCCCAGCTCACCAAGATCATAAAAGGGATCAATGTCGATTTTATCCAATTCGCCCCAGGCCATGCGAAAGCCGCCAAAGGCATTGGCATTCACGGCCATGAGTCTCCTTCCTTTTAGATCGCTCAATGTATTAATATCATTGCGATTCGAGCGCGTGAATATAACCGCGCCGAATACAGCCATGGGTGTCCCCCCTTTCCGATGCCGCCGCAAGGTAACCAGTTGCGCAGCACCCTGTTTCGTGGCTAATTCAATATATTGACCAGGGTTGGTCAGTAAGAAATCCACCTCATCATTTATGACGGCTTGTGAAAGACCGTTCAAATTATAGGGTATAATTTGGAAATGATGGCCGGGCAGCTCATTTGATAGATATTCTGCGGTTGGAGTCCATTCTTTTAAAGCCTCCACGTCGCCTCGAATCGCGAGCACACCGATTGTATAATGTTTTCCTGATGTTTCGTCCGCCAGCGCCGGTAATGGCTCAAACATGGATAGTATTACTGGAATGAATGCAAGACATCGCCATACTAGGGCGAATGTGTCTATCGTTTGCATAATTGCCAGCAATGCGATTGCTCCATCGTTGGATCAGATATTCTACAAGGACCCATTACATCTTACGCCGCACCATTTTCCATAACCAGTATCATGCAGCAGGTACGAACTAATATAGCGCCTGAAACCTGTGAGGCAAAGTCATAAAGTCCAGCGATCCACAACCGACAGTAAATGGTTGTTATTGATTGCATCGACAGCCAGCTACCTGAGAGATTATTTTTATTCCCCAGATCATCGTCTGACATACAATTGATTATTTAATAGCTGGAGAAAACAGATTTTGCGGTTACCATTCTGCTATAGCTGATAACGTGGTAACCCCGGGAGGCTGGCAACATAATGACAGATTTATTTTTAACTCATTTTTGTAAAAACTAAATCTGTCCCTTTTGTGAAACGGCGTGGGCCTGGAATCCAATATAGAAAAGGCGGAAAATATTAATTTTTCCGCCAATCTCACCGAGCCGATCATCATTGATGATCTGTTTCAATCTATCGAACTGGCACTAGATCGGGAATGAAAGAAGCTAATAACAAACAGTGGACAGACCACAATTACGGGAACTGCGAGCAAGCTCAGAAAAGGTGAAGATCCCCCAGCGAGACCAACAGGAAATTGATCGTGGTCTGCCCCCTGCTTATTCTGTTTATTAATATTTTTATTCAGGAAAGTTACCGCCGCCTTACTTTATACTGATACCCGTCCATTTGCCTTTATGGTTGCTAACCGTAATACTGGAATTACCGACTGTGTGGATGTTTACGACGACTTCACGGTACTGATCACCGTCGTAGGCCCATTTACGTGCAATGCGTACTTCACAATCCATACGTACCGCGCCACATTGGGAAACCGCATCGACGGTATCATTTTTCAGTGTTTCCTCGATAGACTTCTTTATATTCTGGAGTTGTTTGGTATCCAGCTTCAGGTCGCCAAGTACGTTTGGTGCATTCAGGTTAATAGTGTCTGCGAACACAGGCGTTACTAATGTTACAGCCAATACGCACCCGATAGAGATCAACAATCGTCTATACATTTATTCCTCCCCAGGACATTTTCACGGATTTAAGCAATCTGGTATTGCACTGTAGAAGGGGCCTTCTGTCAAGTTTTCAGGGAAAATAGTTTAGATTACAGCGTATTGGGCGCTGATTCCACGGGGTACATCGAGCTAATTATGATAATTTTCGATCGCAAAGACTTTGGCTTGCCGAGTCTTGGCACACTGACTACGCGTAATGGTTGACCAGGAGTACTATCCCTGGCAATCGTGCCATCTATCACCCTAAAATGTGCTGACACCTTGATTCGTCTTAATCAATCACAATACCCAGGGTGGCTAAGCGAAGAATACCCCAAACTTCTATTTACTAACGGTCCGGTGGTGACGACTCAACATCACGACTCAGTTTCTGATAAACACCTAGACCAATCACCAACATCACCACTGCAATCAGAAGGAAGGTCGGATACACCAGCATTGCCATATCTCTTTTAGCCGCAACGAATATAAACACAAGCGCCTCCAGGCTCGCGGCAATTGATATAATTACCATGAATTTTGTCAATGTCTCACGTGCCTCCTTGGACTCTCCCAATTCACGGTCTTTAAATACCTCTTCTTCAAGCAGGAACTTTGAGACATCAAAAACAGCCATAGCAATTACAATAAAACCAATAGCATCCAGCAATGCCGTAACCAGTGCTTTCTTTTCATTGAAGGCAAACCAGATATCGTGGACCGCAACCCCCATCATGGTAAGGCTGATCACGGCCAGAGATATTGCAACTAAAAAATAGATGATCGCACCGACTTTTTCAGATAAACGGATGAACATATCCATCACATTCTCCTTATATATGTGATTTTCTGCGATAATCGGGATCAGATACAAATTAACAGGTTGCCATATCAGGTGACAAGACTGTAACACGACTCATGCCTGGCCCAGCCCCCGGATGGATTACGCCCTGCTCCTCTTTACGTCTACTCCATTTAATCAGGGAGTGCTCACCGGATTTAAGGCAAACAGGTAGAAAGGCGCTGGGATTGGGGAGATAGACCGTAATATCCTTGTTATCGTGTTTGAATTTCACACCCCCGCACATAGACTGATGACACCTTTTGGCTAAAGTATTTGAGAAAAGGACGATAACTTAGAATATATGGACAACACCATAACGTTCCTGGTTGGCTGCCAAAAGGAGTCAGAATGAAACCGAAATCAGGTCATACTCGCATTAACAAACACGATGTTCTGTATAGCCACGTATTTTATCAGAGAGACTGTGACGGGCGCGGTGAAGGCTGGTATTTTATGCTGAGTCATAGCAGACCCTACGGCCCCTTCAAAGATAAGGACTTGGCACATACAATCCTTGAAGGGCTTGTGAAACGCCTGGAAAATGGTGAATCTGAAGATGACATCCGAGATCAGGGCTGATCTGCTGATATAACGTGCAAAGGGCATGGAGGGATTAAAAAATAATGCCTCCATGCCCTTTACGTACTTTACAGTATGCCATCAGATAGATTCATGTTTGATACAAACGAAGTCGGTGACAAATTATAATTAGTCACATTTGTCACCGACCCCATTAGTACGCCATTAGTAGTTGTTAAATTTAGTCTAGTTTTCCGTAG
>Ga0055481_10000321_pt1 | contig 15233 bp, 14 predicted proteins | sample Muzzi_PWC_D2_FD_57936 | JGI IMG/M metagenome (GOLD analysis project Ga0055481, IMG submission 57936) | Wetland microbial communities from San Francisco Bay, California, USA, that impact long-term carbon sequestration - Muzzi_PWC_D2 | ecosystem: Environmental > Aquatic > Marine > Wetlands ... | reverse complement strand
AAGCGCATCGATTCGAGCCCGTAGGCCTTGAGCACCACCTCCGGGACGTCCTCTCGAGCCAGGTTCGCCAAGGCCTGGGTGGCCGCCATCTTCATTTCCTCATTGATGGCGCGGGCCCGTACGTCCAGCGCGCCACGGAAGATGAAGGGGAAGCCGAGCACGTTGTTGACCTGGTTGGGGAAGTCGGACCGCCCGGTGGCGATGATCGCGTCGGGCCGCACCGCGCGCACGGCGTCCGGGAGGATCTCCGGATCCGGATTGGCGAGGGCAAAGACGATGGGGTCGGGCGCCATCGCCTGCACCATCGCCGGCGAGACCGCTCCGGCCTTGGACAGCCCCACGAAGACATCGGTCCCCGCGAAGGCATCGGGCACCGAGAGGCCGGCTCGGTCCACGGCAAACTGCGCCTTATAGCGGTCGAGGTCGGTTCGTCCCGTATGAAGAACGCCCTTGCTGTCGGCCATCATGACGTTCTCGCGGCGGACTCCGAGACGGATGTAGTGATTGGCGGTGGCGATGCCCGCGGCGCCTGCGCCAAGGAAGAAGACCCGGACGTCCTCGATTCGCTTGCCGTTGAGCGCCAGGGCGTTGAGGAGGGCAGCGCCGGAGATGATGGCGGTGCCATGCTGGTCGTCGTGAAACACCGGGATCGAGAGGCGCTCGCGGAGGGCCTCCTCCACCTCGAAGGCCTCGGGCGACTTGATGTCTTCGAGGTTGATCCCCCCGACCGTAGGCTCCAACATGACGCAGAATTCGATGATGTGCTTTGCCGTGGGCGCATTGATCTCAAGGTCGAACACGTCCAGGTCGGCAAAGGCCTTGAACAGGACGCCCTTCCCCTCCATGACCGGCTTCCCGGCCAGAGGGCCGATGTTCCCAAGCCCCAGGACGGCCGAGCCGTTGGACACGACCGCTACCAAGTTCCCCTTGTCGGTGTAGCGGTAGGCGTCTTCCGGGTTCGCCTTGATCGCCAAGCACGGCTCCGCCACCCCGGGGGTGTAGGCCAGTGAGAGGTCGCGCTGGTTTTCCGTCGGCTTGGTGGCCACGACCTGGATCTTCCCGGGTCGGGCTCCCTCGTGATAGCGGAGGGCGTCGCTCTGCTTGTCGGACATGAATGGCTGCTCCAACCCGGCCGAGAGAGGCGGCGCGGCCGGGGAGACGAGTTTAGTCGCTCCTGATGCGAACGTCCAGCGGAGAAGAGCGGCGTCAGCGGGTGCTGGGGACGAGGTCGGACGGGAAGTGGTACAGGTTTTCGACCGTGTTCCGGTCCCGGAGCGACGGGGCCTCGACGTCCGGCTGGGCGTACATGAGGTCATCAGGGTCGGGGGAGTGCTGCAGGAGCCCCATCGCGTGTCCCAGCTCGTGGGCCACCGTCAGGCCCAGGCAGCGTTGGGCGGCGGGCGTCGTGGGGTCCGCCACGAGCGGGGTCACGTAGATGATGATCGGGAGGACGAGGGTCGAGCCGACGAGATCCTCCGCTCCGGTGTCGCCCCCGCACTCCGGCGCGCTGCTGTGCAGCACAAACGCCCGGATCGGTTTGGGAATGGGCACGACGGTCGAGAATACCTTGATGTCCGCGGTGGACGAGTCGGCCACGACCACGGCGTCCCACTCCCCGTAGAGGAACTGGTCTTTCCAGAGTTGGATGCCGTCGGCAACGTGCCCAGGGAGTCCAAAGGCGTCTTGCACCCAGATGCGCACGGGGAGCCGATCGTGCGGCCAGTGGAACGTCAGCTGTGTCCCGCCCAGGCGCCAGTCGTAGAAGTCGGCGCGCGATGGCGAGCTGGGATCGGCGCAGGCGGCACACGCGGCCACGGCCAGCACCGGAAGGAGGAGTCGGCGGAGCATTATCGGCCTCCCCGGGCGATGCCGACGGAAAGAGACACGCGGTGGACCGGTTGGGCCTGGGCAAAACCCCGCGCCTCGAGCTCGTCGGTGGTAAAACGGTGGAAGTCGTAGCGAAGCGCGGCGATCACATCCCATGTCCCGCTCACGGGCCGGCGGTAGTCGAGTCCCGCGCCGACGAGGAAATCGAGGGGGCCGCCGCGGAGGAACACACTCTGATCGGCCGCCGGGAGGTATTTGAGCACGCCCAGGCTGGCGCGCCAGCGAAGCTCCCGGCCGTGGACCGGCCCGTCGATCCCCAGCGTCGCCGAGAGTGTGCGGATCGTGCCGAGGTTGGTCTCGGGGACGTCGCCGCCGGCGGAGTACGACCCGCTCGTGAGGGCGGCCTCCAACCCCGCCCGGTACCGGGGGAAGGCGGGAAACGCGACGCCGACTACCAGCATCGGCGCGATCGCGGGGGTCGTTTCGATCCGGTCGCCGGCGATGTCGTCCTGAGACAGGTGAGAGCTCCACACGGCGCCGAGGCGGGCGTAGTAGTCGGGCCCTTCCTGGGCAGCGAGCGTGCCCGGCAGGCATAGGCACACGAGGAGGAGGATGCGCATCGCTGGAAGATGCCCTCGTGGGGGAATGGGGGTCAACGGCGCCGGGAGCCGCGGGCGTAGGCGCGGAGCCGGCGGAGCATCCGCCGGTCGGTGGTCACTTCGTCGGGCCCCTTCGGGGTCTCGAGGATCTTCATCACTTGGACGAATCTCGGGTCGGTCATGACACGGCGGAAGGGCTCCGGTCCCAACGTCCCCTCCGCGATCAGCGCGTGACGGTCGCGGCGGGACCCGAACGGCGTCTGGGAGTCGTTCAGATGAAGGCACCGGAGATGCCGGAGGCCGATGAGCCGGTCGAACGCCTCCCAGACCTCGTCGTATCCTCCAACGAGATCATAGCCCGCGGCAAAGAGGTGGCACGTGTCGGCGCAGAAGCCAATCCGCTCGCGCCACGGACGGGGAATGCGACGGCGGAACTCGGCGAGTTCCTCGAAGCGCGCGCCGAGGGCGGTGCCGCTGCCTGCCGTCGTCTCGAGGAGGACCATCGTGTGCCCCGGCGCGGCCCGAAGGGCCGTCATGCAAGCTTCTGCATTGCGCGCTAGCCCCGCCTCCGAGTCGTCGATATAGTTGCCTGGGTGCGACACCAGGGAGGGGATACCGAGGCGGTGGCAGCGCTCCAACTCCGCGGCAAAACCCTCGATGGAGCGTGCCCTTAGGGTGGCGTCCGGGCTGGCGAGGTTGATGAGGTACGAATCATGCGCCACAACTCCTTGCAGGGTACTGCGTTCCACGGCCTCACGAAACTCCAGGACGGCGGATTCCGACAGCGGAGGGTCTCGCCAGCGGTTGGGATTCTTGGTGAACACCTGGATGACCGTGGCGCCGATAGCCGACGCACGGTCCGGCGCGTGATACAAGCCGCCTCGGACCGAGACATGCGCACCCAACCAGTCGCCGGGCGTGGACGTCACGCTGCGGCGGCGGGTCGGCGTGCGTCGATCGGGGGGTGGATGCATCGGGTGACTCAGCGTGGGTAGTCGGATCGCCGCCGGTCCGCTGTCGCGGCCGAGGGTGCTGCTTTTGGGGGACCCGGCCACGCGACCGGAGGGTCTCGAGCGGGCCCTCGTTCGCGGCGGGTTCCAGGTCACGGAGGCCGATCTCCATCCGGAGGATCAACCGGCGGGAGACACCCCCGATATCGTGCTGGTGTCCGCGGCGGACGCCGACGCCTCGCTCCGCGCCGAGTTGGATCTTCTCGACTCCGAGTTCTGGAGCGGCGTCCCAATCGTGACGCTCCTGGCGGTGGAGGACCCCGCGGCGGTCGGCGCGGCCCTTCGCCAGGGGGTGGCGGACGCCATGATCTCACCCGCGGATCTTGCGGAGCTATGCGCTCGCCTGGAAGCCCGGCTCGTCGGTCGCACCGACCTGGACGATGCCCACCGCGCCCACCGCGTCCACGACCTCATGACCGAGCTGTTCGAGGAGATCTTTGCCACCCACCGGTCGGAGGAGATTATCCATACGGTGCTCCGGAAGATCGGCCAGGCGATTGAGATCGACCATTGCTCCTTCATCGTGGCCCAGGCCGGGGACGAATTCGGCCGCGTCGCCGCTGTGTACGAACAGCCCGGCGTGCGTGACCTCAAGGTGGAACTACGCCGGTACCCTGAAGTGCTCGAGGCGATCCGTTCCGGGGAGACGGTCTTCATCCCCGACATCCACGCCCATCCGATGCATGATGCCCTCCGGGCGGGGTGGGCGGACCGGGGCGTGCGGGTAGACGTCAGGAGCGTGCTGGCACTGCCCATCGTTATCCAAGGGACAGTGAGCGGCGTCGTAGTGATCCGGACGACCGGGGCCGAGGCACCGCTCACTCGCGCCAAGGTCGCGTTGGCGGAGGCACTGGTGCGGATCGCCGCCAAGGTATTGGCGGGGGAGGAGCGGCGCACCGCCATCTATCGACGCCAGACGAGCGTGCCGCTCCGCGACCCGCTGACCGGCTGCGGCTCCGTCGACGCGCTCGACCGCCGCATCCGGGAGGAGTTCGAGCGGGCGCGCCGTTATTCGCTCAGTTTCAGCCTGATCCTCCTCGACATCGACGCGCTCCGGGAATTCAACGAACGGCTCGGCACCGAGGGCGGCGACCGGGTCCTGGTCGAGTTAGGCTCGCTTCTGCAGGAGGAACTCCGGGCCCCGGACTTCGTGTCCCGCTATGGAGGAGACGAATTCGCCCTGATCCTCCCGGAGACAGGGCTCGACGGCGCCCGCCAGTCCATCCGCCGGGTCCGCAACCGCTTGACCACCCGCCCCTTCGCCAACCTCGACCCGCGCGAGCGGCCCAAGCTCAGCGCCGGGATCGTCACGTTCCCCCATCCCTCGGCGATCCAGACCGAGGACCTGTTTGCCTTGGTGGAAGCGGCCCTCCTCCGGGGGAAGGCGCAAACGGAGGAACGGATCGGAACGGCGGAATCGGTCGCGGCGTAGTCGGCACCCCCGCGCCCGTGCCGAACATGCCACCCGGTCCATGTGAGATCGTGAGCCCCCGCAGAAGGGTCGTCACGCCTATCTCAGCCCCCGCCCTGCCGACGGAGCCAATCCGTCGGGTCGAGCGCAATGGCGCCCTCGCCGCGGATCTCGAAGTAGAGGTGCGAACCCTGCGGCGTGTTCTGCCCGCCCACCGTCCCCACCACCTGTCCCTTGGTCACGGCGTCGCCCACGCGGACCCGCGCCTCGTTGAGCTGGGCGTAGAGCGAGTAGTACTGCGCTCCGTGGTCGATGAGCACCAAGAGGCCGTACGTGTTCCAGCGCTGGATGACGGCCACCTTCCCCGCGGCGATGGTGCGAACCGGTGTGCCGACAGGCGCGCCGATGGCGATCCCGTTGTGGCGGACGACGACCCCGTCTGGGAGCCGCTCCCGGCCAAAGCCGTAGAGGATCCGGCCGTCCACCGGCCAGTCGAGCTTGCCGATGTCGGCAGTGGTGACGGCGCCGGGGGCCGCGGCGCCCCCTCGCCGGTTGGCGGCGGCGATGAGGGCGTTGAGCCGCTGGTTGAGGTCCGCCTCGTCCTTTTCGAGCTGGCTCAGGCGCTCCTCGGTCCGCACGCCCGTTCGGCGGAGCTCCCGGAGGCGGCGTTCCCGGGCCGAGGCCAGGGAGGAGTAGCGGTCCAGCTCGGCGTCACGCTCCGAGCGATTCCGATCCAGGTCGGTGCGGAGGCCCAGGAGCTCGTTTCGGCGTCGGGACACCCGGTCGCGCAGGTTCTCGACCTCGATCACCAGCGCCCGGTCCTGTCGGCTCGTCAGGAAGAGGTACTTATAGCGTCGGAGGAGGTCACCGAAGGATTCGGCCGCCAGCAGGACCTGCCAGGCATAGAGCGGACCGCGTTTGTAGATGTCCACGAGCCTCCGGTGGAGGACGGCGCGCTTCTCGGCCAAGTTGTCCTGGGCCAGGACGACCTCGGCGCTCACCTGGTCGGTCTGGTTGTTGAGGGCGCCGATCTGCCGGTCTAGCTCGTTGATGATGCGATTGGTCGAGCGGCGCTGCTGCTCGATGTTGTGGAGTTCGGCCCCGACGTCTTTGACCTGGCTCTCGAGTCGCTGCTGCTGCCGCTGGAGTTGCTCCCGCTCGATGCGGATCGAGTCCAGGCGCCGCCGGCTCTCCTCGATCCCCCCCCGGGCCTGGGCCGCCAGCGGCGCGGCCAGGAACAACGCGGCCGATACGCCAAACCACACGGCGCGGCGGCGCGGACGGCTACACATCGCGCAGATGCCGCCCGACGCTCACCACACTCCCGCCCAACCCGATCGCCACGCCGAAGAGAAGGCCGAGGCCGACGTGGTACGGCCGGAAGAACACGAGCTCCGAGAGGGCCGAGGCATTGGCGCGGAAGAGGAGGTAGGCGGCGTAGGCGATCGTCACCGAGAGGGCGCCCCCGAGGAGCCCCTTGAGCGCGCCCTCGAGGAGGAACGGGCCCCGGATGAACCAGTTGGTGGCGCCGACCAGGCGCATGATGGCGATTTCGCGGGCCCGCTGTAACACGGCCATGCGGATGGTCGTCCCGATGATGACGACCGCCGCGCCCGCAAAGGCGATCCCGATCACCACCCCCACGAGGCCCGCAACGGCCCGGATCCGGTCGAGCCGCTCGACCCACTCGCGGCCGAAGCGGACATCCTCAACGAAGCCGAAGCCGCGCACGCGGTCGGCCACCGCCTGCACGGTGGCTGCGTCCCGGAATCCGTCCTTGAGCCGGATCTCGAACGAGGCGGGGAGCGGATTCACCGCGAGGTCCCGGTAGGCGTCGCGGAACTCAACCAGCTCCGCCTGGGCCTGGGCGAGGGCCTGCTCCTCATTGATGTAGTCGACGCTCGCCACCTCGGGGAAGGCGGCGATGTCCTGCGACGCAGTGGTGATCGATTCGAGGGGGGTGCCGCGGAGGATGTAGGCCACGATCTCCACTCGGCTCTCCACGCCCCGAAGCGCCTGCCGCATGTTGATCGCGACCAGGCCGAAGAGCCCGATCGTGAAGAGCGAGAACGCGATGGTGGTGATGGATAGGGCCGAGAGAAGCGGCGCCCGTTTGAAGGAGAGGAGGGCCTCCCGCACGAGGAGCCTCATAGCGCTTCTTGCTCCAGCGGCTGCTCCTCGGCGCTGTCATATACGATCTCGCCGCCGCGGAGCTCGATCGTCCGGTAGTGCGTCTGCCGCACCAGCTCGAGGTTGTGGGTGGCCATCACGACACAGGTCCCGCCGGCGTTGATGTCACGGAGCAGCTGGAACACGCCCCGTGTGGCCCGTTCGTCGAGATTCCCCGTGGGCTCGTCGGCCAGGAGGATCGGCGGGTCATTGACCAGCGCCCGGGCGATGGCAACCCGCTGCTGCTCGCCGCCGGACAACTCGGAGGGGAAGGCTCGCATCTTGGACGCCAGCCCCACCTGGGTCATCACCCGCGAGACCCGTGTCGGGACAGTGTCCGCCCGCGCCCCGGTCACCTCCAGCGCAAAGGCGACGTTCTCCTCTGCGGTGCGGTCCTCGAGGAGGCGAAAGTCCTGGAAGACGATCCCCAGGCGGCGCCGGAGTCGCGCCACCTCCGACCGGGCCAGGCTCGACACCAGAAAGCCCGACACGCGCACTTCGCCGTGCGTGGGGCGCTGCTCTGCGTAGAGGAGTTTGAGGATGGTGGACTTGCCGGCGCCGGAATGACCGGTGAGGAAGAGAAACTCGCCCTTGGACACGCGGAAGGATACGTCCTTCAGCGCCAATTCACCCTTGGGGTACGCCTTCGACACGTGGCTGAAGCGGATCACGGCACAAGATAGGCCGAGGCCCGGGAGAAAGAAAGCGGGGCCGGCGGGCTATTCCAGCGCCTGGGCCAGATCGGCGATGATGTCCTCGGCATCCTCGATGCCGCAGCTCAAGCGCACAAAGCCGTCGGGGATGCCTTGCGCCGTTCGGGCGGCTGGGGAGAGGGCCGCGTGGGAGGTGTAGCGTGGCTCCGAGATGAGGCTCTCGACACCGGCCAGGCTCGGCGCGTGGGTGATCATCGTGAGTCGGCGGAGGAACGGCGCCGCCGCGTCGGCGCCGCCGGCGAGCTCCAGGCCGATCATCCCGCCGTGGCCGTTCAGGGTCCGCGCGGCGACCTCGTGGTCGGGGTGCGAAGGGAGACCGGGGTAGTGGACGACCGCGAAGGCGTCCTGGCCGGCGGCCCATTCGGCCACCGCCATCCCGTTGCGGTTGTGGCGCTCCATCCGCACGGCCAGCGTCCGCATCCCACGCTCGACGAGCCAGGCGGCGTGCGGGTCGATCGATTGCCCCCAGACCCGCATGAGGCGGATGACCTCCTCGATAAACGAACTCGACCCGGCCACCGCCCCGGCGATGACGTCGCTATGACCGTTCAGATACTTCGTGGCGCTGGTGATGACCGCGTCGGCGCCGTGCTCCAGGGGGCGATAGTTGATCGGCGAGGCGAAGGTGGCGTCGACGAGCAGCGCCATCCCAAACTCCCGAGCGATGGTGGCCAGGGGTTCGAGATCGACCACCCGCATGGTGGGGTTGGTGGGGGTCTCGACAAAGATGGCCCGCGTCTCCTTGCGGATGGACCGGCGCCAGCGCCGATACTGCGTCGGGTCCACGTAGCTCACGGTGATGTCGAACCGGGCCAGTTCCTGCTCGAAGAAGGCCCGCGTCCCGCCATAGATCCACTCGCTGGCCAGGAGGTGGTCGCCTGGCCGCAGGATCGCCAGGTGAGCCAGGGCCGTGGCGCCCATCCCGCTCGAGAGGAAGACGGCGTCCTCGGCACCCTCGAGAAGGGCGTACTTCTTGGCCAGGCGAACCTGCGTGGGGTTGTTCCCGTACCGGCTGTAGAGCACCGTCTCGTCGGAGTCCACCGGGTTGGTGAACGTCGAGCTCTGGATGGCCGGTTCGACGATCGGCGCCCAGTCGGGCCGCCGAATCGGCGTGCCGTGGATTGCGATCGTAGAGCGGCCGGGGCGGGCGTCCGTCATGCCACCGCGAGGGGTTGGTAGCTCCCGCCTTCGGCGGCCACCAGCCGGAGGAGAGCCAAGGTCTGGAGGGCATCCGCCGCCCGCTCCACCGGCCATTCCAGACGGCTCGCCAGACCGGCGGCGTCCCCCGGGCCGCCCTCGGCGACGGCCCGGAACGCCGCGCGGGCGTCGACGTTGAGCCGTCCCAGCACGGAGGGCGGCGCGTCGGGGCCGTCGAGTTCGGCGATGGCGAGGGCGTGATGGTCGAGCACGTGGTCGATGGCCTCCCGCTGGTCTTCGGTCAGCCCCCGGAGGAGGAAGAACCGCTCGGCGTCGGGCGAGGTCCCGAGGAGGAGCTTGGCCACGATCTCGTCGGCGCAGCTGAAGTCCAAGAGTCCCACAGCGGAAAAGTCGAGCAGCGTGGTGTGGCAGGCCAGGCGGGAGACCTGCTGCTGGATCCATGTGCGGACCGCTGCCCCCGTCGGCCGAGTCACCAGGTCCCGGTAGGGTGTCGCCACCGTTTCGCGGAGGACCAGGTCCACCTGAATGGTGTGAATCATCACGCGCCGGCGTCTTGTTGGGGGATGACGATCTGCACCTGTGAACCTGGAAAATAGGGCAATCCGTCCTGGAGCGGAACATCGTCGTCCCACACGGGCAGGATTGACAGGCGCGCCGAACCGCTCCGGATAGAGATCTTCCCTTGCCACCGGGCCAAGTAACGCTTGATGCCGGCGAGTCCCTGCCCCCGACCGGGGTCGCGGAAGCGGCTCACGCCCTGGAGCAGCGCCGCCTCGAGCGCCGTCGCGTCGTGCCACCGATCGCCGTAGCGGCTCGCTTGGGTGGCCTCCAACGAGCGCCGAAAACCGACACCGGCGTCGCTCACGGCGATCACCACCACACGCCGGCCCAGGCGCCTCCGCCAGGAATACGCGTGCACGGCCACCCACCCGCTCGTTCCGGCGTGTTCGACGATGTTCTGGCACGCTTCAGACAACGCCATCGCAAACCCCATGGTTGCCTTGGCCTGGAGACCCAACTCGGCCGACAGGATCTTCGCGGCCCGCTCCTGGATCTTCCCCACGACGCGGTGCACGTCTTCGGACGCCTTCACCGGTGTGACTGTCAGGAGAACGTCGGACTCCTCATCCGGAACGGTGCGGGGCACCTTCCCGTGAATCTCGAAGAGGTCCACGGCGTGGTGAAAAAACCCGGCACGGGCCCAGTAGCGCCGGACGTCCTCGCTCGCGGGGACCGTGAGAAGGGGCGGCTCCAGCCCCGCCTCCGCCACGGCCTGCGCCGCCGTCAACATGGCGATGAGTCCGTACGGAGAGGCCCATTTGGCGGCGCGGGCGTCCAGGAGGAGCCGGCTGTCGGGCGGCCAGGAGCCGATCGCCTGAGCGAAGTGGTCGAGCGCCCGATCGTCGAAGTAGGTCGGGACCTCGACGACGCGCGTCATGCTGTCCCGCCGTCGATGACCAGTTCGCCGCGGAGCACCCGCGCCAGGTCGGACGCGCCGCGATGGTCTGCGTTCCGGGCGGCCATCCGGGCCGCCGCGGCAAGGGCCTCTTCCACCGGGAGCCCGTCGAGGAGGCCGGCGCAGAGCGCCCCGCCGAAGACGTCCCCGCAGCCGGTGGGGTCGAGCGCCTTGGCCGGGGCCGCAGGGATTCGCGCCGTCCGCACCGGGGCCCCCACCGCCGGGGCCTCTCGCGCGCGCCCCGTCCGGAGCCTGTCGAACCCCGGCGCCGCGACGTACGCGGCGCCTCGAGGGCCGAGGGTCACCACCAGGAGGGACGTCCCGGCGGCGAGGGCCTGCGCCGACAGGGCCATCGGGTCGGGAGACAACTGGCGCATCTCATCCTCATTGATTTGGACGACGTCGAAGCACCCGAACCACGACGAGGCCTCGGCCAGGGGGCGCAGGCGGCGGATGCCGTCATGCTGTGTGCCGAGGAAGAGGGAATGGAGATCCGCGAAGATCGGCCCGTCAAAGCCGTGGCGCAACGCCTGCGCCGTCCCCAGCGTCATCTCGAAGCCCGAAATGAAATTGATGTACAGCGCGTCGAGGTCGCGGACCATCGGCCCCAGCTCAGGCCAGGTCCATGCCGGCACGCCACCCTCCATCCGTTCGCAGCGTCGTTCGCTCGACTGGTAGTGTAGCACGACCCGATTGTTGGGCACCGGCACCGTCAGCACCTTCCACCCCTCCGGGATATGCGCCAATGCGCGGTACAGCCGTTGAGCCCGGTCGGCGAAGTCGTCCCCCACCTTTACCAAGGGAACGATCTCCCACGCCGCGGGGAGGCTCGCATCCAGCCCGGCGAGCGCATAGGCGATCCCGCCCCACTCCTCGACCGGCGCGGCCGCCGGGTCGCGGCCATGGATGACGTCCCAGACGAGCGATCCGACAACACCAAGCTTAGGCATGGACCTTCGCGGCCGCCTGATCCAGGAACGCCCGCACGGCACCGTAGACGCCGGCCGTTCCCTGCAGCTGGCCAGGGACGATCGTGCAGGCTTCGGCCGCCGGGCGGAACGCCCGGCGCCGGACCTCGCGGCGCAGCGGATCAAAGAGGCTCGTGCCGGCCTGGGTGACGCCGCCACAAATGACCACGATCTCTGGGTTGAAGATGTTCACGAAGTTGGCGATGGCCGCCCCCAGGAGGCGGGAGGTTTCCCGGACCACCTCCAGGGCCAGCTCATCCCCGTCTGTGGCGGCCTCGTACACGTGCTGGGCGGTGAGCTGCGTCAGGTCGCCGGCGACGTAGCTGGGGAGGGACGACTCGATCCCCGCTTCGACCGCCTCGGTGGCGCGTCGCGCGATGGCGGTGCCGGAGGCATATGCCTCGATGCACCCGTAGTTGCCGCACTTGCAGAGCCTCCCATCGGCGTCGATCGTCGTGTGGCCCAGCTCTCCCGCGGCGTCGCCATACCCATGGTAAAGGGCCCCATCGACGATCACGCCGCCGCCGATCCCCGTGCCGATCGTCAGACCGACCGCGTGACGCGCCCCCCGCGCCGCCCCGCGCCACCACTCGCCGAGGACGGCGCAGTTAGCATCGTTGTCGAGCGCCGCTGGAAGATCGAGCGCCTTGGCGATGCGATCCCGAACCGGCATGTCTCGCCAGCCGAGGTTAGGCGTCAGGATCACCACGCCGGTCGTGCGGTCGAGCGGCCCGGGTGCGCCGATCCCCACGCCGATCATCTCCGCCTTCGGGTCCTGGGCCGTGGCATCCGCGATGACGGCCTTGGCCAGGGTCCCGATCCGGTTCAGCACCCGGTCCGCGCCTTCCAACGAGCGAGTGGATTGGCTGCGCAGGGCCACGAGCCGCGACCCATCTTCTGCCACGCACCCGACGACGATATTGGTCCCGCCGATGTCGATGCCGACGATGTAGCGCATCCGATGACCCTCCGGTCCCGTAGGCGGCTATTCGATTCCGGTGCGTCGCCGCTCGGCCACGGCGGCCGCGACACGCTCCACCGTTAGGTCCCGCATGCAACGGTGGTGTCCGAGGGGGCATACGGCCGGCCCATGTCGCGAGCAGGGGCGACAGGAGAGGCCGGTCACCTCAACAATAACGTCCTCCGCTCCAACCGGCCCGAATCCGAATGCCGGGACGGTCGGCCCGAAGACGGCCACTGTGGGCACCCCCACTGCGGCGGCCAGGTGGAGCGGAGCAGAGTCATTCGTGACCAGGATTCCGGCGTGGCGGAGGAGGGCGGCGGACTCCCGGAGACTCAGGGCTCCGGCGGCGCTGACTGCGCGCCCCCCGGCCGCGGCGGCGATCGCTTCCCCCCGCTCGCGGTCCTCGGGACCGCCGATGACCACGATGCGGTCTGGGAGGAGGCGCGCCAGCTCGGGATAGAATGGCCAGCGCTTGGTCCCCCAGACCGACCCGGGCGCCACCCCGACGAAGCCGTCGTCCACTCCACGCTCGGCGAGCCAGGCGGCCGCCCGGCGCCGGTCGGTCTCCGAGGTCGGAAGATCAAACCGAACATCGGCCGTCTCCCACCCAGCCCCCGCCAGGGCGAGGAGTCGGCGAGTCTCGTGGGTGTCCCGGGGTCGAGGGACGCGTAGGGTGTACGTGCGTGCAGCCGGGCTGTCACCGAAGCCGATTCGCTCCGGCACGCCCGCCAGGAGTGCGAGCCCGGCGGTCCGCATCGAGCCGTGGGGAAGGTAGGCGCGATCGTAGGCGGACCGCCGGAGCACGCCGGCCAGACGGAAGAACGCGCCGATCCCGCGGTCGGCGCCGCGCTTGTCGTAGGGGAGGACCCGGCGAACGGCCGGATGCCCCTCGAGGAGGGGCGCCGCCTGCGGGGTGACGACGATGTCGATCGGCCCGTGCCGCTCGGCCACGGCGGTGAGGAGCGGCATCGTGAGAACGACGTCGCCCAAGAAGGCGGTTTGGATGACCAACGTGCCGGACACGGAGTGGCTCAGTCCACCTTGAGCACGGCGAGGAAGGCTTCCTGGGGGATCTCGACGGTCCCCAGCTGCTTCATCCGCTTCTTCCCCTCCTTTTGCTTCTCCAGGAGCTTCCGCTTCCGGGTGACGTCGCCCCCATAGCACTTGGCGAGGACGTCTTTGCGGAGGGCGGAGATGGTCTCCCGCGCGATGATCTTTTGGCCGATGGCGGCCTGAATGGCGACCGCATACAGCTGGCGGGGAATCAATTCCTTCAGCTTCTCGGCCACCTTCCGCCCCCACTCGTACGCTTTGTCCCGGTGGATGATGACGCTGAAAGCGTCGATCGGGTCGCCGTTGATGAGCATGTCGAGCCTGACCAGGTCCGACTCGCGGTAGTCGCCCATCTCGTAGTCGAGAGAGGCATACCCACGACTCAGGGACTTGAGTTTGTCATAGAAGTCGAGGACGATCTCGCCGAGGGGAAACTCCCAATCGAACTCGACGCGGCTGGGGTCGAGGTAGTGCATGCGGTGATATACCCCACGCCGGTCCTGGCCCAGCTGCATGATGCCGCCGATATACTCCGCCGGGGCCATGATCCGCGCCTTGACGTACGGCTCTTCGATCCGGGCGATCGAGGCGGGGTCGGGGAGGTGCGAAGGATTCTCCACGACCAGGCTCGTCCCGTCGGTTCGATAGACGTGAAACTCAACGGTGGGGACCGTGGTGATCAGGTCGAGATCGAACTCTCGCTCCAGGCGCTCCTGGACGATGTCCATGTGGAGCAGCCCCAGGAACCCGCAACGGAAGCCAAACCCGAGCGCCGTGGACGATTCCGGCTCGTAGTGCAGGCTGGCATCATTGAGGCACAGGCGCTCGAGCGCGTCGCGCAGGTTCTCGTATTGGTCCGACTCCGTCGGGTAGAGGCCGGCAAAGACCATCGACCGGGCCTCCTGATAGCCGGGAAGGAGGGGGGTCTTGGGATGCTTGGCATCGATGATGGTATCCCCGACCCGCGTGTCCCGTACGTCACGGAGATTCCCGACGAAGTAGCCCACCTCCCCAGCCGTTAACTCGTCGGTCGGCCGCTGCCCCAGTTGCAGGTACCCCACTTCGGACACGTCGTACACGTCCGCAGGGTGGGCCCCGATGCGGATCTCCATCCCCGGCCGCATGACTCCGTCCACGACCCGGATGCTGGGGACGGCCCCCCGGTACCGGTCGAAGTACGAGTCGAAGATGAGGGCGCGAAGCGGCGCCTCGAGCTCCCCGTGGGGCGCCGGGATCCGCTGCACCACCGCCTCGAGCAGATCGGCAACCCCGGTGCCTTCCTTAGCGGACACGGCCAGGATCTCCTCGCGTGAGGAACCGATTAGCTCCATGATCTCCTTGGCGCGCCGTTCCGGCTCGGCGCCGGGAAGGTCGATCTTGTTGAGCACCGGGATGATCTCAAGGTTGGCGTCGAGGGCCAAGAAGAGATTGCTGAGAGTCTGCGCCTGGATCCCCTGGCTCGCGTCCACGACCAGGATGGCGCCCTCACACGCCGCCAGCGACCGCGAGACCTCGTAGGTGAAGTCGACGTGCCCGGGCGTGTCGATCAGGTTGAGTTCGTACGGCGAACCGTCCCGCGCCACGTAGGACATCCGCACGGCGTTCAATTTGATGGTAATGCCGCGCTCCCGCTCCAGGTCCATCGTGTCCAGGAGCTGCTCCCGCATCAGCCGCTTGTCGATGGCGCCCGTCACCTCGATCAGGCGGTCGGCGAGCGTGCTCTTCCCGTGGTCGATGTGGGCGACGATGCAGAAGTTACGGATGTGGTCCTGGCGCATGGGCGGAAATATAGGGGGAGGGGGGCCGTCAGAAGTGGACGGGGTCCGGGCAGGGACCAACAGGGGAGGAAGGCGTGCGCCGGGCAAGGTGAGTCCGGGTACGGATGGCGAAGACCGCCGGGGTCGG